>Ga0066388_100002771_pt1 | contig 10947 bp, 10 predicted proteins | sample PanSoiMetaGPlot6_FD_64539 | JGI IMG/M metagenome (GOLD analysis project Ga0066388, IMG submission 64539) | Tropical forest soil microbial communities from Panama analyzed to predict greenhouse gas emissions - Panama Soil - Plot 6 (Hybrid Assembly) | ecosystem: Environmental > Terrestrial >... | reverse complement strand
TGTCCCTCACTTATCAAAGGACATCGACCACCCTTGTCCAGTTCTTATGATGAAAATAAAGGGCCTATTCGTCAAGGCGAATTTTAAAAAGACATTTTATTTTAATAGGTTATGGGCGGCCCACGAAAGACAGACCGCCCCTAAATTACGGCTTCGCCGAAGGTGAGGCGGAGACGATTTTCCGCCCCTTCTTCTCGGAGGCGGTCACCTCCCGGGTGGTGTTAGTGATGATCGCCACCTGGATCTTGGGCGTCTCCAGATCTCCCATGATGACTTTCACCTGATAGCGGCCCGCCGGCAAGGTCTTGACCTGGGAGGCGGGGAAACTCGTGACCAATTGGCCCTTAGGCGAATAGACCTCCACCCGATCGGTCTTTTTGGGGGAAGTCACCTTCAAATTGCCGAAGCCGGGAAGAATCACGGCGGTCAGCTCCGTGGCCCGAACGGAGACGTTGTTCTTCCAGACCCGATCTTGCAGCGTCACCTTCAAAAGGTAGTCGCCCACGGGGACCTTGATCCGCTGGCCTGGTTTAAAATTTTGGGTGGTTCCGCTGGCCGGCGCCACGGCGGAGATTTCGCACTGGTCGCTGAGTGGGAGGGGCGTGTCCACCTTCAAGAACCCATAGGCCCGCTCGTCCCGCGGGGCCACGGGATCCAGTGCAAGTAAAGGAGCTGTGAAGGCAAGGATGATGACGGGGAGAAGAAACGCCGTCCGTTTTCTCATGGATCCCCCCTCTTCCGCGGATGAAGAAAAACTTAATCCACCGTGGCCGCGATCTCGCGGGTCGTGTTGGTGACGATGGCCACGTTATTTTCCGTAATCTCGGCGCCGCTCATCTTGACCTTCACGTTGTAGGTCCCGGTGGGAATGGTCTTGACCCCCGTGGGATTGAAGCTTTTTACCATCTTCCCGTCCAGGGTGTAGACCTCCACCGTGTCGGCGCTGGGCTTGGGCGTGATCACCTTCAAGTTGCCGTAGCCGGTGATCGTCACGTCGGTACGCTCCGTGGGGCTCACCGTGATGTTGGAGCTCCACTCGGCATCCTGAAGCTTGCATTTAATGGTGTAGTCGCCTACGGGGATGCGGATCTTCTGGCCCGGCTTGAAGCTCTCTTTGACCGGCTCTTGGAAGGTCTCCCCCTTTTTGCTGATGAAATTGACTTGGCAGGTGTCGGTCTCGGGGAGGGGACTCTTGACTAAAAGCTCCCCTAGCTTTCGTTCAGCCCGTGGGGCCACCGGATCCAGGGCGAAGGCGGAGACGGAGAGGCCTAAAGTCAACATGAGAGCAGGAAGAAAAGAACGCAGGATGACGGCTTTCATACGAGGTCTCCTTTTCCGATCAACTCGGTATTTTTTCGATGCGATCCCCTTTTTCGATTCTTAAATCGCCTTCTTGCACGAACGGACGGGAAGGGATCTTAGGGACATAAACGAGATCCCCCCTCTTTAGTTCCGCAAAACCCCGATTGGGCTCGGCCCGGTTCTTGTCCAGCCGTGAGACCCGCCAGCGCCCTCCGGCGCCGCAGAGGACGATCTCCGATTTCCCCTTCGAACCCATGAGGTTGCTCACCGCCCGGGAGATTTGCGCCGCCTCCTCCTTTTTTAAATGGAGCCGGTCGACCTCACTCAAATGCTTCGAAGTGAAGATCATATACGAAAGCTTCAAAAATTCATTTTTGTTTTTAAGCAGGCGGTCTAGCTCTTTCATGAAGGCAGGCTGTTCCCATTGGATGTAGAAATGGCACCAGTCACGGTCGGTGGCCGCCAGCATAGGACACTCCCGCTGGTGGAGGCAGGGAGCGAAGACGTTCAATCCTTTTCGGGAGAGGATCAAATCCCGGAGGGCCATGAGGTCGCGGGTGGACCGTTGGAAGCCGGGCTCCATCAAGATCAGAAATCCGTCCGGCGGCAGGTGGCGCTGATAGATCTTCTCCAAAAACTTGGCCTTCTCTTGGGAGGAGGAACTCACCCACTCGTTCAAAAAGTTGGAGGCGACGATCAAGTCGAATTGGTCGTTCTTCAAGAGGGTGTCGGGCTTTCCCCTCCTTAAATCAAAGGTACGGACGGCCAGGTTGACGCGTAAATTGTGGCCCTTGCTCTTTAGGGCCTTCGCCATTTCTTCGTGGAGGATCTGGGCGTCTTTCAAGACGTGATAGTTTTGGTCTAAGGCCAAGACCTCAACCTCGATCCGCTCTTTTTTCTTCTCTCGACGCTGAACGAGATAGTCGATCAAGGCCAGGCTGAAGGTACCGGGCCCGCAGCCCAAATCGAGCACCTTGATCTTCGGGCGCTCGAAGAACGAGGCGGGCAATTTCTCCAAGATCGATTGGGCCTTGCAGAAATTCAAAGGAAGAAAATAAAGAAGATAGCCCGCACGGTATTTCTTGTCGTTCAAGTAGTTTGCCGCCAGATCCTTGCGCTCGCTGGTGAACAGGCCGGACAGCGTCTTCGCCCCTTGGGCGAAGAGCTTTAAATCTTTCGGCCCGAAGTCACGCTCTGAGAAGACTTCCCGCCGTGTGGTGGCGTAAAAAGTCTGCTTGAGATACCGCTTAAGAATGGATTCAAAATATTTGGGGAAGGTCAATTCCATCAAAAATTAATCCACGCCGCTTTGCGGCCGGTGGGGGGCTCCTTAAAAAAGAATCTCATTCTATCAATTTTTAGGGGGGCGTCCAAATTTTCTTTTATTTTAGACGATGCCTAATAGGTATAAGCTACTATAATTGCTTTGAAATCGCCAGCTGAGCCCACTTTTACCCAAAAAATTTTTCCCTTGTCTTCTTTCGCCACGCCCGCTAGAGATTCCCAATACATCTTAAAGGGATAGCCGTCTTCATCAACAAGCCAACCCATTTGGAAAGGAAGGACCATGACCGCGTCCAAACATGAGCGCTTCGTCGAGAAACACGAGAAGATCAATCAACTCCTGAAACCATTCGATTTCGGCCTCGGCCTTGGAATCGACGCCCTGAAGAAGGTCGGCCTTTACCAGCCCCTGCGCCAAGGGCTCTTTGTCGGGGCCCGCAGGCTCTTGGGGATGAACATCAAGAAGACCCATCAGCTGAAGGTCGAGGGCACGGAAAATCTTCCGAAAAAAGGCGGCGCCGTCCTGGTCTCTAATCATCAGAGCTGGCTGGACGCCCAGGTCTTGGGCGTCGGACTTCCGCGGCCCATTTGCTTTCTCGCCAAATCAGAATTCATCGATTGGCCGTTTCTCCGCCACTTCATCGAGTTCTCCGACTCGATCTTCATCCGACGGGGCGGCGACGAAGAGGGCTTGCAGCGGGCCATCGACCGGCTCAAGAACGGCGACCTCATTTGCGTCTTCCCCGAAGGAACGATCCCCGGTGAAGAAGATATCCCACGAAGCGCCGTTGAGAAAGACACGGGTTTGCTGCGCGGCAAGACCGGCGCGATCCGGCTCGCCCTCGAGGCCGGGGTACCCGTCATCCCCGTGGGACTCACGGGCACCGGCCGGGCCTTTCCCCCCGAGGCCTACCCGCGCATGGAAATCCTCCCTCCCCTTCCCCGGCCTTATCCGGTTAAAATCAAGATTGGAAAGCCCGTGGGCTTCAACGGCCACACGGGCAAGACCTTGAGCCGGGAAGATCTTCGAGACCAGACGAAAAAGGTCATGAAGGCCATCTCCCAACTCATCGATCACAAGCAAAATTACATTCCCATCGAGGTGCCGATGAAGGAGCTCCCCCGTCACAACAAGCTGGGCGTTCTCGTGCTTCACGGCTTCACCTCCCACGCGAAAACGGTGGACGGACTCAAGCCCTACCTTGACAAGCTCCATCTCAAGTCGAGCTTCCCCTACCTTCGGGGCCACGGCACCAAGTTCCAAGATTTAAACGGGGTCACCTATAAAGATTGGATCGCCGACGCGGAAAAGGCCTTGAACAGCCTCTCCAAGACAGTGGACAAGGTGATCGTGGTGGGGCTCTCCATGGGCGGGCTCGTCTCCCTGGAGCTGGGCATCCGTCACCCCGACAAGATCGCCGGCGTCGTCACCGTGGGTGCGGCCTTGAAGTTCGCCGACCCGCTCTCCGTCTTGACGCCGCTCTTGAGTAAGATCGTTCCTTACTGGCCGAGTCCCAAGGCCTTCCACGACAAGGAACTGGCCAAAAACAGCAAAAACTATAAATGGTTCCCGACCACCGCCTTCGCCTCGCTCTACGAGTTCTCCAAGCTCATGGAAAAACGGCTTCCGAAATTCAAGCTGCCCCTCTTGGTCATCCACTCGAAGAAGGATCAGATCATCGCCCCGCGCAGCGCGAACATCATTTACGAGAAGGTCTCCTCCGATCACCGTGACATCAAATGGTTCTTCAAGTCGGGCCACGAGATGATGCAAGACATGGAAGCGAAGGGCGTCTTCGAGGCCGTCGTGGAGTTTATCCAGCAATTTACCAAGAAGGCGGAGGCGAAGACACCCAAAGCCGCGGCGCAATAAAAGACGGCGTTCGCAATTCATCCGTAGGGGCGAACCTTGTGTTCGCCCCCACATCATCATTCATCTTCCAAGCTAAATTTGAGAGAGATCCGAATCGGATTCGGATAATAGGGGAGAGGTGCGGCCCGCTTGACCGTGGCCAGGGCCTCTTGATCCAAAATGGAGGAGCCGCTGGACCCTAAGAGGGTCAGCCCCGTCACCTCCCCCGTCGGCTCGATTGAAAAGCTTAAACGGACCGAGCCCTCGATTTCCTGCTGGCGGGCGAGGGTGGGATAGCGCTTGGCCCGCTCGATCTTTTTTCGAATCTCCGCAAGGACACCCGAGCCTCCTCCCGAAGGGCCACCGGGACCGGTCCCACCCGTTCCCGGCGTTGCCAAGGCCCCGCCTCCCGTCCCCGCTGCCTCCCCACCCATGTTTTCGGCCCCGGTCGAAACCGTGGGCGAAGGCGCCGGGGGAAGGGCCGCATCGGAAACGGTTTTCTTTTCCTTCACCGCCTTCTCTCGCGTCGTCATCGCCGGATTCTTTTTTGGAGTCTCGGGAGGTGGCGATGCTTTTTGCAAAGAGGGCGTCTCGCCGCCCCCCTCCCCGCCTCCGATCTCGCCTAAATCGACGAAGAGAACCCCCACGTGGCGGCCCAGGCCTAAGAGGCGGTCGGCGGAGAGACGATCTCCCAAGATAAAAAAACTTAAGAAAAAGGCCGCGTGGGCCAAGAGGGAGAGCGCGACGCAGATCGGAAAAAATTTCCTTCCCTTTTGACTCGATGGATTCACGAAAATCTTTCTCTAAAGGCGGGGAAGATAAAAAGGCCTCCCCGTCTTGGGATGCCGGTCGAGAAGGACCTCCACGCCGAAGACCTCCCGAAGGGTCTCGGGGGTCATGACCTCGTCGGGGCCCCCTGACTTTACCAGTTTTCCCTCCTTGAGAAGAAGGATCCGTTCACAGGCTAAGGTCGCGAAGTTCAAGTCGTGGAGCACCACCACCAGAGCGATCCCCCTCTCCCGGTTGAGCTTTAAGAGCAGCTCGTGGATCTGAAGCTGATGCTTTAAGTCCAAGTGGGTGATGGGCTCGTCCAGGAGCAGGATCTGCGGATTTTGGGCCAGGGCCCGGGCGATCAAGACCCTCTCCTTTTCTCCGCCGGAGAGTTCGGTGATGGGACGCTCGGCGAAGCTTAGACAGTCGGTGGCCGCCATGGCCTCCCGGGCCGCCTTGAGATCTTCGGCGCTCTCCCAAGAAAGGGCCTTGAGATAGGGCCAGCGGCCCATGAGAACCACCTCCAGGGCCGTGAAGGGAAAGGCTACGTCGAAGTCTTGGGGCACCATGGCGATCGTCTTGGCCCGCTCGCGGGATCGGTATTCGCTCAAAGGGCGACCCAAGAGATCGACCTCTCCCCGGCTCGGACGCAAGGTGCCTCCCATGACACGAAGGAGCGTCGTCTTCCCGCTCCCGTTGGGACCCAAGAGCCCCCAAAAGGCCCCGGCGGGGAGCTCAAGGGAAATTTGGTCCAGGACGGAGCGGTCCGGGTAGGCGAAGGAGACGTTTTGCAGATTTAATAAAATTGGGTTCATGGTTTGTGGGGCGAACCTTGTGTTCGCCTGTCAATTGGACACACGGAAACGGGCGAACACAAGGTTCACCCCTACATTCCTTTCTTCTTCAACAAATAAAAAAAGATCGGTGCCCCGACCAGGGCCGTGACGACACCCACGGGGAGCTGGGTCTGGAGGCCCTCCCTTGAAAAGGCGGTCCTGGAGAGGGCGTCCGCCAAGATCAGGAAGGCGGCCCCCACCAGGGCCGAGGCGGGAAGGACCCGCCGATGGTCAGATCCCAAGGCCAGGCGCACCATGTGGGGCACGGCGAGCCCCACGAAACCCACGAGGCCCGAGACGGAGACGACGGAGCCGACCATAAGGGAGGCAGCGAAAAAGACCCGGCGGCGCACCCCCTCCACGTCCACACCCAGGGAGCGGGCGCTCTCCTCCCCCAGAGGGATGAGATTCAAGGCGGAGGCGTCGAGGCATAAGATGAAAAAGCCGGTAAGGACGAAGAGGGCCACCCAGAAAAGCCGGTGCAGCTCCACCGCCTCGAGGGAGCCCACCATGAGAAACCAGATCCGGTGCAAATCTTCCATGGAGACGATCGAATTGAAAAAGAGGATGAGCGAGAAGGTCGTCGTGTTGAACAAGACCCCCACCAAGAGAAGGGTGTGGGGATTCAAACGCCCCCTCACATTGGCCAGGCCGTAGATCAAAAACATGGACCCTAAGGCCGCCAAGAAAGCCACCAAGGGTACGAAGCCGTAGGCGAGTTTCAAGCTCACCGCCAAGACGCTGCCTAAGGCCGCGCCCCCCGAGACGCCGAGGATGAAGGGGTCGGCCAAGGGGTTTCGAAGCAGGGCCTGGAAGGCGGCCCCCGCCGAAGCCAGGGCGAGCCCCACGAGCCCGCCCAAGAGGATTCGGGGGAGGCGGATCTCCAAAAGGATAAGCCGCGAAAGGGAGTCGGGATCGCTCAAGGCGCTTCGGAGCGAGACGTTCTCCGTCCCGACACTTAAGGAAACGAGAACGGCACCCACTAAGCCGGCGATGAGGAGGATGTATTTCATTTTGGCGGCGGAGAAGGGACTAAAACAGGGTTGTGGATCATTTCAAACAGTTTCGCCAATTCCCGCGGCAGCCGCGGGGTCACACGCATCTTGCCCATGTCGATGAAGAAGATCTTCCCGTTTTTCACCGCCTTGAGTGCGGGATAGCGGGCCCAACCCTTCAAGACCTCCTGCCGTTGGGCCTCGCTCCCCATGGAGAAATCCAAGATGAAGTCCGGATTGGCGGCCATGACCATCTCCAAAGAATAGGTCGGGTACTGAAAGCGATTCTTTCCCGCCACGTTTCGAAGCCCGAGATAGGGCGCTGCCTCGTCGAAGATGTTTCCGCCCCCCGCCACCACGATCGGCTGATGCCCCACGACGAAGAGGGCCGTGGGCCTCGCCGACTCCTCCGGGAAAAGCCGCCTTACCTTTTCCTTCAGGGCGCTAAGCTCTGTATCCAAGGTTTGAATCAGCTCCCGGGCCCGCTCGGCGCGGCCCAGCTCCTCGCCCAAGACGGAGAGGGTCTTGCGAAGCTCTCCGAAGTCTTCCGCCTCGAGGGTTAAGACCTTGTAACCCCGATCCTTCAAAAAAAAGATCTCCCGCTTGGAGCTGTTCTCTTGGGAGGTGACAATCAAATCGGGGCGCTTCATGACGATCTTCTCCAAGTCGGGCTGGATGTAGTCGGCGACCTTGTCGATCTTTCGAGCCTCTGGAGGCTCGTCGCAGAAGGTCGTCACGCCGACTAAGGCGTCGCCGACGCCTAAAGCGAAGAGGATCTCTGTCAGATTCGGTTTTAAAGAGACGATGCGGTGATATTTCGGCCAAGGCTGTGTGGATGCCTGCGCTCGGGCCTGACTCGGAAGGAGAGGACCCAACAAGATGACCAGGAAAAGGAGGAGAGAAAAGATTTTAAGTCGTGGCCTGCGGATTGGGCCTAATCTCGGCGAGCCAGCGCTGGAAGGTCTTGTCCAAGGTGTCGAGATAGGGTTCCAGGCCCTGGATCTCGGGATGGGGAAACGAGGCCAGGCGGGATTTGAATTCTTGCACCCGGCCTTGAAGTTGTTCGATCTCACGGGCGTATTCATCGGTATTTAAATTCCGGCCGTAAAGGTCGTCGCGGTCGATGAGAATTTGGTTGAACTGGAGAAAGGTCCGGTTGATGAGTCGTTGGGTCGTGTCGGCCGCCGGCAGGAGGTCGTCCGCCCGGCGGAAGTCCCTCTGGGCTCCTTGAAAATCGCTGCGGGCCAGCTTGGAGCGGCCGAGCAGGTGAAAACCCATGCCGTCGTTGGGCCGCCACTTCAAGAACTGATCGGCCTCCGCCTCCGCCTCGTCCATCCTGCCTAAGGCCACGAGGGTCTTGGCGCGGAGCAGCGCCACGTCGGGATCTTGCCTCACCCGGCGGGCCAGGTCGAAGAAGCGCAGGGCGCCCAAGGGCTGGCCGATGCTCAAGAGCTTCTCCCCGACGTTTATGAGATAACGGGAGACCTCGGGAGAGCGGGATTCGGACCGGAATTGATAAGGAGCCGTTTCGGCCTGCGACTCGGCAGGCGGCTTGAAACTGATCCCGTGTATGTTGCGGGGAAGGGCGCCCTTCAGGGCCACCAGATCGACGGGATCGATCTCGGAGGCCTGGAGCTCCAGACACATTCGACCGCGTTCGGAAAAAAGAAAGATTGAGGCCACAAAAGTCTCGAAAAAAAAAGATTCTGCCCTCTTGGGGGTCGGGAGATATGCAGAAGTTAACTAAGGTAAACATTTCTCATAGGACCTTGACGCCGTCAAGCAGGTTTTGCGTCAAACCGGGGTCTCTACACCCCAGTCTCTCCTTTTAATAGGTCTTAATCGCCGCCACCGTCCCGGGATCGCCCGTCAAGACGAAAAGATCCGGCCCAGTGAAATCGACTCCGGGCTCCCCCGGCCTCAAGGCGGCCGGACCGGCCCCGGTGGTCCCCGGGTTGTCGGGAAACGAGAGATCGATCACGTTGGGAAGCAGGGAGGGCTCCACACCGGTGAGATCGAAGGCGTAGAGCGAGCTGTGATTGAAGCTCATCACGAAGAGGCCGGCCCCTCCCCGCCCCATGACCACCTCATCGATAAAGTCCGTCCCGTTTTGTCCGCTTGTGACGACCAAAGGATTTCCCTCGCCGTGCAGAACCTGAAGCAGATTCAGGTCGATCTCGATCAAATAGCCGCCGCTGCCGCTCCCCAGGAAGGCCCTCTTTCCGTCGGGGGTGACCGCCCACGAACGGAAGGCCGGAGTCGTCATCCCAAGACTCAAGTTGGCAAGGTTCTGCCCGTCGAAGGGATTGATGATATTGACGGAGCCTGCCGTCACCGGCTCTTGATTGGAAAAATCGGCCGTGAAACGGGTCAGGCCCGAATTGGTGACGAGGAAGGCCGTCCCATTGGGAAGGGCCGTCAGTCCCGTCGTGTTGAACCCGGCCGTCGCCGCATAAACGGGCGAGGCGGTCACCAGGGAATTGCCTTGGATATCGAAGAATCGGACCACCCCTTGGGTCGCGCTGGACAACGAAAAACCGGTAAAGGTCAGATTGGAAAACGTCACCGCGACTCTCGATCCCAAGGCCGCGACGTTGGAAGGAAAGGATGGGGTGAAAGACCCGGAGACGCTTCCGATCGCCCGCCCCTCGGCGTCCGACTGGGACAAGGGGCTCGTGAGCTCGATGGGGCCCGTCAGATCCACGGTCTGATAGATCGCCGCGTCCAGGGGATTGAAATAAATAAGGGAGGTGGAGGTCAGGAGAAGGGCGTGGGTCACATCGACGATGGAGAGATTGATCGGGATCCCCGCTGAGGCCTCGGGCGGGAGAGAGGGCAGGCCCGCAAAAACCTTTGAGAGGGCCAAGGGATTGGCATTCAAATCCACCGCCAAAACGGAAGCGGGCGTGGACGTGGTGATGAAGGCCAGGTCCCGCAGACCCTGCCGATCGACGATGTCGATGTCGGCGGGGAAGGAGCTCCCTATGATGAAGGCGGAGCGGGTCACGTCCCCAAGAATGGAGGAAGGATTGCTGGTCCCCACCCCGCTTGAACAGGCGGGGATCAAAACGAGCAGCATCAGAGTTTTTAGAATTTTCATCTTCATTTCATTCTCCTTAATAGCCCACCCGCATGATTCTCGGCCCCACCCCGATGAAGAGGTCACGCCCTTGTCTTAAGAAATCGCTTAAGCCCTCGCCGTCCAGCACGTCGGAGTCCAAACCGACCGGCGTGGGAGAGGCGTTGGGCTGATCCAGGTCGATCGCATACATGCGCCCGTCGTTGAAGTTTCCGACGAAGGCGTAGCGGCCGTCGGGGCTCAACTGGGAACCGGTCAGGAGGACCTGCTCGGAGTTTAAGCCTCGGTCTCGAAGATTGATGCTCCGAAGGGAGGAATCGTGGAGATCGACCACCAGGAGCCGCCCGCTGTTGTTCCCCGTGGGGAGGACGACGCGGCGCCCGTCGGCGCTCACTGCCACCTCGCCGGAAATGCCCGCGGCCGTGTTCCCCAAGGCAAGGTTGAAGCGCCGGGCTCGGGTCACCGGATCGAAGATCTCGATACGGCTCTCCGTCAAGGCGGTCCCCTGGCGGTTGATCGCGCCGCTCTCCACCACCAAGAGGCGAAGCTGTCCTTCATGGAGAATCGGCGTGACGCTCGTGGGATTGTAAGACTGGGTGGGGATCACGTCGAAGGTCCCCGTGCCCCGGTTGTAGGAGAGCACCGTCCCCGAAAGATAGTCTTGGGCCGCTTCGTCGTAATTGGAGGTCGTCGCGAACACACGCCCGCCCAACTCGACCATTCCCTTGGGATAGCGCGGCTGGAAGCTCGCCACGCTGCGACCGGAGGAGCTGGGGCCGCTGCTCGTGACCGTCGGAAAAGGCGCATGGGATTCGCTGCCCACCACAT
>Ga0066388_100002770_pt1 | contig 10947 bp, 15 predicted proteins | sample PanSoiMetaGPlot6_FD_64539 | JGI IMG/M metagenome (GOLD analysis project Ga0066388, IMG submission 64539) | Tropical forest soil microbial communities from Panama analyzed to predict greenhouse gas emissions - Panama Soil - Plot 6 (Hybrid Assembly) | ecosystem: Environmental > Terrestrial >... | reverse complement strand
GGGATATCAGAAAACTCATGTCGACCATGTGTGCGGCCGCGTTCGCCTGTTGTCGGTCAGCTTCTCGACGGCGCCGTAAAGAGATCATTCCTGGTCCACACAATTCTTGGACCCCGGCCCAACGGATTTGCATATCTCTCCCGAGGGCCGGGGCTTTGCCGGCCTGCTTGCTCATCAACCGCCACAACTCGGAACGCGCCACCGGTAGCCGGCGTTGGCTTGCCATGCCCAAGCAGTCGCCCCAGCCGTCCAATGGCACGCCCGGCAAGAAGCCGCCAGCGCCTTCGGTCAAACTAAGGCCCGGCGATTTCCGCAGACTGGTAGAGATGCTAAACGGCGGGATGGCTCGACGAACCGATCAGGCTGACCAGCGGCGCCGTTCCAAGATCGTTCCGGCGCGGCCCGGACGGGGGTAGAATGCTCGCGGCGGCTCCGACTACGGGAACGCACGCTCCATTAGTTGCTCTTTTTCTCGTCTTCATCTGGATCTGGCACGATGCCTGTGATCCCGTGAAACAGGCGATGTTCCTTTAGGCACGCGCCGCGCATTAGTTCATTCAAATACTCCACAAAGGAGCGGTCGGACAATGTCAGCGGCTCCTTTCGATCTTTAACCTCTTCCTGGACGTAGTCCCGCAGTGCCTCCAAAACTGGCACCGGAAGCATCTGAAGCATCATAGCTGCGCTATGCATCAGTTCGTATGCCGCTGCCGCCTTCCGCACGTCATGCAGCTTGAGCGAATAGCTCGTTTGGGTTTTCAGTGTTCGGGAGTCAATCATGCCCGCTCAACGCAAGCCCTGCGGGCGAGTTCCGGCTGGTTAGGCCCGGCGCCGGCGGTCGGAACGCCTCGCCGCTGCCAGCGTTGGCTTGCATGCCCAAGCAGCACCAGCCCAACGGTGCGCCCGGCAAGAAGCCGCCGGCGCCGTCGATCATGGTCCGGCCCCGACGAAAGCGTTGTCTCAGCACAGAACAGCGCTGGGCGTTGGAACTGTTAGCTGGTAGCCCGCACGGTGCTAATGAAGAATCGCTTGTGCTCGATCACGGCTTTTCCCGCCGCTTGCTGCCTCGCCTTGTCAGCGCTGGACTTGCAACGGCACAACACAAGGTAGTTAACACCGCCGGGCAGAGTATACCGCTTTGCCGCTTTAGGATTACGGCGGCGGGCCGCCGAGTGCTCGAAGGTCGGGCCAAAATCCCTTGATTTCGTTCCCTGTCTGTTCTGAGCTAGGGCATCACCCTGCTACTCCGCAAAACGCGCACCCAAGCCCGCATGGAAGGCTGGTATCGGGCTCAGACACTGACGTTCCCGGCGTCGCTAACGAAAACAACTAAGATCACTCGGACGTTGAATTAATTCGCTGGATTGCATCGTACACAGACCTCACAGCAGCACGATCCAGCTCCTTTGCTCGTTCGCTGAGCTGCTCGTATGGGATCATCAGCTCCTCGCCGTCCTCCGCTATGCGCGAGGTTACGCCCTGTGCCCGCTTTGCTTCAATCCAGGCAGCATGCACTTCGGCGGATACTTCTTCGATATCCGGCAGAGACAGCTTGTTCATATGGTCTTTTGCCTGCTGAAGGTAGAAGGGCGGCCTGAGTGTCTTACAGAGCCGATTTGAGGATCGAATGTTTTAGCGTGACCCGTGTTTAATCTCGCTTGTGGTACTCGGGAAGAACTGTCCGAATTTGAACGCCGTGGTCGCCACTGCAGAAATTATACCAAATGCTATGATCAGTGCAGCCCATGCTTGTTTGGCGTTCAATCGAGCCAAAAGAGAGGTAACTTTTATGTCGCCAACATTTTCAATATCCCACTGCTTGCTTTTCGATTCGGCTTTTTTTGCCGCTACTAAATGGAGCCACTCGTCAAAGATCTGCCGAAATTTCTCAGTTTGCAAGAGGTCCGGTGAAAGATCGGTCTCTATTGCATCCCATTCAAAACGGTCGCTAAGCATCCCCTGTCGTCTAAGGCCTGTTTGTACAAAGGTTAAAATTGGCATATTCTCGCAATATGCCATCGCCGCCTCCATCTGATTCCAGATTGTCGGATGTGACTCGGTTTGAATAGGTTTTTCTTGAGGAGAATTAGGATATTCAATTGCTTCCAGAATGCGAATACGTTCAGTAGCTATCACCACAGCTCCACAGCATTCGGCTATGCAATCCCGCACCGCTTCGACCGGTTGCCTTACGGAATACTTGCTGCGTCCCACGGTTATCGGCACGCAGCCGTGTGACTTGAGGTGTGCTTCAATGGCAGATATGAAGTTCTCCTGGACCTTCTGATGCGGCGTGCCGCAACTGAGGAAGACTGGCAATGGCGCTTCTGGAGGCATGCGAAATCCTCTGAGGGTGACACACAATGCCGAAATTTAAGCATAAACAGTTTGAAGCGCCAACATCTCTTGGAAGTGGATACCGACAAGCCAGTGCCCCACGCGCCCCCGGCACCCTCAGCAAACTGGTCGGGGCTTTTTTTGTCCCCAATTGTTTGGTGGACGAATCCCGCGCCCTTAGAAGGCCCTATGACCGGGGCGTACCCAAAAGCCGCCCCTTGATTGCCGCTGAGTGGACGTGCTTCGTAAGGCCCTGAGCGGTTGCTTAGCCCCAGAGAGGAAGCAGCGGGAATGATGCAAAGAGGGCTTGTCCAAGTGGAGAACATGTCATGCCTAAGCCGGCAGTGAAGGATGCAAGCGGATTGTACGAAGTGGAGCGCCGGGCCTACCATGCGGCGCGGCAGGGATTTCGCATCGCCGAACTGCAAATCAGTCCGACGCAGAAAGTGCCGTGGCACTCGCATAGCAACGTCCAAGACACGTTCTATGTGATCGAGGGAGAGCTGCAGCTTTTCATGCAGGATCCCAAGGAGGACGTGCGCCTCAAGCCAGGCGAGACGTATTCGGTGCGGGCAGGACGGCCGCACCTCGTGACCAATGCCGGAAAGACGTCGGCGACCTTCCTGGTGCTCCAGGGAATCGGCGAATACGATTTCGTCCCGCTCATCTAACGGTTGTCGAGGTGATCCGACGCCGTTTATGACAGTCAGATTCGGCCATCACGCATAATCGCAGACGACCGCAACTTCCTCGGTATCGGAAAGACGGAGGCTATGCTGAGCAGTCGTACAGCCTTCACCCATGCGTTATTCCAACCTGCCCGCCATTGCCAGCCGCCCGCCGACACTCTGCCGCTGAACGCGCTTGCTAGGCGCGGCGGGCTTGCCTTGCTTGCTGCCGCCTACGAAGCAGCACACTAAGCGGGCGACCGCCGCCCTGGCCCGCAGTCCGCGGTGCTCAAAAAAAACCCGCGACGGCATGCCAGCTATGTCGGGAACATGACGCGCGGTTCCGGCGTTTGAACCTTTGCGCGCGCGGATTCTGCATTGTCCTCGCGCCCGGGTTCCGTTGCGAGTCTTGCATAGCATGGAGGTAACCACATGAAGCGCGTGGCAGGTCTGGCCTTCCTGGCGTCAGTAATCGCAACACCGGCGTTTGCCGATCCTCCGCCCGTCAGCGTGGACGGCGTCTTTCGATGCGTAATGAACTGTCGCGGTGGCCTCGAAGGCGCTCGAACCTATGTTGGCCAATCCGGTTGGAAGGTAAACTTGGTCAACGAGGCTGGCGATCCATCAACTGGTTACATTCAGTGGCCGTCGCGCATCTGGGTGGACAAGTGGAACGAAGGTGCAAACATATCGCCTGACGGGACGAAGATTCAATTCGACAATGGGGCCGTCTGGATTCGCGAGGTGGCCGTCGCGCCCGTCCCGCGACCATATCGGTAAGGTTAAGCGAACGGCGCGGGCTTCGCGTTTGACTCGTCTATGCATTGTTCCGAGCTGGCCTCGGTAACGCGCGCCAAGAACAAAGATTTACGCCGTGAGAAAAGCGCACATCACGATCGCGGTTTTATGTTTGTTTACCGCGTCGAGCCATGCCCAAGAGCTGCAATGTGCTGCTCAGGCCCAATTGTGTCGAATACGATGCGACGACCAATGGCTTCCGTCGCATGTGTGCGACGGGAAGACCGACAAGCAGAAAAGCTCCTGCTACTACAACGCATCAACAAACCTCAGAGACTGTCGCCATTTTTGCGCAACCAATTATTGCTCTCGCGGCCAAGCACCTCAACACGGAAGAGCTTCTAGCGCCAGCGCAGCCACGCGATGAACTTCGCAGGAGGATGCTATGCCGACACAGCTTAAGCTATTTTCAGCGGCCGGGGCCGAGAACTTTTCTAAGCTCGAAAAAGAGGTGAACGATTGGCTCGCCGCTAAGGGCGACAGCATTCAACCAGTCAACAGCCAGACGGCAACCTGCGCTATAGCAAACGGCGGGGGCCACAAACAGTCTCAAGCGGCGATTGTCGCGCTTTGGTATCTCGACCCACCTGAGCGGGCTCGCCACTGAAATGTGCGCATCGGCGAGGCTCGCCTATGCGTTATTCCGAGAGGGCCGGTAGGGTAGCGGCCCGGAGGACCGAGGTTCGCTGGCCAAGCTTACCAGCGGCGGCGGCTTGGGCTGCTTGGCGGTGGCTTTAGCCCTGACAGCTATATGCCAGCTTCGTGCCACGACGAATGGGCGAGCATCGGATTAGCCATGTCATCGCCGCGACTCCGCAGCCCTGATCTCATCACAGATCGGTTCGAATCGATCGAAATACTCTCGCTCAAGGTCGCTCTGGGGCAACGAGAAGGCTTCATGCGTCAATTGAAGCGACAACGTCTTCGCAATTCGCCCCGCCTTCAACTGAAAGTGCGGATAAACGTCGGCTGCAGTGTTCAGGTCGCCTGCATTCCTCATTCCGTAATCGGCGACCCAAAGACAGTAGACAAGCGTTTCCCAGGGTGAAAGGCACTTGATGCCGTCACGGGCTTTCTTGCGTATAACCGTTTCACCGTTTTCGATGACCCAAGTCTCGTTATCGGTTGGCACGTGATGTTTCCTTGCGCAGCGGGCCGGGCATGCGGCGGCTCGCGAGACTATAGAAATCAAGCGGGGCGACCCGAAGGCCGCCCCTTGATTGCCGCTGAGTTGGCCTCCTCGCTCCGTAAGCCTTGACCGGCAGCTTAGCCGCAAGAGGGTTCATGTCTCGCTAGGGACGAGATACAGAAAACGAGGCTGTATGACCTCCGGCGAGTAGAAAAACGGTCCTTCGCCGATCCGGATGCCTCCCATCCGTTTGTAAAAGCCCTCTGCTGAAGGTTCGGCGTAGATCATGAGAGCGCCGGCTTTCAACTCTTTGGCGCGACAAACTGCGGCCTCGAAAAGTACTCGACCAATCCCGCGCTTCCAAGACGGCGGGTCGACATAGATACCGTGCAGTAACGCGATTCCCTGGACGATGGTTGTCATTATCGTCACGACGCCAACCACCATTCCAGACGTGTTTTCGGCCACCCGAACTCCGCCAGCAGTGATCAACGGAAGAGTGATGGTAAGTGCAGGCATCGCCCGATCGATGAACGCGTCGTCGTACCCCGCATGCATGGTCGCGCGCACACATAGTCGTGTGAGATCGCGCTGCTCTTCCGGCTTGCCATCTCGAATCGAGTAAAGTTCTGCCATATGGGATGCCGATGCTAAGCCTCTGGCTCGTTGGCCGAGATTCGGCTGTGATCATGACCAGGACCTTGCTCTTCCTCCTAAAAAATGGCGGCTATGCGGAGCAGTCGCGCGGCCCATACGTTATTCCGAGCTGGCCGCTAGGGTAGTGGTCGGCTGGTGTGAGTTCCCATGGGAGCGCCGCCCGCGCCGGCGGCAAGACCGTGAGCAATAGAGCGCGTCACGGTGTGGTGACTGAAATGAGACGCCGCAGCTTGCACAAGTGCAAACCTTCATACGGTGACGGCGTCGACGGTTCTTCACGTAGCATTTTCCGCAAAGACCGCGGGCGTACATGCCCGGCCCGCCGCATTCAATACAAAGGGGGCGGCCGTAGCTGTCATGAGTAATTGTAGTCCTTTGTTCATCCGTGACAGGCAAAGCGGAACGCCCTTGGCGATAATCGCGCATATAGCAAGTGCGGCAGACACCGCGGACGAAATTGCTACTGACTCCGCCACACCTTGGACATTCTTTATCGGAAGCCACTGTCGCCACCCTGCGGCCCAGCCCGAGATCAAGGCCATGCGCCACCGTGCTTCCCCCGTGCGCGGCGGCTAGTCCACTCGGGTCACCCGCCTAGGGAGATGTCCGGAGTTCGTTTTCTTCGATGGGGAGGGGTAGCGCCACTCGCCGATCCGACAATTTCTTCTGTTGCTCATGCGCTATTCCGAGTTGGCCGCTAGGGTAGTGGCTCGCTAAGCGAGGCTAATGGGCGCTCTTGCTACGAAATCCGCAGCGATGAGGATTATGGACTATGACAGCGACGATTCAGACACTTGTGCTGCTGGTTGCGGTGTTGGTCGTAGTGGCCATTGTCGCACGCCGTCTCAACGTCGCTCCCCCTATTCTCCTAGTCATCGCCGGCCTTTTGCTCGCGGTGACACCCGGCTTGCCGCGGATCGAGTTAGCGCCGGAGCTGGTGCTTCTCGGAATTCTGCCGCCGCTGATCTACTCTGCCGGCGTAGCCATGAGCTGGCGCGAGTTTCGTTTCAACCTGCGCCCGATCGCGCTGCTGGCGTTTGGTTACGTCGTGTTCACGACTTGTGCGGTGGCGGCAACGGCGCACTGGCTGCTTGGCATGCCACTTGCCGTCGCTTTTGTACTCGGAGCCATTGTGGCGCCGACCGATGCGGTCGCGCCAGCGTCTATCATGCGCCAGATGGGCGTTCCGCGCCGCCTCATTGTCATTCTCGAAGGAGAAGGCCTTGCCAATGACGCGACGGCCCTGATCCTTTACCGCTTTGCGGTTGCTGCGGCAGGTACGGGCCTATTCTCTCTTGGGCAAGCCTCTGGAACGTTCGTCCTGATTGCGGTGGGGGAAATCGCCTTTGGCATTGGCATTGGTTGGCTGAGCTTGCGCTTGCGACGATGGACACGCGACCCTCGCGTTGAGATCACGCTGTCCTTGTTGACGCCTTATGCCGCGTTCTTGATCCCCGCCCATTTAGGCGGATCTGGTGTTTTGGCGACGATGACAGCCGGCCTATTCGCGAGTTGGAACGGGCCGCTGCTCATTCCGGCAGCAACGCGGCTGCAAGGAATCTTCTTTTGGGACCTGGTCGTCTATCTGCTCGAAGGAATTGTGTTCCTTGTGACCGGCCTGCAGATGCGAACGCTGCTCGATCGAACCGGCACGATCCTATTATACAATTCAATCTTAGCCGTACTGCTTACTGTGGCGGTGGTTATCGCTGCGCGATTTATATGGATCTACCCAGCGGCCTATATACCTCGCTGGCTGAGCGCATCGCTTGCGCGACGCGACCCGATTCCGCCCTGGCAATGGCTCTTCTCTCTTGCATTCGTCGGCGTGCGCGGTGTCGTTTCACTGGCGGCAGCGCTAGCTATTCCGCTGACCACAGAAATCGGCACGCCGTTTCCGTATCGCGATCTCATCCTCTTCGTTACGTTCGGTGTCATCGTAGTGACCTTGGTCGGTCAGGGATTGTTGCTGCCGAGCGTTGTTCGTTGGCTGGGATTGGCACGCCACGCTGCGGACGAGCATGAGCAGGAGCACAAAGCCGAGTTAGCGGCACGCTTGGAAGCATTGAAGGTGGCACAAACCCGGCTGGAACAGCTCGCAGCCGACCGTGAAATCTCACCTGAGGTTCTGGCAATCTTGCGCGCACGTCACGACTATCGTGCCCTACGGTTGCCAGATTCCAAGTCGAACGAACTCGATGCCGTTCTCGCAGCGGTAGACCTGAGGTCGGAACTTATTACAGCCGAACGACAATACGTCTACGGGTTATTGCGAGACGGCCAAATCACCGATGAAGCACGCAGGCGCATAGAGCGCGAACTCGACTTGGAAGAGGCAGGTATACTGGACCTTCCACTTTAGCAGGCAACGGCAGCATAGCGTCCTGCCCTTGCGCCGCCCCCGCAATGACGGGGGGCGACCGAAGGCGCCCTTGATTGCCGCTGAGTGGACTGCTTAGCCCCAGCGTGGCGTTTCTTCGAGGCCGACCCCCAGTGTCGTCTTGCCCACAATCTCGTGCACCAACGCCGAATTCGCCGGGTGGAAGCCGCCGGCCCGGACATCACGGTAGAGGCGTTCAAGCTCGTTCGTCTTGTACATACCGGCGCCGCCTGACATGTCCATTGCTAGATCGACGACGCGCTTGGCAGACTCGACGACATGGTACTTCATGGCAACGATCTTGGCGCCCCACTCGTGACCGTGATCGACGCCATTGCTCCAATCGTTGGCAATTCGATCAAGGTGAGGCTCCATTGACTCGATCGCGATCGTCATTTCTGCTGCGCTATGCTGGAGCTCCGGATGGTAAGCCATCGAGCGGGTGACCGCGAGCGACTTCTTTTTCTTTGTCGCTTCGACGGCCAGGTCGCGCGCCCTCAGCGCAATGCCGTAGTAGACGTTGGCCATCCCGACCAGTGCGTTGGCGAATAGTGCCCCGATGAAAGGGTCGATAGTGCCGGCGGGCAGTACTCGGGCGATGTACTTGTCCGGAATGAACGCCCCTGCGAGAATTGTGTCCTCACTGGCGGTGGCTCGCATGCCAAGCGTGTCCCACGTTGGCTTGATCTCGACATTTGGCGTGCCCTTGGGCAAGAAAGCGTGCACGATCTTGGGTGCGCCAGGGTCGGACGTGTCCATGCCGTGCAGGCCAAAGCGGGTCCACACAGGGGTCAGGCTGCCGAACATCTTGCGGCCCGTGAAGGTGTAACCTCCGTCCACGCGCTCGGCGCGGGTTGTCGAAAGCAACGCGGGCAGGTCGTTGCCAATTTCTGCGTGACCGGCCGCGAAAACCTCGCCGGCACCACCTTCCTTGAGCATCCATTCGAGCGACATGTCGCCGAACTTGCGCAGGTCTGCGGCGATGCCCATCCAATACAAATGCATATTCATCGCTAGAGCCGTAGCAGGTGCTGCATAGGCCAAGTAGCGCAGCTCTTTTCCTGTATCGGCGAGAGACAGACCATGGCCGCCGAATTCCTTGGGAATGTTGAGCTTGAGGAAACCCGCACTCCTTAATTCCTCAAAGTCATCAGTAACGAACTTGTTGTCCCTGTCGTAGGCAGACGCTCTCTGCCCGCACCGCTCAATCAAGCCATCAGAAAGAAACTGATTCCGCAAAGCAATTGTCATGTCCACTCTCTCCGTTATTCGCGATCAATGACGACCCGGTAAGGCCAAGACGAAATGCGGCCCGCTCGCAAAATTAGAAGGTCCGCGCGGTTGCGAGCAGAACGAGAACGCGGCGTTGCGTGCGCGTGTGCAATAACGTCACGCTGGGCTGTAAAGACTCCCGCCGAGCGCGGCGAGTCTATGGATGCCTTCCTTTGGGGAAGAGGCACCATTAGTGTTTGGCGCAGCGCGCGAGGTTCAATGGACCGCACAAAAAGTGGCGGCCAAAGGCCGCCCCTTGATTGCTGCTAAGCTCGCCTCCTCGCGCAGTCATTCGCTAGGATGTCTTCGAAAATTCGACAGAGCGAAAAAAAGGGTTAGGTCTGCCGTTTCCGCAATCCAGACGCCGTCAGCATCCAGGACTCTGCCGGCGATGGCGGCCATTTCCAGTCCTTCCGGTCGGCGACCGGGCCACTGCGGGCTGATCAGAAGTTCGAGCGCGTGAGTCTCGCCGAAATCGCGGACGCTTGCCAAGCCGTGCCACGCACAAGACGGAATTGCTTCGTTCGCCCACGCCCAACAGAATGTCCCCTCCGATCGGGACACCGAACCGATCACGCAGATGTCGCACGTTACTTCATCACTCTCGGACGTGAACCTCAATCGTGCCTCATCGAGGCTCCACTGATAGCGGCGTCCTTCGAGGCCGTAATGTCGAATCCATGCGTCGTTGCGCTCTTGCATGAGACGAACGGACTCTTGGCTCCAAGCCGACCAATCAGGCGTTGTTTGCGTCGCTCCGCTCACGATTATCGTCCTCCGCTGCCTTCCTGAGTAGCGCCCGCCGAATTGCGCGATCAGCCGAGCGACCTTTTGGCGGTACTCCTCGAATTCTCTTACGTCAGTGACTTCAATATTGGCGATCAAGTATCCAGCTATTGCTTCCCCTCGTCAGATTTCAAAGCCAAACCCGTGACCACGCTTTCGGCTTCTTGTGACCAAAGTACCGCGTCGTACCAATGCACGAACGCAAACAGGAACAACATCGCGGCGCCAATAAGTATCGCAGTTACCGATGCAGCATAAACGCCCGGCAAGCGCTCAACAGGCACTGCGATCGCATTTGCCGCGAGTGCGAGCGCAATGAGATCCATAGCCGCTGAGAAAATTATCACCGGTATTGGCAAGCGCGTTGGGTTCGTCGCAAGCCGGCGCCGTGGGAATGTCAATGCCCACCAGCCGAGAATAATCGCCATCAAGCCACTTGAAATCCGCCAAACCACTAGAGTCGGGACTTCAAACAAACCCAACAGCGGTGGCAGGATTGAGCCGAACGTGATCATGAACCCCAGTTCAACCCAGGTGCGCGCAACGAAGCTGTCGAACTTGGTCATGTGCCCGCCGAGCATTTGCCGAAGGATCATCGTCAGGACAGACAGGCCCGCGAAGGTCATGCCGACGGTCGCGATTGTGTAGAGATAACCGGATGCGGCCACGCCAGCCCCCCTTAACCTGAGCCCCTAATTCAGCCATGACCAGACTCTCTGGTTAATTTGAGCCCATTTGCATCGGTAGAGCAATGGGATGGGCGCGGAGCCTGCGGTGTGGCGCAGCGTCCCATCCTATTTAAGGTGCGTTCGACGACAACATCCTCAGCCGCGGATGTAGATACCGGGTCAGATTCGCCCATCACGATGCGCAATCGTAGACGGCCGGTCTTCCTGCAGTTCTGCTATTCGCCGCGCTTG
>Ga0066388_100002768_pt1 | contig 10949 bp, 9 predicted proteins | sample PanSoiMetaGPlot6_FD_64539 | JGI IMG/M metagenome (GOLD analysis project Ga0066388, IMG submission 64539) | Tropical forest soil microbial communities from Panama analyzed to predict greenhouse gas emissions - Panama Soil - Plot 6 (Hybrid Assembly) | ecosystem: Environmental > Terrestrial > Soil... | reverse complement strand
TTCTCAGCCCTCCCCGCCCTGGGCGAGCTGATCTACGCCCAGCGCGAGCGGACTGGGCGGTGGCGGAGTTCGTGGGGGGAAAGCAACACGATCTGTTTCTCGACCCCGAGACCGTGAAGACGCGGCTGCACTCGTTTCTGTCGGACCAATAGGCACGACCCGCACGGCTATGGTAGACGACCACCAACATCAGCAAGATCGAGCTTGGGTTGCTACCTAGCCCAGCGCCGCTCTAGAGTGTTGAACTAAGCACTCTCGAGTCGAACGCACAGCCACTGGGCGCCCAATCGTTGGGCGGCTCGCACAGTTACTAGGCGATGCCTCGCCGAAAACCATAACCCTAGTAGGGTAGCCGTAGGAATAATACCTAAAGATGCTCAAGCCCTACGTTCGACAATTGGCACCAGACGTGCTCCGGCCAGCAGCAACCACTGTGGAACTCAAGCCCCAAAGCGGTGGAGTGCTCCCGCGATCTGTATGGCCGTTCTCTACCGCGTTCAGAAAGGAGCATCCGCATGGACACTCGTAAGAACCAGACTGCGCTGTCGTCTCAGGAATGGGCCGATTTGATCGACGCGATCAACCAGACCCACGGCGTCGGCGCCAAAGCGCCCGCCTACCGGGCGTTTGTCAAAGTCCATGTGCGTGCGATGAATCCGACCGATATGCAGGGAATGTCGTGGGGCGTTCACACAATGGGACCGATGATGCGTGGTCGAAACTTCCTGTCCTGGCACCGCCAATTCGTTCGCCGCCTTGAACTGCGGCTCCAGCAGGTCCACGCGACAGTGACCATTCCTTACTGGGACGCGGTGAGTGACCGCACTATCCCCAAGGCGTTGGACAACGCCGCACTGCTTGCGAGCTGGGGGGTCAGCCGAGACTGGGATGCGAGTTTGCTGCCTCACAAATCGGATGTGACGGCGCTCAATGGGTTCGTCACGTTTACGGCTTTCCAAGCGGCGATTGAGGGCGCCGTACACGCGGGCGTTCACAACGCCGTGGGTGGCGACATGGCAACCGGGTCCTCGCCCTCAGACCCCTTGTTCTGGCTCCATCACGCGAATATTGACCGGCTCTGGGCCAAGTGGCAGAAGCAGCATCTAGGCGCGAACCCTCCGAACATGACTGAGACTCTTCGACCGAGGCCCCTGTTCGGCGTGAAGGTGGCAGCGGTTCAGAGCATCACGAAGCTCGGATACAAGTACGCATAGCACCATCTTTGGCAACGGGTGAACCAGATGCCGCTTATTCGACGCGCCGTCCGTAATGAAATACGACGCCGTGTCGCCGATGATGGGGCTTGGGTGCCCGGCGCACGCGCTGGTGCCTGCCATCACTGTCGTGCAAGCCGACCGGGACAGAGCGGCCCGCCAGGCCGCCGAGGCAGCAGCCGCCGAGAAGCAGGCCCAAGTTCTGGCTGCGCAGCAGCGTGCCGCTCAGGAAAAGGCGGCTCGAGACGCGGCCGACGCGGCAAAAGGCGGACCAAGTTCAGCCGCCTCCCAAGACCGAGGTGTACTCTGCGCGTCTTATGGAATACGACGGCAGCGGGAACGGTGGCGATGAGCGGAGGGCATCGGCCTCGGCGTCGTGCCCCCGAGTCCATTCCTCCTGACCGTGCCCGTGCGGCCTCCAGCGACTGATGGCTAAGGGCACCAAGATCGAGTGGGCCGACGATACGGTCAATGCCGAGATGGGGTGCGACGGGTGTGAGTTGTGGGACCCGAAGAACGAGGTCCGCATCTACTATGCCGGACTGCAGACCGAGCGGATGCTCTCGAAGGGACCGCTCAAGGGCTGGCCCTCGACGTTCGAGAAACCGCGAATCTTCCCCGGTCGGATAGCCCGGGCGGCGCGCTGGAGGGATCTCACCGGCACCACGCGAGAGAACAAGCCGTGGCTCAATGGCTTGCCGCGGATCATCTTCGTTAACGACATGGGCGATACCTTCACCGCGTCACTGCCCGATGACTGGCTCGCTCCCGAGCTTGGGACCATGGCCGCCAGCCCGCACCAATGGATCTTGCTCACGAAGCGCGCGGACCGGCAACGGGAGTTTTCGTTCCGGCACACATTGCCGCCCAACGTGTGGGCGGGCGTGAGCATCACCAGCCCGCAGGACCAGCGGCTCCGCTATCTCATGCAGACTCGCGCGCGGGTCCGGTGGGTCTCGTATGAACCGATCCTCGCTCCGGTGGACTGGCGTCCGTGGCTAGGGGGAGACGGCCGAGTCGGCTTCGACTGGATTATCGTGGGCGGCGCGTCGGGGCCGCATTATCAGAGTCGGATGATGAACTTGACTTGGCTGGCCGACACCGTCAAGCAGTGCCGGGACGCGAACGTACCGCTCTTCGTCAAGCAGGACTCCGGCCGCACCCCCGGCGAGCAAGGGCGCATCCCAGACGAGCTCTGGGTCCGGCAATTCCCGAAGATCATCATCCGCGAGTTACCCCAAAAGGGCGTCGGTTAGTCTAGCTCTCGCTGGCTCACGGTCTGACCGTCTGCCATAAGTGGCCGGTCGGAGCATGCAAGGAAACCCGCGTCCTTCGAAACTAAGGCCGTTATTGACCCTGGTCGTACCCACGAGCTAAGTTCGTCCCACCGTCCCGACCGCCGCCGCCCTGGCTCGTGAGGGTTAGATGAAGTGTCCCCGGTGTCAGCACGAGAACGAAGCGGGCGCGAAATTCTGCGAGGAATGCGCGGCACCCCTAGCCCGCACATGCGTTAACTGCGGCCGGCAGCTGTCTGCGACTGCCAAGTTCTGCCCTGAGTGCGCGCATCCTGCGAGCGCAGCGGCGCCGGTTCCCACGGCTCAGCGTTTCATCTCTCCCGAGTCCTACACCCCCAAGCACCTCGCCGAGAAGATCCTCACCTCCAAGGCCGCCCTCGAAGGCGAGCGCAAGCAGGTGACCGTGCTCTTTGCCGACCTCAAAGGCTCAATGGAACTGCTCGCCGATCGCGATCCCGAAGAGGCGCGCAAGATCCTCGACCCTGTCCTCGAGCTGATGATGGAAGCTGTGCACCGCTACGAGGGCACCGTGAATCAAGTGATGGGCGACGGGATCATGGCGCTCTTCGGGGCGCCGCTCGCCCACAAGGATCACGCGGTGCGTGCGTGCTATGCCGCCCTCAGGATGCAGGACGCCGTGCGGCGCCACTCGGTCGATTTCGTGGAGTCGCAGCCAAGCAACCCGTCGGGGAAGATCCTCAAGCGCGCGCTGCGGGAGCCGTACTGGGAGAGGCGCGCATGGCGTATCAACTGACGGCGACCAGTGAACGCGATACGGCGAGCCCGCGAGTCCCTGTTGAAGTTCTGGTCACTCGGAGAACCTTGGGAGACGCTCCGGCAACGCATTGCCGACGATGCCGTTCTGATGCGGATCGTCGCACGCACGTCCGCGGTCACGATCGCTCAGGAACAGACCAGCCGCATTCTCTTCGCGGCCATGGCATACCTCAGCGGCCGGCACCACTTCGAGATGCCCTCGGATTCGGAGTGGCGCTCGTTCATTCGCCTGCGTCACTCGCTGCTCGAACACGAAGACGAGCTGACCGCGCTGCTCCAGCGTCCGGCTCAGATCAACGACCTCCGTCGCTGCGTGGGGCTGTACCCCGGACTCCTGTTTGCGGCCCAGCGCGTCTCGAAACCGATCGCGCTCGTGGAGATCGGCCCGAGTCTCGGGCTCAACCTCTGCCTGGACCTCTATAGCTACGAGTACTCCGGGCTAGGCAAAGGTGGCGACGTCGAATCCCGGTGTCGTCTGTTCGCCGAGGTCGACGATCTCGCCTCGCGCGGGCGTTCGGGATCGCGACGAGCCTTCCCCCCGCTGAATCCACCGCCGGTCATCAGAACACGAATTGGTCTGGAGCTTCAGCCTGTCTCGCTCGATGAGGACAGCGTGGCGTGGATCCGTGCACTGCACTACCCGCGAACCGATGACATGTTCGACGAAGCGCTGGCGATCCGGCGACGAACGCCGATCGAGATCGTCAAAGGCGATGCCAGCCGAACCCTCGAGCAGGGCCTGTCCCTGATTCCGATGAATCAGGTGCCACTGGTTTTCAGCACCGGCGTCGCCTATCAGATGCCCGGACCCGCGCGAAAGAGATTGGCATCGCACCTGGCGCAGGGTGCGCGGCACCGGCGGCTGCTCTACATGACATGGGCGGAGGAGTCGGCCAGACGAGGCGCCCTACTCCAGCTGACCGACTTGAACCTGGCGAAGGGCAAGAGCGAACGACACCTGTTGGGGTTCGCCAGCAGATGGGATCCGATTCCGAAGCTCGAATGGGTCCATCCGGAGGCGAGTTCGGTCCTGACGGATGGCAAGAGGCGAAGGCGACAAAGACTTGCTTGACTTTGGCATGGTAAGTACCTAACGTTGCCGCGGTCGCACCGGGGCTGTTTGCCCTTGCATTGATTTCCCGGGACATGGAGACACGACCATGGCAAAAGCGCGGAAGGCTACCCGGAAAGGCAAGTCCAGCGGAGGGAAGAAGAAGGCGAGCGGTGCGGCTCTGACCGCCAAGGTCAACGCAGCCCTGGCGCCGCTGAAGAAAGACTTCCAACTGGCCAAGATCGTAGGGAGTGCGAAGGGCGGGAAGCTCGACCTCAAGACCGCCACCGACAATCTCGAGATCAGATTCATCGCGCTGAACGCGCCGTTCAAGACGAAAGCGCTGATCAGCGCGCCATAGGTCCGACGCGACCCCGTCGTACGGGGCCGCCGCCGACCGGGGGAGCCACACCGCGTGAACGTCGTGGCCGGGCTCACGGTGAGTGCCCTGCGCCGCCTTGACGGTGAAGCTCGTCCCTACTACCGCCAGGCTCTGACCACGGCCTGCCGGGCGGCGCCCCCCGTGTTCGGGACCCGGCGCTACGGTGACATCTACCGGGCCACCGCGGTCAACCCGTACTGGATGGCCGCCTCCCTCATGATGAACGCGCAGCGAGAGGGGGAGGGCGCGGGACAGCTCTGGGACCTCGCAGTGTCGACGTCGAATGAAAGCATCGCGGCACAGGTCCGACAGCACGCGATCGATGAGTCTCGTCATTCCCGGGCCTACATCGCGCTGCTCGACGTCGCGTTTCCCGGAGCCGTCGATGAGGAGTTCCACGACCAGCTCACCACCCTGTCGCCGGGCTACAACCGTCACAGCCCGCGCGATCCACACCCCGACTCGCCGTTTGCCAGCCCGATCACGGTGGACGACCTCATTCAGATGAACATCGCCGAGATCCGGACCCTGATTCACCAACGGCTCCAGCGTCCTGTGCTCCTGGCTCACTGCGCCCCCCAGCGGCGCGGACGGCTGACGCGCATTATCGACGTCCTGATGGCCGACGAGACTCGTCACATCGCCTACACGGCAACCCTGATCGAGGATTTCGCGCGGAGGGGCGGGGCCCGGGAGATGACGCGGCTCATGCGGGAGCGGCTGAGCGACTTCAACGCGATCACGCTCGCGGATCTTGGCCGCAACGTCTTCGAATCGACCTAGGCGACGCCGCACTCCGGGCCTGACCCTGGCCGAGGTGAAGCGCTGGGCGGGTACCCAACAGATCAGCCCCGCCGTTTTCGCCCAGGTCCACGACGACGCCTTGCTGCTCGCGATGTCCCGGCTGCTCCAATCGATCCACCGGGAAGGCTACATCCCGGCGTCAGCGCTCAGGAAGGACGTCAGCGGGCGATGGTCACTAGACATCGGTCGGGCGCCGATGCTCCGCGCGCCCGTGAGCGGGCCGCTTCCCTTTCGGCGGCTCGAACTCGTCGGCCCACCGTGGACCACGTACGGCTTGCGGCGCCGCACCATTCGCACCCCCGGGGCGTTTCTGCGCGCGCTTCGTCGGTCACTGCGAAGGTCCGAGCTTGCCGGGTCCTTCGACCGACTGGTGGCCGACTTCGACAATAGCTTCGCCAACCTCGTGCTGAATCGCTTGCTCGGGCGACGCCTCGGCCGGCGGGCGAAGGCGATCGAGCCTGTCTACCGAGGCCACCACTACCATCCGTTCCCGGGGCTGCGCATCGGTCCCTCACTCGAGCAGGTCGTTCGATGTTCGAACCTGTCGCGGGCGACGGTCGATTTACCTCTGGTGGCCGTTCGCCGGGCCTGCTTCGACGCCGTCGGTTTCGATGATCAACGGACGTGCTTCCGAGCGTGGGCCGGCCTGGCGTGGCCGCGTGGCGCGAGGGTCGTGATCCCGGTGCATCCATGGCAGCTCGAGCTCTCACCGATCGTGACCGAACTACTCCGGCGGCAAGAGATCGTACCGCTCGACACGAGACTCGCGGCCGTTCCCTTGGCGTCGCAGCGCACGTGTCGGATCGTGGCGACCGGGTTCGACGTGAAGCTTCCGGTCGACGCGACCCTGACCAGCGAAGTCCGCCTTCTCTACCCCCTCAACCGCACGAATGCGCCGGCAGTGTCCGCTCTTGCCAGGCTGTTCCTCGCGGCCGCCGGAGAAGACTCCCTGGATTTCCAGTACGACGTGGCCTCGATGGCCCACGATGCGCCTCGCCTGGGCACTCATCTCGCTGCGATCGTCCGCTCGCCCGTCCCTCAGCGTGCCGGGGACGTCGTGATTCCGGCTTTGAATCTGTGGGATGGGCCGCCCGGTGCGGGCGGGTTGCCGGACCTTGGCCGTCCGGACCTCGCGCGCGAGTTCTTCCGAGCCTACTGTCGCGTTCTCATGTGGGGGCCTATCGACTTCTACATCCGCTGGGGCATGGCGCTCGAGCCGCACCTGCAGAACGTCTACATCGTCCTGCGCGACGGGATGCCCACGCGGATCGTCCTGCGGGATCTCGACGCCACGATCCTCGATCCGGCCCGGATTCGACCGGTGGTCAGGGCGCACAACCTCCACCTGGCGCCCGAGACGTGGCGGCACATGCCGTCGTACGAGAGCGGCGGCCTGCGCTTGACGCACGCCATGTTCTACGGGCACCTCGGCGAAGTGATGTCCGGCCTCGTTCGCACCACCCCCGTGGCCCTCCAGACGCTGTCGGCCGTACTGGAAGACACCTGGAGTGAGTTGATCGCCGCGGCGCCGCCTGCCGTGCGCCGAGCGGTGCGTGCTCTACGCGGGCAGTCCGGCTCGGTGAGAGCCATGCTGCGGCGCCAGCTCGGCGGGACCGCGGCGGGCTGACACCGGTCGCGCGCGGTGGCCGGCCGTGGCGAGAAGAGCCACGGAGGGAAAGAATCGGATTGACGCGTCGGTTCATGGCCAGTAGGCTAGCCGCCGTTCCACAGTCCTCGGGCGGGAGTTGCCCAAGATGCAGACGAGACCGACTCGCTCGACGACGACGGAGTTCATCAGAGCGTGAGCGGCATTCGGTGTCAGCAGTGTCGCCACGAAAACCCACCGAGCGGAAAGTTCTGCGGGGAATGTGGCACGCGTCTGGAGATCCCGCCTGGTCTGCCGCCCGTCTCGGAACGCTACACCCGACAGCGGCGCAGCGAGATGATCTTCACCTCCAAGGCCGCGCTGGAAGGCGAGCGCAAGCAGATCACCGTGCTGTTCGCCGATATGAAGGGGTCGATGGAGCTGATCGCGGATCGCGATCCGGAAGAAGCGCGAAAGGTTCTCAACCCCGTCCTCGAACGGATGATGGAATCGGTCCATCGCTACGAGGGAACGGTCAGCGAGGTGCTGGGGGACGGGATCATGGCGCTGTTCGGCGCGCCCCTGGCCCACGAGGACCATGGCCTTCGCGCCTGCTACGCCGCGCTGCGAATGCAGGATGCGGTGAAGCGCTATGCCCAGGAGATTCAGCGAACGCACGGCGTGCCGATCCAGATCAGGGTGGGCCTGGATTCCGGCGAAGTCGTGGTCAGCACGGTGGGCAACGAGCTGCGCATGGACTACGCCGTCGTCGGGCAAACGGCCCATCTCGCGGCCCGGATGGAACAGGCGGCGATGCCGGGATCAACGCTCATCACCGGCTCCACCCTGCGTCTGGTCGAGGGGTATGTGCAGGTCAAGCCGCTCGGCAAGATCCATATCAAAGGCCTGAGCGAGGCGGTCGAAGCCCATGAGCTCACCGGAGCCAAGCCGGCGCGCACGCGGCTACAGGCGGCCGCCAGCCGGGGCCTGACCCGATTCGTCGGGCGGACCGCGGAGCTCGAGCGGCTGCGCACGGCGTGGCAGCAGGCCGCGGCGGGTTATGGTCAGGTCGTCGCCCTCGTCGGCGAGCCCGGCGTGGGAAAATCGCGCTTGTTCTACGAATTTGCCCGGTCGCTCCCCTACGACTCCGCATTGATCATCGAGAGCGGAGCGGTGTCCCACGGGAAGGCGACCGCGTACAGTCCCGTGATCGAGCTGCTCACGAACTACTTCAAACTCCACGACCGGGACGACCATCGCGTCGTCCGAGAAAAAGTGAGCAGCAGACTCTCCGACCTGGACGAATCGCTGATTGACTCGGCCCCGCCGCTCCTGGCGTTGCTCGACACGCCATCCGGCGATGTGGAGTGGGAGAAGCTCGATCCCCAACTCCGGCGGGAGAAGACGCTCGAGGCCGTGAAGCGACTGCTCTTGCGGGAAAGCGAGGTGCAACCGCTGCTGCTCGTGTTCGAGGACCTCCACGCCGTCGATTTCGAAACCCAGGCGGTTCTGCGAGGCTTGGTCGAGAGTCTGGCGCCGGCCCGCATCCTGCTGATCGTGACCTACCGCCACGAGTACGAGCACGGCTGGGATTACGAACCGTACTACACCGAGCTACGGCTCGCCCCCCTGGAGCCCGGCAGCGCGCGGCACCTTCTCGACGAGCTACTGGGTCCTGACGCGGCCCTTCAGCCGCTCAAGCAGATGCTGGCGGAGCGAACCGGGGGCAACCCGCTCTTTCTCGAAGAGAGCGTCCGGGCGTTCGCGGAGTTGGGGGCCCTCACCGGTGAGCCCGGCGCCTACCGCCTGACCGGCCCGCTCACTGCGCTTCAGGTGCCCTCGACCGTACAGCCCGTCATCGCGGCGCGCATTGATCGTCTGTCGCCCGGACACAAGCAACTGCTGCAGGCGGCCGCCGTCATCGGAACCAGTGTCCAGGTTCCGCTGCTGCACGCGATCGCCGAGTTGTCCGATGAGGCGCTACGGCAGGGCCTGGCCCACCTCCAATCCGCCGATTTTCTCGACGAGACGGATCGGTTCCCCGAGCCCGAGTACCGGTTCACGCACGCCTTGATCCATGACGTCGCGTACGTGAGCCTCCTCCACGACCGCCGACGGGCGTTGCATGCGCAGATCTTGGCCGCCACCGAGCGCCTCTACGGGGACCGGCTCGCGGAACACATCGAACACCTGTCGCACCACGCCCTGCGCGGCGAGGTCTGGGACAAGGCGGTCTCGTATTGCCAGCAAGCTGGCGCGAAGGCGGCCGCGAAGTCCGCCCATCGTGAGGCCGCGGCGAGGTTCACCGAGGCGTTGACGGCGATCGACCACTTGCCCCAAAGCGAAGCCGTCATGAAGCAGGCCTTCGATCTGCGGTTCAGCTTGCGGACCTCGCTCTCGCCGCTCGGCGACTTTCAGGGCAGTTTCGAGCTGCTCAGCGAGGCCGAGGTCATCGCGACGACCTTGAACGACCCCGCACGACTGGCCCGCGTCTTCTCCTTCAAGGCGCTGTACTTCTGGTCGGTTGGCCTGCAGGACCGTGCCATCGACGTCGCCGAAGAGGCATTGACGACCGCGCAACGGGTCGGGGAGACGCCGTCGCAGGTTCTGGCGACCCTGTTCGCGGGGCGGGCGCGGCATGCGCGCGGCGACTACGCGCAGGCGATCAAGCTGCTGAACTGGGCCATCGGCGCCACGGACGGCGATCGCGCGAATTTCCTGGGTATGGCCAACCTGCCGTCCGTGTCGGCTCGCACGTGGCTCTCGTGGTCTCTGGCGGAGTGCGGCGTGTTCGGACCGGCCATGGCCCGCTGCGACGAAGGGGTCTTCATCGCCGAAGCGGTCGATCATCTCGTCAGCCGCATCTACGCCTACATGGCGCTCGGCATCGTGCACCTGCGCCAAGGTGACTTCGCCGCATCGATCTCGACTCTGCAACGCGCCTTTCAGATGTCCGACCGGGGAGACCTTCTGATGGCGCGAACCATGATTGCCGGCTATCTGGGTCGAGCATACACCCTGAGCGATCGCGCGACCGATGCGATCGCGATCCTCAACCAGGCCATCGACACCGCCACCGGCATGGAGTTGATGGTCGATCAACCCATACGACTCATGCACTTGAGCGAGGCGTATCTGCACACCGGCCAGACAGAGCAGGCAGCCAGGGTCGCTCACCTCGCGCTCCAGAGCGCTCAGGACTACAACCAGCGCGGCGCCCGCGCGTGGGCTCAGTGGCTGCTCGGCGAAATTCATTCGCGCGCCGGCAGTCTCGAAACGTCTGCGGGACACTACGGAGCGGCGATGGCGGGCGCATCAGAGCTTGGCATGCGCCCCCTCGTCGCCCATTGCCACCTCGGCCTCGGCAAGCTCTCCCGGCGCACGGGCAAGCGTGAGGAGGCGCAGGAGCATCTCACCACCGCGACGACGATGTACCGCGAGATGGGGATGACGTACTGGCTGGAGCAGGCGGAGCGAGAGTCAAAAGAGTTTGGATGAGAGTCGGTGCTGAGTCGCTAAAGAGTAGAGAAATTATGGAAACGGACGGTGTCGAGAGGGTGAACCGATGGTGGCGCGGTCTGCTACCCGCCGCGTTGGTCATCATCGGCCTTATCGCGGTCATCTCGGAGGATTTTACAGGCGACCACCGGGTCCGTGCCGCAGGTGCCGCGATCGTCGGAGCGGCAATCCTGATGGCCGTCGCGGGATGGTTATTGCGTCATCCTGACGAAGCCGCTCAGTTTGAGCCGCGGAACTGGGCGAGCTACTTGACTCAATCGAGTGAACCGGGCTTCCTCATCGTGCGCCCGGATCAAACAGAGTTGTACGAATGTGCCGTCAG
>Ga0066388_100002767_pt1 | contig 10950 bp, 4 predicted proteins | sample PanSoiMetaGPlot6_FD_64539 | JGI IMG/M metagenome (GOLD analysis project Ga0066388, IMG submission 64539) | Tropical forest soil microbial communities from Panama analyzed to predict greenhouse gas emissions - Panama Soil - Plot 6 (Hybrid Assembly) | ecosystem: Environmental > Terrestrial > Soil... | reverse complement strand
CGCTTTCAAGCCTCGCGTGTAGAAGCAGGCGGGCTTCAGCCAGTCGAATCGGTCGTGGTACATTCGTCGATGGTACGTAGTCTTGAGCGTGCCCGCCAAAGGATCGCAATCTCGCCCGGTCGAGCCCGAGTGGTTGATCCGGCGAACTCCTGAAGACCTGCGCATAGTCGGCGTCAGCGAGCGCCCGGACACAACCAAACCTGCCGGCCAGCATGACACGCTTGGAGATGAGTGAGATCCTGTCAGCCAGCGGAAAGCGCCTGAAAATCAGGCGCATCCCTGAGTCGTCGCTAACACGCGCATGTTGAAACTCATGTGTTGGCCGCCGCATGTCGCCGGCCCACAAACACGTCACCAGCCTGCTTGCTAAGCTATCTGATCGGGGTCATTGGAGCCGGGTCCGAAATCTGGCGGAGTCGGTTCATCATGTTGCTGCTTGGGGGTCCGAGAGTTTTTAATTCCGGACTGGCCGAGCTGCTCTTGCAGTGACTGAGCTTTCTGTGTTGGTGCCTGGGGTCTGGACGAACCCGCGCTTGACGGAGTCGACGTACCCGCTCCGTTGGCGGGCGTGCGTGGTGCTGCCGCCCTGCCAAGCGCGGCGGCCAATCCGCCACCGGCACCCTGGACCGTTCCCTGCGCCAGGTGCGAAGCATCCACCGGCTGCGGACTGCCCTGGTATGCATGATGGGCCGGCCCAGACTCGTAATGTTGCGGTGGCGCCACCGGTGCCGGAGCGTGTGCTGGAGCCGGTATGATCACATAGCCAGGCTGATTGGCCCCGTAACTGGCCGTCCCTTCATAGACGGTGCCCGAGGTGGGCGTCTGCACAGGGGTAGGTGTGGGTGTATGAGCCGGTGCCGGTGCAGGCGCAGCGGCCTGCTCGTATACCGGGGCCGACTGGTAGGCAGGTGCCGATGCGCCAAGACTGTTGGAGTACGCAAGACTGACTGGGGTGACAATCGGTTGGAACGTCCAGCTATCTTGAGCGGCCGGCTGAGGTTGTGCCTGTATGGGCTGCGGCTGAACCGGTTGTGCCTGATATGGATCAGCTTGAACTTGCTGAGCTTGAATTGGTTGAGGCTGCACAGGCTGAGCCTGGTATTGCACCGGCTGCTGAACTTCATAGGACTGGGCCTGATACGGCTGAGCCTGAAGCTGATCCGGCTGAACCGGCACAGGCTGCGGTTGGGACACGATCGGCTGTGGCTGCACGGGCTGCGCTTGAAGCTGCTGCGGCTGCTGGCTGGCATCGAAGGTGGCCCCGACGGCCGCGGTGACTGCCTGGTAGGCTTGTGCAGCCGGATTCGCCACTATCGGATCTGCACCTGGCGCTGCCGCCGGTGGCGGGGCCATGACATTACCGGGGATTGCACCGAAGCTCGAGTTCGCAGTTTGAGGCAAACCGCCCGGCGAGGCTCCCAGCGGCGACTGCCCTGGTGCGGCACCCGGTGGCAAGCCTGCGTCACCGAGAATTCCCAGACCAGGCCCGACGCCGGGCGCATTTGGACCGGCGTCCCCTGAAAGCACTGTTCCGTTGGCAGTGGTAGGCCCTCCGACACCAGGGACAACACTACCTGCGATACCACGCGTATCGACACTGCCGCCCAGGCCTTTGGCATCAATTGTGCCACCAATGAGTGGGTTGGCGCCGAGCACGCTGCCAGCAGTGGTTTCGGCTGCCGTGCGCATCAAACCGTTTGGTCCGCCTGCAGCAACCGTGCCGCCGTCTGCTGCAACCGGCGAACCGCTAAGACCAAGTACCGCCCCGGGGCTGATCGCTCCTGAATCGGCAAGCGCCGCCGCGGAGTTGCCTGGCACCGCGCCGCTTCCGTCCGAGAGTCCACCGAGGGCGCCTCCCAGGGAAGAAGTAATTCCAGAGATATCGATCGAGGCATTCGCTGTCTGCGGGCTGCCTCCGTCGCCACCGCGATTGCCATGGTTGCCGTCGCCACCGCCGCCCGCTGGTCCGGAATCTGAAGCCGGGACCATGGCCGCCAGCGCCTGACTGTCGCTCGGAGGAGGACCAGCCTGCGGGCTGGTGCCGCTGTTATTCATCGGGGAATCGGCAGAGGCCAGGCTGTGGCTGGCGGTACCATCGGGCCCGGTATTACCGGAGGTACCGGGCGTGCTACCAGGTGAGCCGCCATTCCGCTCTCCAGGCGGCGGTAACACATCACTCGCGGTGAGGCCTTTACTGTTGTTTCCGCCATCACCGCCGCTACCGGGACCGGTGCCACCCGGGGATGACAGGCTCATCGCGGGAGTAGATTGGGGAGCCGGCGCGCTCGGGGTGTCAGTTTTGTGGCTGTCATTGCCGGTAGTGCCAGGCTGCTTGCCGCCCTTGCTGGCATCGCTGCCGTCAGCGGCGTGATCACCGTGGCCCTTACCGCCCTTGCCACCGCCACCCTTACTCGCCTTTTCAGCTTCCTTGGCGACTTGCGCACCGGCGTCCTTGACCAGTCCGGCGAAGTCGAAGGCATGCTTGACAGAGGCCGTCGCCAGGAAGTTGAGCGCGGTCATGGTGATCGTGCCAGTTTCACCAACGTTTTTGAACGCCGCCATCAGCAGAATTGTCGTATTCCAGAAAAGGCTCCAGAAGCAGAGAGTGACGACACCTTCAACCCAACTGGGGAGCGCCGAACGGAGCTGGCCCATTGGCCAGACCCACAATGCGGCCACGACCGGCCCGATGCAGAACAAGTAATAGAGGTATGCCATCTGGAAGGCACACAGCACGTTCCAGGTCGAGGAAAGAGCGGCGTTGGCTCCATTGACGACCATGCGCTGCGTGCTGACTAGAACAGGCGCTTCTTCGTCGGCTTTGCCGTCATTCTGTTGTGCCTGCTGGTTCTGACCTTGACCGTTCAGCCCCTGCTGCACGCCCTGGCTTGACGCATTCTGATTGGCCATTGAGCCTACCAGGCTGTCGAACGTACCTCCGTTGGAACCGGTGGCAAAGCGCTGGGAGCGATAATCGCGGGGACTGCCGCCACCTTGTTGAGCACTGGCGCCACCGTTGGCGTTCTGTCCGGCACCCTGCCCGCACTGCTCGGAGGCACCGACGTCAAAGCTGATAGCTTCGAGTTGCGCAAATGGATCGTTTTCCTTACCAGCCGGGGCATTGTTATTGCCGGTCGTTCCCTTTGCCGGGATCTGGTTCTTGTTAGAGTTGGGGTCGCGAATCGGGAAGGCGCGGCGTTGCGCGCAGGCGGCATCCGTATACATGTTGCCACCAAAGACCCGCTCGTATCCCTTACCAATCTCATTGGTTATGGCATTCGATACGTCAATTCCATAGTTGACCACCAGGTAGGTGGCCGGAATCAGAAAGATAGCGACGATCGATCTAAGGATTCCATCAAATGGATTTACATCACCGAGCACGGTCGTGCCCTGGGCGACAATCGCCCTCACCTGCGACAGCACGGCGCCCGGCAGCAGTAGCAGCACGGCCATCGGGATAAAGAGCTCGTTGCGAATTCTGTTCCAGACATTAGAGGGATCGACCGTAAAGTTCGGCAAGAAATTTTGGGCGAACTCGATTGCACCTTGCGACTGGTTGCGACCAAGGTTGGCAGCGCTGTTAGCGGCAGAAGTAGACTTGATGGCACCCATCGTGTTCTCCATCCACATCCAGCGCTCGGGATCGAATGCTTCTTCGAGCATCATGTTGTCGTTGAGACGCGACATGACCTGGAATTGTGTATCGGAAACCGGCAAGCCGAAGGTCTTCACCATGTGCTTGCCAATTGCCTCGTCGCGCTTGGTAGGCAGGTTGACTGTCAGGGGCTCTTCATGCTTCTCCGGCCACTTGTAGATGGGTCCTTGCACGGTAATTTGCCCGTTGCCCTCGGACTCTCCGTCCTTGTTAACACGGTCGCTGCCCTCGGGACCAAATTCTTTGGCCCATTTGTATCGCTTGAAGTAGTTATCCCGAATAGTCCAGGCGGTGCCCTCGTTGCCGTCTTGGCTCGCTCCTGGTGTTCCAGCCGCGGTCTGATCGCCGGCAGGAGCATTGCCTCCCTTGGACTGATTGGAGCCGACAGCTCCGGCCGCCAACGGCAAGTATCCGGTGATAAACAATACTAGGAGCAGTCTGATCAAGAGTGTTCTTGATTTACCGCTGGCATTCATGGGCAGTTGCTTCATTGCTTTAATAGTGTCTGGGGGTGGTAACCTGGCGAGGGGCCATTAACTGTACTACCGCCGACCGGTCAAAAATTAGCAGGAGGATTTTGAGTCGGAGGCGGTGGCGGCACCGGACGAGCCGGTTGCACGGACGAAGTCGGGGGCAGCGGTTGAGCTACTTGCCTGCCGGCATTCGCTTCACCCTGCTGTGGCTGGCTGCTCCCCGAAACATTTACGTGAATATTGGCGTTGACTGGCGCCTGACCACCGGAAGCCGTTGCCGCTGGCGCAGACGTGTCTCCATCGCTCCCGCGAGAGGCGGGTTTGGAGGTGTTGCCTGCCGGTGCTGCTAGGGCACGGAGGCTACCGCGATTCGAGGCGGCCTGCTGCCAGGACTGAAACGCCGCTTGTGCCTGGGCCGGCTTGCTCGAATTCACGAGGACTTTTGCCCCGCTACCGCGAGGCGACAAAGCCACTGTCGGAGCGCTGCCAGGCGGTACGGCTGCTACGGCGGTGTTACCGGCGTCCGATCGCACGGCTGCTACTGCCGCATTCTGACCCTGGGTGGCAACGCTCGATGCGGAGCGAGACATCGGCGGCGGCGCCCCTGGTTGGATAGGGCTGGCCACAGCAGCCGAGCTCATGGTCATAGGTGGTGCAGCCACCATGGCAGCCTTGGGCTCGCCTCCGGATGTGGGCGGTGCACCGGCATTCGCGTCACCGCCACCGTCTTTGCCGCCCGACGACGGTCCCTGACCCTGTGATCCTGGCTCGCCGTCGCTGCTGCCCTTGCCGTCTTTGCCACCTTTTTCCGGACCACCGTGAGCCTGATGCGCAGCCGGTGCGGGCTGGGCTCCTGGCGCCTGATGAGCACCGGGCGCCGCGTTACCGGCCTGCCCGCCGGGAGCAGGAGCGCCGGCGCCCGGTGCTCCGCCACCACCACCGGCTCCGCCGGAGGCAGCCTTTTCCAACACTTTGGATACGATCGGGCCGGGATGAAAACTGAACGGCTGAAATGGAACATAGAGCAACAATGCCAGGAAGCAATTGAAGACCATCATTTCCGAAGGCGATCCAGCGTTGGGATGGACATACACCAGGCGCTGGGTCATGACCGCCAGGATCACGCACCACCAGAAGCGCCAGAGCGCAAGCACCACCACAGCATCGAGCCAATTGCTGAACACTTGCTTGAACAAGCTGCCAATGCCGGACGGCCATGCGAAAAAGCAAGCGGCAAGCGGTCCCAGCAGGAAGAGGTAGCACATGAAGACAATTTGATAGGCACCGAGGACGGTCAAACCGTAGCCCATGAAGTAGGCGCTGCTGTTAAACCCTGCCTGCATGGCTCCGCTGAGCCAGAGTTGGTCCTCCTGGATAGTCTTGTCCTCCAACTGCCCGGCAGCCTTGCCCTCGCCCCCGACGTCGTTCGGTTCAGAGCCTTGGGGCAGTCCGGGCTGGCCGAACAGGAAATTGAAAAAGTTGCCGAGGGCGGAGACGAAAGAGTTACCAGCCGCCGGATTGACGAAAGGACCGGTGCTGACCCCGAGGGGAGCGCCGCTGCCGCCCTGCAAAATGCTCTCCGGCCCGCTTGCCGGTGCGCCCCCTTGACGCTGCTGGCGGTAATCCGTACTTGTATTGCTGGTGCGACTGAGTCCGTTGCTAACTGCGTCTTGAGCAGCGTTGGTGCTGGTCTGCTGATTCTGTTGTCCAGCGCCGCCAGGAAAATTCTTCCCTTGATTCGGCGGCGAGATAGCATTATTAACATTGCCAACCGGGGGGTTGAACGTTTGTTCCGAAGCCCAATTCAACAGGGCTTTGTCGTCAATCCAGTGTTTCGACGGATCCCGGACTTCCCATGCCAACGCATTGCCGACATCGATTGAATAGCTGACGATCAGCTGAGTAGCTGGAATCAAAAAGACAGCGATTAGCGCGCGAATGATGCCGGTAAAGGGATTTGCTGAATCTTCATCGCCCGCCAGAAATCCTCTCGTGACAAGCCCCTTCACTTGCGTCAAGACAGCACCGGGCAACAAGAACAAGATGGCCATGGGCATGAAGATTTGCTTGTACATCTGCTGGACGATAAAGATCGCCTCTTCGAACGTTTGTCCACCGCTGTGTCCGGACGTCGGCACCGCCGCTCTTTCGTTGGCGACGTTGATCAGGGTCTGGCGCACCACTTTGAATGCCGTCTGGAAGCTCGTTTCAGCCGCAGCAGCTGAGCTGTTGGCAGCAGAGGTCGTCTTCATGTGCTCGGTTGTTGTGTCTTTCCACATCCAACGCTCAGGATCGAAGAACAGCTCCAGCAGTCGTTGTTTGTTCTCGCGATCGATCACCTGAAACATGGTGTCGGAAACAGGCAGACCCTTGCAGGATACCCAGCCCTTGGAGACGGCAGTGTCACGCTGGGTAGCGACGTTTCCGCTCACCTGTTGTTGGTCTTGCTTGTAGTGCTCATGATGCTTGCCGAGGCTGCCTTTGTCGGAGAAATAATCGCATCTGACGGTAACGCTCTTGTAGGCCGGATCGGATACATTGAGGGAGCCGCCTGACTGTGACTCACCCTTATCTACCTGATCAGCTTCATCGCTGAACTTGGCGAATGGGTAGCGTTTGAAATAGTTGCGGCGAATATCGCCCATCCGGACATTGTTGGTATCGCGTACTTCGTCGGCTGGTGCTGACGTGTTGCCGTTTGTCTGTCCGCTCTTCGTGCCGGTGCCGACGGCGAGAGCGGCGGAAGTCGTGAAGGCAACCAGGAAGACTGCAACGACCAATATCCAGGCGTTAGAGACGATCCCCAAAGCACATAGCTCATTGCCGGGGCGCCTGCCCGCTATTTCATGCCTTCGTTGGTGTAGTGCGGATCTCAACATGCGATATTGCTCACTGGTTGCCAGGGTTCTGTGCGGGTGGCGGACTGACGCCGAGATTCGCATCGCCGGCCGGTGCGGAACTGATGGGCGGGGCAGAGGCGACAGCGACCGCCACCGCAGATGTCGCGGGCTGTGCATTGCGATCCGACAAAGGACTCGAGGCCGGTAGTTGATTCTGTGCTGCAGCCGGCGCGGAGCCGACCGACGCGCCTGGACCTGGCGAGACCAGGGGTGCGGCTGCCGGCGCAGGAGCAGCGCCCGCTGCTGGAGAAGCCGATACGCCGCCAGGCGACAGAGGTGATGCAACATTAGCGCGACCTGCGCTTGCCGGAGCTGACGGCATAGTTGCAGGGCTGATAGCCAAGGCACCGGCAGCCGGCACGGCGGCGGATCCGCCCTGGCCGCTCGATAATGGCGAGCCCGCCTGCTGCCAGGCTTTCGCGCCTTGCACAGCCATCCCCGGGCTGGCCGTGTTCACTAGCATTGTTGGCATGCCGACCGATGGCGAAAGCGGTACTACAGGCGGCGTCGCCGGCGGTACCGCGGCAACATTCGCCTGGTTTCCCATTTGAGCCTGGGCAGCGTTCACTGCCGGATTCGTCGATTGAACACGGCCGAATGATTGCGAAGGCGGCGGTGAGGCGGCAACGCTTCCTCCCGACACCGCTGGTCTGGCCGGCGGCGGCAATGGCATGTTGGTCGCCGGTCCCTGTGCCTTCGAGCTGGATGGAGGTTGGCCGGCCACCGGTATCGAGCCCGGGGCCATTGCCGGGGCAGTACGCAGGGAATGCGAACCGGGACCGGCTCCGCGACTGCCGCTGGAAATGGTTGGAAGGTCGCGGCCAGCCGAAGCATCTCTTCTCGTCGTAGAGCTGTGGCTTGCACGCGTGTCGGCGCCGGTTACATCAGCGGACGCTCCCTGGGCATTGCCGCCTTTGCCGCCGCCACCGCCGGCACCGCCACCGACTCCGGCTTTTTCAAGGACCTGAGAGACCATCGGACCAGGTCGGAAGTCGAAGGGCTGAAACGGAATGTAGAGCAGCAAGGCGAGGAAGCAGGTATAGACCATCATCTCGGACGGTGAGCCTGCATTTGGATGAAGATAGACGATTCTCTGCGTCATGATGGCGAGAATCGCGCACCACCAGAAGCGCCACAGCGATAGCACCACTACGGCATCCAACCAGTTGGAAAACACTTTCTTGAATAAATTGCCGATCCCGGAAGGCCAGGCGAAGAAGCAAGCGGAGATCGGTCCCATCAAGAAGAGATAGCACATGAACACTAGCTGGTAGGCAACCAGGATGTTGAGCGCTGACCCCATGGCCAGAGACGCTCCGTTGAATCCGAGTTGCATGACCGTGCTCAGATACTTTTGGTCTTCTTGAATGACGCGCGATTCCAGTTGACCGGAAGCTTTCCCTTCGCCTCCCTGCTGCGCGTCGTCGACTGCATCTTGAAATGGCGTGCCAAAGAAGAAATTCAAGAATGAATTGAAGGCCTGAACGGTACTGTTGGCAGAGGCGGAAACCCCAAATATCGGTCCCACGTCGATCGGGCCAGTCGCCCCGGAGCTTCCGCTGGCGGATTCATTCGATAGGCGCTGGGAGCGGTAATCGCCGCCCTGTTGCGCCTGGTACGAGGATCCGTAGTTAGAGCCGTTGGACGCGCCGGCCGGCATCACTGCATCCTGCCCTTGCTGCCCGTCACCGCGAGTGGTTCGGCCCTGGCCGGGAGGCAAGATGCCATTGTTGACGTTGACTGGTTTTGTGTTGAAGGTTTGCTCTTTGGCCCAATTTGTCAGCGCTTGGTCCTGGACCCATCCTCGGTCAGGTCGCGCGACTTCATATGCAAGGCTATTGCCGATGTCGATACAGTAACTGACGATAAGCTGAGTACAAGGGATCAGGAATACGGCGATAATCGCGCGAATCATGCCGGTGAACGGATTCATCGAATCTTCGTCGCCACCGGTGATTGATCGTCCGACCAATCCCTTCACCTGGGTAAGGACAGCTCCCGGCAAAAGGAAAAGAACCGCCATGGGCAAGAAGACTTCCTTATAGACGCGTTGAACAATGTAAACCGCCTGTTCAATGCTGTTGCCTGTGCCGCCCTGGGACCCGCCGGCGGTCGCCCTTTCGTTGGCTACGTTGATGAGTTGGCTGCGAATGGCCGAAAACGCGCTGTCGAAGCTAGCCTCAGCGGCTCCGCCCATGCTGTTGGCCATCGATGACATTTGCAACTGTCCGGTGGCGGTCTGTGTCCACATCGTGCGCTCCGGATCAAACATCATCTCCAGAAGGCGCTGTTTATTGTTGCGATCAATTACTTGATACATAGCGTCAGACATCGGCAGTCCCTGAGTGTCGACTTTGCCTGTATCGAGCGAATCTCCGTCCCTGGCGGTCGGAGGCGTAACGGTTGCTGTTTCCTGGTCCTGAGCCCAGTTGTAGTGCGGCGTCACCGGGCAGTGCTTACCGTAAGGTGGACACTCATCAGGAATGCATTCTTCAGCGCAATAAAGGGGAGCACCGTCTGTGTCGCATGGCTTGCCATCCATGGTTCCCAGTCCGTCCGTACACTTTTTACGTACTTGCTTGTAGGCCTGGAAAGATTTCTCCGAACCGGCGGGCGACTCGCCGTTTTCCGGGTGGTCAGCTTCTCCGTAAGCCTTAGCGTAAGGAAACCGCTTAAAGTAATTCTGCCTGATCTGGCTCGGCCGGACGGGATTCTCATCTTTGAGGGTCATGCCACTCGTGTTGGCCTCTGCCAATGCCGGTCCGGAGAATGCAAAGGCTGCCGATACCGCCAGCAGCAACAGCGCCCTGAGCAGAACCAGGCTTCCGGACAATCGAGTAGTCAATTGAGAGGGGGCCTGCATTTGTGTTCGTGTGTCTCGAGATTGGGTTGGTCGCTTCACAGCCGCCGGTGACTGCCCTGGAGTGTTTATTAGATCTATGTTTCAGGCCTTTAAAGGCTGTGGTAAGGTCGCCGCTTGGGGTTTCTACTGAAATCTCTCCGCATTTAGGAGGGGCGGAAGCCGGCTCGAGCAGAAACTACGAACCGCACGACCAGATGCGGTCGTGCGGTCCAAAAGTAGTTGAACTAAAGGGCGGAACTTCCGGGCTATTCCTCGGTGGCGGCACAACCGCCCTTGCCCTTACAGGTATTCTTGCCGCGGCAACCCTGATCGCCGGTTTTGCAGCCGCCTTTGCCCTTGCAGGTGTTTTTCCCTGTGCAAAGATGCGAATACTTTGCCTTCTTCGTGGGCGCTGCTTTGCCTTCCGGTTCAGCCTTCGGTTTGGATTCTGCGGCCGGTTTCTTGTCTGCCAAAGTTGTCGGACCATGAACGGACTTATCAGCGGTAGTGGCCGTCGCCTGCCCAGCCAAGATCCCGCCGATGGCAGCAGCAGCCAGGACAGCGGCGGCGGCGCTCTTTGCATTGTTGGACTCTTTCATAGTCGGATGTCTCCTTTCGTTTGCGGGCGAAAACGACGAAGTAGTACCTGATCGAAGCCAAAGACCCATCGATAAGCGGGATTACGGGCAAGAGATACCCTGCGCATGCGAAACGCGGATGCCTCTTTCTCGAATCATACCGGCAATTGATTGCCGGAATTAAGGATCAAAAGATTCAGTGCGCTTCGATGCGTTGTTGCTGACCAGATTGCCCATCTCCTGCAACTCGAACGCCTCTATTTCCGCAGAAGATACGGACATGGAAGTGAGGCGCCCGGATTGCCCGAGTGTAACCAGGCTCTCCATGACTTTGAATGTGTCTTCGACATAGCGCGCCAGTGCTCGTCCTTGCGGGCAAATCTGCTCAACGGTGGCATCGAGGAAGAACTGAGCTTCAACACCGCTTATAGTGCCACTTTCTTGAGCAATCTTCTGTGCTTCTCTCCATGCGCAGTGAAACTTCAATTTCAAGGGCGCA
>Ga0066388_100002766_pt1 | contig 10955 bp, 5 predicted proteins | sample PanSoiMetaGPlot6_FD_64539 | JGI IMG/M metagenome (GOLD analysis project Ga0066388, IMG submission 64539) | Tropical forest soil microbial communities from Panama analyzed to predict greenhouse gas emissions - Panama Soil - Plot 6 (Hybrid Assembly) | ecosystem: Environmental > Terrestrial > Soil... | reverse complement strand
CCCCGCTTTGCCCTGAGTGAGGCTTCGTACAGATCGTTGGAAGCAATCGAGGTGTCGTGCTTCATGGCTTGGGTGCTCCTTTGCACCGGCAACGTGCTGGTTAGCAACAGCACAATTTGTCCTCTCTGGGAGAGACAAACAACAGACAAGTACGTCCCAGAAAGGCTGAACAAACGAGCCAGCTCGCTTAAGCTGAGCCGGGGCTACGAATGGCTAACTCTAGGCTAAGGAGTCCTGCTGCCGACAACGTCTGTACACCGGATGAAAAGCGGTATGAAGCGCACTGATTTTCATCCGAGGTTCAAGTCTTCGCGCTGGCAGAGGGTGAGTCGAGAGGCTAGGCTGTTCCGATCAGAAGAGCTGTAAAAAATAAATGGCACCTTATTGGTTACAACATTTCATCACGAAAAGAAACAAAATAACCGGCCGGACCAGCCCCGGCCCCTGCTCTCACGAAAGCGCATGAGCACCCACAATTGCCCACTTTTGGGAGGCGTTGGTGGAACCTGTGCAATTGTCAAGCGGAGATCGAATCCGAGGCTTACCTGTAGCGCCGCTAGCGAAGATCCTGATTGGGCTAACCGCACTTCGAGTAGCCGCAGCCCTGACACACCAGGCAGCCGTCAATCTTGAGCCACTCAGCGCTGCCGCATTTACCGCAGGCAGCAAGTGCCTCGGTCTTGTGCCTGTCAGCACTTTGCCCACCTCCAGAAAACAGCTCGCTACGCAGCGTGTAATTGCCGGCACTGGCACCATTGCTGTTACCGTTCTCAACAGAATCGTCGCTGTGCTTGCGCCTGTACTGTTGAATGGCTTTGGCCAGCCCGTCGCACGGCGACTGCACGACGATCGATTTTTCCGCGTCGCTGAATTTGAAGAAGGCCGGATAGCCCGACTGGATGTTGATCAGCTGCCGAACGATTGAGCTTTCAGCTTTTCTTCTCTCCTCTTCCCCGAACTCGGCAGCGTATTGCAAGAATGCGGAGGCCAGACGACCGATAGCATCAAAGAGCCCGGCCTCAATCGCTCCCGGCTTGCCCATGCGAGCGTAAACTTCAATCAGCTCACCGGGATGATCCGTCTCGTGGTTCAGGCTGACATGCAGCGTAGAGCCACCGCCTGGCGATCCGACCCGGACTTTGTAGCTGTGTCCGGTCGTCTCCTCGATGTTGATGATTCGCCGCTCCTGGTGGCCGAGCACGGTAAGCAGATCCACCTCCTGCTCGTAATCCTCCTTGGCGATCTTCTCGACTGGCTGGCTCAAGCGGCTGCCATCCGGGTAGAAGGTGATATCCTTGACCCCCAGCTCGTAAGCCAGCAGGGTGGCAGTGTGGATAGCCTGCTCGCTCATGTCGAGCGGGATTGAGCAGGTGTTGGACACCGAGTTGAAAGCTTCCGGATAGTCGCTGGCTCCCTGGTGTACTGCTGCCAGATGTCGAATGTAGGCCTCTGGCTCAATCTCCACGCGCACCGGGAAGGCCTTCTGTACCGGCTCAGGTACCTCGGAAAGTCCACGACAGGACTTGTGATTATCTCGAATGCGCTTCATCAGCGCGTTCTGACCGTCCTCGCTCTCCGGCCAGGCATTGTGCTTCTGCATGAGCTCGCGGAAGCCTGGGGCGACGAAATCAACAAATCGTGAACGCACCTTGCGGGAGAAGACGATGCCGTTGTGGGGATCGACACCCCAGCTGGTCTGCTCTGCCTGGGCCAGCGTGCCAGTAGGTGCATTGTTGGTCATGCAGCCGTTGCGCACTCGCAGACCCTTCTTCTGGAAGCGGCTGCCCTCCCAGAGCGGGTAGACGCCGCGCTCCTTAGCAAGCTCCATTGAGGCCTCTACCGACGCCTTCGTGTATTCGCGGTAAAGGTCTTCCGTAGCTTGGAGGGCCTCGGAAGCGCCAAACTCCAGCTCGAGCCGGGAGAGATACTCAGCCACTCCGGCAAAGCCGCCGCCGTTGCGGCGCTCCAGGCGGGCCGTCATGTTCTGAGCAGGAATTGGGTACCAGCTCACATCCGAGACGTTATCCATGAACCGCTGCTGCACCTTGGTGACGGCTTTCATGGCTGGAAAGTTGTAAGTGCCATCTGGATTCCAGAAGTCCCGGTGAGCTGCATGGAGCGAGGACAGGTTGCAATTGCCCATGTAGACGCGCCCGTCCTTGCCAGGCCCGGCCGGCAGGAACTGCTCTCCGCAAGGGTTGCAGGTGTCCAGGTCATAAGCATGACTGTTGGCGTTGCCAGCGTTAACCGTGTCCCAGAAGGCAAGCCCAGGCTCGCCGGAGGTTTTCATGCCCTCGACGACGCGCGCGAACACATCTGGTGCGTAGAAATGCCCGCGCACACGCACGTACTTGTCGGTAATCTCGACGACGGCGTTGGTCAACTTACGGGCCGCCTCCAGCGCCTCTGGAAAGCGCTTGATATCGACCGAATACTCATCGTACACCGGCTCCTTGGTCAGCTTGTTGACCTTGATCTGCCCTGTCTTTTCGTCCAGGACAGGCTGACGTGGGTCATAAACCGGGCCATCCCAGAGCTGCCGGTTAAAGCTGGTGGCATAGAAGCGCTTCTCCTTCACGGCCGCCATGAATCCGGGCATGGCCAGAACCGTGACGTTGGTGTTCTTCAGGTAGTTCTGGCGCTCGATGTACTGGGCGTAAAGCTCACCGTACCGACGCTCTGCCTCCGCCAGGAGCCGCTTCTTGTAGTCCATAGCGTTCTCGCCTGGCTTCTGGCGCGACTCGGCCATCACCCCCTTGTACACCTTGGAGAGGTTGGGCGGCGGTATTAGCTTCTTCTTGTCGATGAAGAACAGGATGTCCGGATGATCGGAGTTGCGCAGCTCAATCAAGGCGCCGCCGCGGCGACCACCCTGGGCAACAGCTTCAACGGCTTTGGAGATCGTCTTTTCGTAGAAGCGGTCGGGCCCGGAAGCGGCGGCACCGTTGGAGATTACTGAAGACCAGGGGCGCAAAGAGGAGGTGTTCAATCCCATGCCCATCGCAGCTTTGGCTGCCAGCGCTTCAATCTTGGCAGCCTCCTGGATCCCTTCCAGGCTGTCGACCACGTAGGCGACCCCACAGGCAGCCAGGCAGCCCTTGCCGCGCAGCTCGGAAGCCAGCCTCCCCATCTCCAGCTCATGCTCGGACAAGGCCTCGATTCTCCGGTTGAGGAAGGCCAGACGCAGCTCCTCCGATCTGAGCCAGATATCCTCTTCCTTGAGCTTGGCCAGGGTGCCGTGCGCCCAGTACTGGAGGACCTTCAAAGAGATGGCTGGATCGGCATTAATGTTTGCCGGCGTGTTTGCCCAGAAGCGCTGGTTGCCGATGTTGTCAGCAAAGATCTTCTTCCAGTAAACGACTCTCGGGTGCTCGATCGCCTCTTCCAGGGTGATTTCAATGATCTCTGCCGGGGCAAGGACGTACTTGAGCTCGGCCACCGCGTTAGCTTCGGCAACCCGGTGAATGATGTCGTTGACGGACTCGATCGGCTGACCGGTCACCGGATCCCGTTTCCCATAGAGGCCAACCAGCGTCTCTTGTGTCGATTCCCAGTAAAGCTGGCTGAAGTCCTCCTGCCAGGACTGATTGCCAGCGGTCGCTACCTGTTCCTTAGAAGTGACTGTGGAGACTGTCGACATAAATCATCCTTTCTGGCTAGAGGTTGTGGCTGCGCTTGTTCTGAAGTCTCTGCGATGGATCTATGAGGTAAGGGCAAGACCAGATCGATCCGCACGTGCACAACCAGAACCCTGCATGCCAGCGCTTGCAGCAGAGCCAATGCTCACTCTCTAGGTTGATAACCCGCCCGACCGATTCGAAATTTTTGCTGAAGTAAAAGATACTACCGGTAGGGTCGCAGGTGCAACATGTAAATTGGCTTACAAAACCTGTAAATTGCCTGAAAGCAGCACAGAATCGGGCTTCTGGCTCTAGCTTAAATCGTGGTGGCGCACCCGGTGCTTAACATATATCTAGTGTCTCTTTCCAAGCACGGACTGTCCGGATTGGTGTCCGCAAACTTTGCCGCTGGCTTGGATTTCCGGACTTGAGACAGTTCCCTCTTGATATAGAGGCACCGCTGGTGGTCTATGTCCCGGGCTTCCGGTTGATATCGCCGGCATATGTATCGCGATCTCGGGCAGCAACGATCCTTTCTTGTATCTGGGCCAGACTGGGCATTTTTATCAGCCACGGCAACCGTGATCGCTCCTATGCCATCACTGGCAATGGCATGTATATAAAGTTTGCTCGTTCTTGTATCGATGAGCCGCTGCCTGGGGTATGGTTAGTCTGGAGGTGCTGGTTGCCCGGAGATGTCAATGTGAAGCGCTATTGCCGGCGCAACGGCTGTCAGTAGAAAACCGGCTGTCTTTACCTGACTTTTGGGCATGCAGCCTGGGCAGCCACTGAATCGGAATTTTGTCGGTTGGTTGTAAGTCGGTTTCTTGGCGGGCGCGATCGTCCATAATGGCAAGACTGTGAGGGGTTCGAGCTCTTGGAAGCTAATAAGACAAGCGAATCGACAATTGACGAGGTGGTGCGCAAGAGAGGATTGCCTCGCTGGCTTGCCCGTTTCCTTTATAACCTGCGCCGCCAGCACAAGTCAGAGAAGGTTGCCATCCTGGAAGCGTGCGTGATTGGGCTGGCGGCGGGACTGTCGGCTGCCGCCCTCAATCTTGGCGTCAACTGGCTTGGCACCTGGCGCGTCCATGAATCTCATCTATACATATGGGCCCTGCCGATGATCGGGCTAGTGGGTGGTTTGATCGCCGGGCTCCTTGTGGAACGGGTGGCCCCGGAGACATCCGGCAGCGGCATCCCACAGGTTAAGGCCGTGCTGGCCCGGGTGAAGATCTCCCTTGATCTACGCACGGCCGTCATCAAGCTGATTGGCGGCATCGTCTCGATAGGCTCGGGGTTGCCGCTTGGTCGCGAGGGTCCGACGGTTCAGGTAGGTGCAGCGCTGGCTGCCCGCATCGGCCGCTGGATCATCACCTCTGCCGAGCACCGCCGCCAGCTCATTGCAGCCGGGGCGGGAGCAGGTCTGGCGGCCGCATTCCATGCGCCAATTGCCGGAGTCATTTTCGTGATCGAGGAGTTAATCCGCAATGTCGCTGGTCTGACAGTCAGCACAGCGATTCTCGCTTGCTTTGTGGCTGCGACAACATCCCGGCTCCTGGGCGGGCACAGTTTAAACCTCGACCTCAAGAGGGCGGCGCCGGATGCCGCTTTTTTTCTGCACGACATTTTTTTCTGCCTGCTGGTTGGTGTGCTCGCCGGGGTACTGGGAGCGCTTCTCAATAAAGGCATACTTGTCAGCTTGAACTTCAATTTCAAGATCATGCGGCTGGCCTTGCCGTGGCGGGTGGGGCTGGCCGGGCTTATCTGCGGTCTGCTGGTTTCCTGTTTGCCATTTTCGTTCCGTGATAATGCCGGGCTGAGGGAGCTTCTGGTCACAGGCGAAGCCACCGGGGGCATGGCAGCGGTGGCCTTGGGTCTGCAGTTTGTGCTGACCATAGTGGCCTATGGTTCCGGCGCTCCGGGCGGACTGTTTGCCCCGTCGCTGACGCTGGGTGCGGCGCTCGGCTACCTGATTGGGCTCATGGAGCTGCATTTGCTCGGCGTCGGCATTCCCACAGCTTATGCCTGCGTGGGCATGGGGGCTTTCTTCAGTGCTGTTGCTCGGGTGCCGATCACGGCTATCGTGATCGTCTTTGAGATGACTGAAAACTTCAATCTCGTATTGCCGCTCATGGTGGCCTGTGGTGTTGCCTCGCTTGTCGCGAACAGGATATCGGCAGGCGGCATTTACGACCTGCTTCTGGAATGGATGGGCATACACCTGAGGAAGGAGACGGATATGTCCGAGCGGTTCAGGCGCCTGACCGTGGCGGAGTTTATGCAGAGGGACGTGCCTAGCCTGGCAAGCAGCATGACGACTGAGCAGGCGGCCGAGTATTTCCACATCTTTCGGGACCGGGGATTTACCGTGGTCGACAGCGGAAAGCTTGTCGGAGTGGTGACGCAGTCCGATCTGTCAGCCGTGGCTCAGCGCACAGTGCCGGGCGATATCTGCCTGGGCGAGATCATGACACCGCAGCCGGTGACAGTGGCTCCAACCGACAGCTTGAAGGATGTTCTGGCAATACTGGATGTGCAAAATCTGAGCTGCTTGCCGGTGATCGAGAACAGAAAACTGGTTGGGGTGATCACCCGCGCCGATGTGATTGCCGCCATGGCTGCAGGCGCCCGGGAGGCTACCGCGGTCGGCGACAAGACGCTGGAGCTTGACAGTCCAGATCAGCCAGACCAGCCAGGTAAGCCAGACAAGCCCGAATAGATCTGCCTGTCGGAGCGCCCCGGCCGTCTGTTTCAGCAGGATCATGGGCCGGCGGCCCCGGGAACGTCCCGATCGCACGGCGTTGATTCACAGAGTCGTCTGACTAATGTAGAATCTGAAATCATGAAAAAGCGCGTTATGTGCGTCTTTGGGACGCGTCCAGAAGCAGTGAAGCTGGCGCCGGTGGTCCACGCCATCCGTGCATCCCATTATCTGGAGCCGGTTGTGGTGCTTACTGCGCAGCACCGGGAGATGTTGGATCAGATGCTCAAGTGGTTTGAAATTGAGCCGGATCACGATCTCAATCTAATGCGTCATCGTCAGACGCTGGCCGAGCTTACGGCCAGGGTGGTGAAGGGGATTGATCAAGCGCTGACGAAGGTGAAGCCGGACATGCTGGTCGTTCAGGGAGACACGGTGACGGTGATGGCAGCTTCCCTGGCCGCCTTTTACCAGAAGGTTCCGGTCGGCCACGTCGAGGCCGGGCTGCGCACCGATGACCGCTATAACCCGTTCCCTGAGGAGATGTCCAGGCGGCAGACCGGTCGCCTGGCCTCCGTTCACTTTGCCCCAACCGCTCGAGCTGTGGAGAATCTTCGCCGGGAAGGGATCACCGAGCAAGTCCACCTGACCGGCAATACGGTGATCGATGCGCTCATGGAAACAGTGTCCCGGCTTGCCTCGACTCAGGTTGACCACCGTCTTTTTGGTGCAACTGAGTTTGAGAGATACAGGGTATTGCTGGTGACAGCGCACCGCCGCGAGAACTGGGGAGCGACCATGGGTGAGATCGCCCTTGCCCTCCGACAGATTGCCGATGAGTTTCCGGAAGTGCAGATTCTTTACCCGATTCACAAGAATCCGGTGGTGCGCGAGTCGATAGCACCGGTTTTTGATCGGCACCCACGGCTTGTCCTGGTGGAGCCGCTCGACTATGTGCCGTTTGTTTACGCCATGCAGCACTGTCACTTTGTTCTCACCGACTCTGGAGGGATTCAGGAGGAGGCACCATCCCTTGGCAAGCCTGTGCTGGTCATGCGTACCAATACCGAGCGTCCGGAGGCGGTGGAGGCCGGGGCGGCAAAGTTAGTTGGCGTGACCAGGTCGGAGATTGTCGAGGCTGCCCGCGGCTTGCTCCGAGAACCTAAAGAATATGCGAAGATGGCCTGCGCGGTGAATCCGTTTGGTGATGGTCACGCAGCCGAGCGCATCGTGGCGGCAATCGAGGAATTTCTCTCCGTCAGGGAACTGGCCGGGCCGAGAATCTAGGCGGTATGATCAATCCTGTAGCGCCAGAAAAGCGTTTCTGCTGGCGCCAACACAGGAGATTGCACCGTGACCAGCACCCTTGCCGCCAGCGATGTGTTGCCTTATGGCGAATTTTTGACCGACGAGCATCATGCAATTCGAGACATGGTGCGTGATTTCGCCACAAAGGAGATTGCGCCGAAGTCCGCCGAAGTAGATCATAATGCCCGCTTTCCGGAGGAGACCTTCAAGGAGCTCGGTAAGCTGGACCTGCTGGGCCTTCTGGTGCCCAGCGAATACGGTGGGGCTGGCGCCGACTATCGGAGCTACGCTATTGCCGTGGAAGAGATCAGCCGCGCCTGCGGGTCCACAGGGCTCAGCTACGCAGCGCATTGCTCGCTGGGCACAAACCCGATCAAGCTCTTTGGCACGGACGAGCAGAAGAAGAAGTGGCTGCCCAAGCTGGCCTCGGGTGAGTATCTGGGTTGCTGGGCGTTGACCGAGCCGGGCACCGGCTCCGACGCAGCAGCCCAGAAGACCACAGCCAAGCGCGAGGGCGACCACTGGGTGCTCAATGGCACCAAACAGTTCATCACCAATGCCACCCATGCTGATGTTGCCATCATCATGGCCATGACCGACCCGAGCGCTGGGCGCAAAGGCATTTCCGCCTTTGTCGTGGAGAAAGGCACTAATGGCTTCTGGGTGAGCAAGGTGGAGAAGAAGCTGGGCATGCGCGGCTCGCCGACCGCCAGTTTGACCATGGAGAACTGCAAGATTCCAGCCGGCAATATACTGGGACAGCCGGGAGAAGGTTACAAGCAGGCTCTGATCACGCTCGAGGGTGGGCGCATCTCTATCGGTGCGCTGGCGCTGGGTATTGCGCAGGCAGCGCTCGATTCAGCGCTGACATATGCCAAGCAGCGTGAAGCGTTCGGCCAGCCGATCGGCAAGTTTCAATTCATACAAGGGTATCTGGCCGATATGGCTACCCAGATCCACGCTGCCCGGCTGCTCATTTATCATGCCGCCTGGATGAAGGATCACGGGCAGCGCGTGACGCTCGAGGGCTCGCAAGCCAAGCTCTTCGCCTCGGAGATTGCCAGCCGGGCCTGCAATCTCTGCATTCAAATTCATGGTGGTTACGGGTACGTCGAAGATTTCCCGGCCGAGCGCTTTTTGCGCGACGCCAAGCTCTGCGAGATCGGCGAGGGTACATCCGAGATCCAGCGCCTGGTGATTGCTCGCCAGCTCGGCTTCTAGCGCTGCCAGAAGCAGACGGAAAGGCCACTGTTGGTCAGCGTCAGGGCTGCAACAGCGACCTGCTGGCGCCTGCCTGTGCGGGTTTAGACGGGCCTGATTTCAGCAAGACGCTTTCCACGCGGCAGCTCACGGGCTACCCTGGCCAGCGGCCCGGCCGGCAGCCGATCAACCATGCGCCTGCTCATACTCCCCACCTAGCGGAGCTAGCAATGATGCTGGTTTCCACGTATTTTCCCCACTGCCGCCGGGCTGCCTACTGCTGGTGATGTTCGCGCAGCGCGAGCGTTGCCACCTTAATTTCTTGACAACTTTAGTTACATTAGAAGGAAAATGTTGAGCTCATCCGTTGCCAGTCCTTAGGTTAAGGTCTGTTCCTGATCATCTCTGACAAAAACAAGAGTTTAGCAAGTCAAAAGCGAGATACGTTCAGAAAAGCCAGCCTCAATCAGCCCCTTAGGCGGGGTGCGAGCGAGGCTTGTGCTTAGCTGAACCAGCAGGCTCGGCCGCAAGGTCTCCGAGCCTGGGCTTCTCTACCGCCGTTACCTGAGTTGAGGTTGCTATGGCGTTGCCATGGCTGTGCCTCTGACATCAACGCCCGGAAAGGGAGTAGCAATCACATGTCACAAACTCAAGTGGAAGCGAAGCAACCGACGCCGACGAAAAGGTTGCGCAACGTTCTCGTCATCTTCAAGAAGTCCACGTACCAGCTCGACGCGATCGAGCTCAAGGATCCGCGGCTGCTGAGGCTTCTGGCCGAGGGCAGCGCCACCGTCGCCAACATGGAGAGGGCGCACGCGGAGCACCAGGCGACGCTCGACACGGTCGTGGGCGTGCTCGCTTCTCGTCAGATCGCATACACGCTTGCCGATCGCGGCCGGGTCGGTAGCGTGCCTCACGATAGCGATCTGGTGATTGCGGTTGGCGGCGACGGCACCATCCTGCACAGCTCGCACGCCCTGACCGGTCAGCCGATTCTCGGGGTCAACTCGGCGCCGACGACGAGCTTCGGTCACTTCTGCCTGGCTCGCGGAGAGACCTTCGCCTCGCTTCTGGACGAGATCGAGAGCGGCCACTGCCGGCCGAGCCGGCTCATGCGGCTGGAGCTGACGCTCAACGGCACGACTCTTACCGAGCCGGTGCTCAATGAGGTGCTGGTGTGCCACAGCTCACCTGCCGGGCAGAGCCGCTACTTCATCGAGCTGGACGGCAAGCTCGAGGAGCAGCGCTCGTCCGGTGTCGTGATCGGGCCGCCCCCGGGCTCGACCGGGACGCTGCGTGGTGCTGGTGGAGTCGTCCTGCCGATCACCGACCAGCGATTCCAGTACCTCGTGCGCGAGCCTGGCATGCGCCCGGGCGAGCGCTGGCAGCTCCTGGGCGGGCTGCTCGAACGCCAGGCGCAGGTCAAGCTCGTCTCGTTGATGAAGACGGGCAAGCTGTTCATCGACGGACAGAACCTCGAGTACCACTTCTGCCGGGGCGACGAGCTCATCGTCCGCGCCAGCCCGCATGATCTCCACCTCTTCATCGACCCTTCCGTCAACGACTACGCACAACGCTAGAAAAGCACGATCTTCCGCTGGAGCCGGTAGCTGTCGGACCGGCTCCTCACGCCTCACAACCCCGAAAGGACCCTCAATGACGAATCTGGTGGACATTACCGACCCGGGAGCGGATCAGGACGATGAAATGAAGCTGGTGTTGATCTCTGCGCTCAAGCGTCAGCGGTTCGTCAACCCGCTTGCTGTTGTCGCCAATCTGGCCCCGTCCGTCAAGCGTGCGATGCTCGCCAAGGGAACGCTCAACCAGCTCAAGCTCGACGTTCCGGTCGGGATCGGTAGCAGCTGCAATGCTTCCGAAGAAGGTCACGACGGCGAGTTCGCCCACGCCCCCTACCTGGCCCCCAGGGAGCAGGTGGAAGATGGGACGGAGCTCCTTCTGCGAACGCTCGCCAGCGCCGCCGACGGAAGCATCACCCTCTTGCTGGCCTCCGGGATGACCGATGCTGCCAACCTGCTCATGGACCACGAGGACCTCTTCAAGGCGAAGGTGGCCAGCGTGCTGATCATGGGCGGGGTGGTGGTCGACAACGACAGGCCGGTTTT
>Ga0066388_100002765_pt1 | contig 10959 bp, 10 predicted proteins | sample PanSoiMetaGPlot6_FD_64539 | JGI IMG/M metagenome (GOLD analysis project Ga0066388, IMG submission 64539) | Tropical forest soil microbial communities from Panama analyzed to predict greenhouse gas emissions - Panama Soil - Plot 6 (Hybrid Assembly) | ecosystem: Environmental > Terrestrial >... | reverse complement strand
GGTGTCTGGCGGCGAGGGCAATGACACATTCGTGTTCGCAGCAGGATTCGGCAACGACGTCATCCAAGATTTTGAGGCCGGCAAAAAGCAAGGCGATGTCATAGAAATTGACCATAATATTTTTGCCGATTTTGCGGATATCTTGGCCAATAGCATGCAAGACGGCAGCAACGTTGTCATCACAGCGGATGCAGAAAATTCAATTGCGCTTGTAAACGTGTCGCTTGCGAATCTTAATGCGAATGACTTTCACTTTGTGTAGCGGAGATCGGGATCCGTGATAACGGCAAGGGAATTGCGCCCAATGTGAAAGAAAGATGTTCAATCCGTTCTTCACGACAAAACTGGCCGGAGAGGGCATCGGCCCTGGAGCTCTGTATCAACATTCTGCCCCGTGCGCGCCGGTTCCTCGCAGAGCGGGCTTCGGGGGTAAAGCGGACATGAGATTTACACCGACCCGTAAGCAAACAGGGCCGCTTTAATCGCAGCCCTATGCATACTAGTGACTAATGTTGTCTATTGGTTGCCACCATTTTCCTTGCAGCTTTTCAAGTCGCTGACTTTCGCTCCGCTTTTGCAGTAGCCGTAGTTCGAGCCGACATTGGCTCTGCTCTGCGCACTAGCAGCCGATCCAAAAATCGGGATTAGGACCAGCGCAACGATTGCACTTCCGATCAACATCAAATTTTTCATGAGCTGCCCCTCGGTCGTTAGATGTTGTCAAGGGTAGCACGCTAGGCGCACCAGTCCGGCGTAGCTGTGTCGGCCGTCACAAAAACGTGCTTCATTGATCGAAAATCAGGCGGCGGCCGCAAAGCGGCTGTCTCACGGTGCGCTGCCAATGTCCGCTATTGGCCCTTAGCAGACATTGATTTGTGCAGCGCCAATGTCTGCTCTTGGGGGTAAAGCGGACATGGCCCATTTTAGTGCGAATGTCCAATTGTGACCCAAAGCGGACAATAATTACGATCTAGATGGTTCGCCAAAAACCCGCCATTTTTGCCGTCAAACAACTACTGAGAGATCATCATCTGGAAATGATCATGTTTTGGTTGCTTTTCGCGATGGCGGTGCTAATGGCGCCGGCCACCTCAGCATTCGCGGCGCCGCTGATGCCGTCGTCAACGCCCACGATTGAAGATGTCGATCCTGGAATCGACCAGACTGGACGCGCGCTAGAGTTGCCGCCTGAACTGCGCCGGCAATCGGTGTACTACCGCACGGAACAGGCGCCGGGGACGATTATCGTCAATACCCACGATCGCTTCCTTTATCTCATCATGGGCAACGGTGTCGCCATGCGGTACGGCGTCGGCGTCGGGCGCGATGGCTTTCAGTGGGGTGGCGTACACAACATTAGCAAAAAAGCTGAGTGGCCGGACTGGACGCCGCCGCCGGAGATGATCGCGCGGCAGCCCTATCTTCCGCGCTGGATGGCCGGCGGCCCCGGCAATCCTCTGGGTGCGCGGGCGCTATATATCGGTGCGACCGTCTACCGTATCCACGGCACCAACGCGCCGCAGACCATCGGCCAAGCGGTGTCGTCAGGGTGCTTCCGCATGGTCAACGAGGACGTCACCGACCTCTATAGCCGCGTCCCGGTCGGGACTAAGGTCATGGTGCAGCATCAATAGCGTTGGAGTATCTTGCATGACGTTTTCTGTTTTTTTCGTTGCTGCAGTTGCCTTGGCCATCGCCTGTGATAGCACACTAGCTCAAACGAAATCCGAACGATGCGCGGCTTACGCTCGCCAGGCTGCCGGTTCGACACCCACGACAACAGGAGTAGCACGCGGCGCAGCGCGTGGTGCAGTAATCGGTTCGTTCGGCGCGAATGCCGGACGCGGCGCGGGGGTTGGCGCAGTCGTTGGGGGTACGCGCAAGGCAGTTCAGAAGAACCGATCCTACCAGTTTTATTATAACGAATGCATGAGCCGGTGAGCGTCAATGTCTGCTTTTGGCCCTAGCGGACATCGCCGATCCTCTCATTTAAATGCAACGGCTCGCTATCGTTTAGCGCCGCGCATGCCCAATCTGGAAACGCGACACCGCTTCTGGTCACACCCTGATCAAGAGCGCTGGACACGCTCTCTGCATGTTGCATCGACGGTCTGTGTCGCCTTGGCGCTTTGGATTGGGGGAATCATTTCACCTTCCAACGCAATTGCAGGGACTTTGGACGACGTTCGCGCAAGAGGTACGCTTATCTGCGGTGTAAGCGAAGGTCTTCCAGGATTTTCTGAAAAGGATAGTTCGGGCGTTTGGCGGGGATTCGACGTCGATTTCTGCAAGGCTGTCGCAGCCGCTGTGCTCGGCGATATTACTAAGGTCGAATACCGGTCGTTGTCGGCAGAGGCTCGTTTCGAAGCCCTGAAGGACCGCCGCATCGACCTCTTATCACGGAATAGCACCTGGACGATGTCGCGGGATCTGGAACTCGGACTTGAATTTGCCGGCATCAGCTATTTTGACGGTCAGGGGTTCCTGTTGCCTGCGTTGTATGGGGCAACGAGTCCGCTTCAGCTTGGCGGCGCCAAAATCTGCGTTGGTACGGGGACAACCTCCGAAAAGAATGCTTCGGCATTTTTTCAAAGCCACAATCTCAAGGTCTCCTTCCTAACGTTCACGGAGCGTGCGCAAGCGCACGCCGCATACGCTGAGAAGAAATGCGACGCCTTTACTGGAGATCGGTCAGCTTTGGCGGCGGAGAGGTCCTTGCTGTCCGCGCCCGAGGACCACGTCATCCTGCGTGACGTCATCTCCAAGGAGCCATTGGGTCCCGTCACACGCAAAGATGATTCGCATTGGACTGGCCTTGTACGCTGGACACTTTTTGCATTGATCAATGCGGAGGAACTCCGGATAAACTCAAAATCGGTCGGCGCGGAGAAAGGTGAACAGGCGCTGGCTTTAGGCGCGCCGGCGGTTCGTTCGCTGGGCTTGTCGCGTGACTGGCTCGTCAAGATGATTGGCAGCGTCGGGAACTACGCCGAGATTTTCGACCGCAACCTGGGACCGGACACGCCGCTTAAACTGAATCGTGGCATGAACGCCCTGTGGAACGAAGGAGGTCTCCTGTATGCGCCGCCGATGCAGTGACCCGCGCCGACAGGTGGCGGCAATCGGCTGGCAACGATTGCCGTTCGTTTCACGGCCAAGTGCGATTGCTCGGTTTGCAGCGGGTTTCGTTGTTTTCTGGGTGTCCCTGGCTTGGCAGATCCCGCAGCCGCGGGCGCAGATTGTCAGCTCGCCCCGCGAGCTTGCGATCGTTCGTATCAATGTGCTGGACCTTTTGGTCCATGAGCAAAACCTACCGCTACCGGTAAAGCAGCGGCACGATGCGTTGTGGGAGTACTACCAAGCCTTCGGAGGCGAGTTGCTCTGGCTCGGCAGTCAACGCCCCAATGAACTCCTCGTGCGATTGCAAAACGCTGCGAGTGACGGTCTCGATCCGAAGGACTATCCGAGCAAACAGCTCGCAGGACTCGCTGCCGCCAAGTCAACGGACGACAAGCGCAGCCTTGCCCTGGTTGAATTGTTTTTCTCGGCAGCCTTTCTTGAATATGCCTCAGACGTCAAGGTAGGGCGTTTTCTGCCGCGGAAAGTCGATCCGAATTTCTTCATCGAAGCGCGCACCATCGACCAGACAGCGGCTTTGAGAAGTCTTGCAAGCGCCGACAACCTGGATCGATTTTTCAGCGCGTGGCAACCTTCGAACCCCCGTTACGCTGCGCTTCGCTCTGCACTCGCCAACTATCTCGCTCTTGCAGACAAGGGCGGGTGGAGCTCCGTGCCATTGGGCGAGTCGCTTAAACCGGCTACGAAGGATCCCCGGGTTCCAGCCATTCGCGCGAGGCTGAGGCTGACCGACAGCGTTAGGCCATCATCGGCTGAACCGGAAATCTACGACGACGCGCTGGCCGACGCCGTCAAGCGATTTCAAGCGCGTCAGGGTTTGGAAAGCGATGGCGTTATTGGCGCTTCCACGATCGTTGCGATGAATGTGCCCGTCCAGGAGCGCATCCAAAGTATCGTCATGGCTATGGAGCGCCTGCGATGGATGCCGGAAGATCTTGGCCAGCAATATGTGATCGTCAACATTGCCGGATTCGACCTGCGTCGCATCAAAGGTGGCAATGTCGAGGAGCAAATGGCCGTCGTCGTCGGCAAGCCCTACCACCGCACCCCGGTATTCAGCGATCGCATCCGGTATGTCGAGTTCAATCCATATTGGACTATACCGCCCGCAATCTTGGCCAATGAGGAGTTGCCTAAACTGCGAAAGAACCCGGCGAGTTTGTCGGCGCAGGGATTTGAGATCGTCCGCGGGAATCAGGTGGTCGATCCAACGTCGATTGACTGGTCCCGATATGGTGGTGGGAATTTCCCATTTCAGGTTCGGCAACGGCCAGGTGCCAATAATGCACTGGGGAGCGTAAAGCTGATGTTTCCAAACGAGCACAACGTCTATCTGCACGACAGTCCAGCGCGCAGCCTGTTCAGCCGAAATGTGCGAGCGTTCAGCCACGGATGCATCCGACTCGCAAGACCACTTGATCTGGCTGACCAAGTCCTTCGTGCGGGTGGCGTCTCGGGATGGAATAGAGACCGGATCGACCAAGTAGTTGCCTCAGCCAAGAACACGGTTGTGAACCTGCAGAATCCGTTGCCCGTGCACATCACCTATATGACCGCTTGGGTCGACGGCGATTTTGTCAACTTCCGTCCCGATATCTACGGACACGATGCAAAATTGCTGGCGGCACTCGACGGAAAGTCGATCGCGTGGTGAGTAAGGTTTTCTGATCAAACGTTTGTCTGCCTTGGGTCATAAGCGGACATTTGCACCGCAATTACTCCCGAAAGCGGACATGCGCAGTGCAAGAACAAATGTCCGCTAAGGGCCAATAGTGGACATCGCCGGACCTATTCTATCAACTCGTCCGCTCGCCCGATTGATGTATTTGGGATGTTAAGGCCGACCGCCTTCGCGGTCCGGAGTCAACACTAACTTCCAAAACGCTGACGAAAATTACTCAGGAGCGAAGCGGTTAGAATAAATAATCTACCGTGGCTGCGGTGGCATTTGCCTCTTGCCAGACCTCAAATCATTTAGCGCCTGTACAGCATCTTTTTGCGCTTCCAGAACCGCTATATTTGCCGCTGGAGCAACCGTACTTCTATCGACATCAGGCTGTAGCATTACAATATAGCTAGAAAGTGAATTAAAAAAGTTGCTTCGTTCTTTTGGGCAGGCACTTTTTGTGAGCACAGAAAACTCTTGTGCTGACATATTTGTTGGGACCGCTCTGAGAATTTCGTCGGCGAGGCATTTCCAATAGGCGTCTCTGAAAAAGTCCGTCGTGCTTTTGGCTTTTTCTAGCTCAGCCTGAGTGAACCCGGACAACAAGAGCATGGCTGCCGCAGGTATTGCAAAACGTATTGTCACTGCCACACCCTTTGTCCTCGCGGGGGAGCTAATGTTTCTTCCGTGTAGTTGTGCGACAACACTCGAGCGCACCATCATCGACTAAGGCTCGGTCGGTTTAATTTGTTGACCCTCGCCGGGTGAACTTGCGTCCGTCGCGGCAGCTGTTGCGGCAGCGGCTATCGAGCAGCCGGGCCATCCAGTCGTACGGGCGGGGTGGAAGGAGGGGGCTGTGGAGACGCGGATGACTGCCCTGTAGATTGTGGTGTCCTGCGCGGAGTGACCGTTCGAGGCTGGGGCGGGGATGCTACCTTCTCTCTAATGTCCTGCTCAGTTGCCTGCAGTGCCGCGATGTCTTTGCCCATCTCTTCTTGCTTGGACGCAAGCTGCTTTATCGTTGTAGCGAGCTGATCGACGCCGTGCCGCACGATGGCGAGATCGAGCATGACAGGTTTTAACCGCTCCACCAGCTCGGCGGAAGTCACACCTGCGGCGGTAGACGTCTGGCCGTCGACCGACGACTTCGTCGATGTCGGCAACACCCAGGCGAGCGACGGAGCCCATGTCCTGACCATTTCTTTTGCTTCCTCGCCGTGTGATTGCCATGCCAACGTGCCGCCTACGCCGATCAGAACTGCGATGATTAGGCGGAAAAAGGCACGCACCATTCGCTTGCCGGTCGATCGCTTTTTGTTTGTGAGCTGATCGTTCTTCGGACCGGGCGGACGGGCCACGCGAGGCCACTCTGTGACTACATCGCGTTCATGATAGTGAGGTGAGTTTTGTGAGGAATATGATGTCGGCATTTTTACCCCCCTTATCTTCAACGGCAGGAAGTAGCCCGCCATCGCCGTGTGACGGAAGCAAGGCGGAAGGAGCGCCCAATTAATTCGAAGGCAATCCGCTACCGGCGTCACGTTAGCGGCCACGAATTGTCGTCTGCGGTTGCAATTCGTGAATTATTTATTGGTAAGTTGATACTGTCCTCGGTACAGCAACAGGGATCGTGTATCGGGTGGTGAGCAGCGCCCTTGGGTACGCGACACGTAATTATGACATCAGCAAGCGCCCTCGCAGTTATCCCAATCGTCGATGTTCGCCATGGCGGGCCAGTTCGCCACGCCACAGAGGGCCACGTACGCGCGCGGGCACTGCGAAATGAATGCGTCGAGTGGTTGCCAAGCGTGGCGGCGGGCCTGCTGCCGACGATGGACCGGGTGACACGCCTTTGGCTCCAGCGATCCCGTTCGCCGTATACGGTGGAAATTCACGCCATTGCAGCCGCGCTCGGTTTTCCCGGTATCTGGTTTCTCAATTGCTGTTATCAGTGGGGCTGCACGGCGCTCGCCCGTGAGCAGGGTGACATGCCGTGGCTTGTCCGGACGCTCGACTGGCCGTTTCCGGGGCTTGGGCGACACGTTGAAGTGGCACGGATGCGAGGCAGCGCAGGCGAATTCGACAATGTGACGTGGCCGGGCTACGCCGGCGTTCTGACGGCATCGGCTCGCGGACGGTTCGCCGCCTGCATCAACCAGGCCCCGATGTGGCGACGCACTCGGCGACCATGGCTGCGACCATATGATGCCGTCGTGAACGCATTGAAAACTTGGCGGATCCGTTTCATTCCGCCCGACCATCTCCTGCGCGAGGTCTTCGAGACCTGCAAAACATTCGCCGAGGCAAGGCGCCAACTGGAAATAACGCCGATCGCTCGCCCCGTAATCTACGTTTTGGTCGGCTGCCGTGCCGGTGAACGGTGCGTGATTGAGCGCACGGAGGAGAGCTTTACAAGTCGAGACGACGATACTGTGGCTGCAAACGACTGGTTGCGAAGTCGGCGGCCATGGGAAGCGCGAGTGGCCACCGAGGCAACGTTCACGCGCACTTTTTCCGAAGCGGCCGCGAACAGCCGCACGAGAAGCGAGCATCTTGCGGCATGGCCCTCCTTCCTTCCGGGACATTTCGCGTGGGTATCGCCGCCGGTGCTCAATTCGCAGACACGGCTCGCAGTCGAAATGTGTCCTGGATCAGGTGCGCTCCTGGTTCTCGGCTATGAACAAGTCAGCGGCCGGGAAGTGCCAGAGCCGGTCGCACTGACTTGCGATGTTGCGACAGCAGCCTGATCGCGCCGCAGCGCAATTGGCTTGCCGCTTTTTTCCAAGAAAAACGTGCAGCCTAGCCCCAGGGACTGCGCCGACCCCACGGTCCACCGGCCGCTCGGGGGTCCGGCGTCCGGCCGAAGCGAGCCTGGCCCAACTCCGCGGCGAGTTGCTCCAAGGCGGCAACGCGATTCTCTGTCGACGGATGAGTCGAAAATAGATTGTCCATGCGGGCCCCGGACAGCGGATTTACGATGAATAGATGCGCAGTTGCCGGATTCTGCTCGGCGGGAACATTCTCGATTGCATGCGCAGCGGCGTCGAGCTTTGCGAGCGCGGAAGCAAGCCCCCGGGGATTTTCGCTAATTCGCGCTCCAAGATTGTCGGCGGAATACTCCCGCGTGCGGCTGATCGCCATCTGAACCAGCATTGCGGCAAGCGGTGCCAGCACAACCATCACCAACGTTCCGATGATGCCAATACCGCCGCTGCTGTTGCTATCGCGATGGCCTCCGCCAAAAAACATCCCAAACTGTGCCAGCATGGAGATGGCGCCGGCAATTGTCGCAGTAATCGTCATAAGGAGAGTGTCGTGATTCTTGATGTGGGCGAGCTCATGGGAAATGACTCCCGCAAGCTCGTCACGCGAAAGCATCTGCAGGAGTCCAGTCGTAACCGCGACCGCAGCATTTTTCGGATTGCGGCCGGTGGCGAATGCATTCGGCTGGGGGTTATCCATGATGAACACGCGCGGCATTGGCAGTCTTGCACGGTCGGCCAGCTGAGCAACGAGGTGAACGAGCTCGGGCGCCGTGTGCTCGTCGACCTCGTGGGCTCCCTGCGTCGACAAGACGAGCCGGTCGGCGTTCCAATACGTGATGAAATTCATGACGGCGGCGACGAGAAACGCGATCAACGCGCCATTCGGTCCGCCGATGAGGTAGCCGACTGCCATGAACAAGGCCGTCAGCCCAGCGAGCAAAATTGCGGTCCGCAAGTAGCTCATTGTACACCCCAAGAGATTAGGAACGTTCGGCAGCGCTATATGGGAAACCGCGGAAGGAATTCAAGCAAGCCGCAAGGCGCCGGGCCGGGTTTGCGACTGCGGCCAACCGTCGCCGACCTTCACCGGTTAATCACCAATAGGGGCATTCCGCCGGCCGGGCGCAGAGTTACCCTCGCCAGGGGTTTCGGTCTGTGGCCGGCAACCGGATGGAAGGAAAAGGCGCGGACAACGGTTGCCAATATTGTGGCGGCCTCGATCATCGCGAATCCTGCTCCGATGCAGACACGCGGTCCGCCGCCGAACGGCAAAAAGGCATAGCGCGGCCGTTCCTTGACCTGATCTGGCGCAAAGCGATCCGGGTCGAACGAATCAGGATTGTCCCAAAGACCGACGTTCCGGTGCAGGGCAAATACGGGAATGTGGACACGCGTGCGCGCGGGAATCTGCATGCCCCCGATTTGCACTGCTTGCTTCGCAATTCGGGCAATTCCCGGTGCAGGCGGGAACAAGCGCATTGCTTCCTGGATGACCTGGCGGCAAAACGACACACCCTCGACGTGTGTGGCATCGACCGCCTGATCGCCCGCAACCGCCGTGACTTCTTCAAGGACACGTTGCTGCGTGGCCTGGTCCTTGGCAAGAAGCCAGAGCGTCCAAGTCAGCGCGACTGCGGTTGTTTCATGGCCCGCGGTGATGAAGGTGAGCAGATTGGCGACGATCTCATCGTCGGTCATGCTTCGTCCGGTTTCATGGTCACGCGCGGCGAGCAACAGGTTGAGCAAATCGGGCTGCGAGGACGGGACAGACCGCCTGGCTTCGACTATCCGACGAATATCCCGATGTAAAAAATCGCGTGATCGCATCGCGCGGCGGCGGCGCGGGTAGGGCATCCACTCCGGAATCGCAAACATGACGTAGATGATGTGCCATGGGACCGTCGCGAAATTGTCCGTCAAGGCGTGGCTGTAACGTTCTGCGTCGAGACTTGTCGAACCGCCCAGCATCGCTTCAACGATGATTTCAAACGTAGTGCGGGTCATCGCCGCTGCGACATCGGTCGGAACCGCACGTTGTACTTCGCGCCAGCGGTCAACCTGGCGCTGCGCCATCGCCGCGAAGATCGGCACGAACGAGAGCAGCGTCTCGTGTCGGAAAATCGGGGCGACAGCACGCCTTTGCCAGCGCCAGTCGGCTCCCTCGGCAAGGAAAAGCGAGGTATCGCCAATGAGCGGTGCGAACGATCGCCGTGTTGTGGGATCGCGTCCGAAGGCCTCCGCCTTTTCGACGAGAATTTCCTGGATAATATCCGGGTCGGATACGATCAGGACATCGGACATGCGTGTCCGAACACTTATGACGCTTTGCTCGTAGGCGGAACGAGGAACCGTCTCAATGTAGTTGCGCAGCAACCTTGGCACGCCCAGCAGGCCGAGCGGTCGCTCGGGTGGTTCAAACGGAACGAAATCAGGGTCCTTAAACACGCAACTCACCGGAGCAATGGTCGGTCTTTCAGCGGACTCAATCGATTGTCTAAGCTTATTTCTTAATGTGACCGCTTTTGGCCCTTGGCGGGCGCATTTTTACCACTGGCTCTGCTTCGGGGTAACGCCGATTATATTTTTCGCCGAGTTTTAGGCTGGCTGTGCTTCAAGCTATTCCCCGTTGCGTTTTGGTCATTGCAACTCCGGGGACAAACTAAAATGATAGCCACTTCTTGGCTATGGGAGAAGCACGTGCAGCTTCAGGGGCGTTTGCTGATTCAACCATTTGCGGCCCATGCAGGTTACGCACCTGGAACCGATGACTGATAAAACTCTATATAACGTGGAGACTCCGTTGAGCGGCTATGAACTGCTCAACGAGCCGCTCCTCAATAAAGGCACGGCCTTCACCGAAGCCGAGCGAGACCAGTTCGACTTGCATGGACTGCTGCCGCCGCATGTTGCACGGCTCGAAGATCAGGTGAAGCGCCGACTTGATGCCTTTCACAGCCTGAATAGCGACATGCAAAAGTATACGTTTTTGCGCGGATTGCAGGATTCCAATGAAGTTTTGTTCTATGCGCTGTTGACCCGCAATATCGAAGAGATGATGCCGATCGTGTACACGCCGACGGTCGGCTTGGGCTGCCAGAACTTCAGCCACATTTTCCGAAAGGCGCGCGGTCTCTTTCTCAGCATGCCGCACAAACAGGACATACGGCGAATCATCAGCCATCCGCGATACGATCGCATAGATGCCGTTGTGGTCAGTGACGGTGAACGCATCCTCGGCCTTGGTGACCAGGGCGCCGGCGGAATGGGGATTCCGATTGGAAAACTGTCGCTATATACCGCGTGCGCGGGTCTGCATCCCGCGACCACGTTGCCGATCATGCTGGATGTTGGGACCGACAATGAAAAACTTCTTGCCGATCCACTTTATAT
>Ga0066388_100002764_pt1 | contig 10959 bp, 8 predicted proteins | sample PanSoiMetaGPlot6_FD_64539 | JGI IMG/M metagenome (GOLD analysis project Ga0066388, IMG submission 64539) | Tropical forest soil microbial communities from Panama analyzed to predict greenhouse gas emissions - Panama Soil - Plot 6 (Hybrid Assembly) | ecosystem: Environmental > Terrestrial > Soil... | reverse complement strand
GCCGCCTGCCCGTCCGCGCGGGCGTAGGCACGGCTCCGCTCAACGTGCGCCCTCGACAGCATTGCTGAGGCGGGCAACCGCCTGGTCCGGGGTAATCGTTTTGTTTTTCACGTATTCGGTGAGCACGTCAATGATCGCGGCGGTCATGCCGTTCTCCTGCGCCATGTTGTGGGCCAGGCTGAGCACAGCCTGGTTGGCGGCGACGGCCTCCTTCAGCGCTGCGGCAGTTCGGCGTTGGCCGTCCGACCAGCCGGCACCGGAGAGGTCCACATCGGTGCGCACAGGTATTGATCCGGTGATCTGCGAGTACATCGTCTGAATCGCCGGATCCATTACGAGTTCGGCCATCAGCTGCTGTCCGGCTTGCAGATCGGGCTCCTTGCGCTGCCAGAAGATGAAGGCATCGGCATTGAGCAAGAAAACCGGCTTGCCGTTGTCGGACGGACCCGGGGCGATAATGAAGTCGTCGAGCTTGAAGCCAGCGTTGAGCAGCACGCCCTGCGCCCAGCCGCCTTGAATCATCATGCCCATATCACCGGCGACGAAGCGTTGTAGGTTCGTGGAGTAGTGTTGGGCGGCGGTGTTCGGGTCCATCCAGTCGGCGAGTCTACGCACCTGCACAAAGGCGGCCTTCACCTCGGGTCCCGTCAAGGCCTTTTCGTCGAGGCTCATCATAGCAGTGCGGTATGCAGCAGGGCTGATCCCAGCGAGCGCAGCCTCGAACTTCTGCCCGTCATCGGGGCGGGTGCCACCATTTGCGATCGGATATGTGACCCCGCCAGCCTTCATATTTTCGGCAAGCGCGTTGAATTCGGCCCACGTAACGGGGATCCTGTCGGCCTTCGCCTTGTCCATCGCCCGTTTGGATAAAAACAGCATGTTAGTGCTGTAAATCTGTAACGGTAGAGAGATCCACTTGCCGCCAGGCTTGTGCAGTCTCGCAAGATCTGGGGCGACAACCTTCTCGTAGCCGGCGGCGGCGACGAGGGCGTCGAGGTTTACGGTGGAGGCAATCTTCGACCAGGCGGCGATCTCGGGTCCCTTGAGCTGCGAACAGGCTGGTGGATCACCGGCCATGATCTGGGCCCGCAGCTTGTTCATCATCTCGGTTGTGAAGCCAGGGACGGGCGAGTGCTGCCACGTGCCACCCTTTTCCTCGAACTTCTTGCCGAGCGCCGTTATCGCGGCGCCGTCGCTGCCGGCCGACCATTGTGAAATCACGGTTAGGCGCGGCTTTACACCCTGGGCACGGGAGAGGCAGGGAGCGGCGATCAGGCCGGCAGTACCCGCGAGCATGGCGCGACGGCTAAAATTGTTCATTGGTCGTTTCCTTCCTAGGGCGGAGCGCGGGATCGAGGCAGCCAGCCGGCCTTGTCCAAGTTCAGTTCAAGCACCTGCGGGGCCCTGTGACAAGCCTTTGCACCGTACCCCAAAGCCTCGCCATGGATTGCAGCCGTGACGCCATGGAGCAAATGAGGTCGAGGCTTGTCTTGCATCGCCCAACCATCGTCATGCATTGCGTCAAACCCAGTCTTCGCGCACGTTCGCGCCGCTGGCGTCATGGCGACCGCATGCGCCGGTCGACTGGGGCCCGAGAGTGGACGTTCGATTTTATTGCGACCCGGCTTGGGTTGCTCCGCGAAGGCCGCAGCACGCTTGTGGCAGCGATTCCCGCCTCTACCGCCTACGCTTGGACAAAGCTTGCGTATGCTGGTGGTTATCGGGCGGTGGCATGATCGCCAGCCATGCTGGTCGGTTCGGCGGCGGAGGACTTCTATATCCTCAAGGGCAAGCCCGTCTCCGTGTGCAACCTAGCCGACCAAAAGCGCGCCCGCTGGCAGACTCCGGGGCATTGTCGGCCCATGACTTCAAGCCAATGCGACGAACCGAGATGCGTGGAGTTTGTAGCGGGGTGGAATCAGATCGCGGCCATTCAGGGCCAGCGGGATTGCAGTTGACGTGTGCGGGTTGGATTTAGACCTACGGGATGCAATCTGTGCACCTTTTTCTTGGCGCTGGCTTCTCTGCAAACACTGTGGGACGCGTGAGTTGGCGGCGTTGAACCCAGCAAACGTTTGCAATCGGGGAACTCATAGGGTTGCGCGCAGTTAGAGATCACACGGGGCTTTCGAACGCTCTCATGCAGAACGGCGAACTCCTGGATCGATTTGCACTTTCCGTGGCACGATCGGTATGGATGGTCTGGTCTGTCGAGCACTGTTGGGTGATCGGTAGGCGGACCAAAGTGGTACGATGTCGAGACCACGATAGACGCCGAACCCGCTGAACGCCGCACTGTAGGAGGCACTATGGAACGGAAACGCGCTGTCCTCGACTATTCGCCACTCGGTCTCCAGTTCTCCGATAACGCCGGCAAGCGGAAGATCGACAATATCTCCGGCGTCGCCTGGGATGGTTCGCATCTTTGGACGGCGGCGGACGAGTATCACACCATCGAGCGCCTTTCACCGGGCCGCGAGGAAGGCTTTATCGCCGACGCATCGTATGCGATCGAGGATCTGTTCAAGCATTGGCCGGTGGGAAAGGAAGCCGATATCGAGGGATTGGCTTGGGATAGCGGCTTGCTGTGGATTTGCGGATCGCACTGCAAGGTGCGCAAGGCCGAACACGCCCAGCCTGACGACTTGGATCAGCACAGCCGGTTCAAGAACACCGCGAGCCGCACGCTTGTTGGCTGTACGGAGCTCGACGCCGACGGAAAACCCGACCCGACCACCGCCGCCGCGTTGGGCTTCGGGGAAGAAGAAGGAAGTCTGCTGTGGGCTATCGTCACGGAACTTCCCGCCCTTGCCACGCATCTGGACCTACCCGCGAAGGAAAACGGCCTTGATGTCGAGGGTATCTGCGCCGTTGGCGACAAAGTGCTGCTCGGGCTCCGTGGCCCGGTCATCGGCAGTCGCGCCATCGTCCTAAGTTTCCGCGTCACCCGGCGCGGCCAGCATCTCGATTTGCTGGCGACAGCGGAGCGCCGCCTGCACCCATTTCTGCTGGATCTGAACGGGGCCGGCATTCGAGACCTCGCGCGCGTTGGCAACGACATTCTGATCCTGGCCGGCCCGACGATGGACCTCGATGGACCGTTCTGCCTGTATCTTTGGCGCGGCGCAGCAGGCGATACTGATAGCGCGCAGCTGGAATTCATCGGCGATCTTCCTTTCGAGCGCGGCGAAGCGCGCGGGCCGTTACCTGGTCGATGCGAACGGCCGGAAGGGATCACCGTTCTCGCATCCGGCGACCTCCTTCTGATTCACGACGCCCCGCTGGCATGGCGGGTGCGGGACGCCCGCCACATCACCGTGGATGTGTATAGGAACGCATTTTAGTTTCGGCTCGAAGCAGGCTCGAAGGGAGGCGTCTCGTTGGCAATGCTGGTCGGCTTTGCGCAAGACGTATTCCCGGCATAAACACCGAAGTCAGCACCAACGCGTGCACCAGGTGTAGTTGGACATGAAAACGTTACTCCATCAATAATTCCGCCAGCCTCGCGAACGCCGGCAGCGTCACCGGGTCATTGTTGACGTTGCCGGCCGCCGGATGCGAGGCGTACCGTGCAATGACCATCTCCGCCCTGGGATCGATGTAGATCGACTGGCCGTGAATGCCCCGCGCCATGTAGGCGTTATGGGAGTTGTGGCTTACCCACCACTGATTGCGGTAGGACCAGCCTGGCAATGTCGGGTAGCCGGCGGGCGCGAATTTCTTTGGATCGCCACCATTCGCGATAGCATCGACGACACTCTCAGGCACGATCCGGCGACCATTGAAGTGACCGCGGTTGCGCATGACCTCACCAAATCGGGCAAGATCGCGCAGGGTCGTGTTGAGGCCGCCGCCACCACTCTCGATGCCGAGGCGGTCAACGGTGTAGTGCGCGTCCTCCTCCGCACCCATCGGCTGCCAGATACGGGTCGAAAGTTGTGTTGCAAGCGATTGGCCCGACACACGGCGGATGATCCAGGCGAGCACGTCGCTGTTGACCGTCTTGTAGGCAAACACCTGCCCATGCTCGCCCTGCTTTTGCTGGGTTGTGAGGTATTCGAGCAGCGAGATGGCCGGCGCCCCGGGCTCGGGGGGTGCCATGCCATTGGCTCGTCGCATTGCCCAGACGTCAGAATTCGGATCGGTGTAGATCTCGGTGTACTTGAGGCCAGTCGTCATATCCATGACCTGTTCGACGCTTGCATCGGCGAAGGCGCTCGACTTGAGCTCCGGCACGTAGGCCGTCACTCGGGCAGCAGGATCAAGCTTGCCCTCGGCGATGCAAATCCCTGCGAGCACGCCCGTGAACGATTTAGTCACCGACATGGCGATGTGCTGCTTGTGCGCTGCCAGAGCGCCGAAGTATCGCTCAAAGACGATGCGACCGCGATGCAGGACCGCGATGCCATCGGCATAGGTTTCCGCGAGAGCCTGATCGAAAGTCATAACCCGCCCGTCCATTGTCGTGAGCTTCACGCCCCCAAGGTCCCGCTCGGCTCGCGACAGCACCGATGCGGGTCCCGGTCCGCGCCAGACCCCGACCGTCGGCACGAGCTGACGGATATTGCTCCAAGCCCAGCGTAGCTGCGGGAATTTGCGAAAGGAGCCGTCGGCGAAAATGATCGCCTTCTCCCGCGACGGTGGAAAACCGGTCATCCAGCCGACTGTTCGCGGGTCGCTATCGGTGGATGTCGGTAGCGGCGCTGCAGGTGTGGGCATCGTCATCGGGTCCATCCTTCAATCTTGTGCAACAAAGTTGCGCTGAGCGCGTTCAACTTCGTTGCGCGTTGGGCAGTCGAGCCTGCGCCTAGCCTTCCTTTCTTGCGCGGCAGCGAGACGTAGAGGCTCCATCCACCAACGCGCGCGCGGTCAGAAGATAGCGCGCCGGTCCTGCGGAAGGCTTGGTGACAAACAGGCGCGCGAAGCGCTGATCGCGGGTGGTCGCAAGATTGCCAGCGGCAGCCATGAGCCAAAGTTTCGCTCGGATGCGCCGAGTTTCCGGCAGTAGAGCGAAAACCTGGGTCAGCCGTCAGCGGTTTGGCGAGCGGCAAGCGACCGCACCGCCCCCAACAGCGCTTCAATCCTGCCCTCAGCTCTTGGTGGCGTCCAAGTGGATCGACGGGTCAAAATACCGCGAGGCTGGGATCGGATTGGGGATGTTGCCGGTCGAGGCATAGAAATCGGTCACCTGTTGTAGCCACTTGGTGACGGTGCCTTCGCTGAAAAGCTTCCGCCACTCTGCAACAGGAAATACCTTCTGCGCCGCAAACTGTTCCTTTAAGTCAGGCAACGGCACCTGCGCTACCCGCCTTCATGCGCTGCATTAAATCGGCATTGGCACTGCAAATGGCCCGGAATGTCTGCACATGTAGCAAGTGCCGCAGCAATAGCAACCGAGCAGACATCATGCACGCGGCCACCGGAGCGTTCCGGTCTGATTGGCTCCCCGTAGGCTACAACGAACTATAAAAGGATCGACTTGTGCTCAGCGACACGGACTGTGTTATGTGTAGGTCAGAGTTGCTTCTCCGATGAGCAGGACCCCCGATGACAACTCTCGAGCAACCCGCAGTTTGCACCCTCGACTGCCCGGATACGTGCAGCCTGACCGTAACGGTCGAGCGTGGACGCATCACCAAGGTGCGGGGTTCGGATGCATTGCCTCTCACCAGCGGCGTCATCTGCAACAAAGTGGCGCACCACTCGGCCGACTTCGTCCACGGGCCGGGACGACTTACGACACCCCTGAGGCGTGTGGGCCCGCGAGGTGCAAGCCGCTTCAAACCGATCTCTTGGGGGGAGGCAATCGACGTCATCTTCGCGCAAATAAGCAACGTCATCAACACCTACGGGCCAGAAGCGGTGATGCCGCTAAACTACGCAGGTCCGCACGGCATGCTCGCCGGCGACAGTATGTCTTTGCGATTCTTTCACAAGCTCGGCGCGAGCCAGCTCTATCGCCGGTCGATGTGTGGGGCAGTGCGAAGCGAGGCTTGGGCCGGCACTTACGGCTTGGTCCCGGGCATCGGCCCCGAAGCGGCCGAAAACGCTAAGCTCACGATCGTGTGGGGGAACAATGCGACCGTCTCTAATCTGCATCTCGTGCGCAAGATACGCATGAGTCTGCGAAAGGGCGGCAGGCTCGTTGTTATCGATACCCTGCGCACCAAAATTGCGGAGCAGGCCGACCTCCATATCGCGCCGCGACCGAGCACAGACGTGCTGCTCGCCTTCGCCCTCGCGGTGGAGTTGAAGCGCATCGGCGCCCATGACCGTGACTTCATTGACCAGCATGTGCTCGGCTATGACGCTTTCATGGCGCGCGCGGATGACTGGCCATTGCCGAAGGCTGCCGCCGAATGCGGCATCAAGGCTGAGGATATTCGCACGCTGGCTCGCTGGATGGCGGATGCCGATCCCCTTGTGATCGCGCCTGGCAACGGCCTCGAGCGTGGCCGCAATGGCGGCAGCGGTATCCGGGCTGCAATTGCACTGCCGGCGTTGATGGGCCGTCTCGATGCGGTCAGCGGGGTTGTGCTGGGAGCGAGCAACAGCTTTCCAAAGACTATGGCGAAGCTGCAGCGGCCAGACCTCTTGCCCACTGCTACGCGCACGCTCAACATTATGGACGTCGGCCGGCATCTCGTCGACGAGGACATTGCGCCGCCCCTGCGCGCACTCGTCATCTACAATCACAACCCCGCCGTCGTGCATGCCGACCAGAACCGCATGCTGAAGGGCCTGATGCGCGAGGACCTGTTCCTCGTCGGTATCGACATCGCGATGACAGAGAGCATGGCACTCTGCGACGTCGTGCTGCCCGCTGCGACTCACTTCGAGTGCGACGACATCTATCCGGCATATGGCCATCACTGGTTGCAGCGCGGCGAGGCCGTGATCCCACCCGTCGGCGAGGCGCTGCCCAATACGGAAATTTTCCGCCGACTAGCCGCTCGCTTTGGGTTCGATGAGCCCTGCTTCAAGGCGACCGACCGCGAACTTATCGACGAGGCAATCGACGGGTCAGACCCACGCATGCGCGGCGTCCGCCCAAGCGAGATCTCAGTGCAAGAAGCGCTGCGGATGAGCGCGGCTGACGGGCGGCCGCTCGCGCTCTTCGACACGGTGATGCCGGCGACACCCTCGGGAAAGGTTGAGCTGGTTTCGGATACTCTCGCCCAGCGCTGGGGCCCTGAGGCGCGCCTCGCCACTTACCGGCCTCGAACGGCCAAACTGCCGTTGTCGCTGATCTCACCGGCCTCGGACAAACGTATCTCCTCGACCTTATTGGGACTCGGCGGCAAGCCTGGTGAGGCGCCGCCTTTGCTCATCAATCCCATCGACGCTGCTGGGCGTGGCCTCGAAAACGTGAAACGCGTTCGCGTATGGAACGAGCTTGGCAGCGTCATCCTGCCACTCAGCATCAGCGACGCTGTGCCGCCGGGAGTGGTGGCGTCTGAGAAGGGCGCTTGGATTGCCACCAGCGAGACCGGACAGACAATTAGCGCCCTCGTGTCTGCCGACGCCCGGGCCGACCTAGCCAAGGGCGCGTGCTATAACGACACCGCCGTCGAGGTCGAGGCTTGGCCGTCTTGAACGGCAGCACATTCGCGCCGACGTAATGGCAAAGCGCCAATCGGTCCCCGAAAGCCCGCCGGCAAGCGCTGGAGGCTTTGCACCTCCATGCCTACATTTACAAAGTCGCCCGACACGCGGTAGGCAGCCGGCGCTAGGCGCCCGGCCGCCGGCGGCCTCTCAGCCACCATTACCTCTTGATCAGGCCGACCCGCTCCAGATTCTGGCGCTCGTATTCGTACTGCTTCGGGATCTCCTTCGCGTAGTCCTCGGTCGAGAGATAGAGGCGCGAGAAGTCGAAGCGCTCGAACAGTTCGATCATCTTCGGGTCATCGTATGCCTTCTTGAAGGCATCGTGCAGCTTCTTGACCACTGCCGGGTCCATGCCCTTGGGTCCTGCGAGGCCGAAGGGCGCGTTGAAGTCCCACTCGTAGCCTTGCTCGGCAAGCGTCGGCACGTCGGGCCACTTCTTGCTCCGTTTGTTGTTCAGGAGCACAAGCAGACGTAGGTCGCCCGATGCCACCATCGGCGCCCAGGCCGGCGACTCCACGTTCACCATGACGTGTCCACCAAGGATCGCTGCCATAGCTTCGCCGCCGCCTTTGCCCGGCACATGCGCGAGCGTCGTGCTTTCCTTGCGAGCGACCAACTCCATGGCAATCGAGTTGAGCGTCGAAGGCCCGGGCGTCGTGTAGCTGAGCTTGCCCGGATTGGCCTTGGCGAAGGCGATCACGTCCTTGAAGGTTTTGAACTCACTTGCCGCCGGCACAACCACACCGATGGTGTAGCCGCCGAGCTGGATAATCCAGGTGAAGTCCTTGAGCGGGTCATAGGTCACCTTCTGCAGGTGAGGGACGCGCAGCACCGGCATCGGGATCTGGGCGATCGTGTAGCCATCGGGCTTGGCGTTGCTCGCCATGTAGGCGGGACCGAGCGTGGCGCTGCCGCCCACCTTGTTATCGATGACGACTGGCTGCCCGAGATGCTGGCCGGCGACTTCGGCCATGCCGCGAAGTAGGATGTCAACGCTGACGCCGGCCTGGAACGGCACGATCAACGTGACGGGCTTGTTCGGGAACTCAGAGGCGTGGGCCATCGCCGCAGAGGCAAGGCTCAGCAAGCCGGCGAGGGCCAGCGGGACCATTCGCCGAGACAAGATGCGCATGCGTTTCTCCCTACGACGCACTCCGGCCTTCTGAGCTTGTTCGCAAAGGAAAGCGCCGGTGGCTCACCCTTCGCATGCACGTGAGCGTTGACTCAATGATCCTGCCACATGAGCAGAAGGCTGGCACCCACGTCAAGGCACGCAAATGAAAACGCCATGAGGGCATCGACGCGTCATCCGACATCGCCAGTCGCTTTCACCAGGGTCGGCTAGGAATACCGGCTTTTTTGTCGAGCCGGATCGATTGCAAGGAAAACGCCGCGCGAGTGAGGGCCACGTACTGTCGACCGTCGGGGAGATCAGAAACCCGCCACCGACCGTTAAACGCCATGCCAAGCACCGCTGCGAGCAATTGCAGCGACGTACGCGCACAGATCTAGAACTACTCGATCACATCATCAGCGCGGCCGACCAACACGGGTGCGGTAGCCTTCGCTGTTCAAGAAGATCACTTATCCAGCCAGATATTTGCCAGATCCTGGTTGAGATAGTGGCTGGGCGAGACCTTCCAACCTTTCACATAGGAGCGCATGGGCACGATACGATACCACCAGGTGACCATCAGCTGGTGTGCCTGCTGATGGATGTGGGTTTCGTATTGCCGCATCAACGCGCGAACCTTGCTGAGATCGGTCTCCTGCAGCATCCGGTTGTAGATCGCGACCTGCTCCGAATCGGCGAAATAACCAAAGTTTTCACGATGGACCTCGTGCGGCAGCCAACGGCCGACATCAGCGATCGGATTGACAACGTGCTGGCAATTGGCCTGCAGCGCCACGGTGAAGTCGCCACTGCGCATGGCATCAAACCACGGCCCCGTCGGAACTACGCGCTGTGTCGCCTTAAAACCGACCTTACTCCATTCATCGACCAGCCAGGTGCCAACCAATTTGTAGGGCTGATCCACATTTCGATTGAGGAGCTCGAAGCTGAGGTTTTCCTGCCCCGCCTCCTTGAGCAGGCGGCGCGCTTCAGCGCGTGATTTCTCGATGTCGGGCCAGAAGCCGATCATCTGTTGGAGCTCCTCCTTGGTCGCCGCCAGTGGCGAGCCGGGGAAAACAATGCCGCCGACCGTCCTGATGATGGCGATCTTGGACAGAGCCTGTGCCCCTTTCCATTGATCGATCGCCAGGAACAAGGCCTTGCGCACGCGCAAATCGTCAAAGGGCTTCTTCTGGTGGTTGGGCGTGAGCACATTGCCGCAGTTCCAGTCGCTCTCTTGCACCGTGATCTTGTCGCCTAGCTCCTTGACCAGCTGATCGCGCGCCGAGGGCGGCAGCGAGCGAAAGTCCAGGGCGGCGCGATCGGCACGAATGGCATCAGTGCGCACCGACTGCTTTGGGGCCAAGATGGCAATGAAGCCGTCGAGGTGCGGCTGGCCGGGGTGATAATAGTCTGGATTGCGATCGCCCTTGACCGACTGCCCGATCTGGTAGTCGAGGAGCTTAAATGGGCCGGACCCCATGATGTTCTTCTCGTACCAGTGCATGTCCTGGTTGAGGATCTTCTTCGCATAAATGAAGGCAAAGGGATCGGCGAGCGCCGGCAGGAATGACAGGGTGGCGAATTTAAGCTTGAACACCACAGTCTCGTCGTCCGGAGCGACGATGCTATCGACCATGACGAAGTTGTTCTGACGCGCACTGGCCACGCCGGGCGCCGGATGCACGATCTTGTTCCAGCTGGCCGCAACGTCGTGTGCCGTCAGCGGTGACCCATCATGAAATTTCACACCCTTGCGAATCTTGAAGGTGTAGGTCAGTCCATTGTCGGTGGGTTGCGGTAATTCGGTGCACAGATCGCACTTGAAGTCAGTGGTCGAAGCGGGATTATCGGGATCGACCCGGATCAGCACGCTGTAGAAGGGCGCGGTCGCCTGAATGACCGCGAAGGAAGTTTCCCGATGCCCATCCAAACTGGGTCCGCCATCTGCTGCAATCATATACGTCAGGATGCCGCCGCGCTTCGGCGGCTCAGCTGAGGCAGCTCCCGCACTCAACGCAAGCAAAGCACCCAATACGAACTTCAAACCCGAATGAAATATGCTCCGCATCGGCGGCAAACTCGGCAAAACAGCAAAGTGGCCAATCTCGAGGAAGCTGTGTGTTGCGTCACGCCTATGCATCGCCAATTCCTCCGCCAGCGTAATTGCGGCTCGTTAGCCTTCTGTTGCCCTTTCCCATTATATACGGTCCGGACCTTGTTGAATTGCGCATGCG
>Ga0066388_100002763_pt1 | contig 10960 bp, 11 predicted proteins | sample PanSoiMetaGPlot6_FD_64539 | JGI IMG/M metagenome (GOLD analysis project Ga0066388, IMG submission 64539) | Tropical forest soil microbial communities from Panama analyzed to predict greenhouse gas emissions - Panama Soil - Plot 6 (Hybrid Assembly) | ecosystem: Environmental > Terrestrial >... | reverse complement strand
TCGTGCCCCAGGAGGAGCGGGTGTGAGGATCAAAGGGACGTGCAAGCGTTGCGGCCGCGATTTCCTGGCCGACCAGGTGATCGAGAGCGGTGGCCGTTGCCCCTGGGACGGCCAGCCATTCACCGCCGACTACGCGATCGTGTTGGTCGACGCGCTCCGAGCCGCCCAGGAGGCGGGCACGGAGCTGGAGCGCGCGCTCGAGGCGGTCGCCGACATCCATCCGGAGTTCACGCTCGACCTCGGGTCGGTGACGGGGAAGGTCTCGTCGGACATCGCACGCCTCCCGCAGAACCTGATCACGCAGGGGTAGGGACCGTGGGCTTCAACGCGATGCAGCCGGGGAAGGTCAAGCGGAGCGATCTGCTGTACCTGGTGGCGGCGGTGGTCGTGATCGGTCTGTTGCTCGCCTGGGCGTTCTTCGGGACGTGACCGCGGACGCGGACCTCGCGTCGCTCCCCTTCGGGTACCTCACCACGACGGGCCGGGTCACCGGCAGGTCGCATCGGATCGAGATCTGGTTCGCGCTCCACGACGATGTGGTCTACCTGCTCTCCGGCGGGCATGACGCGTCCGATTGGGTGCGGAACCTGCTCGTGACGCCCGACGTCGTCTTCGAGATCGGCGGGGTCCGGCGACTGACGCGCGCACGGGTCGTGGAGGCGGGGACCGACGAAGACGGGTTGGCGCGGGGGCTGCTCCTGGAGAAGTACCGCGGTCCCGGCGAGGACCTGGAGGAGTGGGCGCGGACCTCGTTGCCGGTGGCGATGGATTGGCGGACGCGCTGACCTACGCGTCGTCGAAGCCGATCGAGAACATCCGCTCGAGGTCGTGCCGCGAGTAGACCTGGAACGCGATCAGCGTCTCCGTCCGCACGACCCCTTCGACCTTCGCGATCCCGCCGGGGATCACGTCCGCGAGCTCGTCGTGACCGGACACGCGGACGATCGCGACCAGGTCGAACTCGCCGGCTACGGAGTACACCTCGGAGACGCCGTCCACATCCGCGATCGCCTGCGCGGCCTCCCCGATCTCATCGATGTCGCACTGGACGAGGACGACGGCGTGCACGCTCACTTCCCCGGCCTCCTCACGCCCGCTCCAGGACCACCGCGAGGCCCTGTCCGCCGCTGATGCAGAGCGTCGCCAGGCCGAGCGAGCCGCCCGAGCTCCGCAGCTCGTACGCGAGCGACAGGACGATGCGGGCGCCGCTCATCCCGATCGGGTGCCCGAGGCTGATCCCGCCACCGTTGACGTTGAGCCGGTCGCGGTCGAACTTCAGCTCGCGCTCGCACGCGATCACCTGCGCGGCGAACGCCTCGTTGATCTCGATCCGGTCGAAGTCGTCGATCGTCAGACCCGCCCTGTCGAGGACCTTCTTCGTGGCCGGGACGGGGCCGATCCCCATGATCTCGGGCGGGACCCCCGCCCAGCTCCACGCGACGATCCGAGCGAGGGGCTCACGTCCTTCCGCCCGAGCACGCGACTCGGCCATCACGACCATCGCCGCGGCACCGTCCGTGATCCCGCTCGAGTTGCCGGCGGTGACCGAGCCGCCCTCTCGGAAGACCGGCTTGAGCTTCGCGAGCCCCTCCATCGTCGTCTCGGGGCGCGGGTGTTCGTCGCGCGCGACGGTGACGGCCGCGCGGTCGAGGGTGGTCTCGATCGGGAACATCTCGGCCGACCTCCGCTCGGCGCCCGCCGCGGCCCGCTGCTGGGACTCGAGCGCGAACGCGTCCTGCTCCTCGCGCGTGAGGTCGTAGCGGTCCACCAGGTTCTCGGCCGTCTCGCCCATCACGAGTCCGCAGAGGGGGTCGAGGAGCCCGTCGCGGTACATCGCGTCCACGAGCTGCGTGTCGCCGAGCCGATGCCCGCGGCGGGCGTCGGGCAGGAGGTACGGCACGCGGGTCATGTTCTCCATCCCGCCGGCCAGGACGACCTCGGAGTCGCCGAGCGCGATCTGCTGCGCGGCCAGCTGGACGGCCTTCATCCCCGAACCGCAGGCGATGTTGACGTTGTAGGCCGAGACGTCGACCGGCACCCCTGCCCGGACGCTCACCTGGCGGCCGGTGTTGGGACCGTTGCCCGCCTGGCGGGCGTGGCCCAGGATCGTCTGGTCGACCGCGTCCGCTTCCACGTGGGCGCGGCGCATCGCCTCGCGCGCCGCGAGCGTGCCGAGCTCGACGGCGGTCGTGTCGGCGAAGGACCCGAGGAACTTCCCGATCGGGGTCCGCGCGCCCTCCAGGATGACGGCGGTCTCCATCCGGCCAGTCTACCGGCGGCGTTCGGAGTGGCCGCGCTCGCGAAGCATCCGAAGGATGCGCGCGAGCGCGGCACCCCCGTCGACCGGCTCCGACGGCGCCACGTCGCACTCCTCGACTCGCGTCCGGCGCCGGCAGACCCACGAGCGCAGCGCGGTGAGCTCGTCGGCGCGCTCGCGCGGGGCGGGTGACCCGATCGGCTCGGGCGCCGCTTCGCCGCCCCGCGCGAGTGCGCCGCCGTGGAGCTCGAGCCGTTCACCGCCCGGCCCGCGGAGCACGAGCCGGTCGGTGGTGAGCCAACGGTCGACGCGGAGGCGCCAGAGTGCCTCCGCGATCGCCCGGAGGCGGTCCCGCGCGAGGGCCGCCTCTTCGTATCGCTCGTCGGCCGCGAGCGCGGCCATCCGTGCCTCGAGCGCAGCGAGGAGCTCGCCGGGGGAGGAAAGGGAGCGAGCGAGCTGCCCGACGAGCTCCCCGTAGCGTTCGAGGCCGGTTCGGCCGGCGCACGGCGCGAGACAGCGGCCCATGTCGGCGAGCGCGCAAGCAGCGAACCGCGTGCGGGCCCGCATCGCTCGCGTGCAGCGACGGATCGGGAAGACGTCCTCGAGCGCGTCCTTCGCTTCGCGCGCGCCTGCGGACGAACCGAAGGGCCCGAGGTAGACGGAGCCGTCCTCGGCAGATGCGCCGCGGACCACCTTGAGCCGGGGCCACGCTTCGGCGAGGTCGAGCTTGAGGTATGCGTACCGCCGCCAGCGCTTGCCCCGGCTGTTGAACCGCGGTTCGTGCCGCGCGATCAGCCGCGCCTCCAGGACGAGCGCTTCCGCCTCGCCGGCGGCGGTCGGGATGCCGCGGACGTTCGCGACGGCCTCGAGGAGGTCCTGTACCTTCTTCCGCTCGTCGCCGTAGAAGTACGAGCGGACGCGCGCACGCAGGTCGACGGTCTTGCCGACGTAGAGGACCTTCCGGTCCCGGCCCTCGAACAGGTACACGCCCGGAGCGCGCGGGAGCCCTTCCGCGAGCCGGATCTTCCCGAAGTTCGGCCTTCCCCGCGCGGTGCAGGCCTCCCGGAGGTCGCCCAGCGTCGAGATGCCGAGGCGGTTCCCGAGCTCCACCAGCCCGTTGAGGACCTCGGCCGTCGCTTCGGCGTCCGCGAGCGCCCGGTGGACCGGGGTCGCTCGCGTCCGGAAGTACCGCGCGAGCGTGCGAAGTCGCACGTTCGGGACGTCCGGCCAAACCACGCGGCGCGCCAGCCGGGCCGTGCACACGGGTGGGCCCTCGAGGGCGTCGTAGTCGAGCCGGAGGAGGTTGGCGTTGAGGAAGCCGAAGTCGAACGACGCGTTGTGACCGACGAACACCGCGCCGCGGGCGAACTCGAGGAACGCGGGCAACACCTGGTGGATCGGCGGCGCGTCGCTCACGAGCTGGTCGTCGATCCCGGTGAGGTGGGCGATCGCAGGCGGGATCGGCTGACCGGGGAAGACGAGCGAGTTGAACGTCCCGAGCCGCTCGCCGCCGCGCAACGTGACGGCTCCGATCTCTGTGATGGCGTGGTCCAGGGGCGAGCCGCCCGTCGTCTCCAGGTCGACCACCACGAACGTGACCTCGTCCAGCGGGACGCCCTCGGCGAGCGTCGTCTGCAGCGGCTCGAGGAGCATCGCCCTCTCCCTCGACGATGGCGGTAGGGGCCGAGCGAGGAGAGCGAGCGTATCGAACACATGTTCGGACGTCAAGGCGACGAGTGCTCGTCAGGTCGCCCAAGCGCTTCCTCGCCCGAGATCGGTGAGCCGCGCATACCCGAAGCGGGGGAGGGTGCAACGAGTTGGGAGCGAAGGCTTCAAGCCGACCGTCGGAACGCCGATACCGACCAGGGGTTGGTGCGGATGAGGTCGTTGCTTCGGGTGGATACCGAAGCTACGTCCTCGCGGATCGGCCTCGGGTCTGGACTCGTTGGTGGTTCTTGACGCAGGAGGTCTCATGGTCGCTGCCCCGATGATCCGTAGGTCCGCGACGGCGTTCGCGCTCTTCGCCGTTGTCGCGGCGCTCACCTTCGCCACCGCTGCACCGGCGCTGGCTGCCGCGCCCGGCGACGGGCACGGCGCGATGTCCATCTCGCCATCGAGCGTGGCGGCATCGTCCACCACGACGCTCACGATGACCTTCACGGCCGGGACGTCGATGAACAGCGGCGGCGCGCACGTCGCGGTGACGGTCCCCGCCGGATGGACGGCGCCCACGACCGGTGCCGGGGCCGGGCACGTGACCGCTACGAACGTCAGCTGCTCCACCGCGGGCCCCGCGTCGGTGGCCGGCATGACGATCGATGTGCCGATGCAGTGCGGGAACACGAAGCAGTTCACGATCACGTACGCGACGGCCACGGCGCCCTCGAGCCAGGGAACGTCGACGTTCACCACCCAATCTGCCGGCGGCGGCGGGTCCTCGGCGCTCGCGAACATCGCGGTGCAGCCGACGGTGACGGTCGGGCCGCCGCTCGACCACTTCGCCGTCTCGGCGCCCGCGTCGGCGACCGCAGGCGCCGCGTTCTCGTACACGGTGACCGCGAAGACCGCGGCGAACGCGACGATCACCTCGTACACGGGCACGGTCCACTTCGCGAGCTCCGACGGCGCCGCCACGCTGCCGTCCGACTACACGTTCGTGAGCGGCGACAGCGGGTCGCACACGTTCACGAACGGCGTGACGCTCGGGACCGCCGGCACCCAGACGGTCAACGTGGCGGACACCGTGCAGACCTCCGTCACGGGCTCGGCGAGCATCGCCGTGTCGGCCGGATCGATCGATCACTACGACGTCACCGCACCGGCGACGTCGAGCGCGGGCGACCCGTTGACGGTGGGCGTGACCGCCCTGGACGCCTTCGACAACACGATCACCGGCTACACCGGCATGGTGCACTTCACGAGCTCCGACGGTGGCGCCACCCTTCCGTCCGACTACACGTTCGTCGGTGGAGACAACGGCAGCCACACGTTCACCGACGAGGTGACCCTCGTGACCGCCGGGACGCAGTCGGTCGACGTGAACGACACACTGACGACCTCGGCGACCGGTTCCGCGGACGTAGACGTCTCGGCGGTCGGGTTCGACCACTTGGACGTCTCCGCCCCCCCCACGGCGACCGCCGGTGACCCGTTCTCCGTGACGGTCACGGCCCAGGACGCCTTCGACAACACGATCACCGACTACGCGGGCACCGTGACCTTCGCGAGCTCGGACGGCTCGGCGACTCTGCCTGCGGACTACACGTTCGTCGGCGGCGACAACGGCACCCACACGTTCACGGACGGGGTGACCCTCGTGACGACCGGAACCCAGTCGGTCGACGTGAGCGACACCGTGGAGACGACGGTGACGGGTTCGGCGAACGTCGACGTTTCGGCCGGCGCGATCGATCACTTCGATGTCTCCGCGCCCGCCTCGGCGACCGCGGGGGATCTCTTGTCGCCGACCGTGACCGCGAAGGACGCGTTCGACAACACGATCACCGACTACGCGGGCACCGTGACGTTCACGAGCTCGGACGGCTCGGCGACCCTGCCTTCGGACTACACGTTCGTCGGGGGGGACAACGGGGTCCACACGTTCACGGACGAGGTGACCCTCGTGACCGCCGGCACGCAGTCGGTCGACGTCAGCGACACCGTCACGACCTCGGCGACCGGGTCGGCCGACGTGGACGTGAGCGTCGCGGCGCTCGACCACTTCGACGTCTCCGGGCCCGGCACCACGACCGCCGGTGACACCCTCTCCGTGACGGTCACGGCTCAGGACGCCTTCGACAACACGATCACCGACTACGCGGGCACCGTGACGTTCACGAGCTCCGACGCCGGCGCCACCCTGCCATCGGACTACACGTTCGTCGGTGGAGACGACGGGGTCCACACGTTCACGGACGAGGTCACCCTCGTCACCGCCGGCACGCAGTCGGTCGACGTCAGCGACACCGTCGCGACGTCGGCGACCGGTTCCGCGGACGTGGACGTCTCGGCGGCGGGTCTGGACCACCTCGACGTCTCCGGGCCCGGCACCACGACCGCCGGTGACACGCTCACCGTGACGGTCACGGCCCAGGACGCCTTCGACAACACGATCACCGACTACGCCGGCACCGTGACCTTCACGAGCTCGGACGGCTCGGCGACCCTTCCTGCGGACTACACGTTCGTCGGTGGGGACAACGGGGTCCACACGTTCACCGACGAGGTCACGCTCGTGACCGCCGGCTCCCAGTCGGTCGACGTGAGCGACACCGTGGAGACGACGGTGACGGGATCGGCCGACGTCGACGTCGCCGCGACGACCCTGGACCACCTGGACGTCTCGGCGCCGACGACCGCGATCTCGGGGACGCCCTTCTCGGTCACCGTGACGGCGCAAGACACGTATGGCAACACCGTGACCGACTACGCGGGCACCGTGACGTTCGCGAGCTCGGACGGCTCGGCCATGCTTCCCTCCGACTACACGTTCGTCGGCGGCGACAACGGCACCCACACGTTCACGGACGGGGCGACCCTCGTGACGACCGGGACCCAGTCGGTCGACGCGGAGGACACCGTCACAGCGTCGGTCGCCGGCTCGGCGGACGTCGACGTCTCGGCCGCCCCGGTCGACCACTTCGACGTCTCCGCACCCGGCACCACGACCGCGGGTGATCCGCTCACCGTGACGGTGACCGCCAAGGACGCCTTCGACAACACGGTCACGGACTACGCGGGCACCGTGACCGTCACGAGCTCGGATAGCTCGGCGACCCTCCCTGCGGACTACACGTTCGTCGGTGGGGACAACGGGGTCCACACGTTCACCGACGAGGTCACCCTCGTGACCGCCGGCACGCAGTCGGTCGATGTGAGCGACACCGTCGCGACGGGCGCGACCGGCTCGGCGGACGTCGACGTGAGCGTCGCGGCGCTCGATCACCTCGGTGTCGGCGCCCCCGTGAGCACGATCCAGGGCGATCCGCTCTCGGTCACCGTGACGGCGCAGGACGCCTTCGACAACACGGTTACCGACTACGCGGGCACCGTGACCTTCACGAGCTCGGACGGCTCGGCGATCCTGCCTGCGGACTACGAGTTCGTCGGCGGGGACAACGGGGTCCACACGTTCACGGACGAGGTCACGCTGGTGACCGTCGGCATGCAAAGCGTCGACGTCGCCGACACCGTGTCGTCTTCCGTCGTGGGCTCGGCGGACGTCGATGTGATCAGTGCGGTCGATCACTTCGACATCACGGCGCCTTCCACGACGACCGCGCGCGGTCCGTTCTCGGTCACCGTGACCGCGATGGACGTCTCGGACGACCCGGTCACCGACTACGCGGGCACCGTCCACTTCACGAGCTCGGACGGTTCGGCCACGCTTCCGGCCGACTACACGTTCATCGGCGGCGACAACGGAACGCACACCTTCGCGGGTGGTGTCACGTTGGCGACCGTCGGGACGCAGTCCGTCAAGGTGCGCGACACGCTCGACCCATCGATCAACGGCATGACGAACGTCAACGTGACGCGTGTGAAGCATGCTCGGACGATCACCTTCCGGCTGCGTGCCTCGCGGACGGTCGGTCTGATCCGCGCGGTCGGACGGGTGCGGGCGGCCGATGGGTACGCGGCGTGCGTCTCCGGCGTGCGGGTGAGGATCCAGCGCTGGGTGTCGGGTCACTGGCGGTTCGTGAAGGGAACGAAGACCACGCGCCGGGGCAGGTTCCGTCTGCGGATCCGGGACCAGGCAGGGAAGTACCGGGTGATCGCGCCCAAGCTCGTGATGCCCCAGGACATCTGCTCGCGCGCGGTGTCACGCCCCAAACGGAACACGTAGTCGAGCTCGCGGACGGGAGGCGGGCGATCGCCCGCCTCCCGTCCCGTATCTGCGGCTCGCCGGCGCGCTCGTGCAGAGGTGCGTTCGGGGCGCGGAGATCCCTCAGTCGGTCTCGGGAAGTGGGTCCGGGTAGAGCGCACGCTCGGCCAGCAGGGCGATCAGCTGCTCGATCGTGAGATGCGCCTCCTGGACGTGCGCCGTGACCGTCGACGGCACCCGGATCGCCACATCCGAGAGCGGGGCGAGCGCGCCACCACCGGCACCGGTGAGCCCGACAACGGTCAGACCGTTCTTCCGCGCTCGCTCGGCGGCGCGCAGGATGTTCGGGGAGTTCCCGCTCGTCGAGATGGCCAGCAGCACGTCGCCCCGCCGCCCGAGCGCGTCCACCTGCCGCGCGAAGATCCCGTCGGCACCGAAGTCGTTCGCGATCGCGGTGAGCAGGGAGGTATCCGTCGTCAGCGCGATCGCCCGGATCGGGGGCCGCGGGTGGTCGAGCGTGAGGGTGCTGACGAACTCGGTGGCCAGGTGTTGCGCGTCCGCCGCGCTCCCGCCGTTGCCACAGATCAGCAGGGTCCCGCTGGTCCGGAAGCAGGTCGCGATGCGATCGGCCGCTTCGACGACGTCACCGAGGGACTCGGCGACGACGGACCGCATCAGCTCGGCGGTCTCGGTCAGGTAGCTGCGCGCGCGCTCGGCCGCCGCGTCGCGGTCCACGTCCTAGCTCCCCTCAGCCCGTGCGTGTGGGACCGCCGCGATGATATCGACGGCCTCCGCGAGGTCCGCCACGACGTGGTCGGCGAAGGGGGCGGCCGCGTCGCGCTCCTCGAGACCGTGCCCGGTCAGGACCTGGATCGAGGTCGCGCCTACGCGCCGGCCGAGCTCGACGTCTCCTGCGTGGTCTCCGATCACGAACGACGTCGCGAGGTCGAAGCCGAACCCCTCGGCGGCGCGGAGCGCGAGGCCGGGGGCGGGCTTGCGGCAGGTGCACCCGTCCTCCGGCGCGTGCGGACACACCTCGATCGCGTCGAGGGTGGCGCCTTCGTCGGCCAGGAGCGTCCGTAGGCGCTCGTGGATCCGGTCGAGGCCGTCGGGGCTCAACATCCCGCGCCCGACGTGCGCCTGGTTCGTGACGACGACGATCCCCATGTCGAGCTCGTCGCGCAGACGGACCAGGGCCCCGGCCGACCCCGGGATCAGCTCGATCTCGTCGGGGTCGGTGATGTGGTCCCGCTCGACGTTGATCGTGCCGTCCCGGTCGACCAGCGCGAACCGGCGGGTCATACCGAGGGCGCCCAGACCACGTCGCCGCGTCTGGCCCGGACGCCGGCCGGCGAGAAGGTGAACGGGGCGAACTGCCCGCCGAGCCCTTCGAGCATCCGGCGGACCGTACCGTGTGCCGACGGCGCGGCGGCGATCAACAGGTAGCCGCCGCCGCCGGCGCCGCAGATCTTCCCGCCCGTGGCGCCGGCCGCGCGGGCCGCGTCCAACATGCGATCGATCGGGGTGTCGTCGGTGATGTACGGGTTCATCTGCTTCTTCGCCTGGAACGCCTCGGTGAGCAGCGGCCCGATGGTCTCCACGTTCCCGCCCTCGATAGCGCTCTGCATCGCGAAGGCCATCTCCTGGAGCCGCTTCATCCCCAGGATCGTGTCCTCCCTCCCGTCGCGATGCATCGCGATCTGGCGATCGATCAGCCCGACGTTCCTCCGGACCGCGCCCGTGTAGCACAGGAGAAGGTGCCGGTTGAGCTCGGCGAGGCCGTCCTCACCGACCGTGAGCGGCCGGACGCGGACCCCCCCTTTCGAGAACTCCAGGAGGTTGCATCCGCCGAAGGCGGCCGCGTACTGGTCCTGCCACCCTCCGCTGATGCCGAGGTCCTCCCGCTCGATCCGGTAGGCGAGTTCTGCCACCTCCTCGGCCGTGAGCGATCGCTCGGCGAGGACCGCGAGCGCGGCCACGACGGCGGTGACGAGCGCCGACGAGCCGCCGAGGCCGCTCCCCGCCGGGGCGTCGCTGCTGATCTCGACGTCCAGACCCCCGGCGGCCCCGACCCGGGCGATCGCGGCCTTCGGCAGGTCCATGATCCCGTCGTAGTCCGGGCCGTCGTCGAGGTGGTACTCGACGAGATGGCCGAGATCGTGGGAGCGGACCGAGACCTGACGGTCGTCCCGGGGGGTGATCCGGACCCGGACATGATGGTCGATCGTGGCCGAGAGGACGGCGCCGCTGTGCTCGTCGTACCAATGCGGGAAATCCGTGCCGCCACCGACGAAGCTGATCCGGAGAGGCGCGACGGCGTCGATCGGGGTGCGGTCGGCGTCCACCGGCTCAGTCTAGGGGTCGAGCCCGTGGGCTCAGGCGACGTACCGCTGGAGCCGCCGCCGCTGCTGTTCGGTGGTGGCTCCCCAGACGCCGTACCGTTCGCTGTTCTTCAGCGCCCACGCGAGGCATTCCTCCCGGATCCCACACGAGGTGCAGAAGGCCAGTGCGGGTCCGGCCTCCTCTTCGGAGATCGGGAAGAAGACGTCGGGGTCGACGCCGAAGCAGGCGGCTCGGTCTTGCCAGAGGTCGGGGGGAGATGGGTTGGCCGGGAGGGCCTCGAGATCAACGTTCGGGAACCGGTCGATCCTCACCTCGTCGTGCCCCCCCTTCCCCCTGCGCGAACGCCGGGGCCGATTCATAACAGAGGGGTCGGCGCCAAGGGAAGGGGTCGAAGGCACCCATCGCTCCGTCACCTGTTGGAGGGACGGGAAATGACCCGAACGGGCTAGACCGGGGGCGGGACGTCGATCAACGTAGTCCCATCGGCGGTCGAGAGCGGCATGCTCGCCGCAGCCCACCGGACGCGCGCGAGGAGG
>Ga0066388_100002762_pt1 | contig 10962 bp, 11 predicted proteins | sample PanSoiMetaGPlot6_FD_64539 | JGI IMG/M metagenome (GOLD analysis project Ga0066388, IMG submission 64539) | Tropical forest soil microbial communities from Panama analyzed to predict greenhouse gas emissions - Panama Soil - Plot 6 (Hybrid Assembly) | ecosystem: Environmental > Terrestrial >... | reverse complement strand
CGCGTCGCGAGCGGGCGGGGGCGGGGAGATCGTGTTCGACCGCGCCGAGGGCTACCTCGGGGTGATGATCGACGATCTCGTCACCAAGGGTGTGACCGAGCCCTATCGGATGTTCACCTCGCGCGCTGAATATCGGCTCACGCTGCGCGCTGACAATGCCGACCAGCGCCTGACCGCGAGGGGGCTCGCGATCGGCTGTGTCGGTGCCGGGCGCCGGGCGCGGCACGCGGAAAAGATCGCGGCGCTCGCCGCCGCCACCGTCTTTGCGCGTTCGGTCTCGCTGACGCCGAACGAGGCGCAACGCCACGGCCTCGCGCTCAACCGGGACGGCCAGCGCCGGAGTGCCTTTGAGCTCCTCTCCTTCCCGACTATTGGAATCGACGACCTGCGTGCCATCTGGCCGCGCTTCAGCGACTTCGCACCGAAGATCCTGGAGCAACTCGAGATCAACGCCAAGTACGACGTCTATCTCGAACGGCAGGCCGCCGACATCGCCGCGTTCCGGCGCGACGAAAATCTCGAACTGCCGGACGCAATCGACTATGGGCGCATCAAAGGTCTGTCGAACGAGGCGCGTCAGAAGCTCGCCGCGATCCGGCCTCGCACGATTGGCCAGGCTGGCCGCATCGACGGCATGACGCCGGCCGCGCTTACACTTCTGGTCGCTCATGTCCGCCGCAAAGGCCACGCCCATTCCGCTGCCGTCTGACCGCGCGCAGGCGCTCGCACTGACCCCTGTTTCACGTGAAACAGCCGAGCGGCTCGACCGCTTCGTCGATCTTCTGTTGGCCTGGCAGAAGACCACCAACCTGATTTCGCCGGCCACAGTGCCGCGGCTTTGGACCCGCCACGTTGCCGATTCGCTTCAAGTCGTCGATCTTGCGCCGAGCGCGAAAGTCTGGATCGATCTTGGCTCCGGTGGCGGATTTCCAGGACTCCCGATCGCCTGCGCGCTGGCCGACACGCCGGGTGCCGCGGTCCATCTGGTTGAGAGCAACGGCAAGAAGGCGTCGTTCCTGAGGGAGGCGGTCCGCGTCACGCAAGCCCCGGCGATCGTCCACGCACAGCGCGCCGAGAATTTCGTGGATAGTTCGGCGGGCCAGGTAGAGGTCGTCGTGGCGCGCGCAGTGGCCCCTCTTAACCTATTGTTAGCCTTGTCGTTTCCGCTGCTGCGGGACGGGGCCCTGGGGATATTTCCAAAAGGACAAGATGTGGGCACCGAATTGACCCAAGCTGCTAAATATTGGAAAATAAACCATAAATTAGTACCCAGTCGGACGGATCCCGAAGGTCGCATCGTCCTTGTCAGCGCTTTGGAGCGGCGGCAGACAGCGCCACAATAGGCAAGTGATTCGGGAATGGATCGCGCAACAGGATGGACGTGCGATGCCTCAGACCTCGAACTCGGCTCCTCTCGAACCTTCCTCGGTCATCGATGGGAGCGCCCGCGCCGGCAAGCCCAAGACGCCGCGTGTACTGGCGATCGCCAACCAGAAGGGTGGCGTCGGCAAGACCACGACGGCGATCAATCTTGGCACGGCGCTTGCGGCAATCGGCGAGCAGGTGCTGATCGTCGATCTCGACCCGCAGGGTAACGCCTCGACCGGACTCGGCATCGACCGCCGCAATCGTCGCCATTCGACCTACGACGTTCTCACTGGCGAGGCGGCGCTACGCGACTCGATCCTGCCGACCGCGGTGCCGCGGCTGTCGATCGCGCCCTCGACGCTCGATCTCTCGGGACTCGAACTCGAGATCAGCCGGGAGCGCGACCGTGCGTTCCGGCTGCGCAGCGCGCTCGCCCCCCTCAATGCCGGCAAGGCCGACGTTGTCGATTTCAGCTACGTGCTGGTCGATTGCCCGCCGTCGCTCAACCTGCTCACCATCAATGCGATGGCGGCCGCAAATTCAATCTTGGTGCCGTTGCAATGCGAGTTCTTCGCGCTCGAAGGATTGTCGCAGCTGCTCAAGACTGTCGACGAAGTAAAGGATGCGCTCAACCCAACGCTCACCATCCACGGCATCGTCCTCACCATGCACGACGCGCGCAACAACCTGTCGAACCAGGTGGCCGCCGACGTGCGCCAGCACCTGGGACCGAAAGTCTACGAGACTGTCATCCCGCGCAACGTGCGCATATCGGAGGCTCCGTCCTACGGCAAGCCGGTGCTGGTGTATGACCTCAAGTGTGTCGGCAGCGAAGCCTACCTGCGGCTCGCTACCGAGATCATCCAGCGCGAGAAGGAGCTGCGCACTGGCTAGACGAATGGTGAGTAGCGAAGGGCAATTGGAAAGGCCCGAACGAGCTCAGTCTTGCGATCCACTGCTCACTGTTCGCGATTTCGCTGCCTGTGAAGAAACGAAGCATGGGAATTCTGCGTGACAATCGGCTCGGGAGAGACCGCCATGCCGGATGACGGCCGATCGCGACTGGGCCGCGGCCTCGCCGCGCTCATTGGCGACGTCGGCGAGGAAACCAAGAAGACCGAGCGCGCGCGCAGCCAGCGCCGCGTGCCGGTGGAATTCATCCGCCCCAATCCGCGCAATCCGCGGCGGGATTTCGCCGACGCTGATCTTGACGAGTTGGCGACGTCTCTGCGTGAGCGCGGCGTCATCCAGCCGATCGTCGTGCGCCCCGTGCGCGGTGCGGTCGATAAGTTCGAGATCATCGCTGGCGAACGGCGCTGGCGAGCCGCGCAACGCGCCGGCTTGCACGACGTTCCGATCGTGTTGATCGAGGTGACCGACGACGAGGCGCTGCAGCTTGCGATCATTGAGAACGTGCAGCGGACCGATCTGAACGCCGTCGAGGAGGCGACCGGCTACCAGGCGCTGATCAACGATTTCCACCACAGCCACGAAGAGATCGCCAAGGTCGTCGGCAAGAGCCGCGTCCACATCACCAACACGCTACGTCTGCTCAAGCTCCCGGAGGCGGTGCAGGTGCATGTCCGCTCCGGCCGCCTCACGGCCGGGCACGCGCGCGTGCTCATCGGCCTTCCCAACGCGGAAGAGCTTGCGCAGCAGATCATCGAGCGCGGCCTCAATGTCCGGCAGGTCGAGGAGTGGGCGCGCGAAGGCAGCGGCGACGCAGAACGGCCGGGCAAGACCAAGCGACGTGCCGGCGGCAAGGACGCTGACACGGCCGCGTTTGAGAAGCGCGTCTCCGACGCGCTCGGGCTCAAGGTCGTCATCGATCATCGTGGTGAAGGCGGCGTTGTCCGTATCCAGTATCGCAATCTCGACCAGCTCGACGACGTGGTACGCCGACTCGAGCGCAAGTCCCGATGACCTTCACGTGAAGGCAAGCCAGGCCGCACCGGCGCATTCCTGACAATCGTGCCGCGCAGTCGCGGCCTGCGCATGCCATGGCTATCATCATTGCTACGGCCAAGGGCTGCTTGCGCAGGAGCGTGTGATGCGGATTCTGGTGCTGGGCGCCGGCGCGATCGGCGGGTACTTCGGTGGCCGACTGCTGGAGGCCGGCCGAGATGTGACCTTCCTGGTCCGCCCGCGGCGCGCCGCCGAGCTTGCCAGAACCGGCCTCGCGATCCGCAGCCGCCTCGGCGATGTCAACCTGCTGGCGCCGACCGTCACGGCGGATGCGCTGCGCGGGCCGTTCGATCTCATCCTGCTGAGCTGTAAAGCCTACGATCTTGCGGGTGCGATGGACCAGCTTGCGCCGGCGGTCGGCCCAGAGAGCGCCATCCTGCCATTGCTCAACGGCATGGCCCACCTGGATCTGCTGGCGACACGCTTCGGCGGGGTCCTTGTGCTCGGCAGCCAATGCATTATCTCGTCCGCCCTCGATGCCGCGGGCCGGATCATTCATCTCAACGACACCCATCTTCTGGCGTTTGGCGAACGCGACGGGTCGCGTTCGCTGCGGATCGAAGCGATCGCGTCGGCGCTGTCGAACGCAAGGTTCGACGCGCGCCTGAGCGAGGCGATCTTGCAGGAGATGTGGGAGAAATGGATATTCATCGCGAGCCTTGCCGGCATCACCTGCCTGCTTCGGGCTACGGTCGGTGATATCGCGGCGGTGGGTGCCGCTGACCTCGCGGCCAGCATGCTCGACGAGTGCGCCACGATTGCCACCAATGAAGGCTTTCCGCCGAGCGAATCCTCGCTCGATCGCACCCGGGCGATGGTCACCTCGGCCGGCTCAGGGCTGACCGCGTCCATGCTGCGCGACATGGAGCGGGGCGCGCCGATCGAGGCCGACCATATCATCGGCGACCTACTGCGGCGCGGTGAGACGCGAGGAGGCACATTTCCGTTGCTGCGGATCGCCCACGCGCATCTGAAGGCCTATGAGGCGCGCCGCGTGCGCGAGAGTGTCGTTCCGAAGGCCGCCTAGAGTCCGGGAGGGCGGTTGAACCATCGAAAGGACCCGCGTCCATGCCGTTCGTTCGCATCGACCTCGTGCAGGGCAAATCGGCCGACTACCGCGCCGCGATTGGCTCGGTGGTCTACCAAGCCATGCTCGAAACCCTCAATGTCCCCAAAGACGATCGCTTCCAGGTCATCGCCGAGCATCCGGCTGAGAACTTCGTTTCCAATCCGGATTATCTCGGTATCCGGCGATCCGGGGACTGCATCTTCATTCAAGTGACTATGAACGAGGGCAGAACGGTCGATCAGAAGCGCGCGTTCTACAAGGCAATCGCTGACGGCTTGCACCAACGACTTGGCCTTCGGCGCGAAGACGTCTTGATCAATCTGGTGGAAGTCAGGAAAGAGAACTGGTCGTTCGGCAATGGAGTCGCGCAATACGCCACCTAGACTAGGGGCATGATCCGGAAAATGGGTACCGGTTTTCCGGATAAGATCATGCCCAGATGCAAAAAAAGGGCGGGCCGGGACTCCAGCTTGGTTGCGCGGCGGCGCGCGTCCGGAGCAATGGATCATGGACATGTCGAGCGGGGTCGCGCACAAACTCTACCTTGAAGATCTCGAGGCCGGACAGCGTTTCATCAGTCGAACCCACGTCGTCGATGAAGCGCAGATCAAGGCATTCGCCCGCGAGTTCGATCCGCAGCCGTTCCATCTCGACCATGACGCCGCCAACGACTCGCTGTTCGCGGGCTTGGTGGCGAGTGGCTGGCATACCGCGGCAATCACCATGCGCCTGCTGGTCGAGACCGGCTTGCCGCTTGCTGACGGCATCATCGGTGCCGGCGGTGAGCTCGTGTGGCCAAAGCCAACCCGGCCGGGAGACACGCTTCAGGTCGAAAGCGAGGTCTTGGAGGTCAAGCCGTCACACTCGCGGCCCGATCGCGGCGTCGTCACTACGCGGATCCTGACGCGCAATCAGAAGAATGAGATCGTTCAGAGCTTGACCGCGAAGCTGATCGTGCTCCGCCGTCGATCGATTCGCGGGTGAGCTCCCTGCTTGCGTTCAGCGGTCGGAAGAGGCAAGCCCAAGCGAGCTTACTCTACTCGAGCAGATTCCACGACGCCGACACATCCTGATCAAGCGTTCCGCAAATGAGACAGCAGCCGGTGCAGCTCTTGTCTCCCTTGAAGCCGACGCCCCAGAAGCGCGGCGTGTTATCGGGGTTGTACGAGGCGCCAAAGCAGATGTTCTCTCCTACCTCGCAGGCAAGGCGCGCTGCTCTCTCGGTACTGTCGTTCAGAACGAAATGGGTCGTTGGACTCGGCCAGACCCAGCCCCTGCGGGTTTGTGAGAACATCTTCATCATGACGATATAAGGCGCGCCGTTGGTCACCTTGAAAGTCACGACGCCCGGTGTCTGAGCCGAACTGGTTCCGGTGCCGGCCGTGAAGAGAAGGCCGCCAACGATTGCTGCTGCGAGCTTGCGCAATGTACTCCCCTTGTCCCGCAAGATTTCACGTCACGCGCGATATTCTTAACGACAAAGTGGACCCGCCGGCAATAATGTCGGCGTCATCGCCAGCTCGATCTCGCTCCTTGGCAGTCATGAAGTCCGCAAGAGCTTTGATGCGTTCCGCAAGCGAAGGCGTTTGCGCGCGGCGTTCGGCTGCGTTTGAAATGACATGAGGGAAGGAAGCAGATCGGGGCGACGACTCTGATTCGCTTGCGGCGGCAGGCGATAAACAAAGAGGATTTCCGGTCCAACTCGCGCAATCTGCACAATCAATTTACCATGAGACCCCCTTGGCGCTGGTAGGCAAATCGAAACGGACGATTGCGTCCGAAGCGGAACACCTTTGTGCCGTATTGCGGAAATAGCTAGGGTGTCTGCGGGGGTACCCTTGAGGTCTCAGGAGATAGCGCGATGCGAAGGGCAATCGTAGCCGTCGCCATTGCAGCCGGAGTCGCCGGGTTCGTGATGTCCGCTCAGGCGCAAAGCGAAAAGAAGGCGTACTCGCCGCAGACATCCGTGACAGGCGGCGTGGCCTTGCCGGCGGCGGCCAATAACGACAAGGCCACCGTGACCGGTGGGACGGACGGTCCCGTGCCGGTCCTGGCGACAGGCAATGTGGGCGTCGTTGCCCCGGGCTCGATATCGACCGTGAAGTCCAGTCAGGAATGATTGTTCACAAGTCGGCGTCCAGCGTTTGGGGTGTGTGACGCAAGCGAGAGTGCGTGCCGACGCCGCCCCACTCGCGGACAATCCTTCGAGAATCAGAAGAGCAGAGGAGCGGACGCGGGGTGCGATCGTAAGCCGCACCGCCTCGTCCATTTCTCCGCCCGAGTCACTCGTGTCGCGCTTGGATCGGGCTGCGCTGTGTGCGCGAGCTTTAGTCCTATCACAACGTCGTTTCCACCAGCATCGGGCGCATGATCGGAAGATTTGCACCAGCGCGTGCAGTATAAATCGTACGCTGCTCGCTCACCGGCGGTATGAAGACGTAGAAGCGACGTAAACTTTCGCACGCTGCTCTGTATATTTGAGATATTCAACGCTCATAGCGGATTTATGGGAATTTTAGATTACAAACTGTTGTAGTGACTCCCGCCAAGCTCTGACGTAAGGCCCGACCAAGGGATGCGGCGGCCACCTGCAGCGGCCGAAAAATGGCAAGACAAAGGGCTGGACACTCCAAGAACACGACGGATCGGATAACGGCCGCGGACGACAGCGCCCTCCGCCAGGGAATGGCAGCGCTTGAACGGCGTGCGGACGAAGCCGAACGCATTGCGCGCGACCTGCTCAGCCGGCGCCCGCGCCACGCCGGTGCTCTCCTGCTGCTGGGCATGTCGCTGCTCGCGCAGCTGCGCGCCCGCGATGCGGTCGCACCGCTCGAGGAGGCCGCGCGCGACAGCGCCGACCCGGTGGTCGAGACCCAGTACGCGCGGGCATTGCACCATGTCGGCCGCAAGGATGAGGCGATCGAATGGCTGCAGCGCGCCACCACGCGCCAGCCGCTGTTTGCGGCCGCGTTTCACGAACTCGGTGTGCTGCTTTGCTCGATGCGCCGCTACGAGGAGGCCGAAACGGTGCTCAAGCGCGGGCTTGAGTCGGCGCCAACAGTCGCGGAGCTTTCCGTTGAGCTTGGCGGCGTCTACATCTGCCGTGCCGATCCGGCGAATGCCAAGATTGCGTTTGCGCGCGCCCTTGCGCATGCGCCGGGTCACCTGCGCGCCCTGCACGGCTTCGGCACAGCGTTGCTGTTCGAGGGCGAATTCGATCGTGCGGCGGAACGCTTCCGGCAGGTTCTAGCGCGCAATCCCAATCACGTCCGCGCCAAGCTCGATCTCGCCCTTTGCCTGTTGGAGCGCGAGCAATCTGACGAGGCCGTGGCGACGTTGCGTAGCCTGGTGCACGCTGCCCCACAGTACTACGGCAAGGCGTTGAAGCTCCTGGCGTCGTCCGGGCGGGGGCGATTCTGGCTGCGGCCGAGCGTCGCCGCCGCGGTGCTGCAGCTCGGCGACCTCGCCGGCCCGACGAACCCGCCGACGCTGTCATGACCGACCAGCCGGCTGGCATGACCATCGCGTTCCGGTGCCCGCCAGAGCTTGAGTCTATTCTGCCGCGTCCGATCCTGGCGCTGCTCGGATTGCCGGAGTGGTTCAAGGCGATGCCGGCGTCCGCCTTCAGCGCGGTCCAGCAGGCGGAGCAGTTGACTGTCAAGAAGTGCCCGCCGTTCATCGACGCGATGACGTACGGCTTTCTGATCCCGCTGGTGACCGACCTCCGGGTCGAGGACGGCGCCTTCTCCTGGAATTTCGATCTGCCGAGCGGCGCAATCACGAGCTATTCGCGTTCGCCGCTCGATTTCCACGACAGCGCGCAGGTCGACGGCACGCCATTTTTCAAGGAAGACCGCTTCATCATCAAGTTCAACTGCTTCTGGACGATCGAATCGCCGCCCGGTTATTCGCTGTTGATCACCCATCCGATCAACCGGCACGACCTTCCGTTCACCACTTTGACCGGACTCGTCGATTGCGATCTCTACAAGGATAATTTCATCAACTTCCCGGCGCGCTGGCGCGACCTTGCGTTCAGCGGCGTGCTGCCGAAGGGCACACCGGTCGCGCAATGCATCCCGGTCAAACGCGAACTGTGGAGCGGCCAGTTTGAGACGATCGGCGGCGAGGCGGTCGGCCGGTTGCAGACGACCTCCGCCGCCGTCACCAGCGAGCGCGGCGTCTATCGGCGGCATTTCCGAGCCCCGAAGCGATAGGAGGTTGCCGTCGTCCTCGCGCCGGCAGCCGTTGCGCCCCGATTCGGCGGTTGGCGGTTAGCGGACAGTATCGGTCCCACATTAGCTCGATGACATGTTGATTTCCGCAATGCGTACCGGCGTGGCTCTTTAGGGACTACGCGAATGACTTCATTTACTTCGCGGGGCGCCGAACCGGTCGGCGAGGACTAACTCTTCGTCCGTGCATTCACCGCGAGCGAGAGCAGGGCGCGATGTGCAATCGGCTCGCCCACGTCGACATGGGCGTGTTGCCGACGCGCTTCCAATGTCGAGTCGGCGAGTTGGGTCATGGCACGGACGAGGCGCGCCGCGGTCCAGGCCCTGAGCGCGATCTCGACCTGCTCTTTGCGGCTGAAGTGCACGCGCAGCCCGTCCGCCACCCGCTGAAAAGGCTCGCCGCCTTCGATCGCAAGGCGCGCCCGGTGCAGCACCGCGACGTGGCGGAGCGCCGCGGACAGGATCGCGCCGGGCGCGGTTCCGGCGGTGCGGGCCTTGGCGAACTGAAATTCGACGTCGGCGGTCTTGCCGGCGAAGGCCGCGTCAATGAGCGCATCGAGCGCAAGCGCCGAGGCGTCGGCCGCGACGGCCATGACATCATCGAGTTCGACTCGCTCTTGCCCGCGCGCATAGAGCGCTAGCTTGCGGATCTCGCTGCGTGAGGCGAGGCGGTCGCCACCGAGCAGCGGGATGAGCGCTTCGCGCGCCTCGGGCGTGATGGCAAGGCCGGCCTCGCGCATCTCCATATCGATCAGCCGCGCGAGGTCCTGCTCGCGGTCCTCGTAGCAGGGAAGCGCGGCGGCGTTGCGCACGCGCTCGCACAGATCGCGCAGCGGTGCGTTTTTCCGCAGCTCGCCGGCCTCGATCACGACGCGGCAATCCGGCGGGGCAGCGGCGAGCAGCGCCTCCACCGCGGGAGCAAAGTTGCGGGCACCGGCCTTCACCCACACGGCGCGGCGCCCGCCAAACAGCGGGATCGTATGGGCCTCCTCGACCAGGCGCGCGGGGTCTGAAGCGAGTTCGTCGCCGTCGAGCCGCGCCAGCGAGAACGGATCGTTCACGTCGTCGACCGCGGCGCGGATCAAAGCCTCGGCGCGCTCGCGAACAAGGCCGGCATCCGGTCCGAACACCAGCACCACCGGCTGCGCCGGATTGGGCTTGGCCATGAACGCGTCGATCTGGTTGGTTTTCAGGGCAACCATTGTGACGACCAAGCGGCAAATGCCGCTGTCGTCCCCGCGCAGGCGGGGACCCATAGCCACTGATCCGTCGAGTGCACGCCCTTCGCGCCACCCCGTGAGACCCTGAAGTATAGGTCCCCGCCTGCGCGGGGACGACAGTTCAGAGGGCGCATCACGCCACCACGTTCACGATCCGTTGCGGCACGACGATCACCTTCTTGGGCGGCTTTCCCTCGAGCGCGCGCTTGACCGCGTCGAGCGCCAGCACGGCCGCCTCGATCTCGTTGTTGGTCGCGTTACGCGCGACCGTGACGTCGGCGCGCTTCTTGCCGTTGATCTGCACTGGCAGTGTGACGGTGTTCTCGACCAGAAGCGCAGGCTCGAGCTGTGGCCACGGTTCGGTTGCGACCAGGGTCGTGTGTCCAAGCGTCGCCCAGCATTCCTCGGCGAGGTGCGGCATCATCGGGTGGAACAGTCGCACCAGGATTTCGGCGGCTTCCTTCACAGCCCAGCGGTAGTCGGCCGATGGCGGCTGATCGAGTGCGCCAAGCGAGCCGCCGAACGCATTGGCGAATTCATAGATATGGGCGACCCCGACATTGAAGTGCAGCTTGTCGATCGCCTCCGATACCTTGGCGAGTGCGGCGTGCGCGGCCTTGCGCAGCGCGAGCGCGGGCTCGCTGAAAGCGGTGGGGCGCTCGGCCGGCGCCGATTGCGCAACCTCCGCTGCCTCGCCGATCAGCCGCCACAGCCGCTGCGTGAAGCGCCAGGCGCCCTGGACGCCGCGCTCGGTCCATTCCACGTCGCGTTCGGGCGGCGAGTCCGAGAGCATGAACCAGCGCGCGACGTCGGCGCCGTAGCTCTGCATGATGTCGTCGGGGTCGATCGTATTCTTCTTTGACTTCGACATCTTCTCGATTGGGCCGATCTCGACCGGCGCGCCGGTCGCCGCCACGCTGGCGCGGCGCTCTTCGCCGACAGTTTCGATCTTGACCTCGGCCGGCATCACCCACTCGCCGTTGGACCGATAGGTCTCGTGCACCACCATACCCTGGGTGAACATGCCATCGAACGGCTCCTCCAGGCCGATATGGCCGGTGAGCTTCATCGCGCGGGTAAAGAAGCGCGAGTAGAGCAGGTGCAG
>Ga0066388_100002761_pt1 | contig 10962 bp, 8 predicted proteins | sample PanSoiMetaGPlot6_FD_64539 | JGI IMG/M metagenome (GOLD analysis project Ga0066388, IMG submission 64539) | Tropical forest soil microbial communities from Panama analyzed to predict greenhouse gas emissions - Panama Soil - Plot 6 (Hybrid Assembly) | ecosystem: Environmental > Terrestrial > Soil... | reverse complement strand
CCGCCGCACCTAATTCAAGCAGGTTTAATGCCACAGCGCCACAACGTAGCGCAATTTGCTAGCAAGCTCTCAACTTAGTGGTTCCGACAATACTAAAATGCTTCATTGTTGCATAGTTGTGGGATGTCATTCCCCTTGGCTATAGCAAGCCTGTTCGTTACGGGGGGCGATCCTTGCGGTAGAGTGCGCCCCGAAGGCTTATAAAGACCATGAAAATTCTACGTCTCTACATCCGCGTGCTCGCCTTGCTGGGGCCGGAAGCACGCTTGGGCTGGGCTCTGGCCATCGCCAACGTGTCGCTCGCCTCGGCGCAGTTCATCGAGCCCGTGTTGTTTGGCCGCATCGTCGACAACCTGGCCAACGCCCAAAGCGGCGCCCGGGCGGTAGCATGGTCCGACCTGGTCCCGCTGGTCGGTGCATGGGTAGCGTTCGGCCTGTTCATCATCGTCGCCGGCACCGTGGTTGCACTCCATGCTGACCGGCTGGCGCACCGCCACAGCCAGAAGGTGCGCGCCGACTATTTCGAGCATGTGCTGCAATTGCCGCTCGACTACCACACCGGCACCCATTCGGGCCGGCTGATGAAGATCATGCTGACCGGCACCAATACGCTGTGGAGCCTGTGGCTGTCGTTCTTCCGTGAGCACCTGACGAGCTTCGTGTCGCTCCTGATCCTGATGCCGCTGACGCTGTTCCTCAACTGGCGGTTCGGCCTGTTGCTGATCCTGCTGTGCCTCGTCTTCGCGGCCCTCATCGCCTTCGTGATCAATCACACCGAGAAGCTGCAGCGGCAGGTCGAGTCGCACTACACCGACATGGCCGAGCGCACCACCGACACGCTCGGCAATATCGCGCTGATCCAAAGCTTCGCCCGCATCGAGAGCGAGGTGTCGCAGATGCGCAATGTCGGCGACAAGCTGCTCGGCGCCCAGATGCCGGTGCTGTCCTGGTGGGCGCTGGCGGCGGTGCTGACCCGCACCTCCACCACGCTGACGATGCTGGCGATCCTGATCGTCGGGATCTTTCTCTATCTCGCCGGTCTCTCGACCGTCGGCGAGATCGTCATGTTCATGAGCTTTGCCACCATGCTGATCGGCAAGCTCGAATCGGTGGTGCATTTCACCAACTACATGGTGATGGACGCACCCCGGTTGCAGGAATATTTCGACGTGCTCGACACCATTCCGTCGGTGCGCGACCGACCCGACGCGATGGATCCCGGCCGCCTGCGCGGGCTGATCGAGTTCCAGAAAGTCACATATTCGTATGACGGCAAGCGCCCCGCGGTCGAGGACCTGGAGTTCACCGCGCTGCCCGGCGAGACGATTGCGCTCGTCGGTGCGACTGGCGCCGGCAAGTCGACGGCGCTCGGGCTCTTGCACCGCGTGTTCGATCCCCAGTCGGGCGTGATCAAGATCGACGGCATGGACATCCGCGGCCTCACGCTGTCGGGGTTGCGGCGCAATATCGGCGTGGTGTTCCAGGAAGCGCTGCTGTTCAATCGCTCGGTCCAGGAAAATCTTCAGGTCGGCAAGCCGGACGCGACCGAGGCGGAGATGCGCGAAGCCTGCCAGCGCGCGCAGGCGTTCGAGATCATCGAGCGCAATCCGGAAGGCTTGCAGGCCCAGGTGGGCGAGCGCGGACGCTTGTTGTCGGGCGGCGAGCGCCAGCGCATCACGATTGCGCGCGTGTTGCTCAAGAACCCGCCGATCCTGATCCTCGATGAGGCCACCAGCGCGCTCGACGCGCTCACCGAGGCGAAGGTGCAGGCCGCGCTCGACGAGGTCGTGAAGGAGCGCACCACGTTCGTGATCGCGCACCGGCTTGCGACGGTCCGCAACGCCACCCGCATCCTGGTGTTCGAGGGCGGCCGTATTGTCGAAGCGGGCAATTTCGACGAGCTGGTGCGCCAGGGCGGACGCTTTGCGGAGCTCGCCCGCACTCAGTTCATGGTCGCCGAGGCGGCAAGGCCGGCCGCGGAGTGAAAAACGCGTGCGCAAAATCGCCTTTGACGTCGCGCCGGGTTATGCGCCTCGCAGGCGATTTTGCACACGCTACGAAGCTGTGCGATCAAGTCAGTGGGCAGCCGCTCACGCGGCTGCCCTCGTAGGGTGTGCAAAATCGCCCCGTGCGGCGCTTGAACGCAGCGGGGCGTCAAGGCGATTTTGCGCACGCGGTCAACCATGCGGCAACCGTATACGCGCCGCTCAGAACAGCGTGTAGATGAACGGCGCCACCGCGGTGCCCTGCGCCAGGATGATCAGGCCACCAAAGACGACCAGCATGAGCACGATCGGCGCAAGCCAATACTTCTTGCGCACCCGCATGAACGCCCACAGCTCGGCAAGGATCGACGACATGATGGGACCTGGCTACCTCGATTTTGTGTCCGGGCCGTGACCCGATTGATCGATCGCGGATCGCAGCTCGCTCTTCGGCACGCGGGAACCTAACCGGACAGCGGCCGCCAAGGCAATGTCGCACATGTCACGGATGCGTCCGCTCAGCGGATGCGCTCCAGGATGCTCACGTAGTTCGCCACCGCCGCGCCACCCATGTTGAAGAGCCCGCCGAGCCGCGCGTTCCTGACCTGGAAATCGCCGGCTGTGCCGGTGAGCTGCATGGCGGCGAGCGCATGCATCGACACGCCGGTCGCGCCGATCGGATGACCCTTGGCCTTGAGCCCGCCGGACGGGTTGACCGGAAGACGCCCGCTCATCTCGGTGAGGCCTTCCTTGATCGCGCTGGCGCCGCGCCCTGCCGGCACCAGCCCCATGGCCTCGTATTCGATCAGCTCGGCGACGGTGAAGCAGTCATGTGTCTCGACGAACGAGAGATCGCCGAGCGCGACGCCGGCTCCCGCAAGCGCACGCTGCCAGGCGAGCGCGCAACCCTCGAACTTGAGAATGTCGCGTTTCGCCATCGGCAGGAAATCCTGCACATGGGCGGCGCCGCGCACGGCCACCGCCTTGGCCATGCTGCGCGCCGTCTCCTCATCGGCGAGCACGATCGCGGCGGCACCATCGGAGACGAGCGAGCAGTCGGTGCGTTTGAGCGGACCGGCGACGAACGGGTTCTTCTCGCTTTCGCGGCGGCAGAAGTCGTAGCCCAGATCCTTGCGCATCTGCGCGAACGGGTTGCCGACGCCGTTCTTGTGATTCTTGGCGGCGATGCGCGCGAGCGCATCGGACTGATCGCCATATTTCTGAAAGTAAAGCGCGGCGATGCGGCCGAAGATGCCGGCGAAGCCGCCCTCGATCGCGGCCTCGTCGCGCACATAGGAAGCCTTGAGGAGGTTCCGGCCGATGTCGGCGGGCGGTGTGGTCGTCATCTGCTCGACGCCGACGACGAGAACGAAACGTGCGCTGTTGGCCGCGATCGCCTTGAGGCCCTGATGAACCGCGGCCGAGCCGGTGGCGCAGGCGTTCTCGACCCGGGTCGCGCGCTTGAAGCGCAGATCGGGGGAGGCCTGCAGCACCAGCGAAGCGGTGAAATCCTGCGCCGAGAAACCCGCATTGAAATGGCCGAGCACGATCTCGTCGACATCGGCTGGCGCAACGCCAGCATCCGCCAGCGCGTCAGCCGCTATCCGCACGATCAGGCTCTCGACGGTCTCGCCGTCGAGCTTGCCGAAGCGGGTATGGGCCCATCCGATGATGCAGGCGGTCATGGCGTTAGGCTCCTTGCCCAGATACGCGAATCATACTCCCAGCTGACCCCCAAGCATATTGCTCAGGGCTCATATGGCGTTCTGAACACAGTCAAGCAATAAAAGCAGATAAACACCGCCGAAATTTGCACGGCTTCCGTGAGCAGAACCCGGTGCAACGACGGAGTTCCATTTTGCATTTCCTCGCCGCACGGTTTAGATAATCACCGAGCCTGGCTGGGGCACGTGATTCCTGAGGCCACCCAAAAAGCGGACTGCGTATGTGATGTTCTTGCTTGAGTCGACCCTTGGCCGAACGCTGATCTTTGCGCTCGCCACCGGCATGACGGCGAGCCTTGCGGCGTCACGCGCCGCGGCCGAAGCGCAGATCCTGGTCGACGTCGAGACCGGCAAGGTGCTGCACGCCGAGAACGCTACCGCGCCGTGGTACCCGGCCTCGATCACCAAGATCATGACCACCTACGTGACATTACGGGCGGTCAAGGAAGGCCGGATCACGCTCGACAAGCTGCTCACCGTGTCGCACAACGCGGTCGCGCAGTCGCCGGTGAAGATGGGGTTCCCGGCGGGCACGACCATCACGGTCGACAACGCTTTGAAGATGCTGTTGGTGAAGTCCGCGAACGACATGGCGGTCGTGCTTGCGGAGGGCGTCGGCGGCTCGATTGAGAATTTCGCCGAGCTGATGAACCGCCATGCCCAGCGGCTCGGCATGACGCAGTCGCATTTCGTCAATCCGAACGGCCTGCCTGCCGACGAGCAGGTCGTCTCCGCGCGCGACATGGCGATCCTGGCGCGCGCCGCGATCAGGGAATTTCCGGAATACGATTACTATTGGCACCTGCCCGGCATCCGGTTTGGCAAGAAGGTCCTGCGCAACTACAACACGCTGATCGGCCGCTATCCGGGCGCCGACGGCATGAAGACCGGCTTCATCTGCGCTTCCGGCTTCAATCTGGTGGCGACCGCTACGCGCGACGGCAAGCGATTGATCGCAGTGGTGCTCGGCGCTCCGACGTCGGCCGGCCGCGCCATGCACGCGGCGCAATTGCTGGAGCGCGGCTTCGCCTCCGACGGGCTCGGCTGGCTGACGCCGCAGCTCGGGAGCGTCGAAGGGCTCGTCCCGGTCAACGCCGAGCCGCCCAATATGCGCGAGGACATGTGCGGCAAGCACCGCAAGAAGCAGGCGAGCGAGGACGAGGACGATTCAGCCGCCATCGCGAGCCTGCTGTCGGCATCGGGCTCGGCCTATTCGGTGTTCCTGTCGGCGCTGCGCGCGCCCGACAACAAGCAGGGCCTGCTGCAACAGGAAGCGCGCCTGGGCGAGCCAGTGGTGGTGTATACCGGCCCCACCAGGAAGCCGGGTGATCCGGCCCCGGGCAGCAAGACCAAAGGGGCGATCGCCAAGGCTACCCCTGCGCCGCTCGCTGGCCCTGAGCTTAGCTCGAGACCGGACGACGGCGTACCGACGCCACGTCCGAAGCCGAAGGCAGCGCCGCGCCCAGCGGCGGCTCCAACAAACGCAACGCATGCGACCGCAACGCAGTCGACCGCACCGCAGGCGGCGCCGCGACCGGCTGCACCCAACACAAACGCAAAAACAACAAACGCTGCCAAGAGCACCAGCGCAAAGACAAACGACGCAAAGACAGATCCCCAGAAGAAATGAGCTCCAGCGACGCCGGCGACCTGCGGACACCCGCCGAGCCCATTCCCCTTACTGTGCTGACCGGCTTCCTCGGCGCCGGCAAGACCACGCTTCTCAACCGCCTGCTGCAGGACGAGGCGCTCGCCGGCACCGTCGTCATCATCAACGAGTTCGGTGAGATCGGGCTCGATCATCTCCTGGTGCGAACGATCGACGACAACATGGTGCTGCTGCAGAGCGGCTGCCTGTGCTGCACCCTGCGCGGCGATCTTGTGTCCGCGCTGGAGGGCCTGCTGCGCGACCTCGACAACGGCCGCCTTGCCTTCCGCCGCGTCGTGCTGGAGACGACCGGGCTCGCCGATCCGGCGCCGGTGCTGCAGACCGCGATGGCGCACCCCTATCTGGTGATGCGCTTCCGGATCGACGGCGTGGTCACGGTGGTCGATGCCATCAATGGTGCTGCCACACTCGATGCCAACATGGAATCGCTCAAGCAGGTCGCGGTCGCCGACCGTATCGTGCTGACCAAGCGCGACCTTGCCAACAACCCCGAGCGCCGCCACGCCAAGGACGCGCTCATGGCACGTTTGGGGGCGCTCAATCCGGCGGCGCCCATCCTCGATGCCGCCTCAGGCGAAGCCACGGCGGCGCGGCTCCTCGAATGCGGGCTCTACAATCCCGACCAGAAGATCCCCGACGTGAAGCGCTGGCTCGCCGAGGAGGCCTATGCGGCCGCGGCGCATCAGCACGACCACCAGCATCACCCCGATCCCAACCGGCATGACGAGCGCATCCGCGCCTTCACGCTCGCCACCGACACGCCGATTCCGGGCGCGACCTTCGAGATGTTCATCGACCTCGTGCGCTCGCTGCACGGACCCAAGCTCCTTCGCCTCAAGGGCATTGTGAAGATCGCCGAGGAACCGCATCTACCCCTGGTCATTCACGGGGTTCAGCATGTGATGCATCCGCCGGTCCGGCTCGAGCGCTGGCCCGACGCCGATGAGCGCACCCGGATTGTCGTGATCACCCGCGACCTCGCGCCCGAGGCGGTGACGCGGCTGTTCGACGCATTCCTCGAGCGCCGCGCCCCCGATACCCCCGACCGTGCGGCGCTGCTCGACAACCCGCTGGTTCCGTTCGGCGGTGTTGATCGTTGACGCGAAAGACGCCCGGCCTCTTGCCACCAGGAGCCGGCTGCCCGATGTTTGCCGGGCTGTGAGTCGCGTCCAGCGTGCTGGCGGGAAGCGCCAAGGAGGCGCCAAAAAGGCGCCAAGCAAGCACCATGGGATTGCGCCATGGGAAGCACCATGGGATTGATCGAGCGGCTCTCGGCTGACCTGGTTTGCGCACGCGGCGCCCTTCGCACGCTGCGGATGACCACCAACATCGCGAGGAACCCGACCCGCACCTTTCCCCGGGTGGTGGACGAACTCGCCGCGCGTCATGGCGATGCGCCGGCGCTCCTCTCCGACCGCGAGCGCTTCAGCTATCGCGAGCTCGCGGAACGCTCGAACCGCTATGCGCGCTGGGCGCTGGCGCAGGGTCTCGTCAAGGGCGACACCGTCTGCCTGCTGATGCCGAACCGGCCGGAGTTTCTGGCGCTCTGGCTCGGCGTCACCCGCGTCGGCGGCGTGGTTGCGCTCATCAACACCAACCTGACCGGCCAAGCGCTCGCCTATTGCATCAACGTCGTCACACCCAAGCACATCATCGTGGCGGCCGAGCTCCTCCCCGCGATCGAGACCGCAAGGCCGCACCTCACCGGCACGGCGACCTGGTGGCTGCATGGCGAGGCGAGCGTCAATCTGGCGCGGCTCGATCGCGAGATCGAAAGCTTTTCCGGCAACATGCTGACCGGGCACGAGCAGCGCCCGCTCACCATCGAGGACCGGGCGCTGTTCATCTATACGTCCGGCACCACCGGCCTGCCCAAGGCCGCCAACATGAACCACTACCGCGTGATGCTCGCATGCCACGCCTTTGCGGGCGTGATGGACACGCGGGCAGACGATTGCATGTACGACTGCCTGCCGATGTATCACACCGCCGGCGGGCTGCTGGCGCCCGGCGCCGTGCTGATGAGGGGCGGCGCGGTGGTGCTGCGCGAGAAGTTCTCCGCACGCGAGTTCTGGGACGATGTCACGCGCTGGAACTGCACGCTGGTGCAATATATCGGCGAGTTCTGCCGCTATCTCGTCAACTCGCCGGCGCATCCGAAGGAGCGCGCGCACCGGCTGCGGCTGCTCTGCGGCAACGGCCTGCGGCCCGACATCTGGCACGAGTTCAAGGAGCGTTTCCGGATCCCGCAGATCATCGAGTTCTACGCCGCCACCGAAGGCAACGTCACGATGTTCAACTTCGAGGGCAAGGAGGGCGCCGTCGGCCGCATCCCCTGGTTCCTGGCGCGGCGCTTCCCAACCCGGATCGTGCGCTTCGACGTCGAGCGCCAGCAGCCGGTGCGCGACCCGCGCGGCTTCTGCATCGAATGCAGTCCCGACGAGCCGGGCGAGGTAATCGGCAAGATCCTCAAGGACGCATCCAAGCCCGGCCAGCGCTTCGAAGGCTATGCGACCCAGACCGAGACCGAGAAGAAGGTGCTGCACGACGTGTTCGCGAAAGGCGACGTCTGGTTCCGCACCGGCGATCTGATGCGCAAGGACAGGGACGGCTATTTCTATTTCGTCGACCGCATCGGCGACACCTTCCGCTGGAAGGGCGAGAACGTGTCGACCACCGAGGTCGAGGAGGCGATCGGGGCGTTCGACGGCGTCCTCGCTGCCAACGTCTATGGCGTCAACGTGCCCGGCCGTGACGGCCGCGCCGGCATGGCGACGATCGCGGCGCAGCCGGCGTTCAATCTGGCACTCTTTCGCGAGCATCTGTCGCAGCGACTGCCCGAATACGCCCGGCCGGTGTTCCTGCGGCTGCGCTCCGACATCGAGACCACGACCACCTTCAAGATCAAGAAGATCGACCTGGCGAAGCAGGGCTTCGATCCGAGCACGATCAGCGATCCGATCTATGTCAACGATCCGACCGCCAAGGCGTTCGTGCGCATCGACACGCCGCTCTACGAGCGGATCGTCGGCAAGCAGGTGCGGCTGTGAGCGCGGTCACCAACCAGGTCGATGCAACAGACGTGCTCGCCTTCTGGCGCGCGGCCGGATCGGACAAGTGGTTCAAGAAGGATGCGGCGTTCGATGCCGAGATCGCGCAGCGCTTTGCGACGCTGTGGCAACAGGCGGCAGCCGGCGCGCTGCCGCCATGGGAGGATACGCCGGAGGCTGCGCTCGCGCTCGTCATCCTGCTCGATCAATTCCCGCGCAACATGTTTCGCGGCGACGCGCGTGCCTTCGCCACTGATCCAGCCGCACGCACGGCGGCCGAGCGCGCGATCGCGCACGGCTTCGATCAGGCGGTGCCGGCCTCGGAGCGGCTGTTCTTCTATCTTCCATTCGAGCATTCGGAGAGCACGGCCGACCAGGCGCGCGCCCTGGTGTTGATCGGCGCAATGGGCGATGCCGACCTCACCCGCTGGGCACAGCTGCATGCCGATATCGTCCAGCGCTTCGGCCGCTTTCCGCATCGCAATACGGCGTTGGGCCGCACGAGCACGCCCGACGAGCAGGCGTTTCTCGACGCGGGTGGATTTTCGGGCTAAGCACAGCCACACGAGGAGTTGACCATGGATACCAGTGGCGCAAGAGTGGTATCCCCGTCCCAGTCGGTGATGGTCGGCAACGGCATGACCGAGCTCGTGCTTGATGATGTCCGGCTGCGCGCCGGCGAACGCGAGATTCTCAAAGGCGTAACGCTGACCGTTCCGCCCAAGACGGCGGCGGCGCTGGTCGGCCCGCCGGGCAGTGGCAAGAGCGCGCTCCTGCGCGCCGTGGCCGGCCTGATGGAGCCGCAGGCCGGCGCGATCCGCATCGGCGCGCGAACCGTATTTGACGCCAACATCGGCGCCGCGGTGCCGACGCAGCGACGTGGCATCGGCTATGCGTTCCCGGGCGACGCCATGGTGCAGCAGCGCCCGGTGTTCGAGAATCTCTCGTTCTTCTCCCGCTTCGGCGCATCCGGCGCCCAGGACATCCGCACCTGCGTCAGCAAGGCGCTCGAGCAGGTCGGCGGCACCGAGCTTGCGAGCCGCCTGCCAGTTCAGCTGACGGCCGCCGAGCGCGGCCGCGTCGCGATCGCGCGCGCGCTGTTGCGCGATCCGCCGGTCGTGCTGCTCGACGATCCGCTGGGGCTGCTCGAAGGGACCGCGCGCACCGAGGCGCGCGCCTGGCTGCGCCAGCTCATCGCCGGCCTCGACAGCGCCACGCTGATCGCGACCCGCGATCCGATCGAGGCGATGGCGATCGCCGACCATGTCGTGGTGATGAACGACGGCATGATCGAGCAGGAAGGCCCGCCAGTCGAGGTCTACAACGAGCCCGCAACGGTCTTCTCCGCCGGGTACATGGGCAAGAGCAACCGCCTGGCGGGCACTCTGATCGAAAATGCCGGCATGCACGCGTCGATCGACGTCATGGGCTGTCAGATCAGCGGCGTCACGCAGACACGCTCTCCGATCGGATCGCCGGCGGTCGGCGTGATCCGCGTCGAGCGCACCCGCATCGGCGGTGGGCCGGGCGCCAATCGGCTGCCGATGACAGTGACCACGCAGATGTATGTGGGCGAGCGCTGGGAGGTCGTGTTCGCGTGCGAGGGGCTGACCGTGCAGGCCTACACGTCGGCGCCGCTGCGCCATGAATCGTATCACGTGGAGTTTCCGCCCGACGCCGTTTGGGTGTTTTGAGGCCAGCCGCACACGCAAGCCTATCGCCGTCATCCTGAGGCGCCCGCGCGCAATACGACGGACACTGCAACAAGCACCTGCGTGCGCGGGCCTCGAAGGATGGCGGCCCGTGCGGCTGCGTTGGGGCCGTCGTGCTTCGAGGCTCGCCCGGCCAAAAGAGGCCGGGCGAGCACCTCAGCATGACGGAGAAACATACGTGCGCGCGGCAGACTCCAATCGGGGCGGTACCGTCCAACCGATTCTTAACGCTCCCTTGCTAAGGCTCGGCCTTGCTCGCCCGTTCCGCCGGAACGGGCGCGTGGAGGCTTGCTTGGCGCTCACCCAATCCGAACCAGCACGGCCCTGGCTGACGCTCGCCTGGCGGCGGTTGTCGGCGCGCATGACCGCGCGGCTGGCCGCGCGACTCGGCGGCAGCGAGCTGATGCTGATCCAGCGCCTCGCCGGCACCGTGTTCCTGATCCGCGTGGTCAGTGCACTGTTGGCCTACGGCTCGCAGGTGCTGTTCGCGCGCTGGATGGGCAGCTTCGAGTTCGGCATCTATGTCTATGTTTGGACCTGGGTGCTCCTGATCGGGCAGGCGCTCGATCTCGGCCTCGCCACCGCGGCGCAGCGCTTCGTCCCGGAATATCGCGAGCACGGGCGCTTCGATCACCTGCGCGGCTATCTCTTCGGCAGCCGCTGCGTGGCAGTCGGCGTCGCGATCCTGGTCGCCATCTTCTGTGCAGGGCTGGTGCGGTTGCTGCAGCCGTGGCTCGACGACTACACGGTGATCCCGCTCTATCTCGCCTGCATCGCGCTGCCTGCCTATGCGCTCGCCAACGTGCAGGACGGCATCTCGCG
>Ga0066388_100002760_pt1 | contig 10964 bp, 10 predicted proteins | sample PanSoiMetaGPlot6_FD_64539 | JGI IMG/M metagenome (GOLD analysis project Ga0066388, IMG submission 64539) | Tropical forest soil microbial communities from Panama analyzed to predict greenhouse gas emissions - Panama Soil - Plot 6 (Hybrid Assembly) | ecosystem: Environmental > Terrestrial >... | reverse complement strand
AGGTCGGATAGATTCAACCTACAATAATCATCTGAAGCAACACCAATGAAGACGCCGGTTGAAGATCCTTTGAGCGTTTCGGGGACGATGCCGGCACTCTCAAAAGCTTCCCAGGCCACTTCCATGAGAATCCGTTGCTGAGGATCCATGCGCGAGGCTTCTCGCGGGGATATGCGAAAGAACTCAGCGTCGAATAGATCCATACCCTGGACGAACCCGCCAAAGCGGGTGCTCATCTTGCCCGGTCTCGTGTGATTCGGGTCAAACAGGTCTTCGATATCCCACCGATCTTTCGGTACCTCAGAAATGGCATCGACACCATTTTTCAACAACTGCCAGAACTGCTCCACCCCATTTGCTCCAGGAAATCGGCAGCCAATCCCGATTACGGCAATTGATTCCACAAAGACCTCCTTGTTGATTCGACCGTGCAGTTTGGCTAGCAATCATCCCGGACTTCGCTTGTCTTCTTTGTACTGCTTGAAACCAATCGCCGGGACCCAATGCTCAGACCGTTGCCGCGCTGAATCCCTGCCACAAACTTATGCTTAGTGCAAGTCACAGGTAGAGGAATGACTCGCGGTGGGCGCAGAATAGCTAGAGAAGCGGACCTTTCACTCTACCTTTTGCCCCACTCCCTCTGGTTTGCTGCCGATTGTAACGGTAGTTGAACCCGGGATAATGGAAGCAAATGTGTGCTCTCTGCCGCATTTGCAAGATATGTGTTACACGATCTTTTCGAGCTCCTCATGCGCGCAGTGCAGATCGATACCCGGCAGCCTTTACCGCCACCCTTTTTTGCTCAGGGAGTATTGGGGTCGGGCGTGGTCTGCGGCCTTGCCGTTTCGGACTGTTTGATATCTTCCTCTTCAGCCCTGGCGGCTATTCCTAACTTAGTATCCAGCAAGTTCGGGGCCGCCGGTACGGAGGTATCGGCAGCCTTGAGCGGCAGGTGGGCGAACAGGACATTCAATGCGCAAGCCACTGGCAGTGCAAAGATGATTCCAAGCATGCCATCGATCCGTGCGCCGATCATGATCGCAATGAAGATTAAGATCGGATGCAGTCCTATGACATTTCCGATGTAGCGAGGGGCAACGACGTTGTCCTTGATTTGCTGGAGGATCTGAAATACAGCTAAAAGAACCAGTATCTGGATCAGCCGGTTGCCCGGGACGTTAGCCATCCCGTCTATGAGCACAGCGACGATAGCTGGAAAGAAGCCGATTGGCGGCCCAATTACCGGGACAATCTCCCAGATTCCCAGAAAGACACTGAGCAAGAGGGCATAGGGTACCCCCAGGGCGATATAGACCCAGAGCATCACCAGCCCGAAGAGCAGTCCGAGTACGATCTGCCCGCGAAAGAAGGCCTGCAGACCGTTGTCAATGTCCGACACCATCAATTGCAGGGAGTTTCTGTATCGCTTCGGAAATAGGTTGACGATCGCATCGGCCATGACATGCCCCTCCAGCAGGAAGTAGAAGGAGGCGACGAGAATGCTGATCCAGTAAAGAAGCCAGGTCATCGTCGACATGGTGATGTCAAAGAAACGATTAATCAGCGCTCCCGGGTCCGGTTTGGGAATGTTTGATGTAATGCTCTGCAAGATATCGTTCGCGCTGACTTGAATCTGGGCAGCATGCAACCTGGCCTCGAGCGGTGTCGCTGCCCGACTCAACCAGTTGATGAGCTCCGGCAGCTTGTCAAAGGTCGTGTTGATAAGCTGAGAGACCTGATAGACCATGGCTGGCACAATTAAGACGCCACCAAATATGGTGATCACCGTTAACAAGGCGTACACAACAAGAATAGCTATGGCTCGCGAGCGCAGGTATCTTTCAAGAATGTCCACAACATTGATGAAGAGATAGGACAAAAGCACGGAAATTCCCAGGATGCGCAATATGTCAGCAAAGAATGCGCACACCTGGCAAAGGAAATAGACGGCAATCAGCGATAGAACGCCGACCGTCAACCGGCGTTGCCACAAAACAAGCCCAGTCTCTTGAGACCCTGTCCTCAAGCCTTCTTTGCTCTGGTTAACGGGCAATGCATTCGCTCCAGCAATAGCGATTATCAGTGGACCTTTATGATCTGCCTGAGATAGTCTATCTTATTACGCAGGTCCCCGACATCGGGTGGGTTGGGGGTAATCTCCAGGACCTTCCGATACTCCAGAAGTGCCTCGTCGTGTCTGCCCTGCTGGAGCAAGGAATCTCCCAGAAGCTTGTGGTATTTAGCCTCGTTCTGGCGCAGCATAATACAGATCTTGATTTCCTGCTCGGCATCAGTTGGGCGAGCAAGCAGCATGAGCACCTGGCTCAACCTGTAGCGAATCTCCGGGTCAAGCGCCTGCTTGCCGGCAGCTTCGCGTAACTCCGCCTCGGCAAGCTCGAGCTTGTTCTCCTGCTGGAGGATGATGCCCAGGTTGAACAGGTAGTCGGCACGGCCAGGCTTAAGCCTTAAAGCCAATCTTGCCTCCCTTTCGGCCTCCTCGAGCTTGTCGAGCTCCTTGAGCACAACTGCCAGATTGTTGTGGCAGGAAGCGCAGCCCGAGTTTACTTGAATCGCTTTACGGTATTCTTGGGCTGCCTCGACATTGCGTCCCCTGGCTTGCAGGGCGATGCCGAGGCGATTGTGCTCTTTTGATTCGTCCTGACCAGTATTGGCCATCGAGCAGTTCTGGCCGTTTGCCAGAGTAATTACCGCAAAAAGCGCGGCGAGAGCTGAAGGCGCTAAATTGCTTTTCATCGCCCAAATCTTACACTGGATTCCACAGCCGGACTCTGGAGGCTGTTAAGATAGGTTCCCGGGCTCTTGCCAGGCAGCGAGGTCTCAGCCGACTTGAAAGTCAAAATACTAGCGTCGCTTCTAATCGTCTCCGCGCTTCTGAACGTGGCTGGTCTGGTGTTTTTCATCTGCTTTCTGAACCTCCGCGGTCATTACAAGGAGGTAAGCCGGGAGCGCAACATCATGGCCCACAACCTGAGTGTAATCCACGGTGCCGGCGTTCTCAGCGATGTGCTCAGTTCGGATCATGTTTACAAGCGAACCTTTCGCAGCCATTATGATGGAGACGAGGATGTCTTTGGAATGATTCCGCCGTCCACGCCACCGCCCGCCAGGAACCTGACGCTCGTGGTTTATCTGCACGGTATGGGCTCGAGCTATCTGGAGCCTTTCGTGGTGCCCGAGAACAGGCCTATTGCTGATGCGGTGACGCACAAGTTTCCTTCCGTGGTCTTCATCTCCTCGAGCTACAGAAAGGAAGCTTCCTGGGGCAACCCGCCGGCGATGGCGGACATCACCCAGAACATCCGCGAGGTCTGTCAGGAGCTGCCAATTCAAAAAATAGTCCTGGTCGGCACATCCATGGGTGGCTGCACTGTGCTCACCTATGCTGCGATTGCCCCCACAGACATCAAAGACAAGATTGCCGGCGTGGTCAGCGTGGAGTCAGCCGGGGATCTGGCCAAGCTGTATAAGTTGTCCAGGCACCCAGCCATCCGCCCGGCCCTGGTCCAAGCCGTAGGCGGGGCTCCGGAACAGGCAGCCGAAGCTTTTCGGCAGATGAGCCTTATGGGCAACATTGACGGTCTCCGGCAAAGCGTGCGCGTTGCCGTGATTTCAGCTAAGGATGACGATATCGTTCCGCCCCAATTGCAGAAAGACATCGTGGAAGCGCTTGAGCAGCGGAACGTTCCGGTCAAATTGATCGAGATTGATGGTGGACATGGGGCGCCACCGGCGCCTGTTTACCTGCAGGGCATGGATTTCGTGCTTGGAAAGTCGGCGGCCAGTTGATCGGGAAGGTGCTGCATGTCTGGTGAAGTCTTGCGCGTATCTGTAGAAACGGTCGCCTTTGCCATTCACCAGGGAGTGCTGGAGGTGCTGCTAATCAAGCGCAAGTACGAGCCGTTCAAATCTTGTTGGGCCTTACCCGGCGGCTTTGTCTCGGACCAGGACGATACGCTGGAGGCGGCAGCCGCACGCGAGCTTGTCGAGGAGACCAACGTTGCCAACGTTTACCTGGAGCAGCTCTATTCCTTCGGCGACCGGGATCGGGACCCGCGCGGGCGGGTAGTCAGTGTTGCCTATCTGGCGCTCTTAAAGGAAGAGGAGGAGATAGAGCTGCGGGCAAGCTCGGAGGCCAGCGGGGTTGCCTGGTGGCCAGTCAACGATCTACCGGCGCTGGCTTTCGACCACGGGCGGATCATCAGCTATGCTCGTCAGCGCTTGAAGTACAAGATTGAGTATTCACCGGCTGCATTCAAGATGCTGCCGGAGAAGTTCACGTTACGTGACCTACAGGAGGTCTATGAGTCGGTCCTGGGCAAGTCGGTTGACAATCGCAACTTTCGTAAAAAGTTCTTGTCGACCAAGGTTCTGCAGGAGCTCGATGAGAGGAGTCAGGAGTCCTCCTTCCGTCCGGCCAGGCTTTACTCCTTCTCGGAGGAGGATTTTGAGCAGTTGCCGGACAGACCGGTGTTCGTCTTTTGATGTCAGAGTCTGACCGTCGAACCCACTTCAGAGCCGGGAGATGCTGGCAACATATCTTTGCAGCCAAAAAGACTGACGACTGCCCGGGTAGGATTTGTGTTTTAATCGTCCTGGCTCCTTGATAAAGGGCGCATACTACCGATGCTGAGACGGATCAACACGTACAGACTAATTGCCGCCTTTCTGGTGGCCTGGCTGGCGCTCGGACAGATGCTTGTCATGCCGGCAGAGGCTCAGAAGGAAACCTGGGACTACAAGGTCAGGGAAAAGTCGCAACAGTACACCTCAGCCGGGGTAGACCAGCTGACCAAAGGACAGACGGATCACGCGATCACCTTATTGATTTCGGCCACGCATGTTGACCCTACCGATCCGCTCCCCTATGGCATGCTTGGACTGGCTCTGGATATGAAGGGTCGCTATCCCGAAGGGCTGGATGCGCTCTTGAAGTCCTATCAAATGGCTCCTACGGTCGCGGAGACCGTTCTCAGTATTGGTGTCACCCGCTATCTGATGCACGATTACGACAAGGCAATTAACGCCTGGCGGAAGGTCCTGGAGATTAATCCGAATCTCTGTCACATTCATGCCAACATCGGTTTTGCCTACATGCGCAAGGGAGATCTGGCCAGGGCGACAGACAGCTTTCGCCAGATGATCAATTGCCATCCCAATTCTCAGGTCGCTTATCAGGGGATAGCGACCGTAAAGTACCTGGCCGGAGATTTCGCGGGTGCGCGTCAGGCAGCTGAGCAGGCGCAGTCAATATTTGCCTATCCGCCGGTGTTGCTTCTGCTGGCCAAGCTGGACTTTCTTCAGGGGGATCGCCAGCGCGGACAGAGACGGGTGCAGGAGTATCTCAGCCTCACGCGCAAACCCTGGCTGGAGCGGCCAATGACCGCTATCGGCTACGCCGCGCAACACGACTTTCACTGGGACCCATTGCTTTCCGACAACTTCGACAACGCCTATTTGGTCTGGGCTCGCTCCCTGGACCTGCCGAGAGAGGCCTCACGGCAGGCTTCGCTGGCTCGACAGGGAAAAGCCAGCGAGCTGATCGACAAGGCCAGGGCGGCGCTTTCGGCCGTGCCAAACGACTACTCTTTATTGAGGGAGCTGGGTCTGGTCCAACTGGGGAGCGGGCAATATTCGGATGCGGCGGAGCAGTTCAAGCGGGTGCTGACCGTTTGCCCGCAGATGAACGTCGACCGCCTGCATCTGGGACAGGCGCTGGCGCTGGATGGAAAGGCGGCCGAGGCTTCAGCTTACGTTCGCCAGTTCCAGCGGAAGTTTCCAGCTGAGCAGCTTTCGCCGACCTTGAGAGAGATTGCCCGGGTCGATCCCGGACTGAGCGGGCCGGCCGAGGGATCCAGCGCTCCACTGGAGGGTATCGAGACGGCCGAACCGGGGTTTAGCACGCCCAGAAAGAGCACCGATCCCAGCTTTTAGGTTATGCAGAACGCATCAATCATCGTGGTCGGTAACGAGATCCTTGAGGGAGTGACCCTGGACACCAACAGCCATTGGCTGCGGGAGTTTCTTACTGGCCTTGGCGGCAGGGTCAGGCGTGTGGTTCAGGTGCGCGACGAGCAAGAGGTTATCGGTGCCGAGGTGAGACGCTGCCGGGAATCCGGAGAGTTGCTCACATTTACCATTGGCGGGCTCGGACCAACTTCGGATGATGTCACCCTCCCGGCGGTATCGCAAGCGCTTGGCCTGCCGATGGAAAGAAACGAAGCGGCGCTGGCGATGGTGACTGAAGCGTACCGAAAGCTTCGGGAAAGGGGGGTGGTAGCAACCGACGAACTGTGGCCGAGCCGACTGAAGATGGCCATCCTGCCGAGAGGTGGCCGGCCGCTCCTGAATACGGTCGGCACTGCCCCGGGTGTGCTCATTGAGCTGGCGGCGGCTAGCTGGGAGGAGCCAACAGCAGCTTCCGATCAGAGTGTCACTTCAGTAGATCTGACCGGGCAGAGCCAGGTGCTAATCTGTCTGCCGGGCGTGCCTGCGGAGATGCGCGCGATCGTCGAGTTGTCGCTGGCCGAGGACCTGCGCCGGCGTTTTGGAAATGCTGCCTACATGCGTGAGGACTACCTGACCGACTGCCGGGATGAATCCCAGCTGGCCAGCCCGCTTGCCGAGGTGCGACAGGAGTTTCCGCGTGTGCTCTTCAAGTCCCATGCCGAGCAGGCTGGGCCGGATGGCAGGGTCAGGATAACGGTCTCGTCAGCAGCAGGGAGCTGGGATGAGGTGCGCGAACGGCTTGCCAAAGCAACAGCCAGACTCAGCGCAATCCTCGCCCGGCAGAGGATCCTCTTGCATAACCTGGACGAGCACGGCAGCGAGCCGGCCTGAATTACCGCCGATCCGGAGTTAACAGTGGTTTAAGCGACTGGCAGCTCGCCTGCGGAACGTGCGATACTCTAACCTGGCTTTCCGGCGTTCAGTCGACTCCCCGGCCCTTCATGCCGGTGGGGAGTCGTGAAGGCAATCGACAGATCACAGCAAGCGAGCAAACGAACTATGGTTTCCGAGATGCAAACGGCCGTCACCATTGAATTGTCCGAGGTCTGGGTGCCCGAGTTCGGGCTGTTTGACACCATGTACCTGGAACAGGACAAGCAGTACCAGGGCAGGCTCTATCGTCTCAGTGCGGAAGCGACCAAAGCAATTTCAGAAATTGTCGGTTTCACAGCCAAGTTCGATTCTCCCAGCATTCGCACCGCCTATCTCGATATAGTCAAGACCGAGGGGCACGTGACCCTGGATATGGATCGCAACACGAAACCGACCGACCTCAGTCTGCGTTACAGCCGCGAGCTCTGGGGCAGTCCTGAACCGATCTCCACGGGTGCCGATAAGGGCACTGAAGCGCTTCGACCGTGGATGAAAAGCGTATTCGAGACCCGCTTCGTGCCGGAAAAGGTCTTCGGCGCGCTTTCCCACCATCTGAGATTGAAGCCGGAGCAGCTCGAGCACTTTTATATCCGTGTCAACTTCAAGGACAAGACCGCCGGGCTGATTAGCGAGGATCAATACATAGAAGAGTTTCCGACACAGCCGTTTCAGGTTTTCGCTCTACCGGCAGGGCACATCGCTGCCATCCCAGCGACCGAGCTGTCTATCACCAGCCCAGGTTCTGCCCGGTCGGCGACAGTGGATGCGGCAAGGGCGCCCTCTCAGGAGGCAGGAGCGAAATATGCCACCTACTCCAAGAGCGAGATTGATCGGATGCTGAAATTGCAGACCGAGAACATTACAAGCGCGCTGGGCAGCAAGATTGGCTCGCAGCAACGGGTTTTCCAGGACGCTGTAGAGGCGCAGGAGAAGGCCTTCGTCAAGATTGCGGACAAGCTTGCTGTCCAGGTTGAGGATTCCAGGGGCAAGCTCGAAATCAGCTCAAAGTCCGCTCAGGAGAGCATGAGGGCCGAGTTAGAGCAGTTCAAGAACGTGCTCAGCAAGGAGCTAAATGAGTTCCGCGCTCACGTCAACAAGAACATTTTGCCTGTGTCCAAGGCTATCGAGGAAAAGGTTCAGGCGATTCAGGTTTCGGCAAAACAAGGCGGCGAAGATTCAAAACCGATTCTTCTGGCCGTAGGAGCAGCGCTTTTAGCCGCGATTATCGGCAGCACTGTTTTTCTGGCAATGAGTCTGGTCAAACTATCCGAGATATCCGAAATAAAGGTCGAGCTTTCCAAAGTTGCTGACCGGCTCAATAAGTAGCTGCTAGGCCCTGGCCAATCCCAAAAAGAGACCATGCTCTCCCGATGCCAGAAAAGGCACAGCGATGAACTATTCTCTTGCTGGGACGAACCGAAGTGCTAAGTGTACTGGCAGAGTTGAAGCCTGCCAATCAAGTTAGGGACGGCCATAAGCGATTGTGCCGTCCCTGCGGCTCAGGCAATGCCTACGCCTTCTTTTCCCTCTGCAGGTAGTCGTATACCCAGGCGATCAGGTAGAAGGTCACGAAGCCTTCCACGAAGGACCAGACGGCTGCAATCGCACTGCCAAGGAACCCGGCTTTGTAGCCGATATACATTGACGAGAGCGATTCCAGGAGTCCTGTTCCCCAGCCGCCGAGCGCAGACCCGATTGCCAGGAGGACCACAAAGAGAGCTGCGATGATGCCTCCAGCTAGACCAAATTTTAGTGCGTCAATTTTCATAAGAGCCTGTCTCCAGTGCAGACTGTCTGCAACGTCGACCGGAAATCCGGAGCGACGTCCTCGGAGACGAGGTGCCAGTGCGGATGCAGGTAGCCTGCACTTTCACTATATAACAAAATTGGACCAGCGCGCAGACTGCTATCGGCTCGACTGCTAGCCGATCTTTCGCCACCGACCGCGATAGTGAAGCTTTTTCCAGGTCTCCCCGTGCTTGACGAAAACGTCGGTAGCCTTGCACTCCTCCTTCATCGGATGCTTGCCACCAATCTCCTTGTAGGCGATGAAGTTGACCACAGCCACGTTGCCGGTCACCTTTGCGTATGGATGGTCGATCGTAAAGGAAAGCACCGGCGTTGAGCCGTTGGGAGCATTGTCCGCGAACTTTTGCTTGAGATAGGCGAGAACTGCCTCCTTGCCCACAATCAGCTTTTTTGTGCTCTCGTCGAATGTGGTGCAGCCATCATCCAGATACTTTTCGTAGGTGGAAAGGTCGCCTTTGGCATAGGCCGCGGCCAGAATCTTGAGAGTGTCTATCACCTTCTCCGACTCGGCGCAGGCAGCATGTGGCTCCACACAGCTCACCTGGCAGTCATGCCCGGGCGGAGCCTGATCACACGGGTCCCCGGTCGCTGGCTCGACAGCGCTGGCGCCGATGGTTGCGGAAGCAGACAGTGCGGTGACCAGGAGAATGCTGGCGGTGAATTTCCATTGGCGTGTCAGGTGCATTTGACTCTTTCCTCCGGGCAAGCGCATCTATCGGAGCTGGTTCATAGCGGCTTCGACGTCCCGTATCGACTTCTGGTTCTGGTCCAGATACGAATCTAGTCTGGACAGGGCTTGCTGAAGCTGAGCAACTTTCCGGGCAGTATCGTCATATGCCCTCTGCAGCTCGGCCTGCTGTTGTAGAAGCGCATCGCGGGAGCGCTGCAGGTTGTTCATGGCGTACTGGTCATAGGCCCGGGCCACGCCAGCAAGAGAGAAAAGCAAGGCCAGGAGCAGACAGGCTCCATTCCGCAATCTAATTGAGTGTCTGCGCTTGCTTGCTCTCATCGCGAGTCGCCCTATTGTCAATTAACTCTAATGGCAATCCGAAGCTCCGAAAAGATCACTAAGTAAGGCTTAATGTTCCGCCAAAAATTTAACGTCTAGACGACAATTTCTGATTGGCGGCGCTCCTGTAGTAATTACAGCCGTGGCTGGGGTCGATGGCCGACTCAAGAGTCTGTACTACTTTGCCAGTTCCTTTGGCACCACCTGGTGCCGTGGCGTTGGTCTCCGGGCCACTGGAAAAATCGGGCGAACTGTGATATAACGTACGATAGACGATTACTTAGGAGTTGCTACAGCGTAATTCGGTAACAAACCTGGAATTGAGGAGATGAGCTGATGCTCACCAATTTGACCAGAGAGATACACCAGCGCTTGCCAGAAGTCCCAGAGGGCCTGCTTCAGGATCTCGTGACCGAGAACGTGGATGCATCTCTGGTGGCGCGGGCGCTTGAACTGTCCCTGGCTGAGGACCTGGGCACGGGCGACTTGACCACGACCTGCCTGGTTCCTGAAGACAAGGTGGTGCGGGGGAGCGTTGTCTACAAGCAGGCTGCCCTTGTCGCTGGTTTGAATGTATTTGCCGCGATTTTCCAGCTCGTCGACCCGGATGTTAGCGTGAGCGTGCTCCTGCCAGACGGGACGCAAATCAAGTCTCCACCGCAGGTGGCTGCCATCCTGACCGGGCCGGCGCGCTCGATCCTTGCTGGCGAGCGGACGGCCTTGAACTTTCTGCAGCGACTTTCCGGCATTGCAACCGGCACCCGCAAGCTTGCGGACCTCGTCGGCCGCTCGGGGGTAGCCCTGCTGGATACGCGCAAGACGACACCTGGTTTAAGAGTCTTCGAGAAATATGCTGTCCGGGTGGGCGGGGGAAAAAACCATCGTTTCGGGCTTTTCGATGCCGTTCTTATTAAGGACAATCACCTGAGCCTTGCCGGCGGGGTTGGCTCTGCCGTCAGTCTGGCCAGGAAGAGCTGCCCCGGACACAAGATTGAGGTGGAAACCACCACCCTGGACGAGGTCGGGCAGGCCGTCGCAGCGGGAGCAGATGTCATACTACTCGACAACATGGAGCCGGGGCTGGTTTGCCGAGCGATTGAGCTCATTGCTGGCCGGTGCCTGGTCGAAGTCTCAGGCGGAATCAACGCCCAAAACATTCATCAATATCTCGTTGCTGGAGTCGATGCCATTTCTGTAGGTGCACTAACGCATTCGGCTATGAACATCGACATTAGCCTGGAGGTGG
>Ga0066388_100002759_pt1 | contig 10966 bp, 11 predicted proteins | sample PanSoiMetaGPlot6_FD_64539 | JGI IMG/M metagenome (GOLD analysis project Ga0066388, IMG submission 64539) | Tropical forest soil microbial communities from Panama analyzed to predict greenhouse gas emissions - Panama Soil - Plot 6 (Hybrid Assembly) | ecosystem: Environmental > Terrestrial >... | reverse complement strand
ATGAACGCCATCAGGATTCATCAGCAACACTGAAGCGAGCGTACCCGGCCGTTGCTCCTCGATGATCCTGCACAAGGCATTGAGGATTTCTTTCAGTGGAACGGCGGTGGCTATCATTTCGAGAAGCTGCTTTTCCCCCCGAAGCAAAGCTTCCGCGCGTTTTCGCTCCGTGACATCGACTGAGGTGCCAACGTACTCGATGACATTTCCGGCGTCATCGAAGACCGGATGGGTCCTCCCGTGGATGTATTTCACTGTCCCATCTGGGAGCACGATCCTGTAATCGTTCACAATCTCAGTCCTCAAGTTGCCGCTGGATACTTGGTCTATTTGCTCCTGCATGAACGCGTTGAGATCGTCCGGATGAACCCGCTGCCACACCGTTTCGTTATCCGGAAGGCCTTGCTCTGGATCGAACCCCAAGATTCGAAACATTTCCTCGGACCAGTAAACCGGTTTACTCATACCAGGCTTATGAGCTCGACTACCGGTGTGAGTCAGCCTCTGCGCTTCCGAGAGGTAAGCCTCACTGCGTCGGACCTGCTCTTCCGCGCGCTTACGATCTTCGACATCGATAGCAGCTCCATACCATTTTACGATATTGCCATGTTCATCGCGCAGTGGCACGGCTCGTACCAGCAGCCAGCGATAGTTCCCGTGTGCGTCGCGATGCCGAGCTTCGCTTTCGGCCGGTTGACCACTTGCAAGCGCCTCGCGCCACTTACGCAGATGCGCGGCGACGTCGTCGGGGTGAAGGATCTTATCCCAGCCTGAGCCGGCACTCTGCTCTGCCGATAATCCCGAGAATTCGATCCATTTTCGACTTACAAATTCGTTGGACCCATCGGCCCGCGTCACAAAAGCCATCGCCGGGATAGTCTCGATCAGATCCCGAAGCTGCTTTTCGCTACGGCGCACGGCTTGCTCGGCCCGCTTGCGATCTTCGATGTCGATGGCAGTGCCGTACCACTTTACGATGTTGCCGTGTTCATCCCGCAGCGGAACATTGCGAACGAACCACGAGCGATATTCACCGTCCGCTCGCCGCAGCCGTACCTCGGTGTCGAGCGGCTGCCCATCCTTGAGGGCGCTCTCCCATTCAGCACGGGTCCGGGGCTGATCATCCGGATGGATGATGTCCAGGGACTTGCGCCCCATGGCCTTGTCCGTGGATAGGCCTGTGTAGTCGTACCAGGCTCGGTTCATGAAATCGACGCTGCCGTCCGCCAACGCGCTCCACGCCATCGCCGGAATTGTCTCAAACACGTCACGCAATTGCTTCTCACTTCCGCGGGCGGCCTCTTCGGCGCGTTTGCGATCGGTGATGTCTTCGCAGACTACCAGCAGAACCGGTCGGTTCTTCAGAAGAAGCGCGTTGGCCGTTTCCCGCACCCAGATGACTGTACCATCCTTTCGGACCTTGCGTGCCTCCCATTTAAACGTGCGGCCGAGATTTTGGAAACAATTCTCCACATCCTTTCTGACCTGTTCTCGGTCAGCGTCATAAAAGATATTTAGTAATGACTGCCCGACCAATTCGCTCGGGTTATAACCCAACTGGTCCGCACCGAACGAATTTACGGAGAGAGTTGTGCCCGTCCTGTCCACCATGAAGTACATGACAGGATTGCTCTCGAAGGCAGCCTTCCATTGCTCTTCGCTGTCGCGCAACGCTTGCTCGGCCCTCCTGCGTTCTGCTTTCTCCCGCGCTTCACGCAACGCGCGGCTTACCGCCGGCACCAAGCGGCTCAATCGCGTTTTTAAGACGTAATCGGTCGCACCAAGCTTCAGGGCTTCAGTCGCGACCTCTTCGCCGAGCGTGCCGGAAACGAAAATGAACGGCACATCGGGCGCGTGTCGTTGCGCCAGCATGAGCGCGGAAATCCCGTCAAACGCCGGCAAGGTGTAATCAGCCAGGACAAGATCGACATCGTCCTTGCGCAGCGTCATCAGAAAATCCTGCGCCGTCTCGACTCTCGTTAGGCGGGTCGGAATTCCTTCCGCTTCCAACGTCGCCTGCAACAACTCCGTGTCAGCGATGTTGTCTTCGAGATGCAGAATTCGCAGCGGCGCATTCATTACAAGTTACCGATTCTTGATCGAGCCCGGCGGCGGCTCGTTGATCACCGCCCAAAATACGCCGAGCTCTTTCACCGCGTTCACGAATTCGTGAAAATCCACCGGCTTGGTCACGTACGCGTTCACGCCTAACTTGTAGCTGTGCAGAAGGTCGCGCTCTTCGTTCGATGAAGTGAGCACGACCACAGGAAGCATTTTCAAATTTTCATCCACGCGCACTTTCTCGAGCACTTCGAATCCGTTCACCTTCGGTAATTTCAAATCCAGCAACATCACCGCCGGATTTCCGTTAGGCCGGTCCGCGTATTTTCCCCGTTGAAAAAGAAACTCGAGGGCTTCTTCGCCATCGCGCGCGACCACCACTTCGTTCGCCAGGTTGTACTCCGCCAAACCGGTGAGCGTTAGTTCGACATCTTTCGGGTCATCTTCCACTAACAAAATGCGTTTTAATCCATTCATAAGTTCACCTTTGCAGTTTTCGGCAATGCGACATAAAACGTGGCGCCGCTGTCGATCGTGCCTTCGGCCCAGACTCGTCCGCCGTGTCGATGGACGATGCGTTGCACGGTCGCCAGACCGATTCCCGTGCCTTCGAACGCTTCCTGCGAATGCAACCGCTGAAACACGCCGAAGAGTTTGTCTTTGTATTTCATGTCGAAGCCGACGCCGTTGTCTTTGACAAAAAAAACAACTTCCTCGGGCCGATGATTTAAGGAGCCAATTTCAATCCGAGCCTGTTTGCAGGGGCGAGTAAATTTGAGCGCGTTGGAAATGAGATTGTTGACGACGAGCCGCAGCATTGCCGGGTCTCCGTGGCAGATCGGCAGCTCGCCAATCTTCCAATCGATGTTACGGCCCTGCGCGTCCGGCGCACTGTCTGCTACCACAGCTTTGACCAGTTGCTCGAGCTTGACCGTGGTTTGGTGCGTCTCGGCCCGGCCAATGCGCGAAAAAGCAAGCAGATCATCTACGAGATTGCCCATCCGGATAGCGGAATCGAGAATCGTCGCGATGTGATGCCGGCTTTTGTCGTCCAGAACCGGTTCCGCGTGTTTCTGTAAAAGTTCAGTAAATCCAGCGATATGCCGAACCGGCGCGCGCAGGTCGTGCGATACGGAATAAGCAAACGCCTCCAGTTCTTTGTTGACCGCCTGGAGTTCTCGCGTGCGTTCGACAACTCTTTGCTCAAGGTCTTCGTTCAATTTGCGAATTTCTTTTTCCGCCCGCTTGCGCTCCGTCACGTCGCGATTGATTTCCAGGGTCGCAACAGGGGCGCCGTGTTCGTCGCGTCGCAAGGACTGCCGGCTGGCTACGACGACTTGCCTGCCATCGCGTTTGGTGTGGATCAGTTCGCCTTCCCAGCGCCCCGTACGCTGCAGCGTTGCATTAATTTGATCAAGCGGTTCCGGAAACGTCGTCTGCAAGAGTTCGTGAGTTACCTTGCCCATGGCTTCGGCAGCACTCCAGCCGTAAGCCGTCTCCGCGCCCGGATTCCAAAACGTGATTCGGCTTTCAGGATCGCGGACGATAATCGCATCGTGCGCCAGGCTCAAAAGCTCCGCTTGTTTTTTCAATTGGTGGTCTGCTCGTTTGCGCTCGGTGATGTCCCTGACTAGCTCCTGATATTGATCTTCGCCAGCGGCGGACAATGAAACCTCCACAGGGATGGTTTGATTGTCCTTGCGCAGGAATTGTCGTTCAAAGCGCAAAGCAGATTTGTCGCCTAATCGTTCAATTCTTTCGTGGAACAAATGGCGCTCGACGGGCAGGCAAGTATCAGCCATGGCCAAGCCGATTAGTTCATTTTCAGTGCCACCGTATAAGTGCACGGCCGCGACATTGCCTAAGACGCATTTACCAGTTTTGTCCAAAACGAAGACCGCATCCGGTGACGTATCGATTAGCTGACGATACTTTCTCTCGCTCGCCCGAAGCTCGGCGGTACGCTCGAGAACCTTAATCTCCAACTCGTCGCGGGATTGTTGAAGTTGTCTTTCGACTCGGCGGCGACCCAAAGTAAACCAACCAACCAGCAGCGCAAACGAGGTGAAGAGTACAAGATGCGGCACGTCTTCATGGGTCAGGACGAAGTCATGAAGCGGTCCCGTGAAAAAGTAGCTGTAAGCGAAAGCCGACAAGACGACCGCGATTATCGTAGGACCTAGTCCGCCGTACCAGGCAGCCACTGCGATCGCAAAAAGGAAGACAGAGGCTTGCCCATGCGGGATGCCGAAGTTCCAGGTCACGACCGCAACGGCCGCCGCCACAGCGACGGCTCCCACTGCCAACCCATACCGCAAAGCCAAGCCTCCGATACCGGGTGCCGACACCGCGGTTTTCAAACCACTTCTTTCCAGGCTGGCGGCCGGTTTCATGTAGTTGTCGTTGTCTGCCCGAGGGAGCAAAGCGAGCTATTAAAAGTTTAAGCGCTATCTGTGCCGCCCGCGACATTTGTTTCATCCCTCAAAAGGGGTGGAGCGATCTCTCCCCGGCGCCGGATAAGCAAATCTAACTATTGCTGCGTCGTTGGGCTGACGAGCCGTCTGTAGTGTTAGGAAAAGACCAACCCTTCGATGAAAACGAACAAACCCAAGCGCACCAGTCTGTGGCGAATTTTCTCTCGTCGCTCCACGGACGCACACAATCCGTGGCTCATCCTCAGCATGGAACAATTCAATTTTGGAGGCGGCCTCAGCCAGGTGATCGCGCGAGAACAGGCACAACAGTTCGGCAGATGAGAACGGCGCAACATCAACTGCCTCGCATTCACGAGACGCCGCGAAAGTCTGCACGCATGTGGATCGACGTAAACACCGATTGTCAATCGATCGTTGTAGATGCGCCGGTGACGGAAGTTTACCGCCGTTGCCTGCGCTTCCAGGATTTTCCGCGATTCATCACTTCCATCAAGAAGATCGAACAGATCAATGAGACACATTTCTCCTGCACCTCAATCGTCAATGGCCGGGAAGTTAAAACTGTTGTCACCATCATGATGCGCGTTCCCGACCGCCGGATCACGTGGCAGGGCGTTATCGACAATTTTCAGGTTGGCGTCGTATCTTTTGATCCGCTAGCTGGAGGTGCCACAAAAGTGACGGTCAAGGTGCGTTCAGTTTTGGAACCAGTCATGCTTGCCGGGTCGCTCAGTCATTATCTCAGGAACTTCAAAGTCTATATTGAAAACGATGGCGAGGGGAAATGAACCTCTCGCAAGCGCTCTCTCCTTAATGTCTGGTTCGCCTAATTGAAGGCGATTTCTCGTCCTTTTCAGAACAGAGCTTGCTTAGCTCTTGGACGAGTGCCCAATGCAACCAACTTCGCAGCCGCTCAACGCTGCTCAGCTTCCGTTCTTTATTTATTCGGTTGTTGTGCTGGCCCTTGCTCCTCTGTTCTCCTGTTATGCCTTTCCAACTGTCGAAAATCTCCCGAATGAGGGAGCGCAGGCTACCTCGCTTCGGTTAGCGCGAAATCTCGCGCCTGTTCAGTAGTCGCAAATTTGTGTAAGCAGCATCATAATGCCGCATGACAACAGTTTCGGATACGCCTGCTACTCAGTCTCAGGAAGGAAACCTTGGAATGAAAACGCTGGCCCGCGACAAGGGTGTGGCAGCGTCGGCGCCGGACGGCGCCCCAGTTGCGCCTCCCTGCGCAATGGTCATTTTCGGCGCTGCCGGTGACTTGACAAAGCGGCTCGTCGTTCCAGCGCTCTACAACCTGGTGAATGCCGGGCGGCTGCCTAAGGAATTTCGGTTGGTTGGCTTGGACCTCGCCCCGAAAACGACAGAGGAATGGCGCACCGGGCTCACCCAGACCATGCAAGAATTCGTCGGCGCCGATGGCGAGTTCGCAGTCGATCATGTAGACCAGACTGTCTGGCAATGGTTGGCCGAACGGATGAGCTATTTACAGGGCGACTTAAACGATCCGAAAGCATACAGTCGCCTTGACGCACATCTCGCTGAATTGGATAAGGTAGCCGGGACGGCAGGCAACCGCCTCTTCTATCTCGCAATCGCGGACCGTTTCTTTAGTGTGGCGGTCGACGGTCTAGGAGCGGCGGGTCTGGTAACAGAACGCGACGGCCAATGGCGGCATTTGATTATCGAAAAGCCATTTGGCCACGATTTGGCTTCGGCCGAGGCGCTGAACCGCGATATTCTGAAGCACCTGCGCGAGCATCAGATCTACAGGATCGATCACTTTCTCGGCAAGGAGACGGTCCAAAACATCATGGCGCTCCGCTTTGCAAACGGTCTCTTCGAGCCGATGTGGAACCGGGAACACATTGACCACATTCAAATCACCGCTGCGGAGACTGTCGGCGTAGAGCAACGGGGAAAATTTTACGAGAAGACTGGAGCCCTGCGCGACATGGTGCCTAATCACGTATTTCAGCTACTGGCGATGACCGCAATGGAGCCACCGATTTCCTTCGATGCCGATGCGGTTCGAAACAAGAAAGCTGAGGTAGTCGAAGCCATCCGCCCACTCGATGCTGCGGCAGCGCTTCAGGATGCAATACGTGGGCAATACGACGCGGGTACCGTCTCCGGCAAGTCTGTGCGCGCGTATCGTCAGGAGCCGAATGTCGCTCCCGATTCGAACACTGAGACGTACATCGCCTGGAAGTTACAGATCGATAACTGGCGTTGGGCCGGCGTGCCGTTCTACCTTCGCACTGGAAAATACATGACGCGCCGAGTTACGGAGATTGCAATCAACTTTCACCAGGCACCGTATACACTTTTTCGCGGTACAGATGTCAAACGCATGCATCCTAACTGGATGATCCTCCGTATCCAGCCGAGCGAGGGCATCGGCCTTGAGTTCGCGGCCAAGCGACCCGGTCCATTCGTTAGGCTAAACAACGTGACCATGGACTTTTGCTACAAGGATTTTTTCAACGCCGTACCCAATACCGGCTATGAGACACTTATCTATGACTGCATGACGGGCGACGCGACTTTATTCCAGCGCGCCGATAACATCGAGGCAGGTTGGGCAGCTGTTCAGCCTATCCTTGATGCCTGGGCGAACAATCCGCCACGGGATTTTCCGAACTATGTCGCGGGTTCAAGCGGGCCAGCTGCAGCTGACGAATTGCTGGCGCGCGACGGGCGAGCCTGGAGGCCCCTGACGTAACGACTTGCCATGGAGGTCTTGATGAGAGACAAACTGACAGCAATGCTATGACCGGTCGCATCGAAATATTTCCAGACCCGCCAGCGCTCGCCCGTCACGTGGCCGAATGGATTACCTCAGCTGCGATTGCTGCAAAGCAAACGTTCCGCGTGTCGCTCTCGGGTGGATCCACCCCAAAAACGTTGTATCAATTGCTCGCGTCGGATGAGTTCAGGAATCGTTTTCCGTGGCAACGTGTTTCCTGGTATTTTGGCGACGAGCGATTCGTTCCCTACGACAGTCCGGAAAGCAATTATCGGATGGTGCGTGAGGCGATGTTCACAAAAGCCCCAGTGCCGTCGGAGAACATCCATCCCGTTCCGTGCGACGGAAGCCCGGAAGATGCTGCTGAACGTTACGAACGAACTCTGCAAAACGCTTATGGAGCAACGATTCTCGATCCGGCCAGACCGCTTTTTGACGTGATGCTACTAGGTCTGGGCCCGGACGGGCATACGGCGTCGCTGTTGCCGGGTGAACCTGTACTCGAGGAACGCAAACGATGGGTGACGGCCGTGTCACACGGACGGCCCGAGGTGCGCATCACAATGACTTATCCAGTGATCGAAAGCAGTCGGCGCGTCGCGTTTCTCGTCACTGGCAGCGAGAAGGCGCCTATTTTCCGCGCTATTCGGGCCGGCGGCAGCCAGGTGCCAGCGGCACGCGTGCAGCCCGTTGGCGAGCTCTTCTGGTTCGTCGATCGAGCCGCGGCGGGCGAGTCGTAATCAACATGGCATTTCGATCTCAGCTCGTACTGGGAACCGATTATTCTGAGGCTTCCGCGCCGGAATCCGCCGCGCGGTCGATCCTCATTGCGCCTTCGGTGTTGTCCGCAGACTTCACCCGCTTGGGCGACGAGATCCGCGCAGTCGACGCTGCGGGCGCTGACTGGATTCACGTCGATGTGATGGACGGCCGATTCGTGCCTAACATCACCATTGGACCCGTGGTGGTGGAGGCGATCCGACGATCGACTGCGAAACCTCTTAATGTGCATCTGATGATCGTCGAACCGGAGCGCTACATTGATGCGTTCGCGCGAGCGGGAGCCGATCATCTGCTGGTTCAAGCCGAGCCCGGCTCCACGATTCATCTGCATCGAACGCTGAGCCGGATCCGAGATCTCGGAAAGAAAGCGGGCGTCGTGCTGGACCCGGCGACTCCTCCAGAGCTCATCGAGTATGTGCTTCATCTTTGTGATATCGTTATGGTGATGACTGTGAATCCCGGATTTGGTGGTCAGGCTTTCCTTTCCGAGATGCTGCCGAAAATCCAGCTGCTCCGCGCGATCTGCGCACTGCGGGATGTTCATCCCATTATAGAGGTCGACGGTGGAGAGAACAGAACAACCGCGGCACAGGCGGTCGCTGCAGGAGCAACTGCCATCGTTGCGGGCTCGGCGATTTTCGGCGCGAAAGATTATGCGGGCGCGATCGCATCGATCCGGGCGCACGCGGCCGCAGCGGCGCAGGCATGAATACGTCTGGTCTCACGTCGGACACCAATCGGGACGCGCTAAAACGCGCCGCGGCGGAAGCAGCGGTGGAACTCGTCCAGGATGGCATGGTGGTCGGGCTCGGCACTGGCTCGACAGCGACGTTTGCAGTTGAGGCGCTTGCTCGGCGGCACCGAGAAGGATTGCAATTCATCGGCATTCCTACTTCCGAGCGTACAGCTGCCCAGGCGAAAGTTGCAAACATTCCGCTCACTTCATTCCGCGAACATCGCCAAATTGACCTTACGATCGACGGTGCGGACGAAGTGGAACGCGAGACGCTCAACCTCATCAAGGGGCTCGGCGGCGCGTTGCTGCATGAGAAGATCGTTGCCGCCGCGAGTCGACGCCTGGCAATTGTGGTGGATGGTTTGAAGGTGGTGGATCGACTGGGTGGACGCACACCGGTTCCGGTAGAGGTGGTCACCTTTGGCCTGGAAGCAACACAGGCGGCGCTTGAATCGATCGGTGCCACAGCGCGGCTTCGCGAGTCCGCAATGGGCGAGGCTTTCATCACCGATAGTGGTAATCGCATTCTCGACTGCAGCTTTGGTCCAATTGCTGATCCAGCAGCGCTGGAAGATCAGATCAGGCGAGTGGTGGGAGTCGTTGAATGCGGACTTTTCGTCGGCCGCGCAAATGTCGTCTTTGTTGCGGACACGAGCGGTGTTCATCGTCTGGAGATCGCGCGCGATCGGCGATAGTTGTAGGAACGCTCGCGGTTATCATGCGAAAGAGGTAGCCAACGCTGCCTCTTCTGTGACGCTACAAAATCTAACAAAGATACGGCCCCAAAGTGTGGCCAACTGATGTCATTGTAAGACGTGCGAACAACCTCGCCGAACCAGAAGGCTCGAGAACACTCGATTGCTGGCGAGAAAGAAGCAATCCCTTTGCGACAGCCTTGGCCTAACAGCAGTGTCAGTAACTAGTTAAAGGAGTGAGGCATGAATCAACTTACAAATCTGTTAGTTAAGATAGGTATTCTCAAAAACGACCTTGATTACCACCTGATCCGCGCATCGCTGGTCGTCATTTTCTTTTTCTTCGGCTATCAGAAGTGGTTCGAATATGAAGCGCAGGCATTGCTTCCTTACATCAGGAACGGCCCTCTGCTTTTCTGGATGTATCCGGTTTTCGGTGTTCGGGGAGCCACTTACTTCCTCGGAGTGGCCGAATGGCTGTTTGGTGGATTGTTGTTCCTGGGCTTTTGGAACAAGAAATTGGGAATTCTCGGAGCGCTCGGTGCATGTTTTTCCTTTATCGCCACCTTCACCATTATTCCGTTCATCCCGGGCGGATGGGCTCCATCTGCGGGCGGCTTCCCTGCTATGACCGAAAGAGTTGCGTTTCTTATGAAGGATCTCGTTCTGTTCGCCGCGTCGTTTTATTTGCTCAGCGAGGACGTGGCAAGAACGTTCGTTTCTACCGACCATCTACGGGATGGATTGCAACGGGAACACTTCCGCCCGCTGCATGTCAAGCGAGCAAACTAGCTGACATGCGTAATCAGTTTTTAAGATGACAGTCACCAACCAACAATTGAAAGGAATAGTCACATGCAAACAACGACGCTAGATAAAGCGCAACAAAAGGCAAAAGACGATAAATTTGACCAACAGCCAGTTGTTGTCTTGCCCGACTCTGGTGAGCGACTAAACATCGCGGGCAGTCAAACTTTTCACAAAATTAAGAGTAAGGACACGAACGGTGTCTTCTCTGTTATGGAGTTTGTTACACCTCCGGGAAAAGGCGTAGCGCTTCATGTTCATGAACGCGAAGATGAGCTTGTTTATCTTTTGGAAGGAGAAATTGAAGTCACGCTTGGAAACCAAAAAATGAAAGCGATTCCAGGCGTCATGGCATTATTGCCAAGGGGAATTCCTCATGGTTTTACAAATGTTGGGAATAAGTCCAGCAGGCTTTTAGATACAATATTACCGGGCCAGTTTGATAATTATTTTGTTGAACTGGCTGCCCTGTATGCAGTTGGAGAGCCATCAGATGAGCAAATTGAGGCACTTTCCAGAAAATACAGGATTAGATATCTATAAGGTACAAACGAATTGAAAAGGAGTCAGACAATGCAGAAATACAGAATCATTCTCCCGCTAGTCGCCGTTGTGTTTTTAGTGGCCTGGTACGCGTTCCGTCCCGAACGTCTGTTCGTAAACCATAGTGTCCATGAAGAACTGCCGACGGCGCAGG
>Ga0066388_100002758_pt1 | contig 10967 bp, 11 predicted proteins | sample PanSoiMetaGPlot6_FD_64539 | JGI IMG/M metagenome (GOLD analysis project Ga0066388, IMG submission 64539) | Tropical forest soil microbial communities from Panama analyzed to predict greenhouse gas emissions - Panama Soil - Plot 6 (Hybrid Assembly) | ecosystem: Environmental > Terrestrial >... | reverse complement strand
AGCCCCTATATAGAAAAAGCTTGCCATTCGCCGATTTTTACGGAGACCGGGCGCGATGCGTTTCTTGCCGGTGTTCTTGGATGCCGCTGCGGGCGTCGTCGTGCTGGTCGGGTCGGGCCCCTCCGCGCTCTCCAAGTTGCGCCTGCTGCGCGCGGCCGGCGCGCACGTGCGTTGGTTCTCCTGCGACGCCGACATTGCCGAAGAGGTGTTGACCGTTCCCGGCAAGGGCCGGCTCGAAATCAGCGTCGGTGATCCGCTGCGGGCCGACTTGGCCGACGTCGTCGCGATCGTCTCGGCGGCGGGCGACGCCCGCGATGCGCACATCGCCGCGCGCGCCCGCGCGCAACGCATTCCGGTCAACATTGTCGACCGGCCCGAGCTCTCGACCTTCATTTTTCCAGCCATCGTCGATCGCGGCGAGGTGGTGGTGGCGATCGGCACCGGCGGCCGCTCGCCGGTTCTGGCGCGGCGGCTGCGCGAGCTGATCGAAGCGCTGCTGCCGGCGCGCATCGGCGAGCTCGCCGAGCTGATCTCCCGCCATCGCGGTCGTTTCGCGGCCGTCCCGCGGGCGCTGTCGCCGCGCCGGTTCTGGCAATCTGTCGTCACCGGGCCGATCGCCGATGCGGCGCTCTCGGGCCGCTCGACGGAGGCGGAGCGGCGGCTCGTCGCCGCCATCGACGCGAATGCGGCGAATGGTGGCGCGAGCGATGCCGAGACCGTCTATCTGGTCGGCGCCGGTCCCGGCGACCCGGACCTGTTGACGCTGCGCGCGCTGCACGTGCTCGCCGACGCCGACGTCGTGTTCTACGACGAGCTGGTGACGGCGGCCGTGCTCGACCGCGCCCGCCGCGAGGCCGAGCGGGTGTTCGTCGGCAAGCGGCGCGGCGAGGCCGGCGTCGGGCAGGACGAGATCAACCGCCGCATGGCGGAGGCGGCGCGCGCCGGACGGCGGGTGGTGCGGCTCAAGGGCGGCGATCCCTTCGTGTTCGGCCGTGGCGGCGAGGAGCTCGAATACCTGCGCCAGGCGGGAGTGCCGGTCGCGGTGGTGCCCGGAGTGAGCGCGGCGCTCGGCTGCGCCGCGGAGGCGGGTCTGCCGCTCACCTTTCGCAACGAGGTCGCCAAGCTCGTCTTGATCACCGCCTCGCGTGCCGGTGAGGCGATCGACTGGTCCGGGCTCGCCGACCGGCAGACGACGGTCGTGGTCTATATGGGCCTCGCCTCGGCCGCTGAGGTCCGCGACGGCCTGATCGCGGCCGGACGCGATCCTGCGACCCCGGCCGCGGTGCTCGCCCGCGGCACGCGGCCGGATGCGCAGGCTGCCGTCGGACGCCTCGACGCGCTCGCCGCGCTCGCCGCCGAGGTCGGCGAGGGACCGGCCGTTCTGGTGATCGGCGAGGTGGTTGCGCGCTCGACGCCTTGGCGCGAGCTCCATGCCCTGATCGCCCGGGAGGCGGCATGACCTCGCCGCTGCAGCAGAAGCTCAAGCTCGCGGGTCCGGCGGTCGTCACCGCCAACCGGCTCGGCGACGGCGCCGTGATCTATCGCACGGGGACGGGACGCTGGACCACCGAGCTTGCCGCGGCCGCGGTGGTCAGCACGACGCCGGCCGCGACCGAGCTGCTGGCCGCCGCGGCCGCCGACAAGCTCGAGGCGGTCGACGTCTATGTCGCGCCGGTCCGATTGACGGCGGAGCGGCACGTGCTGCCGGGCAATCTGCGCGAGCGCATCCGCTCCGGCGGACCGACCGTCGCGCTGCCTGGCACGGGCTGAGGCAGCGGCCATGTACCTCTACGACGACTTCGATCGCACCCTCGTCGCCGAGCGCGTGCGCGAATTCCGCGACCAGGTCGGCCGCCGCCTGTCCGGGGAGTTGACCGAGGAGGAATTCAAGCCGCTCCGGCTGATGAATGGGGTCTACCTGCAGCTGCATGCCTATATGCTGCGGATCGCGATTCCCTACGGCACCCTCTCGTCCGACCAGCTGCGCACGCTCGCGCACGTGGCGCGCCGGTACGATCGCGGCTACGGCCATTTTACCACCCGGCAGAACGTCCAGTTCAACTGGATCAAGCTCGCGGAGTTGCCCGACGCCATGGCCGACCTCGCGCGCGCCGGGCTGCACGGGATGCAGACCAGCGGCAACTGCGTGCGCAACATCACGACCGACCAATGGGCGGGGGTCGCGCCGGACGAGATCGAGGACGCCCGCGTCTGGGCGGAGCTGTTGCGCCAGCATCTCACGCTGCATCCGGAATTCTCGTTCCTGCCGCGCAAGTTCAAGATCGCGCTGACGGCGGCGGCGCACGACCGCGCGGCGGTGAAGGTGCACGACATCGGGCTGAGACTTCATCGCAATGGCGCCGGCGAGAGCGGCTTCGAGGTGATCGTCGGCGGCGGGCTCGGCCGCACCCCGTTCATCGGCAAGGTCATCAAGCCGTTCCTGGGCAAGCGCGATCTCCTGAGCTACGTCGAGGCGATCATGCGCGTCTACAATCAGTACGGCCGCCGCGACAATATCTACAAGGCGCGCATGAAGATCCTCGTGCACGAGATCGGCGTGGAAAAATTCGCGCGCGAAGTGGAAGAGGAATGGCAGTCGATCCGCGACGGTGCGCTGACCCTCGAGGACGCGGTGGTCGCCGGGATCGCCGGCCGCTTCCGCTACCCCGATTACGCGACGCTCGCCGACGATCCACCGGAGCTTGCCGCGGCGCGCGCTGACGCGCGCTTCCGCCGCTGGCTCGGCAATTCGGTCGCCAATCACAGGGTCGCCGGCCATGCCATCGTGACGCTCTCGCTCAAGCCGGTCGGCGGCCCGCCCGGCGACGCCACCGCGGCGCAGATGGACGCCATTGCCGATCTCGCCGACCGCTACAGCCACGGCGAGATCCGGGTCGGGCACGAGCAGAACCTGGTGCTGCCGCACGTCGCGCAGCGCGATCTGCCGACGCTCTGGCGCGCGCTCGACACGCTCGGCGTCGCCACGCCGAATATCGGTCTCGTCTCCGACATCATCGCTTGTCCGGGCCTCGATTATTGCAGCCTCGCCAACGCGCGCTCGATTCCGGTCGCCGAGGAGATCACCCGCCGCTTCAGGGACCTCGATCTCGCTCACGGCCTCGGGCGGCTGCACATCAACATTTCCGGTTGCATCAACGCCTGCGGCCATCATCACATCGGCCACATCGGCATCCTCGGCGTCGAGAAGAACGGCGAGGAGTTCTACCAGGTGACGATCGGCGGCCGCGCCGGCGAGGACGCCGAGCTCGGCAAGATTCTCGGACCCGCGGTGCCCTACGATGACGTCGCCGGCGTGGTCGAGGACATCGCCGCCGCCTATCTCGAGCTGCGCGAGCGGCCCGACGAGATTTTCATTGATACGGTCGGGCGCCTCGGCGTCGAGCCATTCAAGGAGCGCGTCTATGCCGCTCGTTAAGGCGGGACGGATCGTCGAGGATCGGTTCGTGCGCGTGCTCGACGACGCGCCGTTGCCGGACGGCGTGCCGGTGATGCTTCCGGCGGCGCGGCTCCTGGCCGATGCGCGCGAGCTCGCCGCAAGGGAGGCGCCGACCGGCGTGGTCTGGCCGAACGACCGCAAGATCGCCGAGCTCGCGCCGCATCTCGACTGGCTCGTGCTCGTCGCGCTCGTATTCCCGACCTTCCGCGACGGCCGCGCCTACAGCCAGGCGAGGCTCATACGGGAGCGATACCGGTTCCGCGGCGAACTGCGCGCCACCGGGCAGGTGCTGCGCGACCAGTTCCTGTTCCTCTACCGCGCCGGCTTCGACGCCTTCGAGGTGAGCAAGGAGAAGGACGCGCCGGCCTTCGCCGACGCGGTCAAGCGTTACAGCGTGTTCTATCAGCCGAGCGGGGACGGACGCCTACCTGCGTTCCGGGCGCGCCTGTCGCGAGATGTGTCGTCGGCGCCTGTTGATGGGCGCGAGCTAGTGCGCTGACGCAGATCCGCAGAGCGTCGCCGCCTCACCGGCCGCTGTGCGTGCCCCTGATCGTGTCGCCCTCGAGCTTGGTGAACGGCACGAACGGGATCGGGCTGCCGTTGTAGATGTCCGAGCGCACGATATTGAAGGTGCCCTCGACCGCCTGCTGCTTGGTGACCTTGAGCACGTGGTGGGCGCCGGGCCGGCCGACCGGAATTACCATGACGCCGTTCGGCTTGAGCTGCTGCAGCAGCGGCGGCGGGATGTGATCGATGCCGCAGGTGACGATGATCTCGTCGAACGGGGCTTCTTGCTCCCAGCCGTAGTAGCCGTCAGCATTCTTGGTGGTGATCGCCTTGTACTCGCTGTAGCCGCGCTCGATCAGCGAATCGTAGACGCCACGGGTGCGCTCGAACAGCGGCTTGATGATCTCGATCGACCAGACCTTGTCGGTCAGGTTGGCGAGATAGGCCGACTGGTAGCCGGAGCCGGTGCCGATCTCGAGCACCTTGTGCCCGGGCTGCACGTTGATCGTGTTGGTCATGCGCGCGACGGTATGCGGGCCGGTGATGGTCACCCCGTAACCGATGTTGAGATAGTGCCATTCGTAGGCGCGGGCGAGATTCGCCTTGGTCACGAATTCCTCGCGCGGGGTCAGGACGAAGGCCCGAATGTCGCGCTTGTCCCAGATGTCGCGATGTGCCTGCACCTGCTTGAAACGTTCCCATCGCTGCCCGAGAAAAGTCGGGTCCTCGCCGCGGTTCTTGACCATCCAGGCGATGAAATCGGCCTTCGCCTCGAGCGGCGGCGCGGCGTCCCAATCGTACGGGACGGGGACGTTGGCGCCGGCCGTTGCGGGCAGCGCCGACGCTGCCAACGCGCCGGCGGCCCCGGCGACGAATTGACGCCGGCTGATCGGTGTCGCTCCGGCCAGACCATCGGCCGATTGAATGTGCATGCTGCAGGCCATCGATCGCCGCCCTAGGTTGGCTTAGCCACTTGCTCTTGCTTGTTCAAGCGGCCGATCATGCCGGTTCCGACGCGCGCGGAGCGCCGGTGCGGTGCGGCTCACGATCGAGCGGTGACATGAATTTCGGGATCACGCTGTCGAACCGCGGGGTGCTTCTTGGGATTTGCAGCACCCGCGATCTGCTGGCGCTGGCGGACGCCGCCGAGGCGACGCCGGTGATCGACTCGGTGTGGTGCGGGGACGCCCTGTTCGTCAATCGCCGGCTCGACGCCTTCACGCTGCTCGCCGCGGTTGCCGGCCGCACCGAGCGGGTGCTCATTGGCCCGGCCTGCATGGGCTCGTTCGCGCTGCGCAATCCGCTCGTCTTCGCCTACGAATGGGCGTCGCTCGACGTCCTCTCGAACGGCCGCACCCGGCTGGTCGCCTGCGCCGGTGGCGGCGCCGGCCCGCTCTGGGAGGCCGAGAGCTCCGCGCTCGCCATTTCGCCGGGCGAGCGGCGCAGGCGGATGGTCGAGAACATCCACGTGCTGCGCCATCTCTGGAGCAGGGACAACGAGCCGTTCGCGGGCGAGTTCACGACCTTTTCCAACGTCACGCTCGAGCCGAAGCCGGTGCAGTCGCCGTGCCCGATCTGGCTCGCCACTAATGCGCAGCGCCTGTCGAGAGGGCAGGCCGATTCCGGCGGATCGGAATTGGCGCTCACGCGCGTCGGCAAGATCGCGGACGGCTGGATGACGCACTCGGTCAGCCCCGAGGGCTTCCGCCGCTCGTGGGAGTTCATCCTGCAGGTCGGCCGCGACAGCGGCCGCGACGTGTCGACGTTCGACAATGTCCTCTACCACCACGTCAACGTGAACGACGACAAGGCCGCCGCGTTCGCCGACGCCAAAAAATTTCTCGATCTCTACTATTCCGCCGACTACGGCAAGAAGCGCGTGGAGGCGTGGCTCGCGTACGGGGCGCCGCGCGATTGCATCGCGCAGCTGCGCGCGTTCAAAAGCTGCGGCTGCCGCCGCATCACCTTTCGGATTGCGACCATGGGCGATCCGATGACGCAATTGCGGCGCCTCGCCGAGGAGGTGCTGCCGTTCGTGTAGGGCATCCGTTCACGGCTGCCGCGGCTGGGATCGCGGCCGATCATCCGCATTGTGGCGGCAGGTCGTTCGGGGGCACAATCGCGAGCAAGCGCTGGGAGGAAATTACATGCGGACGCTCGGCCTCGGCTTCACCTATGAGCAGTTGTCGCCGGGGCAAAAGTTTCGCACCCTCAACCGCACCATCACCGAGACCGACCTCGTGATGTTCACCGGCGTGACCGGCATGCTGGAGGTGATCTTCACCGACCGCACCTTCGGCACCGGGAAGGGTGCGATCGCCGGTCGGTTCGTGCCGGCGGCCTTGACCTACAGCCTGATCGAGGGGCTCCTTTGCCAGAGCATGATCCAGGGGACCGGCCTCGCGCTGCTCGAACTCAGGCAGGAGGTGCTGGCGCCGGTGCGGGTCGGCGACACCATCCACGGCGAGATCGAGGTGACCTCGGTGCGCCCGACCTCCAAGGGCAATCGCGGCATCGTCGTCTCGACGGTCGCGGTGAAGAACCAGCAGGACGAGGTAGTGATGCGCTACCAGGCCACCCGCATGCTCGCCGGCCGCGATGCCGATTCTTCTACCGCCAGCGCGGAAGGATAGGGCAGGGAGTCCTCATGCGCGGATTGAAGGATCGCACCGTGCTGGTGACCGGCGCGGCGAACGGCATCGGTGCCGCGATCGCGCGGCGCCTCGCGCAGGAAGGCTGCGCTGTCGGCGTTGTCGACCGCGAAGCCGCGGCGGGCGCACAGGTGGTCGGCGAAATCGTGGACGGCGGCGGCCGCGCCAGCCTGCACGTCGTCGATATCGCGGATTACGAGGCGGTGGCGCGGGCGGTCGAGAATTTCGAGGCCGCGGCCGGGCCGGTCGCCTTGCTGGTCAACAACGCGGGCTGGGATCGCGCAAAAAATTTTCTCGACACTACGCCCGACTTCTGGCGCCAGGTCGTCGCCGTCAACCTGTTCGGGCCGCTCAACGTGCAGCACGTCGTGCTGCGCGGCATGGCCGCGCGCGGCTTCGGTCGCGTCGTCAATATCGCGTCCGATGCCGGGCGCGTCGGCTCCTCGGGAGAGGCGATCTATTCCGCCTGCAAGGGCGGCCTCATCGCGCTGACCAAGACGCTCGCCCGCGAGCTCGTCGGCAAGGGCGTGATCCTCAATACGCTGTGCCCCGGACCGACCGACACCGCCATCCTGCGAAGCTTCCTCGACGGGCCGGACGGCGCCCGCATCGCCGAGGCGCTCAAGCGGGCGATCCCGATGCGCCGGCTCGGCGAGCCCGACGATTATCCGGGGCTCGTCGCCTTCCTCCTGTCGGACGATGCCGCCTACATCACTGGCCAGACGATCAGCGTCTCCGGCGGCCTCACCATGCATGGGTGACCACACCATGGACGAGTATCGCGACATTCTGTTCGAGGTGCGCGACGGCGTCGCGTACATCACCATCAATCGGCCCGAGAAATACAACGCCTTCACGCCGCGGACCTGCGAGGAGCTGATCGACGCATTCCGCCGCGCCGGCTCCGACAAGGCCGTCGCCGTCGTCGTGCTCGCGGGCGCCGGCGACAAGGCGTTCTGCACCGGCGCCGACCAGAGCGCGCACGAAGGCGGCTACGGCGGCCGCGGCACCATCGGCTTGCCGATCGACGAGTTGCAATCCCTGATCCGCGACGTGCCGAAACCGGTGATCGCGCGCGTACAGGGCTTCGCGATCGGCGGCGGCAACGTGCTGGCGACGCTCTGCGACCTGACCATCGCCGCCGAGACAGCGGTGTTCGGGCAGGTCGGCCCCAGGGTTGGCTCGGTCGATCCCGGTTTTGGCACCGCCTATCTGGCGCGCCTTGTCGGCGAGAAGCGGGCGCGCGAGATGTGGTACCTGTGCCGCCGCTACGGCGCCAAGCAGGCCTACGACATGGGCCTCGTCAACGCGGTGGTGCCGCCGGAGCGGCTCGACCAGGAGGTCGCGCGCTGGTGCGCCGAGATCAAGGAGAGGAGCCCGACCGCGATCGCCATCGCCAAGCGCTCGTTCAATGCAGATAGCGAGCAGCTGCGCGGATTGGGCGCGCTTGGCTTCGAGGCGGTCGCGCTCTATTACGGCACCGAGGAATCGAAGGAGGGCGGCCGCGCGTTCCGCGAGAAACGGCCGCCGCGCTTTCGGTAGATCCCCGGTTCGAGTACCCGCGGCCGCCTCGGACGGAAGAATCAAGAATGTCGATCAATAGTGACATTCCGTGGCCGTCGAGATAGAATCGAAGAGCTTCGCGAATTCCAATTCGGAGAATCATCGCTGCAGATCAGCATGCTGTCGCGCGGGAGAGATCGGCAACCGGCCGACGCCGAAGGAGCAACCGCCCCGGAATCTCTCAGGCACATGAACCACGCGACAGCCGACAAGGCTCTGGAAAGTGGCGCCTGCGCGCCCGCCGACGGGATAACGTTCTCAGGCAAAGAGACAGAGGGGGCACTCGAGCGATCGGCCCGGCGGCCGCATCAGAGGGTGCTCCGATGTCTGCAGCTATCCAACCCGCGTCAGATGCCGGATTGAAGCGGACCCCGCTTCACCGCCTGCACGCCGAGCTCGGCGCTCGCTTCGTGCCCTTCGCAGGGTACGAGATGCCGATTCAATTCCCGACCGGCATCCTCAAAGAGCACCTCCCCACCCGTGCGGCGGCCGGTCTGTTCGACGTCTCGCATATGGGCCAGCTCGCCGTTCGTCCGCGCCCGGAAAGCCGGGAGAGCGCCGCACGCGCGCTCGAGACTTTGGTGCCGGCCGATCTCCTGGGTCTCGGCGAAGGGCGGCAGCGCTATGCGTTGTTCACCAATCCGCCCGGCGGCGTCCTCGACGACTTGATGATCGCCAACCAGGGCGATCACCTCTTTCTGGTCGTCAATGCGAGCCGCAAGGATGCCGATGAAGCGCATCTGCGTCACGAGCTTGCGCAGGACTGCACGATCGAGCGTCTCGACGGTCGAGCCCTGCTCGCCCTGCAAGGACCGCTCGCCGAGGCGGTGTTGGGCGAATTGTGCCCCGCTGTCGCGTCCATCCGCTTCATGGATGTGCGGACGCTGTCGATCCTCGGCGTCGATTGTGCAGTCTCCCGATCGGGCTATACCGGAGAGGACGGGTTCGAGATCAGCGTTCCCGTCGCCGCGGCGGAGCCGCTCGCCCGGAAAATTCTCGCTCACCCGAAGGTCGAGCCGGTCGGCCTCGGTGCCCGGGACAGCCTGCGCCTCGAGGCGGGCTTGTGCCTCTACGGTTGCGATCTCGACGAGAACATCACCCCGATCGAAGCGCGGCTCGAATGGGCGATCGGCAAGAGCCGCCGCCAAGGCGGAGCCCGCGCGGGCGGCTTTCCCGGCGCCGAGGTGATCCTGCGGCAACTCGCCGAAGGCAGTGCCCGCTGCCGGGTCGGGCTGCGTTCGCAGGACCGAACCCCGGTGCGCGGCGGTAGCAAGCTTTATCGCGATGAGCGTGCGCAGACGCCGGTCGGACACGTGACCTCCGGCGGCTTTGGTCCGACCGTCAATGCGCCCGTCGCCATGGGTTATGTCGCCGCCGCCGAAGGCAAACCCGGCCATACCCTGTTCGCGGAGGTACGGGGCAGGCGCGTCGCTGTCGCCGTGAGCGAGCTGCCTTTCGTCGAGCCGCACTACAAGCGCGGACCGCCAGTGGAGAAGTAGACACCATGCTGAAATTCACCAAGGAGCACGAATGGCTCCGCATCGAGGGCGAGATTGCCACCGTCGGAATAACCCAGTACGCGCAGGAGCAGCTCGGCGATCTCGTCTTTGTCGAGCTGCCGGCGCCGGGAAGAAGCTTCGAGCAGGGGGCGGCCGCGGCGGTCGTCGAATCGGTCAAGGCGGCATCGGAGGTCTACGCCCCGGTCAGCGGCGAGATCACGCAGACGAATGAAAGCGTCGTGAAAGAGCCAAGCCTGGTGAATTCCGATCCGATGGGAGCGGGCTGGTTCTTCAAGATGAGGATCGCCGATCCCGCGCAGGTCGCGATGCTTCTGGACGAGCCTGATTATCGGGCACTGGTCGGCTGACCGCGGCCGTCGCCACGCCCGTCGACTTAAACGCAAGAGGTCATTGCGATGAAGCCCGAGCAAGGATCCCCGGACGCACTCGATCCGGCCGACTTTGTCCGTCGCCATATCGGCCCATCGCCCGCCGGCGTGCGCAAGATGCTGGATACGGTCGGGGTCGCGAGCATCGACGAGCTGATCGAGCAAGCCGTCCCGAGCGCGATCCGCCAGCGGGCGCCGCTCGAACTCGGGCCGCCCTTGTCGGAGACCGAGGTGCTGCAAAAGCTTCGTTCGACAGGCTCGAGGAACAAGGTTCTGACCTCGCTGATCGGCCAGGGCTATTACGGCACGGTGCTGCCGGCGGTGGTTCAACGCAACATTCTGGAGAACCCGGCCTGGTACACGGCCTACACGCCGTATCAATCGGAGATCAGCCAGGGTCGGCTGGAGGCGTTGCTCAATTTCCAGACCATGATCGTCGATCTCACCGGGCTCGAGATCGCCAATGCCTCCCTGCTCGATGAGGCTACCGCCGCCGCCGAGGCGATGGCGATGGCCCGGCGCGTCGCACCTTCGCAGGCTACGGCGTTCTTCGTCGACCGCGATTGTCATCCGCAGTCGATAGCGGTGTTGCGCACGCGTGCCGAGCCGCTCGGCTGGCAGATCGTCGTGGGCGATCCGCTGACGGCGATCGATCCGACGAAGGTGTTCGCCGCGCTGTTCCAGTATCCTGGCTGCTCCGGGGAGGTCCGCGATTTTCGGTCGATGATCGCGGCCCTGCACGCCGCCGGTGCGCTGGCGGTGATGGCGGCCGATCCGTTGGCGCTCACGCTGCTTGCTCCCCCAGGTGAGATCGGCGCCGACATCGCCGTCGGCTCCACCCAGCGTTTCGGCGTCCCGATGGGCTATGGCGGGCCGCATGCCGCCTATATCGCGACCAGGG
>Ga0066388_100002757_pt1 | contig 10968 bp, 5 predicted proteins | sample PanSoiMetaGPlot6_FD_64539 | JGI IMG/M metagenome (GOLD analysis project Ga0066388, IMG submission 64539) | Tropical forest soil microbial communities from Panama analyzed to predict greenhouse gas emissions - Panama Soil - Plot 6 (Hybrid Assembly) | ecosystem: Environmental > Terrestrial > Soil... | reverse complement strand
AGCTCTTTGATCACGCCGTTCCAGGAACGGCCGGGAAACGCGTTGGCGGTGACGACGATGCGCTGATTGGGCTGCACGCGACCGAGATCGACCTGATCGACGTTGGCGCGCACGCGCAGATGGTCGAGGTCGCCGAGCCGCAGCAGCGGGTCGCCGACATGGACCATCTGGTCGCGCTTCGCTTCGATGTGGTAGAGCGTGCCGGCGACCGGCGCCCGCACCACCGCCGCGTCGCGCTGGGCGGTGAGCTCCTTGATGCGCAGCTCGAGCGACGCGACGCGCAGCGGCACCTCGCGTTCCTGATGCGCGAGCTGCGCTTCCGCGTCGCGCAGCGCCAATTGGCTGGCATCGTACGCGTCGCGGGTGAGCGCGTTCTGTTGGTACAGGCGCGTATCGGCGCCGGCGCGTTCGCGCACCTGGGCGGCCTTGGCGCGCGCCGCGCGCAGCGCTTCGAGCGCGGCCAGACGCTCCGACTCCGCCGCCGCCAACTCGGCCGTCACCGGCGCCGCATCGAAGCGCACGATCTCCTCGCCGGCTTGCACGCGCCGCCCGCCTTCTTCGGGGATCTCGACGATGCGCCCGTCCAGCCGCGCGCGGACCTGCACGTCGTCTACCGGCTCGACGGTGCCATTGGTCGACACCTGCACGCGCAGCGGCGCACGGCGCGCCTGGGTCGCGGGCACCTCGAAACGCGGCCGACGAGTACAGCCCACGGCAGCCAGAGCGACGGCGATGGCGATGGTTGCGATGCGCAGCGAGACGAGGAGTCGAGAGCACATGAGGGCGGGTGATTCGCGGTCACTCGGCGGCGACGGCGCTCGGCTCGCCCACCAACGTCGTCGTCAGCATGCCCGCTTCGCGCTCCAGGTTGGCCCACAGCAAAACCCGATCGAGCTCCGCATCGATCGCGGCGCGGGTGGTCCGATCGGCTTCGCTGCGGGCGGCGAGCGCCTCGGGCAGGCTGCCGCGCTGCTCCTGCAGGGCGAGGTCGGCGAGGCGCAGCCGCTCCGCCGCCAACTGGGCGCGTCGTTTGGTGAGCTGCGGCTGTTGCTGGGTCGCGGCCAAGCGCCGCGCCAGTTCCTTGAGGCGCGCCTGTTTGCTCTCCCGTTCGGCCTCGTAGCGCAGGCGCGCCGCTTCCAGCGCGACGCGCGCGCCTTCGATGTCGTTGGACGTCTTGAAGCCGCTGAACACGGGGACATGCAGATCGACGCCCACCGCCAGCTCGGTCTCGAAGCTGTCGAAGCGCTTGGTGCCGTAATGGAAGTAGCCGCCGCGCAACGACAGGGTCGGCAGGTGCTCAGCCCGCGCCGCTGCCAGACTGGCCTCCTCCATGCGCCGGCGCAGATCCAGGATGCGCAGCTCGGGTGCCGCGCGCATCGCCTCATCGGTCGGCGGCTGCGGCGGCGCGGCGACCGACGGTACGCTGTCGGGCGCCAGCTCGAAGCTCGGTGGTTCGTCGGCACCGCCGCCGATGGCGCGCCACAACGCCATGCGCGCATCGTCCACCTCCTGCTGCCGCTCGGCCGCCTGCACGCGCGCCTCCTCGAGTGCCAACGCCACTTGCTCGCGCTCCGCTCCGAGTGCGCGCCCGGCGCCGAGCAGCGCGGCGGCTTGGCGGTCCAACCACTCGCCCTGCCGGATGCGCTCGGCGTCGGTCGCCGCGACGCGTTCGAGGCGCAGCAGATTCACGTACTGCTCGATGACCGTATAGCTGATGCGCTCGTGCTGCTCGGCTTCCTGCGCTGCCACCGCTTCGCGCTCCAGCTCGCTGCGCTCGACCCCGTGCCAGCGGCTGAGATCGAAGAGCACCTGATCGATGTAAGCCGACACCCAGGCCGCGTTCGAGCCGAGAGCCGAGAGCGGGTAGCGCTTCAACTGTCCCTGTCCGTTGATCGCGTTGATCGTGTCATTCTGCCGATCCGACCAGCCGGCGTTGCTGCTCACAGAGGCCTGCGGCCAGTAGATGCTGCGCGCCTGGCCCACCGCCGCGTCCGCTTCGGCGGTTTGCAGATGCGCGATCTTGGCGTCGCGCCCTTCGCGCAGCGCACGCGCTACGGCATCGGACAGTGTCAGCGGCGGCCCGGTGGTGGCGTGCCCTCTGCGATCGACCGCGGCGGCCACGAACGTGGCGATCAATGCAGCGACGCGCCAGGCCGGTTGCGTTCGCAAGAACGACATCGCGATGCGTTCACGGTTTGGGCTTGACTGGGGCGCGCGACCGTCAGGGCGGCCGGATTGGACCTGCTATGACACGCGGCGGCGCAAAGGGCAACGCGCCTTCGGCGCAGCGCGCACGGTCGGGTGTCGGCCGCCCGGCGTCGCTGAACGCCGGTCAGGGCGGTGTGGCGCGCAGCCCGTCGGACAGCGGCGTGCCGGCCGCGACGGGGGCCCGCCGCACCGGTTGCCGGCGTTGCGCCATGAACGAGAAGAACTCGCGCGCCTCGCGCAGACGGCGGCGCATGACTTCGCGGTCGCGCACCATGTCGCGCATGATGCGCAGGATTGGGCGCGGCCGCAGATAATAGGCGCGATAGAAGCGCTCCAGCGCGGCGTGCATCTCCTCGCTGGAGAGGTCGTCGTACGAGAGCACGGCTTCCTGGATGCCTTCGTCCTGCACCAGCCCGGCGGCGCGCTCGACCGGCAGCCAGCCGCGTTCCTGCGCTTGGCGGTAGAGCTCGGTGCCGGGATACGGCGCGGCGAGCGAGACCTGCAGACTGTAGGGATCGATTTCCTTGGCGAAGGCGATCGTGCGCTCGATGGTGTCGCGGGTCTCGCCCGGCAAGCCGACGATGAAAGTGCCGTGCACCAGGATGCCGAGGCGGTGACAATCGCGCATGAACTCCACCGCGCGGTCGATACGCGTGCCCTTGCGAATGTTGTTCAGGATCTGTTGGTCGCCGGTCTCGAAGCCGACCAGCAGCAAGCGCAGGCCGTTCTCCTTCAAGACCTTGAGCGTGTCGAACGGAACGTTCGCCTTGGCGTTGCATGACCACGTCATGCCCAGGCGCCCGAGCCCGCGCGCGATCGCTTCGGCGCGCGGCCGGTCGTCCGTGAACGTATCGTCGTCGAAGAAGAACTCCCGCACCTGCGGGAAGAGCCGCTGGGCGTGCGCCATCTCGGCCACCACGTGGTCGACCGAGCGCGTGCGGTAGACATGCCCGGCGATGGTTTGCGGCCACAGGCAGAAGCTACAGCGGCTGCGGCAGCCGCGGCCGGTGTACAGCGACACGTAGGGGTGCTGCAGGTAGCCGATGTAGTAGTGCTCGACCGTCAGGTTGCGCGCATAGACGTCGGTGACGAACGGAAACGCGTCGAGATCGTGGATCGGCGGCTGCGGCCGCGTGCGCTGCACCGCGCCGTCGGCACCGCGGTACGCCAGGCCGGCAACGTCAGCGAAGGCGGCACCGGCCGCGATGTCGCGCACGGCGTAGTCGAATTCGGCAGTGGTGACGAAGTCGACCGCCGGGGCGGCGCGCAGCGTTTCCTCGGGCAAGACCATGGTGTGCGCGCCGACGAAGCCGATACACACGCCCGGCAGCGCTTGCTTGAGCGCCGCAGCGGTGCGCGCGTCCTGGGCGACCGACGGGGTCGAGGTATGAATGATGATCAGGTCGTGGCCGCCGGCGCGCTCCACCACGTCGGCCAGCGTCGCGTCGTCGGGCGGGGCGTCGATCAAGGTGCTGTCCGGCACCAGCGCTGCGGCCTGCGCCAGCCAGGTCGGGTACCAGAACGACCGCACCTCTCGCCGCGCCTGATAGCGGGCTCCAGCGCCGCCATCGAACCCTTCGTACGACGGCGGGTTGAGGAAAAGCGTCCGCATTACCATTCACCCACGTTACTGCGCCCGCGGCGCTGTGGCGTTTCGCATCCCACCGGTATTTCTATCCTTCCTTGTTCCACCTGTCGGGGACGCCCCGCGGCGCGCCGTCCACCTACGCGCTGACAGTTCGATACTTACCGTACGCCCCCAGGCAGATCAACGCGCCGCCCACCGGTCGGATTCGTCGCGGGCGGCGGTGGTAACGGCTTTTTCACCGCGGAGGACGCCGAGGACGCAGAGGAGCGCAGAGGCGGAGGCGTTGGGCCGGTGAGGTCGGCCCATGTCATCACCAACGCGAAGCCCTCATGCCGGGCCGGCCTCACCGGCCCAACGCCTGCTCTGCGTTCCTCCGCGCGCTCCGCGCTCTCTGCGGTGAGAAGGCCGTTACCACCGCCGCCCGCGACGAATCCGACCCGCCGCGAGGCGCTTTGGGCCCTCTGCCGGTGCGTGGTAGATCCCGCCGCAGCCGGGCATGAGTGCGAGGTTCGCGAGGAGCGCGCGCGTGGGGGTGGCAGCCGTCGCCGCCGTGCTGGTCGCCGGGCTCGCCGTCCTGTGGCTGGTGCACAGCGGCAGGGTCGACGCGTGGTTGACGAAGCGGCTCGCAGTGCTGCTGGCGCCGCGCGTGCGCTTCGCCGCGGCCCGCGTCGTCTGGTGGCCGCGCCTCGACGTCGTGCTCAACGATGTCGCGGTGATGCCGCGCCGCGCCGCGCTGCGCCAGGACGTCGCCGTCACCGCCGCATCGGTGACCTGCCGCGTCCGCCTCGCACCCCTCCTGTCGCAGCGGGTCGAGATCGCCGCCGTGCAGGTCAACCAGCCGCGCTTGACCCTCGAGCGCCGCGCCGACGGCCAGCTCTATGCCGGCGGCATCAACGTGCTCGCCGCCGCGCGCAGCGGGCGCGCCGGCAGCCGCGCCGCCCCGACCCACCTGCCGGCGGTGCGCGTGCGCGACGGGGAGATCGTCCTGCGCAGTGCAGAAGGCGAAACGCCACCGCTGCGCGTGCAGCGCGTCGACGCCAGCTTCATCCCGGCCGGCCGCGGCGCGCGCGCCGAGCTCTTCGGCCGGCTCGATGATCGCGCCGATCTGCGCGCGCGCGCTCAGACCGAGGCGCTCACGCCGCTCACCGAGATGCCGTTCATCGCTGCCGTCGAAGGCGACGGCATCGATGCGGCTTCGCTGCTGCCGTGGTTGCCGCCCAGTCTGGCGGCGCTCGATGCGGACGGGCGTTTGCGGTTTACCGCCAAGCTGACGGGCCACGGCAGTGCCATCAAAGGTCAGGGTTCGCTCGAGCTGTTCGACGGCAGCGCAGGGTGGGCCGAGTGGCAGGCATCGTCGCCGCTGCGTATCGGCGCTCGCGCCAGCTGGAGCGGGGACGCCCTCTCGCTGTCGGAGGGGCAGCTCGCCGCTGGCCGGCTGGAGAGCGATGCGCTGGCCGCCGACTCGGTCGAGGCCGCATTTTCCTACGCTGACGGCGCCGTACAGGTCGAGAACGCGCAGCTGCGCGCGCTGAGCGGGGCGTGGCGCGGCGCGGGACGCGTGCAGCTCGCCGCGCCCGCCAGCATCGAAGGCTCGCTGACCGCCGACGACGTCGACAGCGCCCAGCTGGCCGGCGCGGTCGGGGCGCTGGGCGGACCGGCAGCGCTGCCGCAGTTCGACGCCCCACTGCGCCTGCAGGCCACGGCGACGGGCGTGCCGGGCGGCGCTTGGAACGGACACGCGGAGCTGGCCAGCAGCGGCGGCGGCGCGTGGTCGAACATCCGGTTCGATGGACCGCTGCAACTGGCCGCCGATCTCTCCGTCGGTGCGCCGGTGCGCGGACAGCTGCCGCTGACCCTGTCGAACGGACAGGCGCAGGCCGGCCGGGTGGCGGTCGACCGCCTAAGCGCGGAAGCAGTCAGCGCTCAGTTCGGCTATGCCGGCGGCGCCCTGACCCTCACGCCGTTGCGCTGCACCGCGTTCGGCGGCGCCTGGACCTATCGCGGTGCGCTGCCCGTCGTCGCCACAACGCGCTGGAATGGACAGCTCACCGCGACGGGGATCGACGCCGAAGCAGTGCGCCGCGCGCTGCCGACCGGCGCCGGCGCCGCTGCCAGCGGCAGGGTCGACCTCACCGCGCGACTTGCCGGCACGGGGACCAACAGCATGAGCGCCACCGCTACAACGCGGCTGGCGTCGGACTCCCTCGCCTGGGACGCTGTGATCGTCGAGGGTCCCGCCGAGATCTCGAGCGCGGTCCGCTTGCGGGGCCGCCGTCTGACGCTCACCAACGGTCGGGCGCGCGCCCGCGCCGCCCGCGTGCGCACGGTCCAGCTGTCGGACATCAGAAGCGATTTCAGCTACGCCGACGACAAGCTCCGTCTCGCCGCGCTGCACGCGCGGGCCCTCGACGGCCGCTGGCACGCCGACGGCGCGCTGGCGCTCGCCTCGACTCCCAGCTGGAGTGGCACAGTGGGAGCGACGCACATCAACGTCGATGCGCTCCTGCGGGCGGTGCCGCACGAGCAACTGGGTGGGCCGCGGAGTCAGCATGGCATCGCCGATCTGCAGCTGCGCGTCACGCCCGACCACGTCGAGGGATTCAGCGGTTCGGCCGACGTGCGGTTGGCGAGCGGCATGTTCACCTGGGACGACCTGCACGTGGAGGGCCCGGCGCACGCCAGCAGTGCATTCGCCGTGCGCGGCGGGGCGCTCAGCATCACACATGCGGCGGCCGAGGCGGCGCGCGCTGCCTTCGGCCCGTTGCGAGCCACCAACGCCACCGCCAAGTTCGATTACGCCAAGGATCGCCTGACGTTCGACGATCTGCGCTTCCAGTCGTGCGGCGGCAGCTGGAAACACAGCGGTTGGTTCACGCTCGATGAAGGCGGTCAATTCGCCGGTCAGCTCTCCATCGACGGCGCCGTGCCAAGCGAACTGCAGGGAATGTTCGGCGATGCGCCGGGCGACATCGATTTCGCGCGTCTCGATCTGGAGAGTGAGTTCGGCGGTGTGGCGACCGCCGAGTGGCTGCAGCAGCTGCACGCGAGCGGGGCTGCGTCCATGCGCGACGGAACAGCGCGCTCGAGCGTGCTGGGTGCAATCTGGCAAGCCCTGATGGGATCGGGGCGGGTGACCGAGGCCATGAATCGCCTGGATCGCCGCACGCAGATCGCGCTGATCGAAGCCACCTTCGATCTGCGGCACGAACAGTTCACCACCTCGAGCCTCTCGCTCAGCAGCGATGACTACCACGCTACCGCGGTCGGCACCGTCGGCGTGGACGGTGCGCTCGATCTGCAGGCGCGCATCACGCTCACCTCGCAGGGCTTCCAGAGGATGCTCATCCTCGGCTCGATGCCGTTGCCGACCTCGGCGTTGCCGAGATTCCCGCCGATCCCCACAGACATCGGCGGTACCCTCGACCACCCGGTGATTCTACCCAACATGGCAGCCCTGCCCGCTTCCACCGTACGGTGGTTGGCCCAGTCAGTCCTGCACACCCCCCGTACGCTCGGCGGCATGGTCGTCGATCGGCTCCGCAACCTGTGGCACGGCACCAAGCGCGCCGCCGGCGCGGTCCGAGATCTGGTGCGGCCTGGCAGGTGAACCTGTGCACGCGCAGGCGCGCGACGTTCTGCTCCAATTAACCTTACTCCTCAGCCGCGGCGCTGACGGCGGAGCGCCGCGCAGAAAAGGCCGCGTTCGGCGCGAGTGGTCGCGCCACGCCGCCGGCGCCTTTGCCTTTTGCCGCGTCCGGGTTTAGCTGGCGTCGGCATGCAGCTCAGCGACGCGTGGACCGCGATCGTCAACTCTCCGTGGCGGACCGAGATCGTGCTGGCACTGGCGATCTTCGTCGTGCTGGTGGTGCGGGCCATCATGCACCGCAGCCGCCTGGGAAGGCGCCTCGACGCCGGCCTGACGTTGCTGATCATCGCGCTCTGCGCACTCGCCCTCGGCACCGGTGCGGCGGCGGAAGGCGCACAGTTGGTGGTGCCGTACGCCCGCGCCCTCTTCGCCGGCCTGTTGGCGATCGCCTTGGTGCGCATCGCGCTGGTCCTCTTCGTCGACGTCTATTTGCGCGAACAGCACGAGGTGAAGGTCTCTGCGATCGTCCGCGACATCGTCGGCATGGGCGCGTACTTCGTCATCGTCCTGATGGTCCTGCGCGCCACCCTCGACATCAACCTGGCGTCGCTGATCGCCACCTCGGCGGTGCTGACCGCGATCGTCGGCCTCGCCTTCCAGGACGTCCTCGGCAGCATCATCAGCGGGCTGGTGATCGAGGCGGAGGAGCCGTTCGCCCCCAACGACTGGGTGCGCGTCGGTGCCTTCGAGGGCAAGGTGGTGGAAACCGGCTGGCGCACCACCAGGATCTGCACGCGCCAGAACGAGGTGATCGTGCTGCCGAACACCTACCTGGCGCGTGAGCCGCTGGTGAACTACACGCGCCCCGATCCGCGCCACCGTGACAGCTTCCGCTTCGAGGCGGGCTACGAGGTGCCGCCGAACACCGTCAAGGCCGCCGTGCTCGGCGTGTTTCGCGACGACCCGTCGGTGCTCGACGATCCCGAGCCGGAGGTGCACACGTCGAAGTACAATCCCAGCGGCCTCGAATACGAAGCGCGCTACTGGCTGGTCGATTTCGCCGGCTTGCAGACCATCCGCGATCGGCTGATGACCAACGTGTGGTACGGGCTGCGGCGCGGCAACATACGGATTCCGGTTCCGGCCACCGATATCTTCGTTCACAGCACCCCTCCGGCGTCACCGTTCGAAGCGGGGGACGTGGCGGGCGCACTGGCGGGCGTACCGCTGCTCAGCCCGCTCGCCGCGGAGGAGCTGACGACGATGGCACGGCAGGTGCGCCGCCTCACCTACGCGCACGGCGAGACGATCGTGCGCGAAGGCGAACCCGGCGACTCGTTCTACCTGGTCGAGCGTGGCGTCATCGCGGTGACGATCGGCACGCGCGACGGCGGCAGCACGCAGACGATCAGCCGCATGCTGCCAGGCGACTACTTCGGGGAGATGTCGCTGCTGACCGGCGAGCCGCGCTCGGCGAACGTGGTGGCGGAATCCGACGTCGTGGTGCTCGAGGTCGGCCGCGGCGCATTCGAGCACATTCTCGCCGCCAACCCGGCGCTACTGGAGCCGATCAGCCAGATCGCCGCGCACCGGCAGGAGGCGCAACAAGCCAGCCGGCGCGCCCAGCCGATCATTCCGCCCTTCGCCCAGGATGCCGCCGCACAGCGCCTGCGCCAGCGCATCCGAGCCTTCTTCGGACTGTAATTCCGTCCCCAGCCGAGCCCGGGCTCGGCCCGGGGACGAACACCGATTGGGACCTTTCGTTGCCGCGGTTGTGAACCGCATGGTAGACGGCTTTGCCGATTCTCGGAGCGCAGCGATGCCAGCAGCCGAGCTCAGCTTGAGCCGCCCGACCCCTGATGCGCTGCAGATCCGCCTGGCGGGACCGTGGGTGATGACCGGCGAGCGGCCGACCCTCGATCCGGTAGAGCAGGCGCTGAACCAGAACCCGCATCCGCGCCGCGTCTCGTTCGAGACCGCGCAGCTCGCCGAGTGGGACAGCGGGCTGCTCACCTTTCTCAACAAGGTGGTCGAGCGCTGCACGGCCGCTGGCGTCACCATCGATCGCGACGGTCTGCCGACCGGCGTCCGCCGGCTGCTCGACCTCGCCGAAGTCGTGCCCGAGCGCAAGGGTGCGCGCTCCGGGGGGGCCCATCCGAACTTCGTGACCCGCCTCGGGAATTCCGTCCTGACGCTGGCCACCGAAGCGAATGACTTCCTCGCTTTCATCGGCCAGACGTCCCTCGCCTTCGCCGCCCTGCTGCGCGGCCGTGCGCGGCTGCGGTTCAGCGATCTGATGCTCTACATCCAGGAAGCCGGCGTCGACGCCTTGCCGATCATCACGCTCATCAGCTTTCTGGTCGGCGTGATCATGGCGTTCGTCGGCGCCGTCCAGCTCGAGAAGTTCGGTGCCGCGATCTACGTTGCCGATCTGGTCGGCATCGCGGTGGTGCGGGAAATGGGAGCGATGATGACCGGCATCGTCATGGCGGGCCGCACCGGCGCGGCATTCGCCGCCCAGCTCGGCACCATGAAGGTGACCCAGGAGGTGGACGCACTGACCACGATGGGGATCTCACCGATGGAGTTCCTCGTGCTGCCGCGCGCGCTCGCCCTCTGTTTGATGATGCCCCTGCTATGCCTCTACTCGGACCTCATGGGCATCATCGGCGGCGCCACCATCGCGACCGGAATGCTCGGGCTCACGCTGCCGGTCTATTTCAACCAGGTCTTCCACGCCGTCACCATCGGCAACCTGGTCGGCGGCGTTTTCAAGGCCTCGGTCTACGGCGTCTTGATCGCCATTGCCGGGTGCCTGCGCGGCATGCAGTCGGGCAGCAGCGCATCGGCGGTCGGCGACGCGGCGACCTCGGCGGTGGTGAGCGGCATCGTGCTGATCATCAGCGCCTGCGGCGTGTTCGCAGCGGTGTTCTACGTGCTGGGGATCTGAGGGCGGCGCGATGGCCGAGGTGGCCCGGACAACGGAAGGTGGCGCGGCGCATGCGCCGAGCGCCGGCGAGGCGCGCATCACGGTGCGCGATCTCACCATGGCGTTCGGCAGCTTCGTGCTGATGCACGACCTCAACTTCACCGTCAATCGCAGCGACATCTTCATCATCATGGGCGGCAGCGGCTGCGGAAAGAGCACTCTGCTCCGCCACCTCATCGGCCTGATCGAGCCGGCGAAAGGCGAGATCCTCTACGGCGACGAGAACTTCACCACCGCCAGCCCGGAGGAGCGCGAGCGGCTGCTGCGCCGCGTCGGCATCCTCTACCAGAGCGGCGCGCTGTTCAGCTCGATGACGCTGGCCGAGAACGTGTCGCTGCCGCTGTCCGAGTTCACGGCGCTCGCCCCCGGCGACCTGCGCGAGGTGGCGGCGTTGAAGCTGGCGCTGGTCGGCCTGAAGGGGTTCGAGGATTTCTACCCGTCACAGATCAGCGGCGGCATGCAGAAGCGCGCCGGTCTGGCGCGCGCCATGGCGCTCGATCCGGACATCCTGTTCTTCGACGAGCCGTCGGCCGGGCTGGATCCGATCAGCTCGCGACTGCTCGACGAGCTCATCCTCGAGCTGCGCGACAGCCTGGG
>Ga0066388_100002756_pt1 | contig 10969 bp, 5 predicted proteins | sample PanSoiMetaGPlot6_FD_64539 | JGI IMG/M metagenome (GOLD analysis project Ga0066388, IMG submission 64539) | Tropical forest soil microbial communities from Panama analyzed to predict greenhouse gas emissions - Panama Soil - Plot 6 (Hybrid Assembly) | ecosystem: Environmental > Terrestrial > Soil... | reverse complement strand
TCCGATATTTTTATCGAACCAGCTGTCGCCTATAATGCTGATACTAATCACTACTTCGTCACCTGGCGATTCCAAGGGGCTAATCCAGGGACGCCAGGGTTCAATAACGCTTTTGGCCGGCTCGTGGATAGCTCTGGTAATCCGGCTGGAGATGTGGTTCAAGTCTCCAACGCTGGTCTGGAGCAGACGTTACTATTTAACTCTATCACTGGCGAGTTCGCCCACCATGCACGAGACTTCGACGGCGGCGGAGTTCCCGGAATTTACCTGCGGCGGATCGCCGGCGATGGCACACCGCTCGCGTCTCCGACACCAATCACCACCGCCGGAGCCCCCGCTCCAGCAGGCGAAGCTGGCGTGAATACAAGCACCGGCGAATATCTTTCGACCTGGCGAGATCAAGTTGACGAAGATCTCAAGGGCCGACTTCTGGATAGCGACGGCACGCCGTTAACGGAGCCGTTTATTATTAGTGACATCTTTCCCGGCTCTGCGGTTGCCTCGAGTTTGGCCTACGACGCAGCCGCAGACCAGTATCTGGTTGTCTTCACCGATTTTAACGCACCATTACCCCTCCTTGGGCAGTTTGTTAACGCCTCCGGCGAACCAACAGGATCCTTGATACCGGTAGTCGACGCGAGTGGAGCTAGTTCCGCGGCCTTGGCGTTCGACCCCATCAACGCGGTTTACCTGGTAAGGTGGACTGATACGAATTCTGGTATTGTTTGGGTACAGCTCCTCTCTTCTGACGGAGTCCTGCTCGGCGACGCATTGAACGTTTTTGCCGGCACAGTCCAGTTTCCAGCTCGCGGCTCAGTAGTCACCAACAGGAACGAAGGTGGCTTCCTCGTTACAGGGGTACAAACCACCGCCCAAGGGAACCAGGAAACAATCGCTCGTTTTGTTGACGTGCTCAGTGTGTGTTCGACCACTCCAACACCAACACCGAGTGCAACCCCAATTCTCACTCCTACTGTCACTCCGACGCCAGTTCCTAGTCCTACAATTACACCTACACCTACACCAACTCCCACAGCAACACCTAGCCCTAGTGCTACATCTACACCGCCCCCGACAGCGACGCCGAGACCTACTCCGTTGCCGAGACCACGGCCCACGCCGCATCCTAGGCCCAGTCCGTGATGCACGAGTGACTCGTTGTAGCCAGCGCGTTGAGATCGGTAAAACTCGTTGACTCGAATTCTCAAACAGAGCCAAAATCATTTCCTAGTCCCAAGTTCGATCTATGAAACGAAAATCTGCGTCGCCATCTGGGTTTTACCATTTACGTACTTTGATCGGTCTGTTTGCATTCCTCTGCGGACTCTCTCTTGCGCTTCTCACAATGGCGACTCCGGCTAATCGAGCGGCTGGCGGTCGATCCAACGCGGCGGTGAAGACGTTCGTGCGGGTTACACCCGACGGGGTAACTATTGAGAACGCAACTGCCTCAGAGCGAGCGTCTGGTACTCGGGCGATTCCTGGACCCCTAACGGTAAGGCCGCTCGGGAATACGCTGTGGCAGGTTGATGACCAGAACGCCATCGCCGATGGAGTCTCCATCGACGCCAACGACGTGTGGGGTGCGTGGACTCTTCAGGGCGCCCGGCTGAGTGCTTACCCGATTCTCGGCGACGGCACACCCGATTTTGAGTTTTCATCTTTTGGTAGCGGCAACTCAGGTGTCGCTTCTGCAAAGGGCGCCGATCGCATGGCTTTCATGGAGTCGAATGCAGCCGGAAACGATTTCCGGATCCATGGCTTTAAGTCTACCAGTGGCGGCGTACCGGACTGGTCGTTTCCGTTTCCGGTGAGCGACCCTAATCTACCGGCCAGTTCCAGGAAGGTCGCCGTTTCTTACGACGGCTCCACGGTTGCAGCTGTTGTTAGCGATTCAGTAACGCAGAATTCAACGCTGTATGTGTTCGAGGCTGATACCGGAGAAGTTAGATTGAGCCGGACCGATACTCTTCGAATGAATGCTGTCGATTTGACCGACGATGGTTCGGTCGCGCTCGTGACAGAGGATAATCTCGCAGTGCTGGTCGATACCAGCAATGGTAACACCTTATTCAGCGTAACCGGCTCAGGCGCTGGCAACATCTTTTACCGGATCTCTGGCGATGGAAACGTGTTTGTAACGGATGGATTCGACCTCGATGTTTACAAGTTTGATGGTAGCACCTACCAGCGAGTGATTCACTTCACTGAAGCCAATAACTGGTTCGGCGGTGCGTCCATACTATCTCGAGACGGTTCCACGGTAGGTTCGTTTGCGGGGAATTTCACAAACTGGCTTTCGGGCGAGGTTTTCTTGTTCGATGTCCCCAGCGCCCAGCTGATCGGTTCATTTCCCGTCTCGGGCACAGGTTCGTTTCAGGGTACGCCCGTTGGCGCAGAATCCAACGACAACGGCACAGTCATGGCTTTCGCTTCATGGGGGACCGAGTTCCATGATTGGCCAGAAGTAATGGTCTTCAATCGGAACGTGGAGCTCATCGGAGCGATCAACTTTCCTGGTTCAGCGTTCGGTGTTGATGTATCGGCTGACGGGCAGTACGTGGCAGGCGGCTCCAAAGCCGTTCACGCTAATGAATTCGGCAGCGGCGGTCGGATCGAGTTGATCCAGTTAGAGCCTAAGCCAACTCCCACGCCAACTCCTAGTCCTATAGTTACACCTACACCTACTCCCACAGTATCAGCTAGTCCTACACCGACGCCGACGGCTGCACCAAGATCTACTCCGTTGCCGAGGCCTCGGCCCACCCCGCATCCCCGGCCGACGCCGCAGGCGTAAGCGGACATTTATTGGTCATCAGTGATTACGGGTGAGCTGTGTTTGCTAACACGTTGACCGTGTATAGCAAATGTGCCGCACATTCATTGTCAGCGTAGTGCAGCGCGCGGCCTTTACGGTCCCACACGGACAGGCTGGGAAGCGCCGCTCATTTGCAGCAGGACTTCAGTCCACGCGTCCCATTCGAGCGCGCTCTGAGCGCTTGTTTTATATCGCGATTTGAATCCCCTTAAGGATCCTCCCGGCTCGAATGCTCTTTACGCCTTCGGCGCTAAACAGACACTGTCGAAGATACCCGTAACGAAGCCGATACGACCACCGGGAGGAACCAACAATAAGATCAAAGAGATAATAATAAAAAAATGTTGACGGGTTTCCGGTATTCCGACTACAACCGACATCTAAATCCACATCCAGCTTCACCACCACCATGAAAAAGAAATCCACTTCGCAATCCGCATTTTTTAATCTCCGCGTTTTGATCGGTCTGTTTGTAGCCCTCACCGGCGTCTCACTAATCGCCTTAGGCGGGCTCGCCACAACGGTGAAACCGGTCAGACTAAGCGTTGGCGCTTCGTCACATTCGCGCACCCCGCAATCACAGCAGAACTACAAGGTTATTACGCAGGGCCAATACATCAGTCCGTTGGTTCCTGCGGCATTTGATTGTTCTAAGATCCATCAACTCGGCATCGACAGGATGGAAAACTTGCGAGCCGGTGCGATCATGATTTTCTGCGGTGAGGCAAAGGGTGGCGAACCTGACGATTTGGATGGCAGCACCTTTTCGAAGCTGGCCCATAAGGTGATGGCGCCGGTGAATTTTGGTGGCACCGACGTGGACCTGATCACCGGCACTGAGAATTTCCCCAATGTTACGCAATCGGAGACGTATAGCACGGTCAACCCGGATGACCCTTCACAGATCGTGGTAGCCTTCAACGACTCACGCGGTATTAACGCCAACCCCTTCAACCTTTCTGGCGCATCGGTTTCGATCGATGGCGGGACCACATTCACACGCTTGACCCAAGCCAACGGTCAAAGTCCCTTTGCCAATACTGCGGGCGACCCGGTTATTCTGTATAACAAATCGACCGGCACCTGGCTTACGGTGTGGATATTCGACGGGCAGTGCGGCGGTGGACTTGGCGGCTATAGTTCCACCACTCCGGCGGATCCGGATAGCTGGACCACCCATTACTGCGTTGACACCACGGGTGGTTCCGGTGACGACCGCGAGTCTGGCTGGGCTGACAACAACCCTTCGTCTCCCTTCTTTGGGCGGTTATACGTTTCGTGGAACAACTTCAGTGTAGGGAACGGGGCTCTCTCGGTCACTTTTTCTACTGATAATGGTGCCACTTGGCATAGCCCGGTAATAGTGAGCAACGCCGGCTTCATTCGTAACACGCAGATCACGGGCGACATGTCTGGTAACGGAATCATCTACATCGCTGGCATGGATGAAGGGGGCGGTGGCTTCCCCCATAACGACACCAATCTGATCTTTAAATCAACCGACGGCGGCAATACCTGGGCCAACACCTATACCGGTCCCAGCTTCCCAGCCCCGGGGGTAACGGTTTGTAGCGACAATCCGTATTTCACTTGCATGTTCCCTGACCAGGGAGGGTTCTGGCGGCACGAAGGTTGGGGTGAACCTGGCGCATTCAACAATGTCGTTCACCTGGTCTATGCGCAGCAGGGCACTAGCGGTGATCCGGGGGACGTCTACTACATCCGTTCCACCGATGGTGGCGTTACCTTTGGCACGCCGTTGAAGTTGAACACCGATTCCACGACTCGTCCTCAGTGGATGCCAAACTTGTCAGTCAGCCCCACGGGTACCCTGTTAGCGACGTGGTATGATGCGCGCGAGAGCACGACTTGCACGAAAGGTAACCCGAACGTCCCGTGTTACCGGATGTGGTCGCGTAAGTCCAACGACAATGGCTTGAGTTGGCTGCCTGACGATGCGCTCTCGGACGTAGTCAGTCCACTGCCGGGGCAACCTGACCCGGGCATTGTGTTTGGTTACGCGGGCGATTACGACTACGGTTCCGCGACAAGCGCCAAGCATGTCACTTCGTGGACGGACGGGCGGGTAGCTATTAGCGCTCAATCTCAGCAGGATGCCTTCACTGACAGGGAGCTGGTTGGTTTTTCAGTGACTACTACTGACCCCGCTTGTGGCAGTGTGGTGGAAACGCAGCCGACGCAGTTCGTTGTCAACCTGTCTGACCCGGTCGACGACAACACTGTCGATCCGAACGATTTCACGGTTAATGGAACCCCGGCGGACATGTCTTCGATTAGCGGAGACCTCCTTAGCATTACCTTCACCTTTAACACCTCACCGGTGGTAAACCAAGGCGCCCAGACGATGCATATTCCCGCCGGCGCCTTTAACCAGTTATCCAATAACGACCCGGTTTTGGAGTTCCAGTGCACGTTCCGTTACGACGCCACGTTGTTAGCGGTGACCGACACCGTCCCACCGGATGGCGGCACTTTCCAGCCACCAGGGCCGGCCAGCTACACGTATGACATGAACTTCAACGAGCCCGTGGATCCAGCCTCAGTGCAGACCAGCGACTTGCACTTGAGCGGCATCGGCGGTTCAACCGTAACAGCGGTGAACGTGATCAACGGAAACATGACAGCAGAGTTTACGATTAATATGGCCAGCATTTTCTCAGGCACGTTAACGATAAACCTTCCCGCCGGAGCTATCACCGATCAGTTTGGCAATGCTAACGCAGCCTTCACCGGGAACTACGAATACGTGGGGACCGCCCCGAAAGGCTGCGGTTTGCTGGTTGGATCCGGGATGACTCTCGGCTTCGCGCCGAACGGCTGGAACCCGACTCTGGCGAGCAACACCGTTCAGTATACGTTTGCTGTTGGCCAGCCCGCTGCAAACGACTTCGCACTATTTGAGACGCACGACCCATGGGGCTCTACCATCCTCAAGGATGCCATTACCGCTAACGGACATACTTATACCGAGTTTACGCCAAGCGACCTGGCGACAGTCAACTTCAGCGATTATCGAGTAGTTATTCTTAACTGGGACGACACTACTCTTGCAGAGTTCATCACTCCGTACACAGCAGCTATTCCCGCCTTGGAAGCTTACGGTGCCGCAGGAGGCGTGGTCTGGGTGCAGGGAGCGGTTCAAGGGGCCGGAGAAAATTATCCGATGCCGTTCGGGGGTCAGGGGAACGACGGAGACTTCAGTGCCAGCGATCCGGTGGTTGATCCTTCCAGCCCAATGATGCTCAATATGCCTAATCCTATCCCAGGCAACTCCGCCAGTCACGTTTCATTCACAGGTCTGCCAGGTGCGGCCCACGTAGTCGTCATAAGCGGCAATAACAGCAACCCAACGCTCTACGATCTTCAAATTGGCGGCACTTGCGGCGGAACACCGACGCCAAGTCCGACGCCGTCGGCCACTCCCAGTGCGACGCCGTCAGTAACACCTACGGCTACTCCTACAGTGACACCGAGTGTTACGCCAACTGTAACTCCAAGTGCCACGCCGACTGCGACGCCAACTGTCACACCGACGCCTAGAGCAACACCGAGGCCACGCCCAACGCCGCATCCTCGGCCGACGCCTCCCTGACGGTTAAAAGGTTAAGACAAGCGTTTCGGGAACTCGCGAAGACCTCGCGAGTTCCCGATGGCGCGAATTCCGGAGAAGCGCAGCATTGGACGAAGCTCCCAATTTCCCCCAATTGAGCGTTGGACGTTTCCCAAAAAAGAACCAGAGTTTCGCCTTGTTTCAGGTTTTCACGTATATCCCCACGCCAAATTAGAGAACGACCAATTGTAAAGCCACTATGATTCTTAAAACGTTATTCTCACTCATATTCGCTGCGGCGGTTGCGGGCCTCGGCTTTCGATTGGCAAACGCACCGCATACTTCGGCGACAACTGTTATTGGGCCTCCGGCAGTAACTCCCACACCAACCCCAACGCCTTTTTCTCATCCTTTGCTTTTTCCGCCTGTTAACACCAGTAGCAACGTCGCAATCGGAATAGACGAGACGTGCGTGCAGATCTTGGATGGACCGTGTACCGACATGTGGACCTACGGTGGAACGTATCCTGGGGTAACAATTCGGAGACCAACCGGACAGACGACTAACGTCACTTTCACTAATAACCTCGCTCCAACTACCGGCGAGTTAACCGTCCATAACCATGGTAACCATTCCTCTCCGGTGAATGATGGTCAGCCAGACACTTTCCTTATCCCTACGGGAGGAGCGCGGACCTATTTCTATGACGGCCTCGAAGAGGGCGGTAATCAACGTGGCAAGATGCAGTTTTACCACGACCACCGCATGGATGTTACCGGCCGTAACGTATGGATGGGATTAACAGGAATGTATATTGTCGATGATCCCGCAGATCCACAAACGCTTCCTTCCGGTCAGTTCGATCTGCCTCTGGCAGTCGCAGACAGACAATTCGACGCGAACAACCAAATCCCATATGTATTTGACCCCAACGGCGTAACTGGCGACAAGATCCTGATCAATGGCGTTTACCAGCCATACCTTGAGGTGGGTGACCGCAAATATCGCTTGCGTATCTTGGATGCATCTAATGCTCGCACTTATTTCCTTACACTTAGCACGGGGGATTCATTCATCCAGATTGGGACTGAAAGCGGTCTGCTTCCTGCGCCTGTAACACGGACGGGGATGCGAATGGGGCCGGCAGAACGCCTGGACGTTGTTGTCGATTTCGCTGGGAAACTAGGACAGAACATCTATCTCACCGATGTGTTGACGGGCATGCCACTGCTTGAGTTTCGCGTGACTCAGCACATCGTGGACGACAGCTCGATTCCACCAACGCTGCGCTCGCTGCCAGATATCGGAGAGCCCACCGTGACGCGTAACTGGAGCTTTGATCAGACAGCGGGCCACTGGACGATCAATGGGCTAAGGTTCGATCCCAATCGAGTCGACGCACGGCCTGCCGTTGGCACTACTGAGAAATGGGTCTTTACGAATCCCACGTCGCAAGCGCATACAGTACATATTCATGATGTCCCTCAGCAGTGCATTAGTCGAAATGGAGCAGCGTGTTACGCCTACGAAACGATGAAGGAAACCTGGTATCTTGAGCCCGGGGAAATTCTGGAGCTCAAGCTAAAGTTTACCGATCACATCGGCATGTACATGATCCATTGTCACATCGTTGAGCACGAAGACGATGGAATGATGACGCAATTTGAAGTTGTTCGCGGGGCTCCACCGCCAAGGCCGCGACCCACTCCGCTACCGCGGCCGACGCCGCCGTAAGAAATCGGAGCTATATCATGACCGGAAGGGCCGGTCGCCCTGCCGATCTGTCGGAGAGTGACGCGCGCCGAAGAGCGTCCTCGGTTCGAACTTTGTGGGAGAACCTATGTGATGCCGCATATCTGACAGCATTTGCGCGGCGATTTTTCTTGCCTTTCGCTGAGGTTGTCACCAGCATCGCGTCTTTTATGCAAATGACATTTTTGAGACGATCAAAGGGACGGGCGCAACGGACTTATTGCCTGGCAATACTGGCTGCGATGGCATTCCTGCCCGCAGCTCAGTCCGACGACAACCGTAGCGCTGGCACGACGGGAGAAAAGCGGGTTGCTCCAGCGATCAGGATTGTGGATCAACACGGCCGCCAGGTACCAAGCGGCACGCGATTGGCTGGCAGCGGTCAGATTTTCGATGTGACAGTGGGGCCGACGGGAAACAAACTGCGGTTTGTCCCTGACACATTAACCATCTCAGTCGGCGACACCGTGCGGTGGACTTGGGGCAGTGACGAGCACAGTGTAACTAGCGGCGACAGCGGCTTGTGTACGGCCGACGGGCAATTTTGCTCTCCTGATAACACAAACTGTGACGCAGGAATTCTTTCTAATACTGGTTTCGTTTACGAGCATACCTTTACGCAAGCAGGCAGTTTTTCTTACTTCTGCCACTTGCACTGCGCTGCCGGAATGACAGGCGTGATCACTGTGGCACCGCCGGGTCGGCCGCATCCAACTCCGAGGCCTCGCCCGACACCGCACCCTCGCCCTGTTCAGTAGCGGTGATCCTGAATTGTGCCACAGGCTCTGAGTGACCGTGACCGGGATACAGTGTAGAGGAAGAGGCTTCTACACAACGAGTCGGCGCTCAACGCTGATTCGCACCACCCAGTTGGCTCGCACGTTGGAAATGTTTTTCGGCCAGCTGGGTCATACCAAGGTCCTGGAGGCGGCGCCCAATCATCCAGTGGAAAAGTGGGTCATTGGGTGTGAACTGGTCAGCCTGCTTTTCATGGCCGTTGGCTTCTTCGAATTTGCCTAACGACTGCATCGCTCCGGCAAGTTCGTTGTTCACCAGGGCCAGGCGCGGATTGCGCTGCACTGCATCGCTCCACACCAAAATGGCGTCGTCTCTGCGGCCAAGCTGCCAGAGCGATTCGCCTTTTTCCTGGCGCGCCAGAATCAAATCGTCTCGTTCCGTCAGGGCCTGATCCAGACTTGCCTGTGCCTGGTCGTAACGCCCCAGCCGGTTTAAGATCGCGCCACGATAGTAGAGGCTCAAAGCCTTCCCCTCTGACCTCTGGTAAGCCGCCGCCTGGCCCAGCAACTGGACGGATTGTTCCGTGTTGCCCAGCAGATATTCAAACCATGCGAGCTTTGGCAGCGTTTCACTATTCACAAGTAGCCCCAGCTTCGATGCGGCCCGAAGATGTTCTTCTCCTGCAAGAATGTTTTCCCGGTCAGCCTGGCTGAGCCAGCGAGCAGGATTAACCTGCGCCAGCGCAAGCTCGTCGGGCACCTGGACTTTTTTAAACGCGCGGTTGCCCAGAACTTCATGGTAGCGGATCCAGCCGCTGTGAACATTCAATCCAATCCAGACAGATCCAAAGACTGCAAATGCCCAGCCTGCTTTTCGAATCTTGCCCGCAGATTTCAAATTGAAACGGTAAAAGGTCAACTCTCGTGCCCGGAACAGTCTCCATATTTTCAAGGTGAGAAAGGTCGTCACCGTCGCGCAACCTAAAGCCATTAAGAATGGAACCAGTGCGTAGACGCCACGAACCGCGAGAAAACTTCCGAAAAAAACGAGGACGCCAACGATTTCTTCCGGCCACGTTAAAGAATAGTTCCTTTTAATCGTGTCCGATTTGGGAACCAGAATCGACGGCTTCCCGAAACCAAAATACAAAGCATCGTTCGGACAAACGCTGACGCAGTCCATGCACTTCATGCAGCCCGGATCGACCACCATTCCGTACTGTTTCACCTCAGCGTGCACCAGAACGTTCGAAGTACATGTCGCAGTGCAATGACCGCATTGATTGCAGGCGGGAGTGACCCGGATTTTGCCGGGCGACAATTTGTCGGCCAGTCCGAAAAATCCGCCGTACGGACAGGCATAGGTGCAAAAGCCTTTTTGCCCCAAAAAGTAAACCGTCATGAAACCGCAGACGAAAAGAAACGGGATCGCCACCGCTACGGAGGGAAACGTCTGCCAAAAATTGGTGATCACCAGATGATTGGTGAATTTGGGAACCAACGGTTCGTGCGGCTCCGAGAACATTCGATACACGACCGGCCAGACAAACATGTACAGCGCGCCGATCAGCGGCACATAAACCAACAACCGCGATCGAAACGGTTTTGGATGAAGCCCCATCTTCTTCAACAGCCATCCGCATAGATCCTGCAGAGCTAGAATGTGACAGCCCCAGCCGCAGATATATCGCCCGAAGATCAAGGTCGCCAGGATAGCAAGAGCGAAAAAGATGAAGCCCGCGTTGATGAACCCCTTTTGCAGCGTGTACATGGTCTCCGAGGGCTCGATTGGAGAAACGGTCTTACCCATCACGCGCCACTGAATTATGTGCGCGATCATGAATAAATTGAGAAGGATCAGCGCCGCTGCTCGCCACCGGCTGGTCTTTGACTTACGAATCCCGCTCTTTTGAAGCGGAGAATTTTTTCCTGCAGCCGCGGGACCACTCTTTTGAACGATCGGTGCTTTTACTTCTCGACTGACACAACCGCTTTTCACGAGGTTGGCGAATTTACGTCAGAACAAGTCGCACGCCAAGCGCTGTAGCCGCCAGGACACTGCGGAAGGGAAACCGAGATCTTATCGCTCG
>Ga0066388_100002755_pt1 | contig 10971 bp, 12 predicted proteins | sample PanSoiMetaGPlot6_FD_64539 | JGI IMG/M metagenome (GOLD analysis project Ga0066388, IMG submission 64539) | Tropical forest soil microbial communities from Panama analyzed to predict greenhouse gas emissions - Panama Soil - Plot 6 (Hybrid Assembly) | ecosystem: Environmental > Terrestrial >... | reverse complement strand
AGGACAGGGGGGTGGCGTCGATGGTGATGTCTTTGCCGTGGACGGTGAGGTCTGGGGTGCCGGTGCCGGACAGTAGGCTGGCCCACTGGCTGGTGTAGTCGACTGTGCCGGTGTCGGTGAGCTGGAACTGAGGGCTTACCGCGGCGCCGTGGACGTTGAACCGGTAGGTTCCGGGCAGCAGGTTTAGCAGGCGCTTTTGGTGGTTGTCCTGCGAGTCGACCAGGCCGTCGCCCTGGCCTTTGTCTGGGCTGTCGGTGATCCCGAAGGCCACGTTGGACAGGGGGGTGGCGTCGACGGTGAAGCTCTTGCCGTGGACGGTGAGGTCTGGGGTGCCGGTGCCGGACAGTACGCTGGCCCACTGGCTGGTGTAGTTCAGCGCGCCGGCCTCGGTGACCTGGAACTCAGGAGCTGCCGCCGCACCCCGGACGTAGAACCGATAGACCCTGGGTGGCAGATTCAGTGCTTGGGGTTTCTGGGCGTCCAACCACCCTGTCACCGGGGTGCCGGCCGCATCGGTGACCTGGAAAGTGAGGTACGACAGTTGGCTGGGATCGATGACGATTGGGCAGCCCGAGGATGGGTCGGTCGAGCAGTGTGGCGGTGGTGGTGGAGGAGGACCGCCCGTTTCACCGTGTGTCGTTGACGATCCGCCCCCGTCGGTAGACCTCGTCGGAGAACTAGAGGTGTTGACGGTGTCGCCACCGCCTGAGGCTGGGGTGCTGGTACCGGTGACGGTCCCGGTGCCGCCGGGGGCGGCTGGGTGGCTGCTGGACCCGGTCGGGCTGGCTGGCGGTGGAGACGCGGTCGTGGTGGGGGTGGTGGCCTGATGCGGTCTCGGCGGGTCATGCGGTGGTCGCAGCATGACAGCGCCCGCAACCAGGGCGATGACCAGCGCGAAGACCCCGCCGAGGCGGAACGCTCCCGGGTTGGCCTGGGCGACTTGGACGAGCGAGTTCACCCCGGGGAGCTGCGCCACCCTCCGGGCTGCCGCGGCTGCCGCGTCTCGGCTTTGTGACACGGCTCGGCCAGCCAGACCGACCAACCTCATGCGCTGGCCGACGGCGTCAGCGGTCGCAGCGGCCGCGGACGCCGGAACCACGACTGTGGGGGCGAGGGAGCCGACGGAGGTGGCAGGGTTGGTCGAGGCCGAGGTCTGCTGCAGGCGGCTGCGGGCGTCGCCGGCGCGTTCGGCGGCGATGACGGCGGCGCGGCGCCGCTCTTCGTCGTCGGGGTCGAGCATGCCTGGCCGGGTCCGGGTCAGGTAGTTGGCCAGTTCGGCCACGCCGGGGCCGACGAGCGCCCATTGACTCTCGTTGCTGGCGTTGCGCGCCTGCAGACCGCAGGTGGCGCAGCCGGTGATGTGCCGCTGTACGCTGCGCCTCTGGTCTGCACCGAGGGTTACGAATCGGCCTTCGCGAATCTGCAGCCTGCCGCACATCTCGTCCAGCTGGCTGCAGTTGGCCCGTCCGGTACGGACGACCACCAGGATGCCGAGCGCCTTGAGCAGCCCGGTCCGCGCCTCATAGAGTTCATTGTCAGCTTTCTTCACTCGCCACCCGAAGCGGGCAGCGAGTTCTGAGCCGCGCAGCCCGTTCTCGCGGATGAATACCTTCATGATCGACCGATGCACCGGCTGCAGGCATTCGACGGCGTCGGCGAGGGTGTCCAGCAGCTCGCGTCGGCGGCTGTCGAGTTCGGGATCGGAGATCGGGTCGGGGAAATCCGTCTGCTCTGCCGGCTCGGGGCGGCGGGAACGGCGGCGGTTGTACTCGGCGGTCTTCCGGTCGGCGATCGTGAACAGCCACTTCGGCAGGGCCTGGGGATCGCGGAGAGCGTCAATCCCGGCGAAGGCGGTCTCGAACACCTCCTGGACGCAGTCGTCGACCTCGCCCGGATCATCCAGCTTCGACCGGCAGAACCCGGCCAGCCGCACCCTGAATCCGGCGTACAGCTCCTGCTGCGCCGCCGGGTCGCGGTCCTGCACCCGGCGGACGAGGTCGGTCAGGTCCTTTTCGTCACCGGCCATCAGGCACGCTCCCTCGTCGACGGGTGGTCGGCGGCGATCCGGACACAGGTGGCGAACAGCCACTCATGGACTGGTTGGCCGCAGCCGCAGTGTAGGTGTGCGAGGAAGGCCAGGAACGTGTCTTGGGTGGCGTCCCACGCCGCCTGCCGCTCCCGCAGCACCCGCCAGCAGCGCACGTACACCGCCCGCGCATAACGGTCCCACAGGATGTCCAGGGCCGGCAGGTCCCCGCTGCGCAGCCGCGCGACGACGTCGCTGTCCTGCGCCTGGTGGACCGTGGCCAGATGTCGCCGGGCCGCGTCGCGGCGGGCGCGGGCCGGCCCGCTGCCACTGGCTGCGGACCGGCCCGGGGCCGTCTGCGGGCCTCCGGCAGCGCTCCGGTCAGGGTGCGTGATCGAATACATGGAACCTCCCGAGGCGCGGTAGAGAGCCGTCGAACGGTAGGTGGGCGGGCGGGTGAAAACTCCCCCACTCCGAACAAGATTTTTATGGCCGCCGGCCCGCGGGTCGCCGAACGCCGGTCGGCACCAGCCACCAGCACGGCGCCACGTCCACGGGCACCGTCGGCAGCCGTCCATCCTGGTGGCAGCGCCGGAGACCGGAAGCGCTGAAGAAAGCTCGGAGCGAGATGGGGAGAAACCCGCCACTCGCCCCACCTACCTGCCGTACGGGTCCTTGCAACCCCGGGCGGGAGGAACACCATGGCCGAGCGACGCCGTCGAGATCTGCGTGCCACCCTGCTCATGAGCCTTGTCGTGTCCCTGCCGATCGCTCTCGTGATCGTGCTGCTCAGCGACCGGTTCATCGGACCGGGCCTAGCCCGGGACATCCTGCAGGCTGTCGCCACCCAGATGGCCGAACTGGCCACAGCACTGCTATTGCAGCGGACCCCGCCGCCTCCCTCTAGCTATAGCGATGAGGGGTGAGAAGTCTTGTTCCTCCCGGTCCGAGTCGCAGACGAGCAGTTCTCTGCAGTGATCTCGTACAGGGGGGGCCTCAGCGGGTAGCTATTACGCGTCGGCCCGGATCGGGCTGCAGCTGACCAGAATCGGCGAGAAGCAGTATGGTGCGCCGAGGGCTGGAGTGGCTCCGCGAGGCCGGATAGCAGCGTCGGCGGCGGTTGCTCAGCCGGGCTCGTCGCCTGGGAGGGCGACGGGCAGTCGGTGGTTGCGGGCGGTCGCGGCCAGTCGCTTGTCGTAGGTCACGAACGCGGATATCTCGTCGCGGAGTAGCAGCGTGGTCGACAGGTGGATGGCGTCGAGGGAGCGCAGCTCCGGGTTGGGGAGGCGGCTCGCGGACTCGACGATCGCATGGCTGAGGCCGACCTGGCCGACTCGGGTGAGCAGCAGGTCTGCCCTGGGCAGCAGGGTGGCCGCCTCCCGGAGGACGGCGCGGCGGGTCTCGATGGCGATCAGGACGCTGGACACCAGGGGCTCGGCGGGACGCTCGGCCAGGTATTCACGCAGCGCGTCCGACTGTGCCTCGGCCCGCACCAGCTTGACGAAGGCCGAGGTGTCGAGGTAGATCACCATCGCTCCTGGTCGCGCATCTCGTCGAGCACCTCGGTCAGCGGGCGCTGGCCGTCCGGCGTCGGTGGGGGCGGCGCGACGTCGAGGATGCTGCCGACCGGCGGGGAGTACTCGCCTGCCGCAGCCAGCCGGTCGACGATCGACACGCCGGTGTCGGCGGGAACCAGGTAGGCCACCAGGGTCCCGCGGTCGGTCACCGCGACCCGTTGGCCCTCCCGGACGAGGCGAAGGTAACGGGAGGCGTTCTGGCGCAGCTCCCGTACGCCGATGGTCACCATGGCCACCATAGTAGCACCGGTGTGCTACATCAGCACGGCTCCCCGTCACCATATGGTGTCGGGCCTGGGCGGACCATCCGGGTGGGCCCACCGCTCCCGAGGCCACCGGCGTGACCCACACCTACTTCCAGCGCGGCTTCATCAAAGCCGAGGTCGTCTCCTTCGACGACCCAGTCGCCCGTCGGTGCCTCTCCCTCAGCTGCGACAGATCCGGGCGGGGAGCGCTCAGCGCCCACCCATCGCCCGGGCAGCGGTGCGGTACTGGTCGCGGTAGCCGCGGACCTCGGGCAAGTCCGGGTAGGAGTGGGCGAGGGCGGCTGCCAGCTCGCCGGCGCGCCAGACGTTCGACGGGACGAGCCACCCGGACTCGACTGCGAGCGTGCCCATCTGGGCGGCCTCGTCGGGCCGGCCGAGCTTGCCGAGGACCATTCCGAGATCGAGGCGGGCGGTCACCACACGCCGTGGTGCACTGCTGGTACGGATCACTTCGCGGGAGTATGCCTCCGCGGCTGGGTCGCCCAGCCAGGACAGTGCGGTCGCGGTGTAGTACGTGAGCTTGGCTGGGTCGAAGACGAAGTGGTGGTCCGTCGGCGCTCCGTCGGGCTGTCGCTGGAGCGCCGCACCGGCGCGGTCGAGCGCGGCGTGCACGGTTCGGGAGTCGCCGATCCGGGCGGTCGCCCGGGCCTCCTGCGCCGCAAGTTGCACGGCGGCGGCACCGGCCCGGGGTGCCACCTCCTGTCCCGTCCGGGCCAGGAGAGTGGCCGCCTGCCAGTCCCGGTCGACGATGGCCTCCCACGCCGCGATCTCGACCGCCCATGCGACCAGTTCGGGCTCGCCGGCTTCCCGACCGATCGACATGGCGATGTCCCGAGCGGCACGGGCCGCGGGCCGGTGACGGAGGTCGACGTGCACCGTCGCGGCCAGCAGCGCCAGCCAGCCGCCGGCGACCAGCAGGCGGCGGCGCTGGGTGAGCGTCGCCCGGCCGTCGAGCAGCCCGGCTACATCCCGGGAGCGGCTTCGGATGCCGGTGAGCAACTCGGCCGGCGGGGTGCGCGAGTAGCGGCGAGCCAGGTCGGCTACGGCGAGGTCGACTGTGTCCAGGGCTGTTCGGCCAACGTCGGATGCCTCGGCGCGGCGAGCGAGTTCGATCAGCTCGGCGTCGTAATCCTCGTCCACGGGGGCGGGTTGAGCGTCATGGTCGAGCAGGCGGGCGACCGGCACCGGGTGAACCCCGGCGAGTAGTACCGGCCACAGCTCGTCCACCGTCGTCCCGTACAGCCGCGCGTACAGGGCCTGGTGGAACTCTGACGGGCGGACCCTGCCCCGCTCGTGCCTGGACACTGCGTTGCCGTCGATCCTGAGTTCCCGCCCGTCGAGCCGGGCCAGCTCCGCCGCCGCCTGCTCCTGGGTGAGGCCGAGCCGCCCGCGGTGCTCCGCGAGCCGGTTCGGCACCCGGATACCTTCGCCCATGTCGGAGCCTCGCTCTCCGGCCGGGCCCCGGGCGGTGCAACGCTGCGGGGCCGTTTCGTGCCGACCGTACCCCGGACGGGTGACCTGGTCCGGGAACTGCCAGACACGCGGACGCCGCGCCCGGGTCGGCCGCTCTGGGCGGCGTCGACGGCCTGCAACGCAGCATCCGCGGCCAACGCCCGGGCCAGGAGGCGCCGCGCTGCAGGGCTCCGGCAGCCAGCTCGGCGAGCGTTGCCAGTGACCCCTAGGCGTGGCCAGCCAGGCGCTATAGCTGGCCGGCCGGGGTCAGCGCCGCGGTGTACCGCTCGACGGCCGGCCGGGTCGGGCTCACCGGGCATCCCCCCGTCCGGTTCGTCGAGCTGGTCCAGCAGCGCTCGGGCGCGCACCTTGACCCACACGACGTGCCGGCGCGTGTAGCCGCTATCCGCGGCCTTGCCGCCCTGGTGACCACCGTGTGACCGCTGCCAGGCAGCCAGCGTGGTAACTCAGGCAGCAAGGCCGGCCCGCAAGGACACCGGGACCGGACTTCTGCTAGCTTCGCGAGCCTGTCGAGTCGGCTCTTGTCAGAGTGATATGGAGGTTCAACCCGGTGCCTGACGTGACTAGTCGTGGCACCGCCCCACCGATCCAGACGGCATCGCTCGGCCACCTTAGCTTCTCGGCCTACTGGGCTTCTCGGCCTACTGGTACATCTAGACCATCGAGGAGCAGCAGCCCATACTGTGTCCGTTGGGTCATCCACGAACGTGAGCACCCCGTCGTCAAGGGGGATGCGATGAGTACAGACCGAACTCGGGTACAGGCACTTCTGACTGAGGTCACGGGATTTCTGGCGCGGATGGCTGCACCCCAGCGTCACCACATTGCCTGTGGCCTTCTGCTCCACACCAACGACATCGTGCTTGGGGTCAACATCGTCTCCAGCCTCGGGCCGGCATCTGTCTGCGCAGAACAAATTGCCTTAGGAGAAGCGCTCAAACGTTCCGCAGGCCGAGTGGATCTCGTCGTCTCGCTGCGAGCCAGGTTCGGCCAACATGGACTTCCCGAGGTTGTCCCTCCCTGCGGTAGGTGCCGAGAGTTGCTCGTGGAGTACGCCGACACCGCTGAGATCGTGCTGCCTGGTCCTGAGACAGACGGCCTCACCGGGTCAACTGTCGCTCCGATCGCAACCCTGCTGCCGCACCCGTTCCGCCGCCGAGTTCCTCCTGCCTCGTCTGGCCCCACCCGACCGCAGAGCGCCATCGTACATGACACTAGCAGTAGTAGGTAATCATGCATTCAGGACGTACGCTTCTGAAGTACTTCACAGAGTCGGATCTACAACCGCTTGCTCCGTCGGCCAAGGTGCATGCTGAAGAAGACGTCGACCTGCTGGGCCCGGCGGAGTTGGAAGATCTCAAGGCATTCTCCGACAGCTTCACCCGAAACGGTGAGGTCAGCATGGAGCGCGCCGACCTGACGCGTAAGCCGCATCTCCGCGCCTTCGTGGCTTTTTTGCATGCGCTTGGTGCACTCCGGGTCGAGGAAGTCGCCGATGGAGTACGTTTCAGACTTACCGGCAGGCTCGCTGGCCACCTGCCTGAGATACTGTATACTTACCTGGCCGAGTCATTGACCATGGTTGATAACTGGAGCCGCACTCACATCATTCCAGATGACGCAATCAGCGCAGTAGAGCTACTTCAGCAGATGGAGCTCCGGCGAATCGAGCTCACCCGGAGAGCCGGCAAGACGCCGAGAGCGCTGGCAGTCCGCCCAGTCGCGTTCGCGGTGTTCCATGCGTTTGATCACAAGGGCGACGAGTGTTACCTGTTCGAACTCAACAAGGACTGGCGTCGTCTAAACTTCATAGGCGGTAAGCAAGAGCCGGTCGACCGGGGAGACTTCCAGGCGACGGTTGCTCGCGAGATCTCGGAAGAACTCGGCCTGCCGCAGCAACGGCTGACGCTCACCCGTCTGAACAGCGAGCCACTACAGGGCTACAGCCTGAGCGGCAACGTTGGAAGTCTCGCACGTTATCCCTGCGTGTTGTTTGGCGTCAGAGTCGATGGGCTGCTGAAGACCCGCATACAAGACCGGTGGCTCACCGAACGAGACTTGAGACTCTGCATGGAGATCGACGACTGTCCCCTCATGGTGAATCCGGTCTACCTGCAGTTCCTGCTCGAGGGCACTCCATCCAGGCTGTCGAAGACGCCGATAACCACGGATGCCCGAGTTCACTTGAGTGATATCCGAGACATCACCCCGAGTGCTGAACTACCGCTCGAGCGATGGGTGCGTGTCTTGAAAGAGAACAAAGACCTCTTTGCCGCTATCATAACGCTAGTGGCCGCCGTGATCACCCTCCTCTTGGCGTTCGCATTCTAGGTGGCGATGCCATACTGGAAGCCAAAGACGTGCTGTCTGAGCTCGTCACCCAAAGACTGGCTCTGCTGGCTTAGCCGTGTCGATAACCTCGAGAGTTTGGGGCGGCCACCGAGAGCCTCTTGGGCATATGGCGATAATGAATCTTCATCCAGACGGCTTCCGAGATATCGACGAAGTGGCCGAAGCCGTAGCGACCGTAGACGAAGGCACGCCCGGTTACCTCTTGGATAGCGGTCGCTACCTCCACTACTACGGCTGCCGTCTGCTACGTGAGGCTGAGTGGCTTGACTTTGTTGCCCAATTTCTCATGCCTTGCACGCTGGCCAGTCCGAGATATATCGGTCACAGCATCATTCGTCGGTTCTGCGCTCTCCGTCTCAATCCGGTACCACCGCACAAGCCAAAGACGCCGCGATTAGTTCTGGCGGTCTGAGCTGCGGCAGCCGGTGGTTGCGCGCGGTCGCGGCGAGCCGCTTGTCGTAGGTCACGAACGCAGATACCGTCGTGGAGCACAACGCGGTCGACAGGTGTGGGCAGCCCAGATCGTCCGTTCGCCGTGAACCTCGACGCCATGGAGTTCTGCAAAGCGGGAGGGTACGCCTTCGTGACCTCGATCAACGGCACGCCGCTGCGCGGTCTCCCCTTCCGAGTGCTGCCGCGGCAGAACCTCGGCACGCCGTGAGTGGGGCGCGGTACAGGGTGACCGAAGACCTCGACGTGCTGCTGGGGCGTGTGCGACAGCTGACGATGGCTTATATGGCCGGGGGCGTGGGCTCGTTCCGGGCATTCCGCGACTTGGTGCAGCTACTGCTCGGAATCACCGTGCTGGCCGATGGGCAGTACGTACGGCTAGTGCAGCAGACGGGCCGGCAGGAGGTCAGAGCACTCGGTGGGCCGACTGGGCCGACCAGCGCCGTTCGGCTCCGGAACGGCCACTGGCTGCGCGTTGCCGTCGACCTGTACCTGGCAGAGCACGAGGGAACCACCAGGCTCGAGGTCCGCAAGTCGTCCTTCCAATACCAGGCGGACCAGGACGGTCAGCGCGAGGTGTTCGCTTCGACTACTTGCGTGAACCCGGGGACTCCCCGCATCCGACGGCTCACCTCAACGTGCATGGCACCCTCGATGTCGTCGGCGCGCTACCTCCTGGGACTACCCTCGCCCGAGTGCATTTCCCGACCAACCGGACCTCGCTGGAGGCGGTGATTCGTCTCCTCGCCCAGGACTTCGCTGTTCCCTGCGCCCAGCCTTCCTCCCTGTGGCGACCGGTGCTCCGTGAAAGCGAAGCGGCCTTTCAAGCGATCGCACACCGACCAAACACCTAGGAAACCGCCCGGTCGGCCCTGGGGCCGCACTCAGTCGGCGGAGTACGGGTCGGTCGGGTCGAGCAGGCCGGCGAGCACCAGGAGGTCGCCCACCTGTCCCGGGTCCTCGAGGACACCGGCCCGGTAGTCAGTGATGACCTTGGCGGCGGATACCCCACGGCGGGTACGGGCGACGCGCTCCATCTCCGCAACGATCTGGTCGCGCGTCAACTCGAGGGTCGGCACCAGTACTCACCTCCCGTCCCTACGCATACATGCACGTGAAGCAATCATACGGGTCCGACAGAGACCTCGCTCCGCGCACCGCGCTGCAGTGCCAAGGCGGTCGTCATCCTCAGGGTAACCGCACAGGGGCAAATGGGATGAATCAGGATACACTCCCCCCCTTCCAGTGTCGGTGGGGGCGGCGGAACGTCGAGGATGCTGCCGACTGGCGGCTCGTACTCGCCTGCCGCGGCCAGCCGGTCGATGATCGACATGCCGGCACCGGCGGGAACCAGGTCGGCCACCAGGGTGCCGCGGTCGGTCACCGCGACCCGCTGACCTTCGCGGACGAGGCGAAGGTAGTGGGAGGCGTTCTGGCGCAGCTCCCGTACGCCGATGGTCTACATCAGCGTGTTGGCGGCTCCGGCCCGATGTCGCGCTCAGCGGCGAGAGCCGTCATCATCGCGGTTTGGCTGTCCCGTACCTCGGCCGCCAAATCGGCTGTGCGGGTCGGGTACTGTCGCCACCCGGTACGCCCCACCGCCGCCGCGTCGTCCAGGACGGCCGCGTCGGCCCGGATCGGGCTGCGGCTGACCAGCGCCAGGTTGAGCGCGTCGCTGGGTCGGGCATCGACCTCGACGCGACCGTGTGGTCCGTCCAATACCACCACCGCGTAGAAGACGGACTCGGTGAGCCGGGTGATGCGGACCTCGGCCACCGACGCGCCGGCGGCGGCCAGGAGACTGGCCGCCAACTGGTACGTCATCGGCCGGGGGGTCTCGACTGCTTCCAGGCTGCACGCCAGCACCGTCGCCTCCGCCGGCCCGGTCCAGATCGGCAGCCGGCGGTCGCCGCCGTGTTCGGCCAGTATGACCACGTGTGGACGGCGGGTGGGGTCTTCCTGCTCGCCCCGGCGTACCTCGGCCACTGACACCTCGACCCAGTTCGGTTCTGCCGCGACTGCCATCGGGGTCACCTTTCTCTTCGACTGAACGAGCTCCACTTCGACGTCCGGGGCGAGGCGGCCGGCCAGTGCCGCTCTCGCCTCGTGCAGGCGGGCCTTCACCGCGCCAGGGCTGATGCCCAACTCCGCCGCGGCCTCGGCATGCGTCAGGCCCTGCCAGTAGAAGGCGAGGACCGCCTGGCGCTGGCCCGGCGCCAGCGCCGCCACCGCGCGCCGGACCCGGCTGGCCAGGTCGGCCGCCTCGGCCCGCTCCTCCGGCCCCGGCGCACCGTCCGGGCGTTCCTCGGGTAGGGGGGCGGACGCGGTGGGCAGGCTCAGCCAGCGGCGTGCCACGTTCAGGGCGATGCCGGCATACCAGGCGCCGAACCGCTCCGGCGAGCGCAGCCGGGCCAGCCCGACCAAGGCTGCCACGGTGGCCTCGGAGACCACGTCGGCAGCCATGTCGCCGGGTCCGACCAAGCGCCGGACCAGCGCGAGGACCATGCCACTATGCCGGCCCACCAGCACCCCGAAGGCGTCCTTGTCCCCGCACCGGGCGCCGGCCACCAGCTCGGCATCATCGCGTCCCGCACCGACCGCAGCCACATCTCATAGTGCCGGCAGGGACGCCAGGGTTAGGGACGCCAGGGTCAGGGACGCCCAGGGTCAGGGACGCCCAGGGTCAGCTCTCGCCTCGACCTTTGGCGTCGCGCACGATCTCGTCGATCTTGCCGGCGAGCGTGACGTCCCGGTCGGTGACGGCGCCGACGGAGTGGGTCGCGCAGGCAAAGGTCAGCGTCCGCCACCGGATGTCGATGTCCGGGTG
>Ga0066388_100002754_pt1 | contig 10971 bp, 9 predicted proteins | sample PanSoiMetaGPlot6_FD_64539 | JGI IMG/M metagenome (GOLD analysis project Ga0066388, IMG submission 64539) | Tropical forest soil microbial communities from Panama analyzed to predict greenhouse gas emissions - Panama Soil - Plot 6 (Hybrid Assembly) | ecosystem: Environmental > Terrestrial > Soil... | reverse complement strand
CGGCTCGACCTGCTCAACAACCGCGTCAGCGCCGAGCGGCTCGCCGACGCGGGCTTTCCGGTCAGACCGTTCGACCGCCACCATGCGCCCGGCGGCAACTACGGCCGCGTGCCCGGGCTGCGCGCGCTCAACGAAGCGACGATGGGGATCATCGGCTTCGGCGAGATCGGCCGCGAGATCGCGCTGCGCGCCGCGGCATTCGGCATGCGCGTTCTGTATCACCAACGCGCGCGCGCGGACGCAGCCGACGAGCAGCAATATTCCGTCATCTATGCCTCGCTCGACGAGCTGCTGCGCGAGAGCGACTGGATTGTCCCGCAGGTGCCGACCGCTGCGTCGACGCGCAACCTCATCGGCCGCGACGAGCTGTCGCGGATCAAACCGGGCGCCTGCATCGTCAATGTTGCCAATGCCTACGTGATCAATCGCGATGCGGTGATCGCGGCGCTGCGCTCCGGCCGGCTTGCCGGCTTCGCGTCCGACACGCACTATGAGGAGCCGGTCCGCAACGACGACGAGCTCCTCAAGCTGGACAATGTCGTGCTCACGCCGCGCATGGGCGGCTCGCCGCGCTTCAACGCGCTCAAGGATTTTGAACAGATGATAACGGGCCTGGCCCGGGAGGTTGCGACGTGATCCGTTTCGTATCGTTGGTGGTCCTGCTGATGCTGACCGGTGCCGCGCAGGCGCAGGCACAGAATTGGCCCGACAAGCCGGTGCGCGTGATCGTGCCGTTCCCGGCCGGGTCGAGCTCGGACGTGGTCGGCCGCATCCTGCTGCAGAAGGTCGGCATCCGGCTCGGCCAGCAGCTCGTGGTCGAGAACCGCGCCGGCGCGAGTGGCAATATCGGCGCCGACGCGATCGCCAAGGCCGCGCCCGACGGCTACACGCTCGGCATCGTCACCGGCAGCACGCAGTCGGTCGCGCCGAGCCTCAACGCCAAGCTGCCCTACGACCCGCTCAAGGACTTCATGCCGGTCACGCTGATCGGCGACTCGCCCTACGTGCTGGTGGTGCATCCGGGCCTGCCCGCGAAATCCGTCGCCGAGCTGATCGCGCTTGCAAAGGCCAAGCCCGGCGCGCTGAACTACGGCTCGGCGGGGCTCGCGAGCCTCGCGCACCTTGCGAGCGCGCTGTTCGCCAACCTCGCCGGCGTCGACATCACCCACGTACCCTACAAGAGCTCGGCGCAGTCGGTGGTCGACATGATCGGTGGGCGCCTCGAGATGCAGTTCGCGACCATTGCGCCGGTTCTCTCCAACATCACGGCTGGGCAGCTGCGGCCGCTCGCCACCACCGGCCGCAAGCGCGTCGCCGCGCTGCCCGACATTCCGACCATGGCCGAGGCCGGGGTTGCCGGCTACGAGGCGTCGCTGTGGATGGCGTTCGTGATGCCGGCCGGCGTGCCGGACGCTATCGTCACGAGGCTCAACGCCGAGCTCAACGCGGTAATGAAGGAGCCGGAGACGATCGCCGCCATGCAGGCGCAGGGATTCGAGCCGGACCCGAGCACGCCGCAGGCCGTCGTCGAGCGGACCAGGAGCGAAATCGAGAAGTGGAAGGACGTCATCACCAAGGCCAACATCAAGGTCGAGTGATTTTTTTTGAGTTGGCGTATATCCTTTTCGGAAAACCGGTATCCACTTTTCCGGGATGCGCTCGCGGGAGGATGAAGATGGCCGACACAATCAGCGTCTTCTGCACCAACGGCGTCAAGGAGGTGGTGCTCGAGCTGTTTCCCGAGTTCGAGCACGCGAGCGGTTCGGCGCTCGCCGTTACCTACGGCCCGACCGCCGGCATCATGAACAAGATCAGGGACGGCGCGGCGGCCGACGTCTACATCCTCACGCTCGAGGCGATCGAGGAGCTGGCGAAGCTCGGCAAGGCCGCAGGCGGCAGCCGCGTCGATCTCGCGCGCTCCTTCATCGGCATCGGCGTGCGCACCGGCACCAAGCATCCCGAGATCGGCACGGTCGGCGCGTTCAAGCAGAGCCTCCTTTCGGCCAAGTCCATCGCCTATTCGAAGCTCGGCCTTTCCGGCATCTATTTTCCGAGCGTGCTGGAGCGGCTCGGCATCGTCGCCGAGATGAAGCCGAAGACCGTGCTGACCGAGGGCATCTCGGTCGGCCACGCGATCGTGCGCGGCGACGCCGAGCTCGGCATCCAGCAGATCAGCGAGCTTCTGCCCGTCGAGGGCATCGAGGTGGTGGGACCGATCCCCGACGAGCTGCAGAAGATCACGATCTTCTCGGTCGCTACGGCCGCCTCGGCGAAGGACAGCGCCAAGGCGCTGACGAAGTTCCTCGCCAACGGTTTCGATCCGGTACTGCTGGAAAAGCTCGGCCTCGAAGCGGCGTGATCGTCTGCGTTCTGCCTCTCCTTCGTCATGGCCGTGGAACAGCATTGCCAAGATAGCGATGCAACCCAGGCGTAAAACGCCGTAGTCTCTGAAAAAAGCCAAGACCAGACGAGGGAGAGCGTCATGGGTTTCTGGGCAAAGCTGGCCGCGGCCGGCGGCATCGGCCTGTTAAGCATGAACGCTGCGCATGCGGCCGACATCACCGTCATCTCGTCGACCGCCATGCGCGAGCTGCTCGACGAGCTGATCCCCGCTTTCGAGCGCGCGAGCGGCCACAAGGTCACGATCGACTTCCAGTCCGGCGTCAACGTCTCGGCCAAACTGCGCGGCGGCGCGGCCGCCGACCTTGTCGTCACCACGGCTACCGCGCTCGACGAGCTGATCAAGGACGAGAAGGTCGTCGCCGGCAGCCGCATCGACTTCGTGCGCTCGCGCGTCGGCGTCGCGGTTCGCGCCGGCGCGCCGAAACCCGACATCAGCACGCCGGAAGCGTTCAAGGCCACGCTCCTGGCGGCGAAATCGATCGGCGTCAGCAAGGGACCGAGCGGCCAGCACCTGCTCCGCGTCATCGAGCGGCTCGGCATCGCCGACCAGGTGAAGCCGAAGATGGTGGTGCCGGAGCTCGGCGTGCGCGTCGGCGCGCTGGTGGCGAGAGGCGCCGCCGAGATCGGCGTGCAGCAGATCAACGAGCTTCTCCCGATCGCCGGCATCGACTTCGTCGGACCGCTGCCCGACGCGCTGCAGACCGTGCTGGTCTACTCGACCGGGCTAGCTGCCACCGGCAAGCAGCAGGAGACGACGAAGGAGCTGGTCAAATTCCTGACGTCGGACGCTGCCATTCCGGTGATGAAGAAGCTCGGACAGGATCCGGCGCGTGAAGCGAGGACATGATGATCGGATATCGAGCCTGGATGCTCGCGGCCGCCGGCTGCGTGGCCGCCATGATGGGAGGAAGCCCGGTGAGCGCCGCTGAAATCGTCATCTACAGCACGATCGCCTCGGAGGAGGCGCTGCATGACATCGTCCCGATGTTCGAGCAGGCGAGCGGCCACAAGGTCAACATCACCTATGGCGCCGGCCCCGATCTCGTCGCGAAGGTCCGCGCCGGCCTCTCGGGCGACCTCTTGATCGGGCCGTCCGACTTCACCGAACCGCTCACCAAGGACGGCAAGCTGGTCGCCGGCAGTCGCGTCGACTTCGCACGCTCGGGCAACGGCATCGCCGTGCGCAAGGGCGCGCCGAAGCCTGACGTCAGCACGCCGGAGGCGTTCAAGGCGGCGCTGCTCGCCGCCAAGACGGTGTCGTACAGCCGCGGCGTCAGCGGGCTGCATTTCGTCAGCGTGTTGGAAAAGCTCGGCATCGCGGACGACATCAAGAAGAAGCTCGTCGCGCCGCAGGCCCGCGAGCTGGTCGGCGCGGTGGTCGCGCGCGGCGACGCCGAGATCGGCGTGCAGCAGTTCAGCGAGCTTCTCCCCGTGGAGGGCATCGAGATCCTCGGCCCCCTGCCCGGCGACCTGCAGCGCTTCATGGTCTATGGCGTCAACGCCATGCCGGATTCGAAACAGCCCGCCGCGGCCAAGGACTTCGTGAACTACCTCAAGTCCGAGCCGGCCGCCGCTGTGATCAAGAAGAAGGGCATGGAGCCGACCTGAGGCGGATTTTAGAGAGCGGCGATCTGCATTCCGAAAATTTCAAATGAACCGCCGCCGCCGCTGATGCAACCAAGCAGCGCCGGTGGTTTCGGGCGGGGCGGCCATGGCAATGGAGAATGCCTTGCTGACCCGTCCAGATCCCGACCCCGCACCAGACGCAAGTGACAAGGCGAGCGCCCCAGCCGGGGCGACGCTGGTCGCGAACGAGGATGATGGCCAGCCCCGGCTCGTCCGCCTGTTCACGTGGCTTTGCGCGATTTTCGCCGTCGGCGGCCTGTTTTGGGCAGCCGACCTGTCGCAGACCTACGGCCTCTCGCCCGGCGACGGCGGCGTGCTGCGGCCGCCGGTCGAACGCTGGTCGATGGCGATCGGGATCGCGCTGCTCGGCCTTGCCCCGTTCCTCGGAATGCTTGCCTACGTCCGGCTCTATATAACGGGCCTCGTGCGCGCACGCGGCAAGCTCGACGTCACCGTCCTCGGGCTTTTCGCACGCACGACGCGCCAGTTCGACCTGACCGACGCCGGTGCGGCACGGCGCCATGACGGCCGCGTTCAATTCGACATTTCGGTCAACGCGCCGTGGATCACGCTGTGGCTCGCCGGCTGGCCCTACATCATCCCGCTGAATGCGGGCCGGATCGACCGGCGCGGCATCGCCCAGCTCGCCGTCGACGGAGAACGAGCGCGCCGGCGAGTGGCCGCGGGTACGCCGTAGCCCTCGGCCGTCACGCGGTCCCGGCGAGGACGCGATCGATCTCCGCGAGCGCCTTGGTCTTCTCCGACGCCCTCATCAGCGACGCCTGCACGCCGTTGCGTACGCAGGCCGCGACCTCGTCGCGTCCGAGCTTCAGCGCGTCGGCAACGGCACGGTAGTTCTGATTGACGTAGCCGCCGAAATAAGCGGGATCGTCGGAATTGACACAGGCGACGACGCCCTTGTCGAGCATCCGCCGCAGCGGATGGTGCGCCAAGTCATCGATGACACGCAGCCGCAGATTGGAAAGCGGGCACATGGTCAGCGGTAAGCGCTCGCGCGCGATCCGCCCGATCAGCACTGCGTCCTCGAGCGCGCGGTTGCCGTGATCGATCCGCGCGACGCCGAGCTCGTCGAGCGCCTCCCACACGTAGCTCGCCGGCCCCTCCTCGCCGGCATGCGCCGACAGGAACAGGCCGGCGTCGCGAGCCCGCGCGAACACGCGCTTGAACTTGCTCGGCGGATGCCCGCGCTCGGAGGAATCGAGGCCGACGCCGACAATATGGTCACGGAATTTCAGCGCGGCGTCGAGCGTCCGCTCGGCGTCGGCTTCATCGAGATGGCGCAGGAAGCACATGATCAGGCTCGCGTCGACGCCGAGGTCGCGCTTGGCATCGACGATGGCGCGGTGCAGACCGTTGATGACGGTTTCAAATGCGACGCCGCGCGACGTATGGCCCTGCGGATCAAAGAACATCTCGACGTGGCGGACGTTGTCGGCCCGTGCCCGTTCGAGGTAGGCCCGCGCGAGGTCGTGAAAATCCTGCTCGGTGATCAGGACCGACATGCCCTGGTAGTAGAGGTCGAGAAAATCCTGCAGGTTGCCGAAGCTGTACGCGCGGCGCAGCTCGTCGACCGACGCATATTTCAGCCGAACGCCGTTCCTTCTCGCCAGCGCGAACATCAGCTCCGGCTCGAGGCTGCCCTCGACATGGATGTGCAGCTCGCATTTCGGCAGCCGCTCGATCAGCGTGTGGATGGTCTGCATGTCGGCTCTCCGGCGCGTCGATCCGGCGAATGTGCGGCAGTAGCAGCGCGGCGCCTAGAGGGTCACTGCCCGTCCATGATGGCGGCGATCGCCTGGATGCGGCTGCGCGCATATTTCGGCAGCCCGGCGCTGATCGAATTGCCGGAATTGAACGAGCTGTTGCCCATCAGGAGCTGCGCCGGCACCAGGTTGCGCAGCACCGGCGCCTTGGCGAAGTCGCGTTGCTTGTTGAGCACGTCGTCGCGCACGCCGAGCACGAGATAGACGCTGGCGATCGTGGCATTGGCATCGTCGGGATGCGGCTGCAGCACCGCGAGCAGCTTGCCGAACTGCATCACCTGGTTGACCCAGAAGATGCTCTGCTCGAGCACGCCGCCCGGCGCGCCATCAATGCCTGTCAGGTTCTTCACCTCGGCGAATTCCGGCTGCTGCGGCGAGTAGAGCCGCATCTCGCTCTGGAACTCGATGAAATCCGGGATCGGCTTCTTGTTCTCGTCGCGCAGCTTGTTGGCGAGCAGGATGCCGGACGGGATCTTGCCCTCGAACTTGTAGCGCGACTCGATGCAGGTACCGTCGGCGCACCAGGCGCGATCGGGCCGCCGGCTCTGCGCGAACTCGGCGTCCTTGGTCGGCCTGGCGTCCGCGGGCGCGATCGCGCGATGCTTGATGGCCGGATCGATGCTCTCGAGGAACGCTATGGTCGCGTAGCGCGACAGATTGAACGCACCCGGCGGCTTGCCGAGATTGAACCGCGCCTCGGCGACGTAGATTGACAGCTTCACCTTCGATCCGGTCTTGAGCGTCGGCTCTACGTAGCCCGGGAACAACGACAGGAAGCGCTGCTGCACCGGCCGTGCCCGCGCCCAGTCCTCGAACGGGATGAGGCCGGTCGTCGCGTCGGCGAGCTTGTCCTTGCGCTGGTCGGTGAACAGGATGGTGCGCGGTTTGAGCTCGCGCGGCGGCGTGGCGCCGAGCGAGGCGACCTCCTCGAGCTTGAACTCGGCGGCACGCGCGTCCGCGCCGCAGATCGCCGTCGCCGCAACAGCGAGCGCGACAAGAGTCGGAAAGATCCTCATCGCGTTCCCGCTACCACGGCCGCTGCCGGTTGAAGAAGTAGTCCGGATCGACGCGCCGCGGCTGACGCCGCTCCAGGTCGTCCTGGTTGCCACGCGCATAGGGATAGTCGCGCGAATAGTCGCGCGGCGCCTGGCGCCACGGCAGTGCGAAGAACGGGCGGTCGTCGTCACGGGCGCCGGAGCGGTTATCGAACGTCCAGCGCGAGAACAGGCTGCCATTCTCGTCGTAGCCGCCGCGCGCGCCGTAGCTCTCGGCGCGCGAGACGATGCGGAACTGGGTGTCGTCGATTCCGCCGGCGGTGTCGCGTTTGAAGTATTCGGTGATGCCGCGCCCCTCGCCGGCGCTGCGCTGGTCGCCGGTCGAAGGATCGACCGTGACGGCGACGAGCTCGCGCATCGCCTCCGGCGACGGCCCGTTCAGCGCGGTCTTCGGCGCGTGCACCTCCCACGCTGCCTGCAGGATCGGCTCGAACATCGGCAGTGCCACTTTCGCGCCGGTCTGGCCGTGGCCCAGCGTGCGGCGGCCGTCGGCATTGTCGTAGCCGACCCACAGCGCAACAGTGATGTCGTTGGTGAAGCCGACGAACCACGCGTCGGTCTCGTTCTGCGTCGTGCCGGTCTTGCCGCCGGCATAGGGCGCGAGATGGCGGACCGCCCGCGCGGTGCCGCGCTCCAGCACGCCCTGGAGCATCGACTTGAGCTGGAAGAACGACGCCCGGTCGGCCGAGCCGATCCAGGACACCGAGTTGGCGTCGTGGCGATAGACCGCGCGACCGCCCTGCTCGATCGTCTCGATCGCGTATGGCGCCGGCCGCGCGCCTTCGCTCGCGATCGCCGCATAGAACGCCGCAAGGTCAATCAGCCGCAGCGGCTGCGCGCCGAGCACGAACGGGTAGTAGCGGCTGCATTCCTTGTAGAGCTGCGCCTCCATGGCGAGATCGCACACGCTGTCGAGCCCCTGCTCGGCGCTGTCGGCGAGGCCCCGCGCCATCAGGTTGGCGGTTGCCAGGTTGCGGGAGTTCTCCAGCGCGTAGCGCAGCGTGATCGCGCCCCAAGCGCCGCCCTCGAAATTGCGCGGCGACCAGTAGTCGCGCTCGCGCACGTAGACGTTGCCGCCGGCGTTGGCGCCGATCGGCGGCAGCGTGATCGGCTGGTCGAGCACCAGCGTGTTGGGCTGCAGGCCCTTGTGCAAACCGGCCAGATAGGTGAGCGGCTTGAACGTCGAGCCGGGCTGGCGCTGCGCCTGCTCGGCGCGGTTGAGCTGACTCGCCGGATAGGAGAAGCCCCCGGACATCGCAAGGATGCGACCGGTGCCGTTCTCCAGCACCACGGCGGCGCCCTGTACGGTCGGACGGATGCGCAGGTCGGCGCGCGACTGCTGCGCGGTCGTCTGCTTTTCCGGCCGCATTCCAGGCTGCGGTGCCACCGCCACGACCTTGGGCTCACGCACGCGCACGTAGACGACGTCATAGAGGTTGAGCTTGCGGCGGATCGCGGACGAATAGGTGTTGAGCGGCATGATGCGGCCGTCGGCGAGCCCGACGCTGATCACGTCGCCACGCTTCCTGTCGTGAGTGTTCTCGACGACGATGGCCGGCTCCCAGTGCACGTCGTAGAGCGGCATCCGCGCCGTGCGCAGAGCCGCGAGCCAGGGCGGTCCGGCGGCGCTCGCGGTCGCATCGGCGGCGATCTTGGCGACGCTGTCGGCGAGGCTCAGCTCCGGTCCCTCGAACTTGGCGCGGCCGGTGTTGAGCTCGTAGCGAGCGAGGCCTTCCTGCAAGGTCACTTCGACCGCACGCTGCAGCGCCGGATTGATGGTCGAGCGCACCGTGTAGGACGAGGCGCTGAGCGCATCGATGCCGGCGATCGATTTTGCCTCTCGCACCACGCGATCGACATAGTGGAAGCCGACGTCGCGGCGCGGCGGAGCGAAGGCCACGAGCTGTGGCAGATCCGACTTGGCATCGGGGGTGCCGGTCATGCCGTCGTCCTGCATGCGGCTGAGCACGTAGCGGAAGCGCTCGCGCGCCCGCTCGGCGTTACGGTCGGGGTTGAAATAGCTCGGGCCCTTGGCGAGGCCGGCGAGCAGCGCGCCTTCGGCCACGGTCAACGACTTCGCCGGCTTGCCGAAATAGGCCTGTGCCGCCACCTCGATGCCCCAGGCGCCGCGGCCGAGATAGATCGAGTTGAGGTAGAGCTCGAGGATCTCATTCTTGCTGAGCGCGCGCTCGACGCGCGCGGCGACGATGATCTCGCGCAGCTTGCGCTCATAAGTGAGGTCGTTGCCGACCAGCAGGTTCTTCGCGACTTGCTGGGTGATGGTCGAGCCGCCCTGCGGCCGACCGGGCTGCGCCAGGTTGCCGACAAAAGCGCGTACCAGCCCGCGCTCGTCGATGCCGTGGTGCTGGAAGAAGCGCTTGTCCTCGGCAGCGACGAACGCATTGCGCACGTGCTCGGGAATCTGCGCGAGCGGCACGTAGACGCGGCGATTGTCGGGCGCGAACACCTCTGCGAATTTCTCGCCGCGGTTGTCGAATACCATGCTCATGCCGGGCAACTTCATGCCCTTGAGCTTGGCGGCGTCGGGCAAATCCTTGACCGCCTCGTTGAAGAACTCGATCACCGCCTTGATGTCGACCGGCGAGTTGTCGATCCGCTCGCGCTTGCAGAACTGACGATAGGCGGTATGCAGGTCGGTGATGCTGAGGCCCTTGAGCGCCTTGACCTCGGCGCCGATCGCATCCTTGTCGTCCATCGCGGTGGCGATCAGGTCGTCGAGGTTGACGTCCTCGATGTCGAACGCCTTTCGCATGTAGGCGCAGCCGTCGGTGAGGAGCCGGGTCACCTCCGCTTGGTCGCGTTCCGGATCGAACGTGGTCTTGATGGCGTCCGGACGCGTTGCAGCCTGGCTGAAAGCCAGCGCGGCGGCGAAGATCTTGATGAGAACCGTGTTCATGACCGTTGACGACCGGATCGTCGCCCCCGGCGTCTCCCTCAAGCCGAACGGTACAAGAAGGCCGTTTTGAGGAGAAGGTTCCGTCGATTGACCAAACTTACGGCGTTTTGATTAATCCTTGCTGACGGTCGACAATTGGAACTCCGGAAACGTCCCGTGGTCAGCTCGAAACAGCAGCAAAAGCGCCGCAAACGCACGGTTATCGTCAACGACAAGATGCAGCGGAATTACCGCTACGAGTTGACCGCTCCAGTCGGCCGGAACTTCGATCACGACTTCAAGCCGGACCTGACGCCGCAGCAGATGCTCAAGGTCGGCGTGTTCTGCGGCAAGTACATTACCGATTGCCGCAGGGAGTTCGCGGCGAGTTGGTTCAAGCAGGCCAAGCTCTCGCCGGGCGGGCGCGACTGCGCGCTCAACTTCTTCGGCGTCGACGCAAGCCAGCCGCTGTCCGAGTGGCAGCGCAAGGGCTGGATCTTCCGCGACGACCCGCGCGGCTGGTTCCAATGGTACTGCCGCTACTACATGGGTCGCCGCATCCCCGACGAAGACAGGCGGCAGATCAAACGCTGGAGGGCGATCCGCCGCCACATTCGGCAGGTCGAAAAGAACTGCGAGCCGGGCGAGCTGACCTGCCGCAAACGCCAGCGCCAGGCGCTGCTGCACTGGGCGTATGACAGCCGGAAGATCTAGACATTTCGAATTCGAGCCGACGTCGCGGCTCTAGCGTCCGGGGAGGGCTAGGGAGGGGGCAAGCGAGGCACGGCATTCCATATCTGCCCCCTCCCCAACCCTCCCATAGCCCGTCCAAGACGGGCGTGAACGCCCTTTTCCAAGCGGGGGAGGGAGCGCTCAGTGCCCGTAGCGCTGGTTCACTCCCAACAAATACGTCGACTGCCAGCGGTGCGGCTCACTTGTGCTGCGTAATGGTGTCGATCAGCGCCGGGTGCCCTTTTTTCACCTCGGCGAGCGCGCGCAACAAGGCGGGCCGGATGTCCTCCGGCTTGTCGATCGGTCCCTCGCCATAACAGCCCATCGACCGCGCCAGCGCGCCGAAATCCGGCTCGGGACCGAACAGGTCCATGCCGATATGCGCGCGCGCCTCGTCGGTGCCGCGCAGGCGCGCCATCCGGATCTGGTGCTCCCAGTCGTTGTAGTAGGCGCGGTTGTTGTGCATCACGATCAG
>Ga0066388_100002753_pt1 | contig 10972 bp, 5 predicted proteins | sample PanSoiMetaGPlot6_FD_64539 | JGI IMG/M metagenome (GOLD analysis project Ga0066388, IMG submission 64539) | Tropical forest soil microbial communities from Panama analyzed to predict greenhouse gas emissions - Panama Soil - Plot 6 (Hybrid Assembly) | ecosystem: Environmental > Terrestrial > Soil... | reverse complement strand
AGCCTGCTCCGGTTCAGTGGAACTTCGTGAGTTCGAAAGCCGGTGTACTGCGGGGAGTGCATGTCCACTTGCGACACCACGATTATCTTGTTCTCGCCCAGGGACGAGCCGGTATCGGACTATGTGACTTAAGGAGCGATTCGCCGACCAGGGGGTTGAGTGCCTTGATAGAACTCAGCGGTAGAAGCCCGCAGGCACTGACCATCCCAATTGGCGTCGCTCATGGTTTCTACTACTACGAAGATTCAGTCCACATCTATTCTGTCTCTGAGTATTTCAATCCCAGTGATGAACTTGGGTGCATGTGGAATGACGCGGCGCTGCAAATTCCCTGGCCGGTCGAGTCAGTGGTCTTATCGGAAAGAGACAAGACATTGCCGTCACTCGCCACCCTTATGTCAGAGTTACCCAAGTCTTGGGGCACCGGTTCGTCGTAGGATTGAGGGCGTGGTTCCGGGCGCATGTGATGCCACGCCATCCGGCGTTCGCAAGTCAGCTGCAGCGTCCCCGCCGCTGAGAACAAGCTTCGTGTTGACGAATCTATCTGCAGGGGCGCATGGCCAGGCGCCCGCTGCTATTTCTTGATCAGCAAGCCAACGGGATCCTGGTTACAGTATCGCTTGGACAGGCTGGCATATGCGTCGCGTAGCGTCAGAGCACCAGAATTGGTGTCGGCGGGAACGGCCGGCAGATAGTAATCGATCGGGTACTCGCCGCCTTCCTTGCCGATTGCGCTGCGCAAACCACCTCTTGATGTGCCGGCGTGATCCAGGTCGGCGAGGGCGAGATCGCCGTTGCGGTCAGCGGTGAGAATTCCCTCTTTCAGTCCTGCTTCCTGCTCGATAGTGCGCAGTTGCTCAGGAGCAAGCGGTGTGTCAGCGGAGAGTCCGAGCCGCTCGTAGATAGCGTCCGAAAGATCTCTGTCGAGTCTGGCCCCAAATGCTCTACCATGACCGTCAAAAGCCGGATCATAGTGCTCGCGAACCAGGCTTGTTCGTCCCGAGTTGGGACCGAGTATCTGATCGATTTTCTTCTGCAAAGCGACGGCATCCTCAGGCGTTGATGCAGCGATCTGGAATCCTACGGTACCGCGTTCGCTGGAGGGCAATTTGGACCATTCCGACTTGTTCCACTGCCCGGCTCCATAGCGGGGATCGAGCGTGCGGTAGTCTGCAGCTAGTTTTCCAAGCTCGGAGTTCCGATTTTCCAGCGCCGGTATCAGCATCTGCTGAAGCCGTCCCAGGTCAGCCGTATCCTTGACTGTGACCATGACCTTCACCGGCCCAATGTCTTGATCTCGTGGCTTGGTGTGGAACCAGACACTGTTGTTCTCCCGCGCTTGCAGCGTAAACGCCTTGCCCTGCATCTGTATCTGCCGTTCGGGGAGATACTCGAGCATTGGCGCAGTCGGATCTTCGCGGTACCAGCCGCTCTTGACGGCACCATCGAGACTCGTGCCTGCTTTGGCATCCTGCGCGGTCCGCATGCGCTTGGCGCCAGCAGCTCCTTCAAGCGCTCCGGAGAGTGCCAATGCGCTTGCTCCTCCAATGATGGCAGAGCGGGCCAGAATCGATCCGGACTCGGCGAGATTCTCGCCGATGGTCCTGTCAGGATCCCAGGCTTCGACCGCGGTGCCTAAACCACCTACGGTACCACCGGCGGCGCCGGCTGCCGAATTGAGCGCCAGCCGCTTCAAGGCATATCGGGTTTCCTTTCGACCTTCCGCTTCGATGCCCTCAGTTAGAGAATGACGAATGGCTTCGGCGACGTCAATGATGGCTTTCTTCCTGGCTGCTTCGCCCAGTTCTGCCTTGACCAACTTGTCTGCTAGTTTTAGCAGCGCAACGTTGCTGACGCCCCCCTCGCCGTTCACGAGTGCGTGGCGCACCAGTTCGTTTGTGCCGCGCCCCAGCACCGCGCGTGCTTCTTGGTTGAGCACGTTGTCGCCACCGGTTCTCGATAGCATGCCGAGGCAGCGCTCCGTAGCAGCGGCGGTAGCCCTGTTGCCCAACCGCAGTGCTTTTGCCACCTCCATCGGCCCGATCATACTGGCCATGCCGTTGGCGAAACCAGCGCCTATGTCTGCAGCCAAGTGCTCAGCGGACCAGTCATGGTCCGATCCGACTATCAAGGCCTTGCTGGTCACTTTGAGTGCAGCGCCCGCAGCGCCTGCAGCAACTAGAAGATATCCGAGGCTCACCCCCGACGTAAACGGAGCGGCAGCAATGGAACCGGCTGCCAGAACTCCATCGACCGCGGCGTCTGCGGCTTGCTCCTTCGATTCTTTGTATAGCGCCAGTGCCTTGCCGAGGTTCTCGCCGAGCTGCTTTTGTTTTTCCTGCGGAAGCTCTTCGAAGCGCCTGGCCGACTGTTCTATACCGCGCGCGTAGCGCTTCATCGCTTCGTCGAGGTGCAGCCCGCTTCCGTCCCACGCTTCTACAAACGATCTACCGAAGATTCCCGACCTGCTGTCGCCATACTGCTGGAGCGCTTCTGAAAAGAGTTGACGGCTGCTCGCATCGGTGCGGGGCAAAAGGTCAGCGAAAGTCTGCCTTTCTTCTCCCTCCAGTTTTGCCAGCACCATGTGCGTGGGATCCGCGCCATACTTGCGCGTGTACTCGTCTTTTACAATCTGACGCTTCTCCGGGGAAAGCGCGGTCAGCGTCTCTTTGAGCGCGGAGGGATCGTTAGTCGATCCGAGTACGAACAGGCGTATTGCATCTTCCGGTTTTACTTCCCGTTGGGCGAGAACATTCCTGGCGACCGTCTTCTCGTCGGCAGAAAGCTCACCGAACACCTTTTCCTGGAACAGCCGAGTCTCCATGGTCTTGGGACTCTTGCCCCCGTCGTCGGCGGCTAACAGTTTGGCGCGCTCTGGTTCGGACGCGTTGGCAAGCCCCTCGAAGAAGCGTTGCATGTTGCCTTTCGTCAAGCCGCGATCCAGTTCGAGGTGGCTGACCAGCGAAATATCTCCGGTCCTGAACAGCGGCTCGATATGCATACTGTATTCGCCGGGATCCATGGCGCTGTGCAATGCCTTTTCCAGGTCCTTTCTGAACTGCTTTTCGACTTCGCTGCGGGGCTCCAGGATGCTTTGTCGCAGGCCGGGCGTGTCTCGCAGGGCTTTCTGGAGGTCTGCCACCACTTGCCCTTCGTCGGTGTCGAGCTTGGCGGCATGCTCGTAGACTCTGGTTACAATATCTGAAGTCGGCGCTTCGCCGCGGGCAATTTTGCGCAGCAGATAGCCGGCTTCCTCCAGCTCCGGACTCTCACCCAGTGCCTTCGTGATTTGACCGTCTAGATCGCGCATGTACTTGTGGTCTGTTCGCAGGCGCGTCAGCTCAGCCGGAGTCATGTGCTTGATGGCATCGACCATTCTCTGCTTGTCATTGCCGTACCAGTGAACGTTGTCGGCCAGTCTTTCTAGGAGATTTCGTCTGGCACCGTCCGTCGACTGTTCATAGGCGGTGGCGCTCAACTTGGCATCGAGAATTCGCTCGGCTCGGCTGACTTCATCCTTGGAAAGGAAAGTTTCCATGGCGGCTCTGAGCTGAGGGCGGTATTCGGCATCAGTATTGAGTCTGTCCCAGTCCTCTTGCCCAATGTTCTCAAACAGAGACAGGACTTTGTCAGTGTCATGACGGCCGAACATTCCACGCTGCTCGGCCAATTTGCTGATCAACGTGCCGCCCTTTTGAGCAATCATGTCTTCCCAGCGCGCAACTTCAGTAGCATTGCCGGCTTTGGTGAGCGCTTCATGCACATCGTGGTAATAATTGATAGCCTCTTTCTGAAAGTCTGACCACTTCTTTTGGTCGGACTGCTCTCTGCTGAGATCCAGTCCGACGTAGTACTTTATGCGCTCATCGGACGTCATCGTGCGCAATGTTTGCTCTATGCCTGCCTCATTGTCCCCGAGAATGCCCGAGTCATTCCTGATCTTGGAGGCGGTATCCAACCTGCCCTGTGTCGCGTAACCTTTAGCGCGATCGAGTTCTCTATCGGTGATATTGACCTGGGTGATGAACCCCACGAGAGTCCCGTAAAGCATCACATTGGCTGGCGATCCTTCAAATGCGGCTCGCATCTTCTCTTCGCCCTTATGCTTGGCGAAGTGCTCGCGCGCTTCGGCCGTTGAATGCACAAATGCATCTCGGAACAGATCGATGTCGCGTTTCTTGAGCGCAATGTCAGCCAGGTTCATCACATCTTCGGTGGTGCGCTTGTCAGTGCCCTTCAAGTAAACCGATACGAATTCTTTGGTCTCTTTGGACAGGTGCGGATCATTTTTCAGCACTACCGCGAGGTCCTGCTCAAATCGCTCTTTATAGTTGGTTTTTAGCGCGTCGATTTCGCGAGAATTCATGGTGGCAAGTCGGGTGCGAAGCTCGCTCTCGATAATATCGTTGTTGCGACCGGTGACCAACTGCGCGCGCTCTATCAGCAGTGTGTGAATATTGCCGGCATCGTCAGCTTTCTTGTCCGGACGGTCGAGCAATCTGAGAGCCTTATCGAGTTCAGCGCCGCTCATTTCACCCTTGAGTTCGTTCTCAAGGCTGATGTGGTGTTTCTTTTCGTATGCGACTTTGAGGGCGTCTCGGTCCTGCTTCCGATCAAAACCCTGGAGCGTTGCGTAAATTGTCTTATCGTCTGTTCCGGTGTCGATGAAGTTGTCTCGTTTGGTGGCGGCGCGGATCATATCGACGGCAGTATCAATGACTTTTTGATCGGTCTTGGGCGCCGGCTTTTGAGCGGTTGGTGGCTCTGGTTTGTGCTCGCTCTTTTGATCTGCCGTGTATTCGAGCTCGTGATCTGCACTATGATGCGTCTTATGGGCGGGAGACACCATTTCGTAGGTGCGCCCGACGAGCATGGGCTTGCCGAAGTCTCGGGTAATGCCGGTGTGTGCTCCCCCTTTGACTTTCGCCAGGTAGGACTTGCGTTGCACCACCAGGCCCTCCGTGCCATCCAGCGACTCTCTGCCAAGCCTTTCATTCGAACTTTCTGCGGCAGGAGTTGATTCTCTAGCCTGATCGCCGGAGTGGTTGGCTTTTTTGGAGTCGTGATCCTGGCGTGACATTAAATGGGAGACCTCGTAAGAACTCGAATGTGGAAAGTATATGGAAGGACCGTAACAGATTCGTGAACTTTTAGCGGACTGAGGCCAAAAATTTCCATTGCTAGTTCCGATTCCCTCCAGGACACAATCGCATCGGCACTGGCCACCTATTTAATTGTATGCCTGAGCCGCAGCGTCTTTATCTCGGCGAAACAGCTACTTCTTGAGCAGCTCCATCATTTGTATGCGGTGATTGCCCCTGTCGGCAACATAGAGTATGCCAGCATTGTTATCTATGGTCAGGCCCGCCGGTTGGATGAATTCGCCGAGCTCGGAGCCGGTGCTGCCGAAAGAGTAGAGCGGAACACCGTCGGGACCGAAGACTTGCACACAATTGTTGAGGGAATCTGACACGTACACCAGGTCGTTTGTGCTAACTGCAATCCCGGTTGGCACCATCAGCATCCCGGACGGGGTTTGTGGACCTCCGAATGATCGAATCAAAGTTCCATCCTGATCGAATACCGAGATCGTGGCGGTGCCGATATCGACGACGAATACTTGATTGCGGTGATCGATTGCCAGGAAAGCCGGCACCTTTAGCTTGAGCCTCTTGGTGCGACCGATTTTCCGAACCGGCGTCTTTTCGTCGGCATCAAAGACGTGCACGCATCCATTGATGGCGTCCGCTGCATAGAGCAGTCCGTGCCCATCACAACACAGTGATGCGATGCCGACATCTTCAGCAATGTTCAGCTCGCGCACGAGATTGCCACCGGTGTCAAATACTCTAATGGCATGCTCAGCGCTGTGGCAGGCAAGAATCTCGTTTGCGCTGTTGAAGGCCAGACCGGCAACGCGAGTAGGGTTGCTCGGAGAAATGGGCGCCGGCGGGCCGTCGCCTGGTTGCTTGACGTTGGCAATCCACCGTCCTTCGCTGGTGAAAATCTGAATCGCACGCGTAGCCAAATCGGATACCACGACGAGGTCAGTCCCATAACAGACTGCGTATGGATCTATGAAGCAACTGCTGCCTCTCCCGAAGCGCCCGAAGGCGCCGATTGGCTTCATGAGGCTGGCGACAAGGGGCACAGACACGAGCGTAATGTCTATCGGTGATGATTCCGGGCTCTCGAAGGCAATTGGCTCCGGCTGTGGATCTTGAGGTGATGTCTCCTCCAGGGAGAAGACGGCGGCGTCCGTCGCCGGTGCCGCATGCTCCTCTACACGGACTGCGGCGTCCGCCGCCGGTGCCGCATGCTCCTCTACACGGACTGCGGCGTCCGCCGCCGGTGCCGCATGCTCCTCTACACGGACTGCGGCGTCCGCCGCCGGTGCCGTATGCTCCTCTACAGGGGCTGCGGATTCGGGTGGGGGAGTACTGTGGTCGCTCGGGTGCTCGCCGTCCAGACAAGGCGTATCCTCGATCAACGAGATGACGGGTGCCTGGCGGGATTGCCACCCGGAGGATTCTGCCGCAGGAGACGGCACAGCTTCACGCGGACCGGTCGTCTCCTGAGACGTTGTCGCTCGCTTATATTCAGAGGACAACAAACTTTCCAAGGTCTCGTCGAGGCTTGTCGGAGTAAGGGACCGTCTGAAATCCCAGAGATAATCGAGGGCCGATTGATAACGGTCCGCTGGTTTCTTCTCCATGGCTTTGGCAACCACGGCGGCCGTCCGCGCATTGACGCTGGCGGAAATCCGATCGAGCGGTACTTCCCTCTCGGTGGCCACTTTCATGGCCAGAGCGGCCAGACCCTGCGCCTCGAACGGGAGATGGCCCGACAGCACCTGATATGTAACAACGCCCAGGGAGTATATGTCGGCGCGGTGGTCAACCTGCCTTGGATCTTGAAGTTGCTCAGGAGACAAGTAAGCCGGAGTCCCGAGCAAGGAGCCGCTGCGAGTCAGCTTTGTATGATCGACATCCAGCAAGGCGGCAATACCGAAGTCAGTGAGCTTTACCCGGCCGTCATTGAGTACGAAGATGTTTGGAGGTTTGACGTCGCGGTGTACGATGCGCTCGCTGTGCGCGTAGGCAAGCGCTCCCGCTACCTGCTCCAAAATAGGCAAGAATTCTTCTGCCGACAGGTGCCCGCCCTTCAATTCAAGCTCGCGACAGAGGCTGTGCCCCTCGAGAAACTCCATGACGTAATAGTCCGTCTCACCTACGGTTTCAACGCTATATACCGAGACGATATTGGGGTGATCGAGGCGGGCTGCGGTCGTAGCCTCGCGCTTGAAGCGCTCTTGCTTGGCGCGTTGCCTGCTTGGCTCAACAGAGGCGAGGTTGAGCTGCTTGATGGCTACAATACGTTGATTATGCTGATCGCGGGCTTTATAGACGATGCCCATGCCGCCGCGCCCCAGTTGAGCAATGAGGTCGTAACTGCCCAGCTCATTTGACGGCAGCGCCAGCTCGAACATGAACTCCGTTTTTCCGACTGAGACTCGATCGCCGGGGTGGAGCCGCCAGCGTCCGCGTACGGTCTTGCCGTTCAACAATGTGCCGTTGGTGCTGTGCAGGTCTTCGAGCCAGTAACTGCCATCCGCAAAGAGGATGATAGCGTGGTGGCGGGACACGCAGGTGTCGTTGGCGATCAGGATCTCGTTGTCTTTCTCGCGCCCGATCCTCGATCTTTTGGGTGGCAGCGCGTAAACCTGGCCGGTGCCGAATACTACCAGTTGAGCGCTGCCCGCGCTCATATTTTTGCTTGCGACCGCGTCGCCAGGTGAGCGCATGACATACCTGTCGACGCGCTTCATGGTGTCAGTGGTAGCAACTCTGCCCCCGCCTGTACAAACCGCACACTCGCCGGTTCGCAGTAATGAAGACCCGCAGTTAGGACAACCTGGTTCCAAAGCTTCGCCCCTCCCCCACATTAGGGACCCCCCCAAGGTTATCTACCCGGTTTGCCGTCCGAAATATCTAGAAACCCTGAGGCAGCGGCTGAAAGAGAAGAATTTGGTCGGGTTGGCAACGGTTGGCCTTGTATCAGCCGTGGTTCTGGAACTCGTCAGCGGAATTCTGTAGGATTGGGACATGACGAAGGCATCCGGCTCGCTGAAATCGGCCTTTCGACATGAGGTGCGCCCCGAGGTATATCTCGGTCGGGTCTCGACAACCGCTCTGCTGGCGGTAATTGCTCTGGCGGCTGTTTATTGTTTTCACAACGGGCAGTTCGATACGAAGTTCGTCATTCCGCCGGCAGGCCAGTTCAAGCCGCGTGATCCCGCCGGCGGCCTGTATGTGGATACGTGGATGGCTATTGCTGCGGATGCCGCCCAGGTCGGGTTCGGGCTCTGGGGCGGCATTCTTGTCTTGATGGGAATCTACAAGATATTCTCCGCGCGCAGATTCGTCCTGACCGCCTTTACGCTGGGCGGGGCGTTTTTGGGCATGACTTACTTCATTCCGTTCTGGACGCCCACCCTGCTCAAGTGGTTGGTCGAGAAATATCCGATGCTGGCCGGTTGAGGATGAGCGTGTCTAGAAGTCCGCGCGCAAGTTGGACGTCACTTCCTTCCTGCGACACGGCGGGCGGAAAGCCAAATTGATAAGTTTTCCCGTACAAATTGCTAAGAGACCCGTCCCTCAGACGGGTGATAATTAAGGCAGAATAAAATATTAGGGACCTGGTCTGCCTCTGTCCGGCAGAGCGTCCCCAGGGTTCCTGTCCGTTCTTTACAACGGTGGTGCCGTTTATGAGCGTGGATTGGAAAGCTTCAATGTCGGAATCGGAGCAGCGCGAATTGGAGCGGGACGAACTCAACGATTCGGAAAGGGACGAACAAGACTACGACTTGTCTTTCGCTTACAGAATCCAGTGGGAGCATCCCGCAGAAGATTTGAAGGAAGCCGTGAAAGTGCTTTTGTGCGCTCGCTCTGCGCCGGCGGAGACGCCTGCGGCCGATGGGCACGACGACGCCATGGGTGTGGAGGAGCGCAACCGGATTCGCTGGCTGCTGGTCTCCAACCCTAACACGCCTCCTCCCGTGCTCGACAGTCTGGTGGGCGAAGGTCCTCGTGCCTTGCTCGAGCGAATTGCGGAGCATCCGCGTACGCGTGCGACGACGCTGGCAAGGTTGGCTTTCGACCTGAATCCCGAAGTCCGCTCTGCGGTTGCTGAGAATGTGAACACTCCAATAGAAACGTTGATGATGCTGGCGCAAGATGAGCATCCGGACGTTCGATTTACGTTGGCGGAGAGCTATCACGTGCCCATAGAGATTCTCAGCATCCTCTGCGAGGACGAAAATCCCTATGTGTGTCACAGGGCACAGCGCACGATTAACAGGATTCACATGAAAGAAGCATTCGTCGGCAACTTTCAGGCGGACTGGAGCGGAAGGAGAGAGCGAAGGGAGCGTGCCGACAGCTCTACTGGCTTGGGCCTTTGACCCGCGCCCGCAACAGGCGATTTAGCTCTGCTTGAATCTGTCCTTCTACGAAGGACGAGTTTTGTTTGGCGGCATTCTCGAGATCGTCTCGATTGTCCTCGACCTTGTAGTGGGAGGACTTGAGGATGCGCATCTTCCAGCTAACGGGAAAGGACAGAAGGTTGAGAGGGAAGGGCAGCCACGGGAAAAACGGAGTCACGGGGTAAGCCGGCAGCCCGAGGAAGCGTCCAAGTTTTTCGAAGTTTGCGAATACCGGCACGGATTCATCGCATCCCAGCGTAGGCATCGGGTGGATGGGCACGCCTTCCTCAGTTGCAGGCAAAAGACGGGTCCAATCAAACGGTTTCAACCTGTACCGCTCGGAAAACGGCTTTGCGATGCCGGCTGTGCCCTCCGGAAAAATAGCTACTGTCTGTCCGGCGGCAAACAGGCGTTTGGCATTTGCCGAAGACCAGGGAACGAAGCCCAGACCGAGCAAGCTGGTATACAAACGCTCGTCCTCGATCCAGTCCATATCGGCCAGAATGGACAACCGTCGAGGGTTCTTCTTGGTCGTCATCAAGGCATACAGGAGCATCAACGCAGGCCCCGGCAACACGCCGCCGGTGTTGCCGACGATCAGTGCCGGGCCCGATTTCGGCAGGAATTCGATTCCCGTCAAATCGACCTTCCACCAGTCCTGGTAGAGAAAACCTAGAGCCGGTGCCACCCGGGCGACTGTGTCAATGTCAAACCCGAAGGGATCCACTTCTTGCGTGGCGGCAGATACGTATTCCGGGTAGTCAGCGAGTCGAGCCACTGTTGCACCCCCTATTCTTCGTCCCAACCTGTGAACATGTTCTTGCGCTCGCGCAAAAGCGCATTGAGGTCTCGTTGGAGGTCGTATTGGATCTCGCGGGCGATTCTCAACACGAGCTTCCGGTCCGTCGACTTCTCGGGCGGTAGCCCCAGATCAATCGGCTTGTGAATGTTGACCAACCAGCGCACCGGCAAAGGGAGGAACATCAACGGGAACGGTAGCCACGGAAATGCCAGCGTCGTCGGCCAGAAGGGCATCTTCATCATCTGAGCTATCGACTTGAAATTTGCAAGGTTCGGATAAATCTCGTCACCACCCACGGTGGCAACTGGAATCAGCGGTGTCTGGGTGGCAATGGCAAGCTGTACGAAGCCTGGATGGAAGTCGATGACGCGATACCGCTGGGGCCAGACCTTGCCGACGCCCCTGATGCCTTCAGGGTAGATTCCGACAATCTCGTTGCGGGCAAGGAGCTTCTCGGCGTTCTCCAGAGTGGCGCGCACCTGTCCGACCTCGCGGATCCACTCCCCGATTCCCGGCAGCGTGAAAAACCAGTCGGTGACAAGGTAACGGATACGCCGCGGCGACGGGTGCCAATAGCACATGGCCATGGTGATCATCGCCCCGTCCAGCGGTAGCAAGCCGGAGTGGTTGCCGACGAGGATGGCGCGTCCTTCACTTGGTATGTTCTCGATTCCTTTGACTTTGAC
>Ga0066388_100002752_pt1 | contig 10974 bp, 8 predicted proteins | sample PanSoiMetaGPlot6_FD_64539 | JGI IMG/M metagenome (GOLD analysis project Ga0066388, IMG submission 64539) | Tropical forest soil microbial communities from Panama analyzed to predict greenhouse gas emissions - Panama Soil - Plot 6 (Hybrid Assembly) | ecosystem: Environmental > Terrestrial > Soil... | reverse complement strand
ATGCAACACCCAGCCGGAATCCCTCTTAGAGCTTCAACGGCTGAGGATAGTTGACTTGGGCTGATTCACGCGAAAACCCCTCTGGCTAAGGTCGAATCGAGCATAGCCAGCTAGATTCGGACCTCTATTAGGAAGCATTGGGGGTTCAACAGCTTAGACGGTGTTGCATCGACCGTTTGAACCGGCAGTGCAATCCGGAAGTTATGGATTCTTCGTTGGGGTTAGTGCCGAACAGAACTTTGCAAGACGGTTCAGGAATCGCCGGCAGCAGCGCCCTTGGTGCGGGGAGATTCCTTTGCGGCGGGAGATGCCTGGACCGTTTGACTTTGTTCGGGCGATGCGCTTGGAGATGCGGCAGGGGAATCGGTTGGAGTCGCTTCCGGTGGAGCGGCCTTATCCGCTGCGGGTTGAGGCAAGGCAGCTCGCGGCGTGGCGACTTTGCTGTGCAGTATGGCGCCATCTTCAATTACGATGCCGCGCGTGTCCATGTCGCCGGTGAGCCGGCCGGAGCTGGAGATGTGGACGCGTTCACTTGCTTTCAATGTGCCGACGACTTCTCCCATCACAATGATTTCGCGAGCTTCGATTTCCGCAGTGACGTGAGCGTTGGGACCGGCCGTAAAGCTTCCGTCGGGTAGATGCACTTTTCCTTCGAGAGTGCCATTTACAATCAAATCTCCCTGACCCGAGATTTCTCCCTTGATGATGATTCCCTGATTCACGGTGACACGCTCGGTGGAGGGCGCCACTGCGGCCGCCGCGGGTTGAGCCGGCAAATTGGGGGAAACCTTCGACTTCGCGGAAGATTCGGAAGTAGACTTCGCGTCTTCTGACTTGTGCCACATAAGTGCCTCCACGCTGGGAACTCCGAAGCCGCGGAGCTGGATGCGCCGGACAACCGAGAAAAGTGAAAGTAGTACACGGGAGATTCGCTGTAAAGCGGAAACCACAAAAAGGCGACGGTTTCAAGGAGATCCCATGGCAGCGCTCAATTTGCTAGTAAGGCCGTATCCCAAGGAAATTTATGCACGATGGTGTTCTTGGGACTAAAATGATTCGGTAGTTCCTCTCCGTCTTTTCACAAAGACGCGTTTTTGTACTGCCCCCTTCTGCTTGAAATCCGAAGCTGTTCAAGGTCTTGCTATGACAAATCATGAAGTGACTCTTGTCGGCTCCTACGACCACGCACTCGTGGCTCTATCTGTGGCCATTGCGATTCTTGCCGCTCAGCATCTTCTGGTTGAGCGGCGGCGCGACAGCAATGGGCTTCGGCATCTGGTCCATGCATTACATCGGGATGTTGGCCTTTCGGCTTCCTGTTCCAGTCGCATACGACTGGCCTACCAGCAGAAGAAGACATTGCGCGGGCATACACGCGTCACGCGAACTGTTACATCACGAAGCCTGTGGATCTGGATCAGTTTCTACGGGTGGTTCATTCCATTGAGAGCTTTTGGCTCACGCTGGTTCGGCTGCCGGTAAGGTGATCGAGCGATGACAACTTCCACGACTACACTTCTTGGGAGGAGACGAATTTGCCCTTCTCGTCGCCGATGTGGCGGAAGACTGCACGGACGTGGTTCAGCGCCGGATTCAACAGAAGCTACACTCCTGCAACGGGGCCCCAGGTCGCCGCTATGCGCTTTCTCTCAGTGTGGGCATAGTCTGCGCAAATGCCACTGAGCCTGCCAATCTAGAACGGCTTTTGCAACAAGCCGATGCCGTGATGTACGCACAAGAACAACAGAAGAAGCGAGCAGGAGAGGTCGTCAGTCCCGGCACGTGACTTCTTGTGGTGGGAACAGACACTCAAAGCGATGGCGAAGGAACTTCTGCGGGAGGAAGTTCGAGGATGAAGCGCGAGCCGACGGGGGAGTTGTCTTCGACGCGAAGCAGGCCGTTATGTTCCGCAACGACACGAGACGCGATGGCGAGGCCAAGGCCCGTACCACGATCTTTCGTAGAAAAATGAGGAAGAAAGAGTTTGTCTTTGTCGGCGGGAGAAATGCCATGACCGGTGTCTTCAACGGAGATTTCCACGGAGTCCGATTCGGAGTTGAAGCGGGTAGTGACGCGGATGTTGCGCAGTGACGCGGCTTCAAGCGCTTCGGCAGCATTGTCAATCAGATTGACGATGACGCCTCGCAGAAGTCCGGCATCTGCGCGAATCGTCGGCAGAGACTCCGCGAGTGAAGTGGAAAGCATGATGCCGTCCAGACGGCCCGAGAAAACTTCGAGCGCTTCCTTGACGATATCGTTGACGCTAGCTGATTCGAGTTTTGCAGAAGGGAAGCGGACAAATTGCGAGAATTCGTTGACCAGGGCCGCGAGCGTACCTACTTCGCGCTCGATGAGATGGGAGCATTCTTCGACGAGGCGAGTTAGCTCAGGATCAAGAGGTTCGGCGGTTTCGGATTCGGTGCGGCGCTGAAGATGACGAATCAGCCGCTGCGAGGAGAGTTGGATTGGAGTAAGCGGATTCTTGATTTCATGCGCGATGCGTCGAGCAACTTCTTGCCATGCAGCAGATTTCTGCGCGAGCAAGAGTTCAGTCAGATCGTCCACGACAAGAACGTAACCTGTGTTGGCCCGGCGTGGACCGAGCGAACTGACCGTGACAGCGGCATGAAGGACCCGACCGCCAACGATCATTTCGACTTCGCGCGAGACAACTCCCATTCGTAGCGAACGGCGCATCAGATTTTGAACGACCCGAGAAGATTCCGCGCCGAGCAAGGCATCGAGCGTCTGCGCCGCTGGCGCAGATGAGCCGAAAATGCGCGCGACCGCGGAATTGGTGCGAAGAATGCACGCTTCGGTGTCGAGCGAGACCACGGCCGTGGGAATGCTTTCGAGGACCGTTTCCATCAGTTGGCGGCGGCGCTCGAGTTCCTGAACGGCTTGCTGAAGATTGCGGGTGAACTGGTCAATCTGCGAACGCGAATCGTGCAACTGGGTGGTCATTGCGTTGAACGATTTGACGAGAAGGCCAAGTTCGTCCTGGGATTGTTCCGGGACTTGATATTCGAAATTGCCGGAGGAAATTTCGCGCGTTCCTTCTGCAAGGGCCTGAATTGGTACGGTGACTTGTTTCGCCAGAAAAAGCGCCAGCCACATCAACGAAAAAAACAGCAAGACCGTGAAGAAAACAAGGATGAGAAGAAGTTGCCGCTTAAGCGCGCGCAAATGCTGTTTTTCCTGTTCGTACGCGGCGGATTGCAGCTGGATTTCGGCGAGCCTTAGCGCGAAATCGCTCGGCACTTGGCGCGCCGCGAAGAACGTGCCGCTTCCGTTTGCAGCGGGGACGCCTGCCGCGAGGTAGAGCAGCCCATTCGGTGAGGACCAAAGCTCCGCGCCGCTAGGGAGTTTTTGCTTGAAAACGGGCGCGCCCTTTTTTCCATGGCAAGAACCGAGCAGGACGACCGATTTGTCCGGAACCACCTTCCAGAACGCGTCCGCTTCCTCGCAGGAAATTGAGGCAGCAGGTACGCTATGCGAGGGTTGCCCGAGAACGCTCGTTCCATACTTTTGGGCAATAGAAGTGAGTCGTGCGAATTCCGCCGAGCCCATTTCGTGAATCAGCCCGCTGCTTTGTTCGGCCGCGATTTCCAAGGGGCGCGGGAACCAACGCGCCAGAGTGCGGTTGAGCAGCGAATAACTGATCAAAAACATGAAAAAGACAGGCAGTAGGGAAATGCCCATGGCTCCTAGAACCATCTTTGTTTTGAAGCGGGCGCCAAGATGTTCGCGGCTACGTTCTGCCGAAAGGCGAAGAACAGAGCGCACAAGAATCAGCAAGAAGACGAGAAGAAGCGCGGTAATGAAGCAAGTGATTGCGTAAAGAGTCAAAAGCTCACGCCACGTGCGTGGCTGAAATGGCGCATCCAGCGACCCAAGCGTAAAAACCGCGGCGAGCAAGAGAGTGACGACAATTCCGCCAAGGATGAGCCGAAAGCGCTGCTGTGACGTAGTGGACGTCATGCTGGATTACTCGCGGGCAGAAATGAACGGAGGGGGCACGCTGCGCAGAGGGCCGCAGATTTGCGGCAGTAGTCCTTGCCGATCCGGACAATCAGGGCGTGATATTCGTTGAAAAGCTGCACCTCGCGCGGCAGCGAAGATTCGAACAGCGACCGCACCTCTTCGTAAGAATGTTTCGATTCGGCTAGGTCGTGTCGCTCCAGAATCCGCCGCGTGTAAGTGTCAATCACAAACACAGGATGTCTGCCGGCGTAGAGCAGAATCGAGTCGGCGGTCTCCGGCCCGATGCCATGAATGGTGAGAATCCGCTCGCGCAGCAGGGAAGTCGGAGTTCGAAACAGGCGCGAGAGCGAGCCGCCGTGATTTTCATAAAGAAAATGTGTGAACGCTTTCAGTTTCTTGGCTTTCTGCCGGAAATAGCCCGAAGGACGAACAAGCCGCGCAAGTCTTGCCAGCGAGACTGCTTCCATTGCTTGCGGCGTCAGCAACCTTGCCGCGCGAAGATTCTTAATGGTGGCTTCGACATTCGTCCAGGAAGTGTTTTGCGTCAGAATCGCGCCGACAATCACTTCGAATCGCGACCGGCCGGGCCACCAATGTTGCGGCCCGTACGCATCGTACAGGGCTTGAAAATAATTGTTCAGGATAGGAAGCTTCGTATATGGCAGCACCCGCGTGGGTCTGGAGACAATTTTGGTCACGGGCAACTGCGAGTGGACAGAATTTGGCAAAGATGCAGGAAAGGACATTGCAAAGTTCACGATAGCCAGCGCATTCCGGCAAGTCAAGAAATGGCGTAGTACCAAAGCACTACGGCTGTCCTTTCGTACAGGTATTAGCGACTTTAGAACGGCGAAATAATTTCTGGGCGCCGGAAGCGCGGGACTTTGTTAATTTGGGCGCTGGGTACTTTCCGCTCCGGGAGTGCTGTGGATGTCAGTTCGCTTAGGCGAAATTTTAGTTAAAGAAAGCCTGATCACGCAGGATCAACTGCAGAAGGCGCTCGAGTTTCAGCGCGCCAACGGCGGCAAGTTGGGCTCCTGCCTGACGAAACTCGGCTTTATTACCGACGACGACATCACCGGTGTGCTTTCGCGGCAGTACGGCGTTCCTTCTATCAACCTGAAGTATTACGAAATTGACCCGACAGTGATTCGGTTGATTCCGCAGGACACGGCGCTGCGGTATCAAGTGATTCCGCTTTCGCGCGTTGGTTCCGTTTTGACAATTGCCATGACGGATCCAACGAATGTGTTTGCGATGGACGACGTCAAGTTCATGACCGGCTTCAACGTTGAACCTGTCGTAGCCTCGGAAGCGGCAATTGCCGACGCGATTTCCCGCTTTTACGGCGGTGCAGGGACAAACGGCGAAGAACTTAGCAACTTGATGAAGGACCTGGTCGCGGAAGACGAGGAACTTGAACTCGCCGCCGACGAAGCGGAACTGGACGCGGCCGCGCTCGAAAAAGCTGCCGACGAAGCGCCAATCATTAAGCTGGTCAATTTGATTCTGACGGATTCGGTCAAGCGCGGCGCGAGCGATATTCACGTAGAGCCTTACGAAACCGAAATGCGCGTGCGGTTCCGGATTGACGGCATGCTGCAGACGGTGATGAATCCACCGCTCAAGGTGAAAGACGCCATTACCAGCCGTATGAAGATCATGGCCAAGCTGGACATTGCGGAAAAGCGTTTGCCGCAAGACGGCCGCATCATGATCAAGTACAGGGCGGATGGCAAGCGCAAGGAACTGGACTTCCGCGTTTCGACGGTGCCGACGCTCTACGGCGAGAAAATCGTGCTCCGGTTGCTGGACAAGGAAAACCTGCGCTTGGACATGACCAAGCTCGGTTTCGAAGCGGAATCCCTGAAAAAATTCGAACGCAATATCTTGAGGCCCTACGGAATGGTGCTCGTCACCGGCCCGACGGGTTCCGGCAAGACGAACACGCTTTATTCCTCGGTGGCGCGGCTGAATCAAGTCGACACCAACATCATGACCGCGGAAGATCCCGTTGAGTTCCAGCTTGGCGGCATCAACCAGGTTCAGATGAAGGAACAGATCGGCCTGAACTTCGCCGCCGCTTTGCGCGCCTTTTTGCGTCAGGATCCGAACATCATCCTCGTCGGCGAGATTCGCGACTTTGAAACGGCGGAAATCGGGGTGAAGGCCGCTCTGACCGGACACTTGGTACTTTCCACGCTGCACACCAACGATGCGCCCTCGACCATCAGCCGCTTGATGAACATGGGCATTGAGCCGTTCCTTGTTGCTACCTCAGTGAACCTGATTTGCGCGCAGCGTTTGGTACGCCGCATCTGCGCGAATTGCAAAGAGGCGCTGGATTTGCCGGAACAGGCGCTGATCGACGCGGGCTACACACCGGAAGAAGCCAAAACTACAAAGATTTATCACGGCAAGGGTTGCGCGACCTGCAACAAGGGCGGCTACAAGGGCCGTACGGGCTTGTATGAAGTGATGGAAATCAACGATGAACTGCGCGAACTGATTCTGGTCGGCGCGTCGGCATTGGAGCTGAAGAAAAAAGCCATCGAACAGGGAATGATTACCCTGAGGCGAAGCGGTTTGATCAAGTGCGCCGCGGGTATGACCACGCTGGACGAAGTTCTGCGCGAGACCGTTCTCTAGGAAAAGGTGAGGCATGTCAGGAATTACGCTGAGTGAACTGCTGAAGAAGATGATCGAGATGGGCGGCTCGGACCTGCACATTACGACTAATAGCGCGCCGCGCGTACGCGTACACGGCCATTTGCGGCCGCTGGATATGCCGCCGCTTACGGCCGCTGATACCAAATCGCTCGCATACAGCGTTTTGACCGATGCGCAGAAGCACCGCTTCGAAGAGAATCTGGAGCTCGACTTTTCATTCGGATTGAAAAATCTCGCACGTTTCCGCGGCAACGTCTTCAATCAGCGCGGCGCCGTGGGTGCGGTGTTCAGGACGATTCCGTGGGAAATCAAAGGCTTTGACGCGCTCGGATTGCCAAACGTGGTGCGCGGCCTTTGCGATAAGCCACGCGGCTTGGTTTTGGTGACCGGCCCGACGGGTTCAGGCAAGTCCACCACTCTCGCCGCGATGCTCGACAAGATTAACGCCGAGCGCGAAGAGCACATGATTACGATTGAGGACCCGATTGAATTTCTTCACAACCACAAGAAGTGTCTGGTGAACCAGCGCGAAGTCCACGCCGATACCCATTCGTTTGCTAACTCGCTCCGCGCTGCATTGCGCGAAGACCCGGACGTGGTGCTCATCGGAGAAATGCGCGACCTCGAAACGATTGAATCGGCCTTGCGCATCGCAGAAACCGGCCATTTGACTTTCGCCACGCTGCACACGAACAGCGCCGCTTCCACCATTAACCGTATTATTGACGTTTTTCCGGCACACCAGCAGCCGCAGATTCGCGCGCAGCTTTCGATGGTGCTCGAAGGGATTCTTTGTCAGGCGCTCTTACCGCGAACCGATGGGCGCGGTCGTGTGATGGTCATGGAAGTTCTGGTGCCGACACCGGCTATTCGCAACCTTGTTCGCGAAGACAAGATTCACCAGATTTATTCCGCCATGCAGACTGGCACGGGGCAGACGGGCATGCAGACGTTCAATCAAGGCCTCGCCAACGCATATTTCTCAAAAGCGATTTCCTTGGACGTGGCTCTTTCGCGGTCTTCCAACCCCGATGAGCTGCAGGACATGATCAACCGGGGCGTAGCGGGCCCGGGCCCGGCGACGGCCGGCCACAAAGCACCCGCAGGGAAGCGATAAGAGTTTTGCGAGCCGAAACGAAGATGGCTCGCGAGAGAGAGTGACCGACTGAGGAGGTAGGTTATGCCGGTCTATACGTACAGAGGTACAAACCGCGCCGGTGCAACGGTGAGCGGTGAGATGACTGCGGCGAATAAGTCCGACTTGCAGAATCTTCTGAAGCGGCAGCAGATTACCGCCTCGAAGATGAGCGAGAAAGGGCGGGAATTCAACGTTCCCACGTTCGGCGGAGGCGTGGACTCGAAAGAACTCGCGATCTTCACGCGGCAGTTCTCGGTGATGATCGACGCCGGTTTGCCGCTCGTGCAGTGTCTCGAAATTCTCGCGAGTCAGCAGGAGAACAAGACGTTTCAAAAAGTGCTGACCAACACACGCGAGCAGGTGGAAAGCGGCTCGACGCTCTCCGCCGCGATGAAGTCTTCGCCCAAAGTGTTCGACGCGCTTTACACCAATATGGTTGAGGCCGGCGAGACGGGCGGTATTCTCGACACTATTCTCCAGCGCCTTTCCGCGTACATCGAAAAGAACGTCAAACTGCAGCGCGCCGTGAAATCGGCGATGGTGTATCCGATCGGAGTTTTGACTGTCGCTGGAGGCGTCATCACGCTGCTGCTCTGGAAAGTCGTTCCGATTTTTGCAACGTTGTTCGCCGGCCTCGGCGTTGAGCTGCCTTTGCCGACGAAAATCGTCATCTCCCTTAGCAATTTCATCGGCAGCTATTTCGGCTTGATGATTTTGATCGCGATTGTCGGTGGCATCTTCGCTATCAAAGCGTGGTACGGAACTCCCCAAGGCCGGTTTGCGTTGGACTCGTTGATTTTGAAACTTCCCGTGCTCGGTATTTTGATGCGCAAAATCGCCGTGGCGCGATTTACGAGGACACTCGGAACGCTGATCTCGAGCGGCGTGCCCATCCTGGAAGGTCTCGACATTACTGCAAGGACCGCAGGCAACGCTGTCGTGGAACGCGCATTGTTAAAGGTTCGCAAGTCCCTCGAAGAAGGCAAATCGCTCACCGAACCTTTAAAAGAATCGGACGTTTTCCCGGGCATGGTCACCCAGATGATCGGCGTCGGCGAACAGACCGGTGCGATGGACGCCATGCTTCAGAAGATCGCGGATTTCTACGAAGAGGAAGTGGACGCAGCGGTTAAGGACTTGCTGACCGCGCTAGAACCGATCATGATCGTGTTTCTGGGCCTCGTGGTCGGAGGCGTGGTTATTTCGATGTACTTGCCGTTGTTTACGGTTATCGGCAAGCTCAGCGATTCGCACTAAGCCGGACAGCTCGTCCGGAAGTGAGAAGAGTTACCGGGCGAGGGGAGGCCGCCAGCCAAGGCGTCCTCCCCTTGTTTCGCTTAGTGTTAAGGGCGCGGGGCAACGATGGACAAGAACCAGACCATGCACGAATGGCTGAACTGGCTGACGCGAGTCCGCCTGCTGTTCATCGTCTTGATTTTGGCGGTCGGTGTCGTGTGGCCGCAGTACTTTCCCACTTCCAGCGCCTACCGCCTGTTTCTCCCCATCATCATCTTGTGGATTACGTTTGGGATTTTGGAATTGATCCTGGTTCGCTGGATGCCGCATGCGACCTGGCAGGGCGGCCTTCACGTCGCTTGCGACGCCGTCATGGTCAGTGGGGTCGTCTATGCAACCGGTTTGCAAGACAGTTACTTCAATTCGCTTTATTTGCTGGTGATTATTGTCGCAACGATTTTGTTTTCGCGGCGTTCTGCTTACCTTGCCGCCGGTTTCTGCCTCGTTCTCCTTGGCAGCTTGACGATGCTGGTCGTTACAGGGAAGCTGCCGGCGAGCTCGATTAGCACGCCTTCCTTTGCAGGAATTCGCATCTGGTTTTTGAGCAATGCGCTTGGATTTGTGGTCGTCGCTTTCTTGGCCAGTACACTGGCGCAATCACTGCGTAGCAAGGGAATCGAACTGGAAGAAAAGAGAGAAGAGCTCCTCGATCTGCAGGACTTTACCCAAGACATCATTCATTCGATGCGTGGTGGTCTGCTCACTACGGACGCCGAAGGGCATGTGACTCTCCTTAACCGGACTGGGGAAGAGATTCTTGGCAGACGTTCTGTCGAAGTGCTCGGTCAGAGACTGCAGGATTTGAACCAGGAGTTCTGGCTGCCGGGGCAAACCCATGGCCTCGAAAAGTCGGGACAGCGTCGGGAAATTGAATTCCAGACGCCCGATGGCCAGCAACGCTACATCGGCATGAGCGTTTCTCCCTTGCGTTCGCGAGACCTCAAGCGGAGTGGTTACGTGTTTAATTTCCAGGATTTGACGGAATTGCGGCGCCTGGAGCAGGAAGTCGCTACGAAAGAACGCATGGCCGCTCTTGGCAGGCTGTCCGCGGCCATCGCGCATGAAATTCGCCAGCCGCTGACTGCCATGGCCGGTGCGGTCGGAGAGCTAGGCCGGATGGTTCCGCTTGAAGACGATGAGAAACATTTGGTCAACATTGTCAGCCGCGAATCGGAACGGTTGAATCAGATCATCACGGATTTCCTGAACTACTCCCGCGAAAAAACCTACGAGTTTGAGGAAGCGGACGTGCGCTCATTGTTGGATGAGACTCTAACGCTGCTTGAGAAAAAGCCAGAGGTCGGGGAAAAGTATCGGATCGAGCGAACCTACAATGGAAAGGAAATCAAGGCGCGGGTTGATGCGGGACGCATTCGCCAGGTTTTCTGGAATTTATGCGACAACGCGCTTCGCGCCATGCCCGGCGGCGGAAAACTTACAGTCAGCGTCGACCAGCGGCCGTTCTGGCTGCGAGTCGCGTTTCGGGATACGGGGGTCGGCCTCGATGCGAAGCAGAAAGCAAAGATTTTCGAACCATTGCAATCCAATTTTGAAGGTGGAACTGGTCTCGGCTTGTCCATCGTCTATCAGATCGTGCAGGCACACAGCGGGCGAATAACCGTAATTTCAGAAAAAGACAAAGGTGCGGAATTTATCGTGGAACTGCCACGCGTGGCGTGAGGAATTATGTTAGCGACCAAGACGGCATCGAGAGAAAAGGAAACAATCCGCGAGATGGCTCACATCCTTGTGGTGGATGATGAGCGCTCCATCTGCGAACTTTTGGAAATCACCTTTCGCAAAGAAGGGCATCGCGTCGAAGTTGCCAACACGGTTGACGCCGCAAAACGCAAACTTGAGTCTCAGATTTTTGACATTGTGATTTC
>Ga0066388_100002751_pt1 | contig 10978 bp, 11 predicted proteins | sample PanSoiMetaGPlot6_FD_64539 | JGI IMG/M metagenome (GOLD analysis project Ga0066388, IMG submission 64539) | Tropical forest soil microbial communities from Panama analyzed to predict greenhouse gas emissions - Panama Soil - Plot 6 (Hybrid Assembly) | ecosystem: Environmental > Terrestrial >... | reverse complement strand
GAGGAGTTCAAGCTCATCGGCACTCCGGCCAAACGGCTGGACACGGCGGGGAAGGTGAACGGCACCGCCGTCTACGGCATCGATGTTCGGCCGTCCGGCGTGAAGATTGCGACGCTCGCCCAGTCGCCTGTTTTCGGAGGCCGCGTGAAAAGTGTGGATGATGCGGCGGCTAAAGCCGTCAGAGGCGTGCGCCAGATCGTGCGGCTCGACGACGCCGTCGCGGTCGTCGCCGACCATATGGGTGCGGCGAAGAAAGGACTGGCGGCGCTCAAGATCGAATGGGATGACGGTCCACATGCGAGCCTAGATATACCGGCGATTGCGGCCGAGCTCGACAAGGCGACGCTCAGTCCAGGTGCGGTGGCGCAAAACATCGGTGATGTCAGCAGCGCGATGGCGAGAGCCGTCACCAAGGTCGACGCGATCTACCAGGTTCCGTTCCTCGCGCACGCGACCATGGAGCCGATGAACTGCACGGTTCACGTCCGCAACGACGGCTGCGAAGTCTGGGTCGGCAGCCAGGCCCTCGCGCGTGCCCAGGCGGCGGCCGCCAAGGTCACGGGCCTGCCGTTGGACAAGGTTGTCGTGCACAACCATCTCATCGGCGGCGGCTTCGGCCGGCGCCTTGAGAACGATGGTGTCGCGCGCGCCGTCGAAATTGCCAAGCATGTTGACGGTCCCGTGAAGGTCGTGTGGACGCGCGAAGAAGACATCCAGCACGACATGTATCGGCCTTATTGGCTCGACCGGATATCTGCAGGTCTCGATGCGAATGGGATGCCGATCGTCTGGAACAATCGCTTCGCCGGCTCCTCCATCATCGCGCGATACCTTCCTCCCGCATTCAACAATGGTCTCGACCCCGACTCGACCGAGGGCGCGACCAATCTGGTCTATGCGCTGCCGAACCTGCACGTCGAGTATGTGCAGGTGGAGCCTCCCGGGATTCCGACTGCCTTCTGGCGCAGCGTCGGGCCCTCGCACAACGTCTTCGTGACCGAGAGCTTCATCGACGAGCTGGCGGCAGCGGCGAAGCAGGATCCGGTCGCCTATCGGCGCGCTCTGCTCGACAAGGCGCCGCGCGCCAAGGCCGTCCTTGACCTGGCCGCGGAAAAGGCCGGCTGGGGACAACCTTTGCCTCGGGGTTTCGGCCGCGGGGCCTCGCTCCAGTTCGTGTTCGCGACCTACATGGCGCAAATCGCCGAAGTCGAGGTGTCGAAGGACGGAACGGTTCGCGTCCACCGCGTCGTCTGCGCGGTCGATTGCGGCATTCCCGTCAACCCCGACACTGTCCGGGCGCAGATCCAGAGCGCGGTCATGTTCGGCATCACGGCGGCGCTCTATGGTCAGATCACTCTCAAAGACGGACGTGTCCAGCAAAGCAACTTCCACGACTACCAGATGCTGCGCCTGAACGAAGCGCCGACGGTCGAGGTGCATATCGTTATGAGCCGGGAGTCGCCGGGCGGAATGGGCGAGGCTGGGACTTCGGCCGTCGTCCCGGCGGTGACCAACGCGATTTTTGCAGCGACCGGCAAGCGCCTGCGCAAGCTTCCGGTCGACCCCGCGCAGCTCAAGGCGGGGTAGGGCCAAACAGGCGCCTTACGCCGCCGCCTTCGGTTGAGCCGGTCAACAAAGCCTCGAAAAAGCCTCGAATTGCCACCGTAGCAGAATTTATCTAAGGGTGATATTCACCAAACGGTTCAAACAAAACGGAGACCAGCGCGATCGATGGTCTTGGTACTCGGACTTGCCACGGCCGTGTTCGCAGCGGCCGTTGTGTGGTGGCATTTCGAAAAAGACATCATCCGCTTTCTGCGTTGACGCAAACCTGTTGCGACAATGGATAGCCTCACCGCCTTTGGCTTGTTGGCAGTTTCTGCAATGCTCGTCTGTTACGCATTGGAAGATCGCAGCCACTGGTACGTGTTTGCGTTTGCCGCCGCCTGTGCGCTCGGATCTGCCTACGGTTTTCTTCAAAGCGCATGGCCGTTTGGCCTCGTGGAGGCCGTTTGGTCAATGGTAGCGCTGCAGCGTTGGTGCAAGGCGAGAAATGCTTGACCGCTCAGAGCCCTGCGAGTCGATGTCTCTCCAGCGCCCGCGCCTCAGGCGCTGCGGCGACCGGCGGGGCGATAGGCGATGCGCGCGTGACCGACGCAATAGGGCAGGCCTTTGACCGGCTCATTGCCGCAGTAGCAGAAGTCGTCAGCACCCGGATTGTTGATCGGCCAGCGGCATTTCGCCTGGCTCAGTTCGAGCAGCGTGCAGCCGCTGCCATTGTGGATCGGGACATCCTCGGCGCCTGACGGCGGCTCGGGAAATGCCGCTATCAGCATTTCCTGCTGAGTGAAGATGCTCACGCGTGAGCGCTTGGGACGCCGGTGCGCCTTGGGGCGAAGCTCGGCGGCGCGCCGGAGCTGGCGGCCGAGGACGTCGCGCGGGCGCGACAGGCCGAGCCGGCTCATCTTGCCGATCACGGCGTTGCGGGTTACCCCGATCTCGCGGGCGATCTGACTGCACGTCAGCCCGGCGTGAAAGCAGCGTTTGAGTTGCTCGACGCGCTCCGGATTCCAGGTCGCACCAGTTGCGGACATGATTGCTGGCCTTGCGGTGTGAGGATGCTTCCAACGTCCTTGGCCGGCGCACCCGGCCTCGCCGCATCGCGGCGCTACGCACGCTCGCTCAACAACACAGCACCCGGCGCGCCCCGCACTGGCGCGGCGCGCCTCGTCGTGACCTGCGGCTCCGAGCGGATAGGCGCTTGTGCCCACCCGCAGGGGGTGGCGGCGGGCCAACCGGCCCGCGCGCCAAGCAGATCAGTGGATGTGGGTTTCAATTCCCACCGCCCTCCGCGCACCCACCAGGCGGCCTGGCTAGGAGGGTCGCCTTTCGTGGTAGCGCGGCCGAATCGAAAACTGTCAGAATCCCGCTCGCTCGACAAGTGTTAAAATGGCATTATAACCCAGTTTATAACTGCGAGGCGCTGGGATGGCTCGACCAGAAAACCGTTCGGAAGCTCGTGCGATCAGTCTGACGCTGCCGGAAGAGACATTCAATTACCTGGTCCTCCTGGCCAACCTCGGGAAACTCGGACGTACCGAAAACGAGGTCGCGACCCACATCCTGGTACGCGAGGCCTACGCCATGCAGCAACGTGGCTTCCATGAGCAGCGGATTCCCAAGGCCGAACCCTAGGGCGGGCGGGGGCCAGTTCCGCTGTTCCGCATCGGGAGCCCGGACGCCCCTACGGGAGTGCCATGACTCCAAAGCTCACGAATCTGGGGCTTTCAGCACGGCGACGGTGCGCTCACGCGGCCGGCTACCGTCGTGCTGGCCAACGCGATCTCGATCCGCTTCCTGGCAACGTGCCGGTCCGGATCGTTGCGGTCGATCAATCCGCGGTAGCGGCACGCCGCCTCGAACGCGCGCCGGCGCACGTAACCTACCGGCCGATTCCGGCAAATGAGACGGAAACCAGACCCTGACCATCGCCGTTAACTCGGTAAGGGAGGTGACAACCGGGTCGTTGCGATGCAGCAACCATCGTTAGAACGGGCACGAGAGCTGGCGGCGATCCGCTGCGGCATCGGTCGGCGGCTTCGCGCAATGTATGAGAGCGAGTGCGCCCAACCGGTTCCCGACCGATTCCGGGACCTGTTGCGTGCGCTCAACCAAACGGACAGGAAGACATCCACGCCGCAAAGAGATCCCGGCGAGCAGCCGCGGCGACGTCAGCAGTAGCGCCTCACCGCATCGGGATGAACGTCGGCCCGACCGTACGCACCTGGCGTTTCACGGGCTGCCCATCCGGCGCCTTCTCCTCGGCGGCCGGTGTGCTTGCGGCGGGGACGGGCGGTGTCGTGCTTGCGCCTGCAGGCGTGGACTTCGACGCCGGCCGCATCGGACGGCCCTGCGCATCGGTCTGCGGCTGCGAGAGGGCGCGGGCACGCTCCTCATTGACCACGATATCGCCGCGCTCGACGGTCTGGTCGTCGAGTTGCTTGAGCGCGTCCGCCCAGGTCTGGCCGACACCCTTGCAGCTGCAGCTCGGATTGAATGCCTTGCGATAGGCGAAAGCGTTCGGCAGGTCGGCGTAGTTGCGGCCGCTGACCGACACGGCTTGCGCGACGTCTTCACCGGGATTGCGGTGACTGAAGAGCATGACTTCCGCCGCCGGACACATCGCCTGGCAGACTTTCTCGTCCTCAGCGAACTTGCCCTGCACGGTCGAGTACGAAATCGGGAAATAGAAGCCGTCGCAGGTCCGCACGCACAGCGTCCGGTACGTGTTGCCGATCGCGGCGTCCGGCGTGCTGAGGATGGTGCCGGGCCCCGGCCCGAACAGGTTCTCGAAGAAGCCGCCGCGGTTGACATAGGCGCGATATTGCGGGCCGCAATCGTACTGGCCGAGCGCGGCGAGCACCGAGCGGCGCTGGCCTTCGCGGTCGGCGCTGTTGCCCTGCAGGCTCTGCAGGTCGGCGAGCGTGCGGTCGAGGTTCGCCCGCAGCTGCTGCATCTGGTTGTTGATCGGCCCGCACTGCTGGGGCTGACCGCCGAACAGCGAGAAGAAGCCGCGGCCCTCGCAGCCGGCTCGCCGCGCCTGGGCGGTGACGCGGTCGAGGTCGGCTTGCTGGCGACTCACCGAGTCTTCGAGCCGCTTGATGTCGGCCGCGCGCGCCGGGTCCACGTTGCCGCGGTCGATCGATACGAGCTGGGCCTCAAGCCTTATGCAGGCCGGGTTGCGCGCGGGAGCGGCACCCGGATAGGCCGCGGCGCCGCCGGGATAGGGCGCTTGCGCGGCGGTCGGCTCCATCAAGAGCACGAGCGCGCACGTAGCTGCGCTCACGCCGCGCAATGGCTTCGCCATCACTCTCTCAATCATGAAGCAGAGCCTGTCCCCCGAGCCGCAAAATACCGCTGAATAAGCGATCAAGCCCCGAAATGGTGTCCAAAGTGTGAAGAGCCGCCGGCGGGCGGAGCAACAGCCCGTTTATGACGGGGCTCAACCGAGACCGCTCTTGAGGTCCTCGACCGGCCGGGCGGGAAGCAGTGGCTGGCGCACTTCGCTGCGCAGATTCCACAAGATGCCGGTGATGATCAGCCCGGCGCCCGCGAACACGAACACGTCGAGCGGCTCGTTGTAGAGCCACCAACCGATCACCGCGATCAGCGGGATGCGCAGGAAATCGAGCGGGATCACCACGCTGGCGTCGCCGGCGCGGAATGCATTGCTCAGGCAGAAGTGCGCGAACAGGCCGGCGGCACCGAGGCCGGCGATAGCGGGCAGGAGGTCGACGGTCAGCTTGCCGAGAAAGAAGGGCCCGCCGGCGCCGATCAGCGCCAGAACGAACTGGACGACGTTCATCCAGAACACGATGGCGAAGGTGCTTTCGGTCATCGTCAGTTTCTTGGTGGCGATGTTCTGCGCGGCGTAGCCGAACGCCGCGACCAGCACGACCAGGGCGGTCGGCTGGAAGGTCTCAATGCCGGGCCGCAGGATCACCAGCACGCCGAGGAGCCCGAGGATCACCGCGCCGATCCGGCTTTGCGTCATGCGCTCGCCGAGGAGCCACGACGCCAGCAGGATTGTCCAGGCCGGCATGGTGAATTCGAGCGCGAACACGGTCGCGAGCGGCAGCAGCACGACGCCGAGCGCCCAGAGATATTGCGAGCCGAAATGGATGCTGTTGCGGATGACATGCAGGCCGATGCGGCGCGTGCGGATGGTGTGCCGAAGCTGCGGGTTGATCGCCGCGACGATACTGACGATGGCGAGGCCGAGCGCCGCGCGCAGCGCCAGGATCTCCATGATCGCGAGCGGCCCCCACAGCTGGCGGATCGCCACCGCCATCACGCAGAACGAGAGCAGCGCGCCGGTCATCCACAGGACCACGCGAGCGAGTTGCCGGCTGGGGGCCACGGCTTTGTTCCCGGAGGTTGCGCGGGCGCGCGGTGGGTGTGAGGCGGATGAGGTTCGTCAGGTCTCAATAGCGGCGGCGGCAGGCGTTCGGCTAGCCCGCAACACGCCCCGCGCGAGGATACCGGCTATTCGAAAAGCGAGGAGGTGGACGATTCACTCCGCATCGGGCTGATTCTCCGGCCGCGCCTTGTCGAAGGCGGCGAGCTTGGCGCAGGCGGCATCGACCGCGACGATCTTCGGGAAGGCGTTGAGCGGGACCTTGAGGCGCCGCGCGTTGGCCACCTGCGGCACGACGCAAATATCGGCAACCGTCACCTCGCTGCCGAAGGCGTAAGGGGCGGGCGCGAGCATCGTCTCGAGCGCGGTGAAACCCCCGAGAATCCAGTGGTGGTACCACTCGTCGATCTTGGCCTGCTCCTGGCCGAGCGCGTTCTTGAGGTAGCGCAGCGCGCTCACGTTGTTGAGCGGATGGATGTCGCAGGCGATGAGCTGCGCCGCGGCGCGCACCTGTGCCCGCTTGACCGGGTCTTGCGGTAGGAGCGGAGGCTGCGGATGCGTCTCGTCGAGATATTCGATGATGGCGAGCGACTGGGTGAGCACGTCACCCGAGTCGAGCGTGAGCGCCGGCACCCGCATCAGCGGGTTGACCGCGCGGTATTCGGGTTTGCGATTGATCCCGCCCTCCTTTTGCAGGTGGATCGGGATCATGTCGTAGCCCAGCCCCTTGAGGTTGAGCGCGATGCGCACCCGATAGGCGGCGGACGAACGGAAATACGAATAGAGCTTCAAGGTGCCTCCCCGCATGACGATGCGACTCTAGAGTCCGATTCGTTGAGGTTGAATCATCCGCGGCCAGCCTTTTTTGCATTGGGCATGATCTTATCGGAAAACCGGTACCCACTTTTCCGGATCATACCTATCGGGACATTTGCCTGCCCGTGGCGGCTGTCAAGTCTCGCCGGGGTCACCGTCGCCGACGAGCTTGGCCGAGCGCTCGGTGAGCTTCGCCACCGCGCGGTCGAAGGCGGCGCGATCGGCCGGCGTCACCGCTTCGGAGAGCCGTTCGGTGAATTCGAGCGCGCGCGGGGCGAGTTCCTCATAGATGGCGCGGCCTGCCGGCGTGAGCGAGAGGAAGGCTTCGCGCAAGTCGGCGCGGTTGGCGCGACGGGTGAGGAATTTGCGCCGTTCGAGCTGGGCGACCGCGCGCGAGACCTTGGTCTTGTGCATGTGGGTGCGCGTGCCGATCGCCTTCCCGGTCATCACGCCGAACTGTCCGAGACTGACCAGGATACGCCACTCTGGTATTCCAATACCATATTGCCCATAGACCCGCGTGAGCGCCTGCGAGACCAGACTCGAGAGGACGTTGAGCTGGTGCGGGAGGAAGGTTTCGAGCTGCAGCGGCGGCGGCTGGGCCTCTTCGACCTTCGCAGTGGCGTCCTGGATGCTGCGGGAATTCATGGTCGGGAATTCATGGGTGTCACCCCGGCGGCAAGCGCCGGCTGTTGCAGGCGGCCGCTACGCGGAACGAGAGGATGACGGAAGACGCCGCCATTAGCAACGGCGGCATCGCTGGCCGATGCGGTCGTGAGCCCCTCGACTCAATCGACGCCGCCGAAGCTCAACGCGAGCATTCGATCGCGACGAACTCGTTGGTCTTGACGAGTCCGGTCGGGACCGCCCCCGTGATCTCTTCGCGGTCAACCTTGCGGAAAGATGCCGCCTGGACGAAGTCGCGCGATTGGCAATAGGCGGTCGCGACCGCCGCCCCGCAACTCTCGCCGTTCGAAAGGCAACGGTCGACGCCATAGCCGTCGGGATTGTTGGCAATGATGAAGATGCGCTTTTCAGCCTGTGCGGAATCGGTCGCACAGACGATGGCCGCAAAAGTCAGCACGGCGGCAAGGGCGCGCATGGACGTAACCCGCTTTGCTGGATGCACCGGGATCGGTACAACTAGGAGAATGCGTGTGAAACCTTTGAGGTTCCGTTAATCTGAAAGAATTCGGGTGACACGCGCTGTTACACCCTGTGTTATCGGCGAAATGCTGGCGTGCCTAGCGCAGAAAAGACACACCCGCGAACTCTTTCAAGGTCTGCTTCCGTCACGTCGTTGCTTCCGTGAGCGCCGCAAGGCGCGAGCCGGGAATCCATGACATCGGCGATATCGATTGCCGGCTCCCTCGCTGCGCGAGGAGCTTGAAATGACCAGCGAAAGAGCGACCGCGGCGGTCGTGGCGCAAGGACGGCCCTGAGTCTGCGGCCTTCGCCCCTTGACGCGGCGCGCTCCGTTGCCCATTGTCCGCCGCATGTACGGCTTTAACGCAATCTGCGGCATTTGCCGGGAGATTATCCGCTAGCGACTCAATCGCTGGCTGCGGCCGTCTTTTCTCCTGATCGAGATGCTTGGACGCCCGGCCAGCCGGCCGAGAAAAGCGTTCCGATGGACCTTCGCCTCTACGATACGCTCACCCGCGAGAAACGGCCGTTCGTGCCGATCGATCCCAAGCGCGTGCGCATGTATGTGTGCGGGCCGACGGTCTACGACTTCGCCCATATCGGCAACGGGCGGCCGTTCATCGTGTTCGACGTGCTCTTCCGGCTGCTGCGCCACCTCTACGGCGCCGAGCACGTCGTCTACGTCCGCAACATCACCGACGTCGACGACAAGATCAACGCCCGGGCGGCGGAGGAGTTTCCGAACTTGCCGCTCAATGAGGCGATCCGGAGCGTCACCGAGAAGACCGAGCGCCAGTTCCACGAGGACATGGCGGCGCTCGGCGCGCTCGTGCCAACCGTCGAGCCGCGCGCGACCGGGCATATCGCCGAGATGAAGACGCTGATCGAGCGGCTGGTCGGCTCCGGCCACGCCTACGTGGCGGAAGACCACGTGCTGTTCAGCGTGCCGTCGATGCCGGAGTACGGCCAACTCTCGCGACGCCCGCTCGACGAGATGATCGCCGGCGCCCGCGTCGAGGTCGCGCCCTACAAGCGCGACACGACCGATTTCGTGCTGTGGAAGCCGTCGAAGGCGGGCGAACCGGCGTGGCCGTCGCCCGCCGGCATCACGACGCCCGGCCGGCCCGGTTGGCATATCGAATGCTCGGCGATGTCGTGGAGGCATCTCGGCGAGACCTTCGACATCCACGGCGGCGGCATCGACCTCGTGTTTCCGCATCACGAGAACGAGATCGCGCAGTCGCGCAGCGCTTTCCACACGCCGGTGATGGCGAATTACTGGATGCACAACGGCTTCCTGCAGGTCGAGGGCGCGAAGATGTCGAAGAGCCTCGGCAACTTCTTCACCATCCGGGACCTGCTCGATCAAATGCCTCATGATCCACGGTGGGGCGAGGTTCTGCGCCTGAACATGCTGAAGACCCACTATCATCAGCCGCTGGACTGGTCGCAGACGAGCCTCCAGGAGGCGCTCGCCACCTACGCCCATTTCAGGGAGGCGACGATCACCGCGAATCGAAGCGAGGCGAAGCCCTCACCAGCCGTCCTTGAGGCGCTTTCCGATGACCTCAACTCTCCTCTGGTAATTGCTGAGCTTCACAAACTTGCTGCAAGCGCCCGGTCGTCAGCGCACGCCGCCGACGAGCTCGTTGGTTCTTTGCTGCTTCTCGGTTTTGAGAAGGCTGTGGATCACGTGCGAGCCGACGGTGGCACCAGGGAGAATGCACTTAGGGCGTTCGAAGAAGTCTCCGCCCGCGAGCTTGGCTTGGATCCATCCCGCATCGACGCGCTTGTGGTCGACCGCAACGCCGCGCGCAAGGCCAAGAATTTCAAGGGCGCCGACCGCATCCGCGACGAGCTCAAGGCGATGGGTATCGAGCTCGAGGACAAGAAGGACGGCAGCACGCTCTGGAAGGTGAAGCGATGAACGCCGCCGCCAAGCCGAAGCTCACGATGCGGCCGTTCCTGCCGGCCGACACGCCGCTCATTGCCGACATCTTTCGCGACAGCGTCGAGGAGCTGACGGCAGAGGACTACAGCGAGGCGCAGCGCGAGGCCTGGATCGCGGCGGCCGACGACGAGGAGACGCTCGGCGCCCGGCTCGGCGGCCAGCTGACGCTCATCGGCATGATCGGCGGTTCGCCGGTCGGCTTCATCTCGCTCAGGGGGGCGGACGAACTCGACATGCTCTATGTCCATCCGGCGGCAGCCGGTCATGGCGTCGGCTCGATGCTGATCGACGCGGTGGAGAAGCTCGCGGCCGCCCGCGGCGCGCGGCGCCTCGTCGCCGACGCGAGCGACAGCGCCCAGGAGTTCTTCAGGAAACGCGGCTTCGTGGCGACGCAGCGCAACAGCGTGCCACTCGGGGACGAGTGGCTCGCCAACACCACGATGGAGAAGACCCTCACCACACGGGAGCGCCGGTAATGGACAAGCCCGAAACCCCATTCCCCCGCCACTGGCTCTACTACATCGTGCTCAAATACGCGCTGCTGGTCGCGGCGCTTGCCATCACCGTCTACACCGCCTATCGGCTGATCTGAATCTGCCAAATCCGAGTTGTTTCATGGCCCGCGAACGCCTCTATCTCTTCGACACGACGCTGCGCGACGGCGCGCAAACGAACGGCGTCGACTTTACGCTCAACGACAAGCTCGCGATCGCGCGTATGCTCGACGACATCGGTATCGACTATGTCGAGGCCGGCTACCCGGGCGCCAATCCGATCGACACCGAGCTCTTCGGAAAGGAGCGTGCGCTCGAGACGACGTTCACCGCCTTCGGCATGACGCGCCGGCCGGGGCGTTCGACCTCGAACGACCCCGGGCTCAATGCGCTGCTCGAAGCGAAGGCCGACGCCATCTGCTTCGTGGCGAAATCCTGGGACTATCATGTGCGGGTCGCGCTCGAGACGACGCTCGAGGAGAACCTCGCCTCGATCCGCGACAGCGTGCGCGCCGCCAAGGCGAAGGGCAGGGAGGTGCTGCTTGACTGCGAGCACTTCTTCGACGGCTACAAGGCCAACCCGCAATTCGCGCTCGCCTGCGCCAAGGCTGCCTATGACGAGGGCGCGCGCTGGGTGGTGCTGTGCGACACCAA
>Ga0066388_100002750_pt1 | contig 10979 bp, 10 predicted proteins | sample PanSoiMetaGPlot6_FD_64539 | JGI IMG/M metagenome (GOLD analysis project Ga0066388, IMG submission 64539) | Tropical forest soil microbial communities from Panama analyzed to predict greenhouse gas emissions - Panama Soil - Plot 6 (Hybrid Assembly) | ecosystem: Environmental > Terrestrial >... | reverse complement strand
TCCATGCTCATGCGCTGCATTTCGTCGGAATCGGCCGCCTCGCCGTCCTCACCAGAATCCTGCTTGCGGCGGTCCTCTTCGCCCTCTTCTTCGTCCTCTTCGGAATCGTGACTGCGATCCTCGCCCATTTCGAGCGCATCGAGCAGATCGTGCACTGCGTCGCTGAACTGGCGCTGGTCTTCGACCAAGCCTTCCAGACGGTCGAGATCGCGGCCGGCGCGATCTTCAATCAGCGGCCGCCACAGATCGACCAGTTTCTTCGCCGCCGGCGGCGGAGCCATGCCGGTGAGACGTTCGCGCACCATCAGCGCGAGTGCATCTTCGATCGGCGCGTCGGCACGTTCCGTGATCTCGTCGAATTTGCCGCGGTGAAAGCGCTCGTCGAGCATCGCGGTCAGATTTTGCGCAACGCCGTCCATCCGGCGCGCGCCAATTGCCTCAACACGCGCCTGCTCGACTGCCTCGAAAACGGCACGCGCCTGCTGACCCGACGGCTGCAAACGGCGATGCAGCGCCACGTTGTGGCAAGCAAGCCGCAAGGCGATTGCATCAGCGTGACCGCGCACCACTGCGGCCTCGGCCTTGCCGAGCTTGCGCGGCGGCTCCGGCAGGCGGACCTTGCCACCCAGGAGCCCCGGCCGTTCCGCCGCAAAGGCGACTTCAAGCTCCGGCTTGCGCGCGAGCGCGCGCAGGCACCCGGTCACCGCCCGCTTGAATGGCTCGGTCGGGGATTCTTTTGACGACGGTTTGGCTTTGATATTGGAAGCCATCACTCTTCTCCCTCAGCCCCGCAACGGGAGAGGTAAAAATCAAGACAGCGCCACGTTCACCGAAGACTCCGGAAGCTCCACGCCGAAGCAACGCTGGTAGAACTCGGCGACAATCGGCCGCTCCAGCTCATCGCACTTGTTGAGGAATGTAAGCCGGAAAGCAAAACCGATATCGTTGAAAATTTCGGAATTCTCCGCCCAGGTAATGACCGTGCGTGGACTCATCACGGTCGAGATGTCGCCGTTCATGAATGCGTTGCGTGTCAAGTCGGCGACCCGCACCATTTTGTTGACGATGTCGCGGCCTTGTTCATTACGATAGTGCTTGGCCTTGGCCAGCACGATTTCCACTTCATTGTCATGGGGTAGATAGTTGAGGGTCGTGACGATCGACCAACGGTCCATCTGGCCTTGATTGATTTGCTGCGTGCCGTGGTAGAGCCCGGACGTATCTCCAAGGCCAACCGTGTTGGCGGTGGCGAACAGACGGAAGGAGGGATGCGGCTTGATCACCTTGCTCTGGTCGAGCAGCGTCAGCCGCCCGGAAGCCTCGAGCACACGCTGGATGACGAACATCACATCGGGCCGGCCGGCGTCGTATTCATCGAAGCAGAGCGCGACGTTGTTCTGTAACGCCCAGGGGAGGATCCCTTCACGGAATTCGGTGACCTGCTGACCTTCCTTGATGACAATGGCGTCCTTGCCGATGAGATCGATACGGCTGATGTGGCTGTCGAGATTGACGCGCACGCATGGCCAATTGAGCCGCGCGGCGACCTGTTCGATGTGAGTGGATTTGCCGGTACCGTGGTAGCCGGTGACGATCACGCGGCGGTTCTTGGCAAATCCAGCGAGAATGGCGAGCGTAGTCGGACGGTCAAAACGGTAGTCGGCATCGATATCCGGCACATGCTCATCGGCTTGCGAATAGGCCGGCACCTCCAGGTCGGTATCGATTCCGAAAACCTGCCGCACCGACACTTTCATGTCGGGCAGGCCGGCAACTTCTTGCATTGCGGCGGTCATTGATCCTCCGTGGCTTCGGAACGCCGAAGCCCCTGGTTTTGGTCCGACTCAAACGGTCCGGCTGATGGCGGCGGCAACTTAGCAGAGGCGAACGCGCCGAAAAACCCGCCCGTCCGAATAACACCATCAATGATTTCAATAAGATAGACGGCATCAGCCCTGTCCGGAAGGCAGGGCTGCGTTGCGGTGCCATATCAGCCGGGTCAGCCGAAACCTACCGATTTCAGATAATTGTACGACTGGATGATTTCCACCAAGCGGTCCTCGGTCGAGCGGTCGCCGCCATTGGCATCCGGATGGTGACGTTTCACCAGTTCCTTGAACCGTGTTTTAACCTGTGCCGAGGTCGCGCCGATATCCAGCCCGAGCGTATCGAGCGCCTTGCGCTCGGCGTTGCGGACCGGGCGACTTTCTGCTCGCGCCTTCTGTTCCGCCCGCACCCCTTCGCCAAATAGGCCGAACGGATCGGAGTGAGCGCCGAAAGCGCGCATGTCCGGCCGTACAGTTCCCTTTCCCGTTCCCATCTTCCAGGTTGGGCGATGGCCGGTGAGCGCGTCCTTCTGGTAGGCCATTACGGCGGCGTCGCTCATCCCTGCGAAGAAATTGTATGAGTGGTTATAGGCGCGCACGTGATCGAGGCAGAATCGCCAATACTCCTTCTCGCGTCCGCGGCCTTTGGGCGCGCGGTGAGTCGCCTTTTCCTTGCAGCCATGCCATTCGCACCGGGGACCACCCGTTTTGGGACGGCGATCCTTTTCCGGTTTGACGCGGATGCGGTCAAAAAGAGGTGAGTCGAATTTCATGACCGCACATTATGCGCTTTTGCCGGTGACACGTACAAGACTTTCGATTTCCGACCGTTGACCGTCGGGCAACCTTCTCCTAAGCGAAGCAGCATGCGAACCGCCGATTTGATCACGAAAAAGTTGACCGAGGCTTTCTCGCCGCAAAGCCTTAAAGTGCTGGACGAATCTCATCAGCACGAAGGTCATGCCGGGCATCGGCCGGGCGGACAAACCCACTACCGTATCTATATCGTGTCGCAGGCCTTCAAGGGTAAGACACGGATCGAACGTCACCGCATGATCAATCACTCGCTTTCAGCCGAGCTCGCTGGCGGAATTCACGCACTCGCTATCCACGCCGCCGCGCCGGGAGAGGTCGGCGGCTAGCTGTTAGTCCACTTTCGCTGGCTGCGTGCGCGGCAGCGGTTGAATGCGCAACGCAGTGATGCGGTTGCGAGCGCGACGCAAGACCCGGAAGCGGAAACCGTGAAAAGTGAAGCTCTGCCCAACTTCGGGAATCGAACGCGCTTCATGAATCACCAAACCGGCGATTGTCGTCGCTTCTTCATCCGGCAGGTTCCACTCCATCACGCGATTCAGGTCGCGGATCGAAACCGCGCCGTCCACATTGGCTGATCCGTCCGGCTGCCGACGTACGCCTGGCATGGCGACGTCGTGCTCATCAGTAATGTCGCCGACGATCTCCTCCAGGATATCCTCCAGCGTCACCAGGCCTTCCACTTCGCCGTATTCATCCACGACCAACGCGAATGGCGTCTTGCGGCGGCGAAATGCCTTCAGTTGTTCGGACACCGGCCGCATGTCAGGCACGAACCAGGGTGGCGTCATCAACGAAACGACGTCAACTTTGGCGGCGTCGCCATCGACGGCATGCAGAGCACGCAACAGATCTTTCACATGCAGAACGCCAACAATGTTTTCCGGATTGCCTTGCCATAGAGGCAGCCGCGTAACCGGCGATGCGATAACCGCGTCGACAATGTCTTGCGGTGAATCGTCGGCGTCCAGCGTAATCATGTTCGTGCGGTGAATCATCACATCTGAAACCACCAGCTCACGCAGATCGAGCACTCCGCCAAACATGTCACGGTGGAGCGTTTCAACGCCGCCTTCCCTGTGCAGCAGATCGACAGCCCCGCGCAATTCCTCGTGGGCTGAAAGCACAGCCTGATTTTCCCCGACTTTCATGCCGAACAACTTGAGCAGCCAGCGCACCAGTTTCTCAATTGCGATCAGGATCGGACCGAGCAGCCGGACGACCCATTGCATGGGTCGCGCGACGAGAAGCGCGGTCCGGTCCGGCGCGTTAAAGGCCGCCGTCTTAGGCAGCACCTCGGCAAACACGACCACAAGAATGGTCATGGCGATAGTTGCGTAGACAATGCCTGCGGAACCGAACCATGCGAGCAATACGCCTGTCGCGAGCGCGGATGCGGCGATGTTGACCGCGTTGTTTCCGAGCAAGAGGGCGCCTATCAGCCGCTCCCGGCTCGCCAGCAGGCTGTTGACAATGCGGGCCCGCCGATTTCCCTGCTTCTCCAGGCGGGTCATGCTGGCACGCGACGAAGCGGTCAGCGCTGTTTCACTGCCGGCAAAGAAGGCTGAAAGCAGCAGACAGATCAGAACGATGAGGAGGGAAAACCAATCGTTCGCGGTCATCGGATTCTAGTTTGACGCACGATCGTTCCCGAAAACGAATGACCGTCTTTCGGGATCACGCGCCGGCGAGTTTGTGGTCAAGAAACGTACGTACCTCGGTGGCACTGACATTGTTCTCGATGAAAGCCCGGCCTATGCCGTGCACAAGAATAAACGTAAGCGTGCCGCGCCTAACTTTTTTGTCTTGGCCGATAAGGTCCATCAAGACGTCGGCCGTTGGAACGCCGCCCGGAATGTATTTCAGATGGGTGGGCAACCCAACGGCCGCAAGATGCGCCGCGGCGCGCGCGGCTTCGGCGGCTGGAATCAGCCCTTTGCGGGCCGAAAATTCGAATGCCATCGCCATGCCCAGCGCCACGGCTTCACCGTGCAAGAGTCTCTCAGAGAATCTGCAGCCGGCCTCCAGTGCGTGACCAAAGGTGTGGCCGAGATTGAGCAGGGCCCGTTCACCGGTTTCCCGTTCGTCACGAGCGACGATGGCAGCTTTGGCTCGACAGCAAACCGCGATTGCGTGCTCGCGCGCCGGACCGCCAGCGAATACGTCCTGCCAGTTCTTCTCGAGCCAGGAGAAAAACGCGGCGTCGCCCAGCAGGCCGTATTTGGCAACTTCGGCGTAGCCTGCGCGGAATTCGCGCTCCGGCAACGTATCGAGCACGGCGGTGTCTGCGATCACCAGGACCGGCTGATGAAAGGCTCCAATCAGATTTTTGCCCTGACGGGAATTGATCCCGGTTTTGCCGCCGACCGAGGAATCGACTTGCGCGAGAAGCGTCGTTGGCACCTGCACAAAATCGAGCCCGCGCCGTGTGCAAGCGGCGGCAAAACCCGCCAGGTCGCCGATCACTCCGCCGCCGAGCGCGATGATGAGATCGTCGCGCTCGACGCGCGCCGCGATAACCTCCTCGCAAACTTTCTCGAAGGTGGCGTAGTTTTTCGACCCCTCGCCTGGCGGCACGACGATACGCGCGCTATCGAGGCCGGAAGACTTGAGTGCCGTCTCAATGGCGCCCAGATGAAGTTTCGCGACTGTTTCGTCGGTCACGACGGCAACTCGCGCGCCGGACCGCAAAGCTTTGATGCGCCCGCCCAAGCCGGCGAGTACGCCACGGCCGATAACGATATCGTACGATCGTTCCCCCAGCGCTACCGGCACGAGGATCGGCTCGCTCTGGCGCAATGGCGCGGTCATGCCGGTTTCCCCACATCGAGACCGAGACGTGTGGGCAGCTGCCTCATGATCTCCTCGATGATGGTATCGTGCGGCTCATCGCGCGAGTACACCACGATGTCGGCCTGCGCATAGAGCGGCTCTCGTGCAGGCAACAGATCTTTGATCTTTTCGGCAAGCGGACGATCGTTGCGTCGCTTCGTGCGTTTGAGCAGAACATCGATATCAGCCTTCAGCCAGATCGATATGCCTTTTTTGCCGATCAGCGCGCGTGTTTGCGCGTCCATCACGGAGCCGCCACCGGTTGCCAGGACCTGCGGACCGCCGTCCAGTAACCGTGCGATCACGCGCGCTTCGCCGGCGCGAAAATAAGGCTCGCCATGCTTGTCGAAAATTTCCGGAATTGTCATGCCCGCGGCGCTCTCGATCTCCATGTCAGCATCGACGAAAGGAATTCCCAGACGGCTGGCAAGTCGTCGTCCGATTGATGATTTTCCCGCACCCATCATGCCCACCAGCACAATAGAGCGATTACCAAGCGCACGGACCATTGCCGATTCCAGCCCGTTTTTCTCAGGTTTTTGAACGGCACCGTCTGCCATGCTATGATTCCGTAGCGAATCCACGGGTCCATATAGCAGCAATCGGGCCAACCGCGAGGGTGGTCTTGTCAGCGGTTCCGGAACGTGGTCGTAACTCGCCTGAAATTGCGGGGTGCTGACGCGATCGTCGGGTTTGATCATGCCGAGTCTCTTCAGATTTCTGGTATTTCTCGGCTTGCTCGGAGGGCTGGCCTACGGTGCATTGTTTTCGCTTGCCACCTTCGTCAAATATCAGCCGCGCGAGATTATAGTGACGATTCCGCCCGACAAATTCCTCAAGAATCATTGACGCCGGAGCAGGCAAGGCGATGAGCCGCCGGCCCAGGGCATCCGACGAAGTTCTGATCGAGTTGTTTCTCGATATGCTGGCGGCCGAGCGCGGCGCCGGAGAGAATACACTCGCCGCCTATCGCAACGATCTCGTCGATCTGTCGGCGCATCTGCGCGCGGCCGGCCGGACAATTGTCGATGCGACCACTGATGACCTCCGGGAATTTATTGCGAACCTGACCAAGCGCGGCCTGAAGGCCTCGTCGCTGGCGCGCCGACTATCGTCTTTGCGCCAGCTTTACCGGTTTCTCTATTCGGAAGGAAAACGCACCGGCGATCCAGCCGCCGTTCTGGAAGGGCCGAAGCGCACGCGTTCCTTGCCCAAGGTCCTTTCCATTGCGGAAGTCGATGCCTTGCTCAAGCAGGCGCACGCAAACGCAGCGAATGAAAAACAGTCGGCGGCTCAGCATCTGCGCGCGGGGCGCCTGGTGTGTCTGCTGGAGATTGTCTACGCTACTGGCCTGCGCGTGTCCGAATTGATCGCGTTACCGGCTTCAGCGGCGCGGCGCGATCAACGCATGTTGGTAGTGCGCGGCAAGGGCGGCAAGGAACGGATTGTGCCGCTCAACAATCAGGCCAAGCGGGCTACGGCGCAATATCTCGAATTGCGTGCAGCGGCTGGACGCGACGCACAATCGAAATGGCTATTCCCGTCATTTGGTGAGCAGGGACATCTCACACGCCAGCATTTTGCACGCGAGCTCAAGAGCATGGGTCAATCCTGCGGCATACAACCGGCGCGCCTGAGCCCGCACGTGTTGCGCCACGCCTTTGCCAGCCATTTGTTGCACAATGGCGCTGATTTGCGCGTGGTGCAGACCCTGCTCGGGCATGCCGATATCTCGACCACTCAGATCTATACGCACGTTCTGGAAGAACGGCTGAAAGCCTTGGTCCGCGACTTGCATCCTTTGACAGATGGCTAGCTAAAAACATCCATAAAAGCGAAATTAACCCGTTTGCTTGACTTAGAGGTTCAGCCTACGTCAGTTCGCCCCGAAACCGTTCTTATTCCGATCCAATGCGCAGCTATCTCGACTTTGAGAAACCGGTGGCCGAACTGGAGGCCAAGGTCGAGGAATTGCGCGCGATGGGCGATGCCGGCAATCCCGTTGCCATTGGCGAGGAAATCAACCGGCTCGAGGCGAAAGCGGCGCTTGCGCTCAAAGAGCTCTATGCCGACCTCTCGCCCTGGCAAAAAACCCAGGTTGCCCGTCATCCACAACGGCCGCATTGCCTCGACTATATTGCAGCGCTAATCGGCAACTTCATTCCATTCGCCGGCGACCGCAAGTTTGGAGAGGATGCTGCAATCATTGGCGGCTTCGGTCGCTTCCGGGGAGAAAGTATCTGCGTCATAGGTCACGAAAAAGGCTCGGATACCGAAAGTCGTCTGAAGCACAATTTCGGCATGGCGCGCCCTGAGGGTTATCGAAAGGCGGTTCGGCTGATGGAAACGGCCGATCGTTTCGGCATTCCGGTTATCTCACTCGTGGATACCGCCGGCGCCTACCCTGGCATTGGTGCGGAAGAACGCGGCCAGGCGGAAGCAATCGCCCGTTCGACCGAGGCATGTTTGTCGCTCGGTGTACCAAACGTTGCGGTAATCGTTGGTGAAGGCGGGTCCGGTGGCGCTATCGCAATTGCTACAGCCAACCGCGTGCTCATGCTGGAGCATGCCATTTACAGCGTGATCTCGCCGGAGGGTGCGGCTTCGATCCTTTGGCGCGACACCGCCAAGGCGCAAGAGGCAGCAACCAGCATGAAGATCACGGCCGAGGATATGGTTCGTTTTGGCGTGATCGACAAGGTGATCCCGGAACCTGTGGGCGGCGCTCACCGCGATCCCCAGACCGCGATTGCGGTGACCGGCGAAGCAATAGCCGCCGCCCTTGCGGAACTTCGGGAATTCGACCGTGAGGCGGTGCGAAAGCAACGGCGCGACAAGTTCCTCACGATGGGCCGCACGGCCAGTTAACGGCTTATCAATTTACTTCTGTTTTACCATTGGGTTAGCGGTATCCCCGGAGTTCAGCAAACGCCTTGCGGATGCCACATCTTAAGGATAACCATTACACAATAAGGGCCTCGCCCCTTGGGGGAGTACCAGTTTGAAAAGACCACTTGCTCGCGCCCTGTTGGCGTCCGCGGCCATTGCTGCTGCCGTCGCCCTTGGCGGATGTGACCCCGAAAGCATCACCCCCACCGGCCGTTCCCTGGCTCCGATTCCAGACAAGTTGCTCGCCGATATGACGGCGAAGAATATGGACAAGGAATCTCCGGTCCTTGCGCGCATCTTCAAGGAAGAGTCGGAGATGGAGATCTGGAAGCAGAACCGCAACGGCGAATTTGTTCTGCTCAAGACCTATCCAATCTGCCGCTGGTCAGGCGATCTCGGGCCAAAGAAGAAGCAAGGCGATCGCCAGGCGCCCGAGGGTTTCTACACAATCACCCCGGGCCAGATGAATCCCGCGTCCAACTATTACCTCGCCTTCAACACCGGCTTCCCGAACGCGTATGACCGCGCGATGGGTTACACCGGCTCCGAACTCATGGTGCACGGCGACTGCTCCTCTCGCGGCTGTTACGCGATGACCGATGAGCAGATCCAGGAGATCTATTCGTTGGCGCGCGAGGCATTCTTCGGCGGGCAGAAATCGTTCCAGTTACAGGCCTTCCCGTTCCGCATGACGGCGCTGAACATGGCCAAGCATCGCAACAATCCAAACTTCGCGTTCTGGACGATGCTGAAAGAAGGCTACGATCATTTCAACGCCACCCATCAGGAACCGAAGGTCGCGGTTTGTGACCGGCATTATGTGTTCGACGCGGCGTCGCCCGATGGCTCCGCCAGGCCCCTATCGTTGAACGCGAAAGCTGCATGCCCGGCGTATCAGCTCGACAGGACGATCGCCGATACGGTGCTCGATTATCGTCGTGAAGAACAGCGTAAGATGGCTGCGTACATTTCCGAGGGCGTTTCGACCGTCCCGTCTCGCGCTGGCGTTGATGGTGGCATGAACGAGGTTTTCGTCGCCAAGCTTACGACGCCGAAGATTTTCGACAACAACGGCCGCTTTCAGTTAGCCAACAACACAGTTCCGGCAGGCGCGTTTACGGCGCCGGGTGCGTTGCCGCGGACGCCCAATCAACCCGTCGCGACCGTCCAGCCCCCGGCCACCAGATCGCAGCCTTCGAACAGGGAACCGACCGTTGTGGCGCGTGTCCCAACGCCACGGTCGGCGCCGCAGCCGAAGGATGGCGAGGCTGCAGAGGAAAAACCGACCACGATTGCCGGGCTGATCGGCGGCCTATTTGGCGGCTCGAAAACGGAAGCGCAATCCACGCAGGCCACGTTACGCGGCTCCGCCGACCCGACGGGAAAGCCGAAACAAGCGGCTCCTGTACGCACCGCCTCCGCGGCCGCTACCGTGCCCATGCACACAACTGTATCGGCGCCAACCGCGATTCCTGCCGTGGCGGCGCCAGCACCAAAGCCGCGTGATGTTGCGCCAAAAGCCCCGGTCGAGACGGTCCGCGCGCCTGCATCCACCTCATCGGTGCAAACGGCCAAAGCTGAACCGCCGCCACAGCCGGAAATCCGTACTGCCTATTCTTCGACGCCACCGGCGAGCAATGGTGGCCTGCTTGCGGGTGCGCAGCCGGTTGTCCCGGCCGGCTCATTCAGCAGTTTCCGCTGACGAATTGCACGCATTACGACCGGACGAAGCATGGACTGTTACGTCTATGTTCTCGGCACCCTCACGAATAATCGCCACCTGACTTATGTCGGCTGGACCGACGACATCACCCGGCGGCTGGCGCAGCACAACGCAGGCAAAGGCGCACGCTCGACGCGTGGCCGCGTATGGGTGTTGCTCTATTCGGAACGGTGCGCGAGCAGACGTCACGCGATGAGTCGCGAATGGCATCTCAAGCGCGATCGCACATTCCGGAAGAATTTGGCGAAAGCGCTGAAAAAATAACCGGTGTGCCGGCGTCATTCATCCCGAAATTATAGCGGCAACCTCAGGCGTACTTGCCGTGGCAATGTTTGTATTTCTTGCCAGAACCACAAGGACACAACTCGTTGCGACCGACCTTGCCCCAGCTCGAAGGATCTTTCGCGTTGCGCTGGGGCTGCGCGCCATTGCCGTTGCCGACCAGCGCCGGCGCCAGCGGCGCCGCAGTCAGCGCCATTTCGTCCTCGCCCGTCGTCGGATCAACCTTATGCGCCTCCATATAGGGAAGTTTGCTTGCTTCCTCGGCGGGCGGCGATTGTACGATTTCGACCCGCATGAGCTGCGCGGTAACTGCTTCGCGCAGACGCGCCACCATCGCTTCGAATAGCGCAAAAGCCTCGGCCTTGTATTCGTTGAGCGGATCGCGCTGGCCGTAACCGCGCAAGCCGATAACCTGGCGAAGATGTTCGAGCATCACGAGATGCTCGCGCCAGAGATGATCAAGTGTCTGGAGCAGAATTGACTTTTCGACGTAACGCATCACGTCCGGGCCCCATTTGGCCACTTTGCTCGCCATCCATTCGTCAGCGCGCCGCATAATCCGCTCGCGCACTTCCTCGGCAGCAATGCCTTCCTCTTTTGCCCAATCCTGCACC
>Ga0066388_100002749_pt1 | contig 10979 bp, 10 predicted proteins | sample PanSoiMetaGPlot6_FD_64539 | JGI IMG/M metagenome (GOLD analysis project Ga0066388, IMG submission 64539) | Tropical forest soil microbial communities from Panama analyzed to predict greenhouse gas emissions - Panama Soil - Plot 6 (Hybrid Assembly) | ecosystem: Environmental > Terrestrial >... | reverse complement strand
ACGCACAGCGCCTCGGGCTTGAGGCGATAGCCCTTGCAGGCGTCGCAGGGAATGTCGGTGAAGTAGCGCGCCATCTCCTCGCGCGCCCAGTCGCTCTCGGTCTCGCGCCAGCGCCGCTCGAGATTGGTGACCACGCCCTCGAACGGCTTGGTGGTCTGATAGGAGCGCATGCCGTCGTCGTAGGTGAACTTGATGGCGTCCTCGCCGGAGCCGTAGAGGATCGCCTCCTGCGTCTTCTTCGGCAGGTCCTTCCACTTGGTGTCGAGCGTGAAGCGGTAGTGCTTGCCGAGCGCGGTGAGCGTCTGCAGATAATACGGCGAGGACGACTTCGCCCAGGGCGCGATCGCGCCCTTGCGCAAGGTCACATCCTTGTCGGGAATGACGAGGTCGGCGTCGATGCGCTGCTCGACACCGAGGCCGCCGCATTTCGGGCAGGCGCCGAACGGGTTGTTGAACGAGAACAGCCGCGGCTCGATCTCCGGGATGGTGAAGCCGGAGACCGGGCAGGCGAACTTCTCGGAGAACACGATGCGCTCGGCGGTCTCGTTGCGCGCCTTGTTGGCCTTGGCGCCGCTCACCGCGGTGTCGGCGAGCTCGACCACGGCGAGGCCGTCGGCGAGCTTGAGCGCCTGCTCGAGCGAATCCGCAAGCCGTGTCGCGATGTCGGGCCGCACCACCAGGCGGTCGACCACCACGTCGATGTCATGGGTGAACTTCTTGTCGAGCGCGGGCGCGTTGGCGATCTCGTAGAACTCGCCGTCGATCTTCACGCGCTGGTAGCCGCGCTTCATGAATTCGGCAATCTCCTTGCGGTACTCGCCCTTGCGGCCACGCACCACCGGCGCCAGCAGATAGAGCCTGGTGCCCTCCGGCAGCGTCATCACCCGGTCGACCATCTGCGAGACGGTCTGGCTCTCGATCGGCAGCCCGGTCGCCGGCGAGTAGGGCACGCCGACGCGTGCCCACAGCAGCCGCATGTAGTCGTAGATCTCGGTGACGGTGCCGACGGTCGAGCGCGGGTTGCGCGAGGTGGTCTTCTGCTCGATCGAAATCGCCGGCGAGAGGCCGTCGATCTGGTCGACGTCCGGCTTCTGCATCATCTCCAGGAACTGGCGCGCATAGGCAGAGAGCGACTCCACATAGCGGCGCTGGCCCTCGGCATAGATGGTGTCGAAGGCGAGGGATGACTTGCCGGAACCAGAAAGCCCGGTGAACACCACGAGCTGGTCGCGCGGGATCTCGACATCGACATCTTTGAGGTTGTGCTCGCGCGCGCCGCGGATCGCGATCACGCGCCGATCGCTCATGCGGTGGTCACTCGCGCGTTGGTCGCTCGTACGTTGATCGCTCGCGCGCGGGTCGGCACGCCCTGCTTGGGCGCGCGGGTCGGGACGGCGGGCGCGTGATTTGTCGAACAGGTCGTTCATCGGATGCGCGTTACCGTGGCAGGGGGACCGGCCGGCACTCCGCCGGGCGGGTCGGGACCATAGGAAGAAACCGCGAGCTTATGCCAGCCTATATAGGCGCCGGCGGCCAAATCTGCATTGTTCCTATGCCGGGGCCGTCGCCCTGGGGATATCGCCAAATTCGGGATCAAGTCCGGCATGTTGCCGGTCATTGGGACGATTGTGCGGACAACGCCCGCGGGGCGGGCTACCATTGCGGCAAAGTCCAATCGACGACGGGGAGGAAAGCCATGCGAGCCTGGCTCTTGATCGCGTTCGTGGCCCTGATGTCCACAGCCGCCGGCGCACAGCAGCACGAGGTCATCACCCGCGCCAATATCGAGTATGTCGAGCACGACGGCGTGAAGTTGACCGGTGACCTCTACCTGCCCAAAGGCCTCGCCAAGGCGCCGCTGGTGATCGGCATTCACGGCGGCGGCTGGCAGGGCGGCAGCCCCACCGCCTACCAGCATTGGGGGCCGTTTCTCGCCAGCAACGGCTACGGCATGTTCGCGATCAAGTATCGCCTCGCCAAGCCCGGCATCTATCCCAGGGCGGTCTACGATGTGCGCTCTGCCATCCAGTTCGTACGTGGGAAGGCCGCCGAGCTCGGCGTCGATCCGGATCGCATCGGGCTGTGGGGCGATTCCGCCGGCGGGCATCTCGCGGCGCTGACAGGGCTTGCGGCCGACACCTACACGGCCGAATACCGCAGCGATCCGCACGCCGCCGTTGCCGTCAACGTGAAGGCGGTGGTCGGCTTCTACGGCGTCTATGACTTGCTGGCGCAATGGCATCATGACCAGATCGCAAGACCTCGTGATCAGATCGCCGAGAAGTTCCTCGGCGCTTCACCCATGCAGAGCCGCAAACTCTATTTCGAGGCATCCCCGATCAGCTACGCCACCATCGACCGCAACAAGGCTTCATTCATGCTGGTGAACGGGACCGCCGACGACATCGTCGATCCGGAGCAGAGCCAGCAATTCTGGCAGGCGCTCAATCAGGCCGGCATCTATTCGCGCCGCATCGTGATCCCGGGCGCTGGGCATTTCTTCGCCTCCGATCCGCACAACGAGCCCGGCAGCTTCAGTGGCCTCGCCGCCCCGCGCGTCCTGCGCTTCCTGCAAGAGCGGCTGTGACAGCCAACGCCTTACACCACCAACGGCATCATCAGGGGAACGATGCTGACCGCCGCGAACACGCCGACGAGCATCCAGCGGATCACGGCCAGCTCCCGCCGCAGCCGGGCAAGGCTTGCGCCAATGCCCTGTTCCGCAAGGTTGATCTTGGCGTTGATCCGCCGCTCACCCGCCCGGAAGGCGTCGTGCTCCACATCTCGCTTCAGGAGGTCTCGCTTCAGGGAAGCGTTGTGTTTCAGTGAAATCGTTCGACCGCGTGCAATCATGCCACCCCAACCCTCACCTTTGTGTCCTTGGCCTTTGAAACTCGGGCTTGAAACTCGACCGTGAAACTCGGCCTTGCGAATGCGCCGGCACTCTGCTAGAACAAAACACGAACAGAGTCAAGATTTGTTGTGAACAGGGCGTCGTTCGGACCAAGGCTGACGTGGCTTGGGGCTGCGGCTTGGGGCTAGGGTGGCCGCACATTGGTAGCAACATTACGTTTGCAGCATCGCGTCCGCGGCGCTGCATTCGCGGCAACACGTTCGGGGCATCGCAGCAGGAGAGTGAGACATGGCGGGTTCGGTCAACAAGGTGATTCTCATCGGCAATCTGGGCGCGGATCCGGAGATCCGCCGCACGCAAGACGGTCGGCCGATCGCCAATCTGCGCGTTGCCACCAGCGAGACTTGGCGCGACAAGGCGACCGGCGAGCGGCGTGAAAAGACCGAGTGGCACCGAGTGGTGATCTTCAACGAGGGGCTCTGCAAGGTCGTCGAGCAGTACCTCAAGAAGGGCTCGAAGGTGTATCTTGAGGGCGCATTGCAGACCCGGAAGTGGCAGGACAAGGACGGACAGGATCGCTATTCGACCGAGGTCGTGCTGCAAGGTTTCAACTCGCAGCTTCAAATGCTCGATAAGGTGGGCGGCGGCGGCGACTTCGGTTCCGAGCCGGCGGGCAGCGATTTCGGCTCCTCCGGTCCGCAGACGCGTAAGCCCGTGCCGGTTGGCGCGGGCGGCAAGCGCGGCGACATGGACGACGAAATTCCGTTCTAGCGCAAAGCTTCTGATGCTTGTCCCGTATGAGGGGAACGGGACAGGTGCGTTGCAGTCATGGTGAGTAGCAGTCGTGGCGGGTCGCAGTCATGGCTGCTTGCAGTCATGGAGGGGACGGGGATGCGTGCTCGGCTAATGATGTTTGTTGCGTTGATGCTGGGACTGATGGCGTTGCCGGCGCAGGCGGCGTCCGCTGCAGGCCAACGGGTGACGTTCTCCGGCTGCATATTCATCGGCACGCCTGACACGTGCCTGATGGTCAAGAGCCCGGATGGCACCTTGTATAACGTCACTGCTCTCAATCCGCGGCCGCGTGCGCTCGACCGCGTCATCCGGGTGCGCGGCACGGTGACCGACAAAGCCTCGGTCTGCGGTCAGGGCATTGTGCTTGATCGCATCCGCTGGTCACGCACGCGGCAGCGCTGCCCGAGCTGAGCGAGCCGACCCGCCACGTTCCCCTGCGCCCACTGTCCGTCACGGCCGAGCGCCATCAGGGCGCATTCACGTGGGCTCCTTGGCGCGCCATGCCGTGTTTCACACGCGTCTTCGAGGGGCGACATCCACTGCCGCAGTCGATAACACTAAGGTCGCAATGACCACCATCCTGGTTCTCAAGCTTGTTCACCTGATCGGGGCCGCGGTGCTGTTCGGCACCGGGCTCGGCATTGCCTTCTTCATGTACATGGCGCACCGCACCGGCGATGCCGCGACCATCGCCGCGACTACGCGCATGGTGGTGATCGCGGATGCGATGTTCACCTTGAACGCGGTGATCGCGCAGCCCGTGTCGGGTGCGGCGCTTGCGCTTAGCATCGGCTATTCGCTGTGGGAGCCGTGGATCGTCGTCTCGCTGGTGCTCTATGTGCTGATCGGCCTGTGCTGGCTGCCGGTGGTCGGGATCCAACTGCGGCTGCGCGAGCTTGCGGCAGCCGCCGTGCGTGCGGGCACGCCATTGCCGGACGCCTATCACCGGCTGTTCCGGATCTGGTTTGCGCTCGGCTGGCCGGCGTTCCTGGGCGTGATTGCAATCTTCGCGGTGATGATCTTCAAGCCGCAGCTGTGGTGAGCGGTTCACGCCTGCACCAGCGGGCCCGCAGCATTGCGCGCATAGACCACGGGGATCGCCCAGTCGATGCTTTCTCGACGCTCGGCATAGGAGGCCGCAATGCGGGCCTCGCGGGTCGCTTCAACGATGCTCAGTCCATGCGCAAGGTAGCGATAGAACTGCGACGCAAAATCAGCAGCGGCGCGGTCTCTGACTTTGAGCTGATTGGCGACGACGACTTGAATGCCGCGGCCGAACAGGCTCTGCGCCGTGCCGCCGATCGAATAGGGCTGGCTGCCTGGGCCTGTGCCGCGGCCGGTGTCGCAGGCATTGAGGAACACCACGCGCAGCCTACGGCCGGCGAACATCTCGCGCAGATTGCGCTCGTCGAGATCGCAGCGCCCGCCATTCGCGTCCTCCAGCACCAGGCCGGAAACCCCTTGGTCCCAATAGCCATGGCCGATGAAGTGCACGATGTCGTAGCGGCCGGTCACCAGTCTGTGGTGCAGCGAGGCGGGCGTCGCGTGGTCGAGCACGTCAATGCTCATGCGGTTGTCTTTCACCAGGCTCGCCAGGTCCTCATGGATTCGCGCCGCTTCGCGCTTGGCGGCCGGCAGCTCGAAACCGGTTGGCTCCGCGCTGGCGATCAGCATGCGCAAGGGCGTGCGCAGCGGCGGTGTGCGCTCGATCGGGATCGGTGTCAGCACATTGCGCAGGAAATGGACATCCTCGGTTGCAAGGAAGGTTTCGCGGTTGGGGTCGCGCGCAAATTCCCAAGGAATGTCCGAGACCCAGTTGATCATCGACGTGAAGACGACGACCAGCCGATCATCTCCGCTTGCCCGCGCGACATCGAACAGGCGGCGAACGGCGCCCGGCAACAGCGTCTCGAACAGGGTGTCGCCGAAGCGCGCAAGCGCCAGTTTATCGGGAAGCGTCGCGCCCGCGACGCCGTCGACATAGCGCTTGATCGTTCTGTGCATGGCGATCAGCTCACCCCAGCGCAAGTCGGGCTGCGTGATCTTGGCCCGCTCATAGTCGTTGGCGGCGCCGACGGATTGACGCTGCACGTCCTGCCTACGCACCCGGAACGGCACGCTGACGCGCGCGCCGCGATAGGTCGCGAGCAGCAAGGGCACGCTGGCAAGCTCGTCCTCGATGCTTTCGAACGTCTCCTGCCGCTTTATGCCGGTGCGGAGGAGCTCGACCTCTGCGCTCTGGATCACCATCAGCTCAAGCACATTCGGCAGGTCGCTGAGTGCGGAGATGGCGGGCCTCTCCACGTCCTGTTGCAACGCTGCAGTCTGGGGCGACGCGGCTGCTCGCTCGTCTCGCTCGGCTATGACGGCCGGTGGGGGGACAGGCGGTGGCACCGGCAAGGATCGGCGCTGGCGGCGCGAGGGCAGCACCCCATCGAGCTGCATCGGCGGCAGAGTCAGCGGCTCGTCGCGCAGAACCCGCGTGATGAAATCCGCAGTCTCCTGGCGCTCGAAGAAACCGATATGGGATACCGGAGTGCCCCGGTCGTCGATATTGCCGCCGGGGCCAAAACAGCCGACCTGTTTGCCCGGAATTGCGTCCTCAAGCTTGTCCACGCGCCAGCCGCCAGGCGTGGGCACGACAAGATCATTGGCGCTCTGAAAAAACACGTCGGCGCCAAGATCGAGAATACGAGCCCAGAGTCTGTCGTCAGGAACATAGTTGGCGACCAGCGCCGAATAGGGATGGCCGTTGGGGGGCGGTCCTTGTTGCAGGTCGGCGAGGAGCGGCGAGTCGGCGTTCATAGCATCGAGGCCAGGTGCGCTCTGTACAGCGATACGGGCGAACCAGCTCAGCCAGAGCGCGATGGTCTTGGCGTCAACGAGCGCGCCCGCGGGCGTCGCATCGATGAGATTTGCGATCCACTGGGCCGCTGTGCTGATGCGGCTGGGTGTGGCCAGCGGTGTGCCCTCGTTTGGGCACGCGACCAGAATGGCTTTGCCGAGCCGGAACCGATCAGCATTCGGCCCCAGTGCCTGCGCGCGCTCGACCAGATTGCGCAGCACCAGGCCGCCGCGTGAATGGGTCACGACGTCGAACGTGGTTGTCGAAGTTGACGATAGCACCTCAAGCAGCGCCTTGGCGTTCTCCTTGGGCTCCACGCTCACGGAAAAATGGTCGAAGCCATAGATCGCTTCGCCATAAACGCTGGCGAGCCGGTCAAAGGCATCTGATCCTGCCAGCCCGTGGAACGCCGACGCCGTGGCCGAGAAGGTCCCGTGCAGGAACAAGAGTGCACGGCCATTGGGACCCGGCCGCGGGGGAGCGTTGAGCAGCGGAAGGGGAGCGTTGGCAAAGGCAGCCTTGCTGACGAGGTGCAGCCCGCGCTGGCGCCCTGCGATTTTCCAGATCGCACGCTCGGCCGGGCCGATGGCCACCTCGTTGATCACTTCGCGGACGCGGATGAGGATCGCATCGATGACGTCGGTAAGGCCGGCGAAGATGCTGCGGCGTGCCTCGGCACCGCTCGTCCATCCTCCCGGTGCCTGAAACAGCAGGGTTCGCTCACTGGCTCTCCTCCGGGCCGCCTTCTTGGCCGCCCGCCGCCTTGTCAGTTCCTGCGGCTTAGGCTCCTGCGGTGAAATCAAACGGAAGGCGCCCGACGCATAGCGAACCGCCAGCAGGTACTCCGCGTCATCGGGGACGGTGGCTTCGATTGTGATCGGTAGGGCAGCGCCCCGCCGCGCGGCTGCGGCCGGGCTCGGCGCGGCGCTCTTTGTGTCGACAATCTCGAGCACCGACTCCACATCGCGCCGGGTCAGAAATTGCGGGGGCGCGACCGCGCCTGCGGCCGCGCGCCGATCAGCGGGGATCGCCTGCCAGTCGCTTGGCGTCAGCCACCTGAGCATTGTCCACTCCCTCGCTTAACAGGAATGCTCGTACGATCGGGTCGGCTTTGCAATCCCTAATACGCCAATTGGCCATCGCGCAACGATGGGCTGTTACGGCAGAGGTGCATGTTGAATGACCGGCGGGAAGCCGCAGCTACGGTGAGCGCTCACATGCGCCGGTAGGAATAAGGCGCGTCCTCCTGAACGAGCGCCAGCGCGCTGACCTGCGCTCGATCGGGAGAGAGGTGGCAGACTGGATCGGTCGCGGCGGCGTCGCCCAGGAGCGCGAAGGCCTGGCAGCGGCAGCCGCCAAAATCCTGCTCCCGCCGCGCGCAACTCGCGCACGGCTCCTTCATCCAGCTGGTGCCGCGAAAGGCGTTGAAGGCCGGCGAGTGCTCCCAGATGTCGGCGAGCGAGCGCTCGCGTACTGACCAGAATTCGAGACCGGGAATGCTTTCGGCCGCGTGGCACGGCAATACGCGTCCGGAGGGCGTGACATTGAGCGAGCGGCGGCCCCAGCCGCCGACACAGGGCTTCGGATAGCGCGCATAATAGTCCGGCACGACTGCGTCGATGACGATGCGTCCCTGGTAGCGCTTGCGCAGTGCCTCGACCGTCGCAATCGCGCGCTCGACCTGAGCGCGCTCTGGCATCAGCATGGCGCGGTTTTTCAAGCCCCAGCCATAATATTGCACATGCGCGATCTCGACCCGGCCGGCGCCCATGAGCAGCGCCAGATCGACCATCTCGCCAATGTGCTCGATATTGGCGCGATGCATGACGGCGTTGACCGTGAGCGGCAGCTTCAGGCGCACGGCCTCATTGGCAAGCTCGCACTTGCGCGTAAACGCGCCGTCATAGCCGGCGATGTGGTCGGCGGACTTCGGATCGCTGTCCTGGATCGAGACCTGGACGTGATCAATCCCTGCCTCATACAGCTCAGCAAGCCGCTTGGCGGTGAGGCCAATGCCAGAGGTGATCAGATTGGTGTAAAGGCCGGAGAGGCGGGCGGCGGCGGTGATCTCCGCGAGATCACGCCGTGCTGCCGGCTCGCCGCCGGAGAGATGCACCTGCAGCACGCCGAGCGCGACCGCCTCGTCGAACACCCGTCCCCACGTCGCCACATCAAGCTCCTGCTCCTTCGGCTCGAGCGCAAGCGGATTGGAGCAATAGGGACAACCGAGCGGGCAGCGATGCGTCAGCTCCGCCAGGAGACCGAGCGGCCGTGACAGCGTCGATGAACCGTTGCTCGCCACGTTACAATCCAACCTTACAAATCCAGGAGCTTCTTGTCCGCGAGGCCGCGCAACATCACGGTGACGTCGGCAAGCACGCGCTCGCGCGGGGCGGAGTAGGCCTGCGCAAGATCATCGACGATCGCCGCGAAGGTGCTTTCGCCGGTGCAGCGCTTGACGATATCGGCGGCGATCGCATCGGCCTTGAACACGCGCTCGGGTGCAAGCAGCACCCAGCCGCCCTGTGCCTCGCTGTGCACGAGCCGAACGCCATGCGGCAGGCGAGGGCGCGCATCGGGTGCGATCGGTGTTGCGATGGTGCTCTGCTCGCTCATCGGCCATCCTTATTCTTTTGGTACAAAAGCGCCCGGCGAGATGTGTGCAGGCGCGACGTAGCAGTAGTAGAGCGCGTCGAGCATCGACCACAGCACGTCGCACTTGAACTCGAGTGCGCGCATGGCGGCCACCTGCTGGTCCGGCGTCTTGGCGTTGCGCTTGACGTAGTCGAGCGCGAACTCCGAATCGCGCTCCGCCTGCGGCGGGCGCTTGGCGAAATAGTCGAGCGTCTCCGCGCTCACGAAGTCGTAGCTCTTCAGCATGCCCTCGATGCGCTCGGTGATGATTCCGGGCGAGAACAGCTCGGTCAGCGAGGAGGCGACCGCTTCGAGCAGCGACTTCTCGCGCACGAAATTCACATAGGCATCGACTGCGAAGCGCGTCGTCGGCAAGAGTCCCCGCAGCGATACGACGTAGTCGCGATCAAGCCCGACCCCGTCGGTGAGCTTCAGCCAGCGCGCGATGCCACCTTCATTGACAGCTTCGCCGTCATGATCGTGGAGCCGGCTGCGCCATTCGCGCCGCAGCTCCTGGTCGTCGCAGCGCGCGATCAGGTTGGCGTCCTTCTGCGGGATCTTGGACTGGTAGTAATAGCGGTTGAGCGCCCAGGCCTGGACCTGCCCCTTGGTGCAACGACCGCCATGCAGGAGCTGGTGAAACGGATGGCTGCGGTGATAGCGCCGCGCGCCGATGTCGCGCAGGCGCGCTTCCAGCTCGGCTTCACTGAGCAAGTGGGTCATAGCACGATTTCCTGCCCATCCTCGGCGACCTCCCAGCCCTGGCTGGTTACGCGGGCGCGCTCGGGCGAGCCCTCCACCAGAATGGGATTGGTGTTGTTGATGTGGATGTAGATGCGGCGTGTGCGAAGCTGCGCGAGCGCGGCCAGCGAGCCATCGTTGCCGTCAATCGACATGTGACCCATGCGGCGGCCGGTCTTGCTGCCGGTCGAGGTCGCGATCATCTCGTCATCACGATAAAGGGTGCCGTCGAACAGCACTGCATCCGCGCAAGCCATGCGGTCCAGCATGGAAACCGTGATGGCGGCCGCCCCCGGGATGAAGACCAACCGCGCGCCGCCGGCACGCAGCTCAAGCCCGGCGATGCCGTTTTCTTCGCTCAGGGTGTCCGGATTCTCGCCCTCGAGATAGAGCGGCACCTTACCAGGCACGGCAAAGAGCTCGGCGGTCAGGCCGCCCGGCAGCGGGCAAGGCACATCGAACGCTTCGACCCGGCGCTTGACCTGATCGCGCGCCAGCACCTCGAACATGCTGTTCTGGTCAATGAGGGCCATGGTCGGGGCCGTGGCGCACAGCATGAACGGCTCGCGCTCGCGCAGGCTCAAGAGCCCTGCCACCTGATCGATCTCGGCGCCGGTCAGCATGATCGCCTTGATCGGGCTCCCGCGCGGCTTGCCGCGCGGATAGAGCGCGGGCGAGCGACGCAGCTGCTCGGGGAGATCAGGTGAGGCATTGACGAGCACCCAGTCCTCGCCATTTGCAGAAACGGCGAGGCTGGCTTGTGTGCGCGGCCGGGCCCGAGGATCGCCAGACCAAGCCAGCTGGCATACCGGGCACCGGCAGTTCCACTGCGGGAAGCCTCCACCCGCAGCCGAGCCAAGCACGATTGCGGTAAGACGTCCCATCAAGCAGAACTTGAGCGCGATGCGGCCTTAGAACTCGGCCGGCAGGTAGCCGTTGATCTCGAGACCAACGCAGATCTCAACGAGGATTGGGGTCGACCACATGATCTTTCCTTTCATTTCCATTGCACTGCCGGCGCCGGGGAAGACGCCTGACATTTGTCACGCTACCGGCAGGCCGCCTGCATATTCAAGAAATGAGGTCTATAGGTTTTGAGAATAGATCCGC
>Ga0066388_100002748_pt1 | contig 10981 bp, 10 predicted proteins | sample PanSoiMetaGPlot6_FD_64539 | JGI IMG/M metagenome (GOLD analysis project Ga0066388, IMG submission 64539) | Tropical forest soil microbial communities from Panama analyzed to predict greenhouse gas emissions - Panama Soil - Plot 6 (Hybrid Assembly) | ecosystem: Environmental > Terrestrial >... | reverse complement strand
CCGCCCGAATGCAGATCCTGCGCAATATCATGGCCGCTGTTGCCGGTGCCGATCACAAGGACGCGCTTCCCCTTCCACGCCTCGCCGTCGTCGTATTGGCTGGAATGCAGAATCGTGCCGTCAAAGTGCCGCAGCGTTGGAATATCCGGAACGCTCGGAATGCCGCTAACGCCGGTGGCCATGACGACGTGTCGCGGATGCAGCTCCCGCCCGGTGCCATCCGCCCGACGTAGCACGACACACCATCGCTCCGCTTTTTCGTCGTACACACCGCCCTCAAATTCGGTGGCGGTCCAACGGTTGATCTCCATGCTTTCTGCATAGGCTTCGAACCAGGCGGCAAGTTTGTCCTTAGGGATGTAGACCGGCCAGTTCGGCGGAAAGCGCATATAGGGGAGGTGGTTGACGTGCACCTGGTTGTGCAGCGTCAGCGCGTGATAGCGATGACGCCAGTTATCGCCGATGCGCTGTTCACGCTCCACGATCAGCGTGTCGACCTGCAATTGCGTGAGGCGTGCTGCGATCGAAAGCCCGGCCTGCCCGCTACCCACCACCAGCACCGCGGGGTCTCGCTCGGCATATTTGGCGGCGGTTTTCCTGAGGTCGAGCCAGTTGGGGCCCCGAAAGTCGCGCGAATAGGATTTCGCGCTGGGAAGTGATCTCCCGACCTGTTCCTCGGATCCCTTTAATTCCTCGAGCGCTGTGAGCAGCGTCCACGCTTTCAGTGCGCTGTTATCGTTGGCATCAGGAGTGAGCCGCAGAACGCCGCAGCCGTGGCCCTCGGCAGTGTCAAACCTGAAGATCGCTTCGATCGCGTTCGTACTCGCCCGCGTCACCAAGTGGGGCGCGGTCCGATGCGGATCAATCCTGAAGCCAGTCGGATTGGCTCGACCGGCATGCGCTTTCAGCTCGCTCAAAATGACATCCAAGCCGCTGACCGTTCTGATGTGCCAAGTCAGAGCCAGGACATCGCGCCAATGGCTTTCAGGATGAAACAGGGTCTTGAGCAGGATGTCGTCGGGTTCGGCAAGCGCCTTTTCGAACTGCGCAAGCCAATTCGCCGCAATCGTCGCGATGGTTTCCGCTCTCGCCAGCATTTGCGCTCTCAAACGATCGATTGGCGCGGCGCTCTCCAGGCTTATTGAGTGGCGCATGTCCTTATCGGAAAACCGGTTCCCACTTTTCCGGGACATGCGCTGCACGCTACACTGTTTGAGGTCGCGGAGCGAGAGGTGATGAGTGCGCGTGATGGATGGCGCGGCGGCACAAACGGTGTTCAGTTAGCGCTCACTGTGCCACGTTCAATGCGGAAGGCGCGCGAGATCATCTTGGAAATGTGAACTTCATTCGACTCGGCGACAAGGATCGAGATTCCCTTTCCCTTGAGGCTCGACATGACCTCGCCAAGCCTGAACGCAAGTGCGGGCGCGAGGCCCTCGAACGGCTCGTCGAGCAGCAGCATTCGTCTGCCCGCCATGAGGGCGCGCGCAAGCGCGACCATTTTCTGCTGGCCTCCCGACAGCTCGACCGCGCGCCTCGATCGAAAGCGGGCGACCTCCGGCATGATGGAAAAAATCCACGTGAGCCTCTGCTCGGCGCCATCCACCGCAGTCGTCCACGTTGGCAAGCGGATATTCTGTTCCACCGTGAATTCGGGAACCAGTCGCCGGTCCTCGGGCATGTAGCCGATACCAAGCCCCACGCGACGGTGAGCCGGGAGTTCAAGCAGGTCGACGGGCCCGAGCTCGGCCTTGCCGGTCGCGGGTACGGCCCCCATCAATGCACGCAAGAGGGTCGTCTTGCCCGCCCCGTTGCGGCCGATGAGACCGCATATCTCCCCTTCGCGCAGATCGATTGCGGCATTGCGGACAATCTGGATCCGTCCGATCGAAACGTCGAGGTCAACGACCCTAAGCACAGGCCGCTCCCCCGTGCAGGCCGGCATTGGTTCCGCTGATGAAGGCCTGAACCTGCGGATTGGCGAGCGCGATCGCCGGCGTTCCATCCGCGATGACAGTGCCATCGTAGAACGCAAGCACGCGGTCAGCAAAGCGCGCCACGATTTGCATGTCGTGCTCGACAAACAGGACGGTGATCTTTCGACTTCGAAGCGCCGACATCACAACATCCATGATCGAAAATTTTTCCTCGACGGAGATGCCGCTGGTCGGCTCATCGAGCAGAAGCAACCGGGGCGAGCCGCCGATCGCCATTGCAATATCGAGCAGCTTGCGCGCCCCCTGCGGCAGCATCGCGGCAGGAGTGTCGCTGTACTGGGAGATCTGAAACAGCTCAATAACGGCGTCGACGTCCGTGATGATCTCGCGCGTGCGGAGCGGCCGCAGCGCCAAGGCGAGAATGCCGCCTTTGCCGCGCCCGACCGCGGCTGCGACACACAGATTCTCATGCACGGTCAATGAAGGAAAGATTTGCGCAACCTGGAACGAGCGCGAAATTCCGAGCCGCGTGATCGCACGCGAAGGCAGTCCAGTAATGTCCCTGTCGTCGAAGCGGATCGAACCCTTCGAAGGGTGGATGTGGCCAGTGATCATATTGACGAAGGTGGTCTTGCCCGCGCCATTGGCCCCGATGATACCGACAGTTTGCCCGGCCGGCACGTCGAGCGAGATCGCGCTGGCAGCGACGACCGAGCCAAAGGTCTTTTCGAGCTCGCGCACGGAGAGGATTGCGCTCATGGTGTTTTGGGCCTGCGGGACTTGAAGCGCGAGACGAGGGAGCCCAATCCGTCCGGCAGGAACAATATGGTCAGCAACAGGACCGAGCCGAGGATCATCTGCCAAGTGCCGGGCAATATGTCGACCGCGATGGAGCGTACGAGCTCAAACGCGAACGATCCGACAAAGGTGGCAGCAACTGAACTCGTGCCCGCCAGGATCGTGACGAATACGAAACCTCCTGACGTTGTCCAATAGGCCATGTTGGGGTCGACATGAGCGACCGAAAATGCTGCGAGCGCGCCGCCAATGCCGGCGAGAACTCCCGAAACAACCAGCTTGAGGTGGATCAAGCGGGTAACCGAAATACCGAGGAATTCCGCGCGGATCTCATTATCGCGCACCGGTACGGCGAGCGCGCCCGCGACCGAGCGAAAATAGAGCGCGACCAGAAAAGCCGAGACCGCCGATAGGCCCAGCACCAGCCAGAATATGGCGAGGTTCAGTGCCGGCCCGCGTGGCGCATAGCCAAGGAAGGTCGGTGTTTCCACGTGGAAGCCGTCGGTCGAGCCGAGCGTTTCGGTTTTCACCAGCACGCCGTAGAGGATCATCGACATCGCAAGGCTCAGCATCGCAAAGAAGATGTCCCGGTAGCGCGCTAGCAAATATCCGACGAAGAATGCGACGAGACCGGCGCAAGCCGCCGCGATCGCCACCATCAAAAACGCGTCTCGGAGCCCGGTGTAACGTCCGATCAATGCGACCGCATAGGCGCCGATCGCATAGAACAGCGCCTGCCCGAATGGAACCAGGCCGGCTCGCCACAAGATCACCAGGCCGAGCACGACGAAGGCGTTGGCAAACGCAATGGTGGCGAGCGACACGATCCAGGCCGGCAGCATGAGCGCGATGACGGCGACGGTGAGAAAGGCGAGGGCGCCGGCAAGGTTCGCGCGCAACCACATGTCAGATTTTCCGCGGTTGGACCTGCGTGAACAGGCCATACGGACGGAACACAAGGACGAGCGCCATGACGCCATAGACGACGAAGAGCTCGAGCTGCGGAACAAGATGAACCGCAGCCGCGCGGCAGAGGCCAACGATGAACGCGCCGAGCAGCGCGCCTTCGATCGACCCCAAGCCGCCGGTGACCACCACGGCGAATGCAAGAACGATCACCTCGACCCCGATGCCGAGGGTCACCGAGATCTTTGGTGCCATCACCGCACCGCCGAAGGCGCCCAACATCGCTCCGAGCACGAAGGTGACGGTGAACACGACGGTGACGTTGATCCCGAAGGCGGCCGCGGTTTCCTGATCGAACATCACGACAGTGAGGAGGCGCCCATATCGGGTATATTTCAACGCCCAATGGGACGCCGCCGCGAGCGTGATGGCAAGCGCGATCAGGCCCATGTCGTAGCCCGACAGCACGAGCGCACCGACTTCGAAGTTGCCGGCAGCTGCCAGGGGCTGGTAGGCCGAATAGGAGTTCGTACCCCAAACAAGAATGAGGACGTCCTCCAGGATCAGGAACACCGCATAGGTGACAAGAACGATCACCACCTCGTCCTTCCCGTAGACGAAGCGCAGAATTCCGCGCTCGAGCACGATGCCAATCACGAGACCGATCAGCATTGCGGCCAGCACCATGAAGAGAAACCCGCCCGCCACCGGCCAGCCTTTGTCGAAATAGATGCCGACCGCGGTCGCCGCGCCGTAGGCCCCAAACGCGTAGAACGAACCGTGGGCCACGTTGAGAATCTTCATGACCCCGAATATCAGGGTGAGGCCGATGGCCACGACAAAAAGATAGGCCGCGTAAACCAGGCCGTCGGTGAATATGGCAAGCGCAGTCAGCACGATGAGGCCTGTCGATCAAAGCGTGGGCGCTTCAGATCAATTGCACTTGTCAATTGCACTTGTGTCAATTGCACTTGGCTCCCTTCATTCCGCCTTCCAGCCAGGCTTGGGAGTCGACATCCGCGGGCGGGTTCACGCACTCGGCCGGATAACGTACGACGTCAACGATCTCGGCACGCCCCTGGGCCTTATTGAAGCGGTTGGTGCCATAGGAGATGTCCGAGATGCCTTGGTGGCCCCTGCCGATCGCCAGGTGGATGGTGGTGCTCGGAGTCTGGAATTCGAGACCTTCGAAGGCGGCGATCACCTCATCGGTAGTTGGCCGTGCGCCGCCCTTCTTGGCCTGCGCCTTTTCCCAGGCTGCCTTGAGGCCCAGCAACGATTGCGCGGCGTGGTAAGAGGGATAGGTGGGGGCCATGCTGAAGCGATCTGCGTAGGCCTGCTGGAACCAGCGGTTCAATTCGCTGTCTCTTGCCATCAGTCCATGCGAGCCGCGGGCGCCAATGATCATGCCGTCGGGCATCTTGGTTCCCAACCGCGCCAGCGCTGTCTCGCCGGTTGTCAGCACGAGCGGCATGCGCTGCGGCAGCCCGCGCGCCGTCGATTGGAACATGAAGCTCTCCAGGTCCCCATCGTAGAAGCTCGAATGGATGATTTGCGATTTCGACGTCAGCAGCGCTGAAATCTCGGCGCCAAACTCACCAGCGAACAATTTGGGAAACAGCTCCTTGTCCACGGTTGCGCGCGGCGCAAGAGTCTTCATTGCCAGATGAAAGTCGCGCCAGGAATCCTGTCCCCAGGCGTAGTTCTGATTGATGCCGGAATAAACGCTGATGTTCTTCTTCCGGTCGACCACGTAGCGCGCGGCCGCCACGTTATCCATGGTGGCGTGCGGGTTGACGCGGAACACGTATTTGAGTGGTTTTTCCTCGAACAGGCGCGTCGTTCCGCAGACGTCGATCACAGTGAGCGTCTGCAATTCCTCAGCCACCGGTGCGACCGCCAGGCAATTGCCCGACGACACATAGCCGACAACGACATCGACCTTGTCGCGCTGGACGAGATTGCGGAATTCGGTGACCTGCTGGGCGGTCGAGCCGGCCTCGTCGACGTATTTTGCCTCGATTTTGGCGCCACCCAGTCCGACCGTATTGTAGGGCGCGGGAAGCTTTCCGGCGTTGAGCATTTCGACCAGGATTTCGGCCGCGTTGCGGCCCGGAATTCCAAAGGGCGCCGCCGCGGGACCTGTCAGAAAGGTCACGATACCGATCTTGATGGGCGTTGGTGCCGGTGCAGCGGGTTGCTGAGCCTGGGCAGCGAGCGATGACGCGAGCATCAGCGCCACTGCAGTGCGAAGCGTACCGCGATTGGGTAGCCAAATTTCAAGCGTCATAGGCGCCTCCCGCTGCTCAGGGCTGGATCAATGTTGCTCTTGTTGTTTTTGGATGGCCAGAAGCAGACCCGATACGAGCAGCAAATGCAACCGTTTTCGGGCGATCGGCCGATGATAGGATCGGCATTTCGGTAGCGGTAAGGTGCCGTTCGCAACGGAGGTCGTCCATGATCCCGCAGACCGGCCGCGAGGCACGGCTGATGATCCGTCGCGGCGAATTCACCGGTCCGACCTCCGGCCTCGCACCCAATTACGGTCAAGGCAATCTTGTCATCCTTCCGAGCGTCCTCGCCAGTGACTTTCTCCGGTTCTGCCAACTGAACCCAAAACCTTGCCCGCTGATTGCGGTGTCCTCGCCGGGCGAGTGGCAGCTACCGGCGCTCGCCGACGACGTCGATGTCCGTACCGACCTGCCGCGCTACCGGGTGTGGCGTCATGGCGCCATCGTCGATGAACCGCAGGACATTCTGCACTGGTGGCGCGACGATCTGGTCAGCTTTGTGATCGGATGCTCGTTTTCTTTCGAAGAAGCTCTTATCGAGGCCGGCATTGAATTGCGGCACATCACCTGTGGCTGCACGGTCCCGATGTATCGCACCTCGATGGCGACGGCGCCGGCAGGGCCTTTCCACGGACCGATGGTGGTGTCGATGCGGCCGATGAGGCCAGGCGATGCCAGGCGCGCGGTAGAGATCACGACCTGCTTTCCGGCGGTCCATGGTGCGCCCGTCCACCTTGGCGCGCCCGAGTTGATCGGGATCGCGGATTTGTCAAAGCCCGACTACGGAGAGGCGGTGCCGATCAACGACGATGAAATTCCCGTATTCTGGGCGTGCGGCGTCACGCCTCAGTCGGTGATACAGCGCGCCAAGCCGGAATTTTGCATCACGCATTATCCCGGATGCATGCTGGTGACAGACCGCCTGAATTCCGAACTCTCGATCATGCAAGAGTGAGACTTATCAGATCGATCGAAATCGCTGTCATCCGCTCGACCGCTCGGACGGCGGAGCAATCTCGGTGACGAGATCGCGGACGAGAGGCTTGTTCGGCAGCGGCGTTAGAATCATCTCGCGGGCTTCGAGCCGCGCCGTGCAGGCATAGACCGTCTTTCCATCGAGCTCGATCATGCATTCCTTGCACGCATTCGCATTGATGCACGAAAACCGGATTGCCAGTGTCGGATCCCTGTGCACGCGCAGCCAGCGCAACCCGTCAAGCACGGACTGGCCCGGCTCAAAGGGCACCTCATAGGTCTCGAAGCGCCCCGCGTCCCGGTGGACGCCGCGCCATATCTTGAGCTGTGCCACTATCTTGAGTTGTGCCATGTCCGTCACTGCGCGACCTCGGTCGTGACCAGCGGTGAGCGAAGCACATGCAGCGCATCGCCCGACAGATAAGCCAGTTGGTTCACCTCCCACTCCGGGGAGAGCGCCGGAAAGTCCTCGCGTTGATGCGCACCGCGGCTCTCGGTTCGTTGCAGTGCCGCCTGTGTCACGGTGCGCGCCACCAGCAGCATCTTGCGCAAATCAAGCCAATCGAGCCGCGGCAAATCGAATGCATGACGACCATTCGGTGGCAACTCACCCAGTTGCTGCATCATGTCGTTGAATGTGGCGAGCGCGCGCGCGAGCTTGTCCCTGGTCCGGAATGGGCCAACGTCGTTCCACATGACACGCTGCATCTCTTGCATCAGCTCGCCCGCGTTGCAGGCCTCGCGCGCTGACGAATTGCCATCGAGCAGAGCGAGCCTCGCTTGCGTGCCTTCCGACCCCGACGGATGCGACCGCATGGCGCCCGCGCGCGCGGCCGCCGTGCGACCGGCGCGACGCCCGAACACCAGCGCCTCGGTGATGGCATTGCCCGACAGCCGATTGGCGCCGTTTGCTCCTCCGACCACCTCACCCGCGGCGAACAAGCCTGGGACACGCGTCTGCATCTGCGCATCCACTCGCACACCGCCCATGTGATAATGCGCGATCGGTGCAACCTCGACCGCGCTTTTCGTGAGATCGATATTGTTGGCGGCAAGCCGATCGATGACCGGACCGAAGGCCGACTGCAGCTCGTGCTGCGAGCAATGCTGGAAGCTCAGATAAGCTCCGCCGTGCGGCGAGCCCCGCCCAGCCTCCACCTCCTTCATGATGGCATAAGTGGCGAGGTCCCGTGTGAGGACGTATCTGCCCGATTCATCCGAGCCATAGCGCGAGGTGAATTCCTGCATCGCTCCATTTAGCAGTCGTCCCCCGAGCTTGTAGCGGAAGGGATCCCACATGATGGGGTCCATCCCGATAAGCCTGGGCGCCAAATGACCGATCGGGAAGAATTGCACGAATTCCATATCGACGAGCTCGGCGCCGGCTCGCAGCGCCAGGGCATATCCATCGCCACCCATGTTGGCGGATGCGCTGTTGCGCTGATAAAGCCGCGTCAATCCTCCGGTGGCGAGGATCGTCGCCTTGGCGGCGATGACGACCGCCGCGCCAGCGCTCAGTTGCAGCGCGAGCGCGCCAGCGACCTCGCCATCGACAACGATGAGATCGACCACGCAGAGATCACCCGCCTTACGAATTGCGCCGATCCGGTTGACAACCGACCGCAATGTTTTTGACACAGCCGGTCCAGTATTGACGAAATCGACATAGGCGCAGCGCGCACGATCGTGCCCAGGCGCGGCGACCTGCGCGATGCGACCGTCCTTGCGCGCCCAGCCGACGCCCCATGCGTCCATTTCGCCGATGCATTCGGGGCCTTCCTCGCACAGCAGGCGAGCCAGCGCCTCGTCGCATAGCCCGCGGCCCGCGCGGACCGTGTCGTCGAAATGGTGGCTCCAATGGTCCGGTGTCTCCGAGCCAATGGCCACCGCGACGGTCATCTGCGCCATAACCGTCGCGCCGCCACGTCCGATCAGACTGCGATCAATCAGCAGCACGCGACAGCCGGCGCGCGCGGCTTCGATCGCGGCATACATTCCGGCGCCGCCCGCCCCAATGACGAGGACGTCCGTTTCGACCCGCATCGGCTCACTACTCACACTGCTCGGCCCCTGTTGATGTTTTGGGATGCGGCGGTCGTCTCGGGTCCATATTGACATGGCTGAGCGCGTCCGTCTCATCGCCGATCGCATCGGCCGGTAGCCTTGGCCGCAAGTTGCGGTCAGGCAATCCTTTATGCTCTTATGTTCTGTACACGTCGATGTCCGCACCGAAGAGTCCGACAAAGGGACATGGAGGGGAACAATGTATATTCGTCTTCTCATCGCTTTGGCTGCGAGCCTCGCCTCGACCTCAACTCACCTGGCAAGCGCGCAAGAGGTGACCTTGAAGGGAATTACCTCCTTCACCGAAAAGACATTCTACTCGCGCGGCTTTGAGCGGTTTGTCGAAAAGGTGAATGCCGATGGCAAAGGGGTGATCCAGATCAACTACATCGGCGGCCCGAAGGCGATGCCGCCGTTCGAGGTCGGCAATGCGCTCAAAGGCGGCGTCGTCGACATCGCCAACGCGACAGGCGCGTTCTACACCAATCTGATGCCGGAGGCGGACGCCTGGAAACTCACCGAGCGGCCGATGTCGGAGATCCGCGGCAACGGCGGATATGCCTATATGGCGAAGCTCTATGAGCAGAAGCTCAACGGGATTCTCCTTGCTCGCCATATCGACAACAACCCCTTTCACGTCTATCTCACAAAGCCGATCGGCAAGCCGGACCTCACGGGTCTCAAATTGCGCATCACGCCCGTGTACCGCGATTTCTTCCAGGCCCTTGGCGCCACCGTTGTGCAAACCGCGCCGGGCGAGGTTTACACCGCGCTCGAACGCGGTGTGGTCGATGGCTACGGCTGGCCGATCACCGGTATCTTCGATCTCGGCTGGCATGAGAAGACCAAGTACCGCGTCGATCCCGGTTTCTACAGCGCGGAAGTGAGCATCCTGATCAACAAGGCCAGCTGGGATAAGCTGAACGCCGCGCAGAAAAAGGTGATTGCGGATACTGCAGCGTGGCTCGAGGCGCAGGCGCAGGAAACGGCACGGGAAAACGAGGCAGACATCGCCAAGCAAAAGGCCGCCGGCATTCAGGTGATCGAGTTCAAAGGGGCCGAGGGTACCGCCTATCGCAACAAAGCCTATGAGGCCGGCTGGGCCGGCATCATCAAGCAGAGTCCAGAGCACGGCGCGAAGCTGAAGGAGTTTTTCGCCAAGTCTCTTTAAAGTCTCTCTGAATAAAAGTCCCTCTGAAAAGCCTGTTTGGGGCAGCGACATGCAGCGCCTATCTGCCGTATTCGGTCGCGTTTTCGACGCGATGATGCTGGCTGCCTGCCTGCTGCTGTTGTTCATGACGCTGCTGATCGGCGCCGACGTCACAACACGGAATCTCGGTGTTGGCGGCATCGCCTGGAGCAATGAAATTTCAGAAAACATTTTGTATCTGATCACGCTCCTGTCGGCGCCTTGGTTGCTTCGGCAGGGCCAGCACATCCGCGTCGATATTCTCCTGCGCGTCATCCCGCCCCGCATTGGCTGGCTATTCGAATGGGCGAGCGATCTCATCGGGCTCGCTTGCTCGCTCTATTTCGTCTGGTATGGCTGGAAGGTGGCTGTTGCGAGCTACCAAGCTGGCGCAATGACGATAAAAACCCTCGTGACACCGGAATGGTGGCTCTTGTCGGTGCTGCCGGTCGCATTCCTGCTGGTGGCGATCGAGTTTGTCTTCCGCATGCAACGACTGAGCAAGGCCGAGCGGGCGCCACGGACAGACGCGGTGTCGGCGTCGTGAGCTGGCAGTTGGCCGCACTCCTGCTGCTCGGCGGCTCCACGGTGCTGCTGTTCATCGGCGTGCCGGTGGCGCTTGCCTTTGTGGCGATCAATATCATCGGGGCAGTGCTCTATCTCGGGGGCGAGGCCGGGCTTGCGCAGATTGTTCGCAACAGCGTCGTCTCGGTCATGAATTTCTCCCTGACGCCGATCCCGCTTTTCATCCTGATGGGGGAAATCCTTTTTCACACCGGCATTGCCATCAAAGTCATCGATGGAATCGAGCGGTTGATCAG
>Ga0066388_100002747_pt1 | contig 10982 bp, 11 predicted proteins | sample PanSoiMetaGPlot6_FD_64539 | JGI IMG/M metagenome (GOLD analysis project Ga0066388, IMG submission 64539) | Tropical forest soil microbial communities from Panama analyzed to predict greenhouse gas emissions - Panama Soil - Plot 6 (Hybrid Assembly) | ecosystem: Environmental > Terrestrial >... | reverse complement strand
CCCGCCAGCCAGCAAGCGCTCTTGCCGCACGATCACCCCGCCAGCAGACGCTGTCCCATGTGCGAGCAACCGATCGGCCAGGAGATCGGGCGCCGAATCGAGGCCAGGCTGCGCGAGCAGCGCGAGCTTATGCTGAGGCAGGCACGTGCCGAGGCGGCGCCTGCGGTCGAACAGGCGGCGGCAGCAGCGCGTGTGGAGGCCCGACAGGCGGCGGTCATGCTTGAGGCCAGGCTCAAGGACTTTCAAGCCAAGCTGGCCCAGGAGCAAGCGGCACGCCTGACCGTGCAGGAAGAAATGACCAAGCTTCGAATCGAGCAGCAGGCCATCATCGATGCCCGCATCGCCGACCTGCGCGCGGGACTGCAGCAGCAAAAACACGAGCTGCAGCGAGAGAAAGAAAACGCCGTACTGGCCGAGAAGGCCAAGGTGCTTAAGCTGCAAGCTGAACTGCAGGATATGCAGCGCAAGCTCGAGGGCAAGTCGGCCCACGAACTCGGCGAAGGCTCCGAACTCGACCTTTACGATGAGTTGCGTCGGGCCTTTGAGTTCGACCGCATCCAACGCGTACCGAAGGGCGTCAATGGAGCCGACGTGATCCACGAGGTGGTGCACAACGGCAAGGTGTGCGGCAAAATCATCTACGATGCCAAGAACCGAGACGCCTGGCAGAATGCCTTTGCCAGCAAATTGAAGGCCGACAAGCTGGCGCAAGGGGCCGACCACGCCATCCTCTCGAGCAACAAGTTTCCAAAGGATAAGAGCCAGATCCACTGCCAGGACAGCATCATCATCGCCAATCCCATGCGCGTCTTGGCCATCGTCGAAATCCTGCGCGATCAGCTCATCCGCATGCACGAACTGCGGGTTAGCAACGAGGAGCGCGGCAGCAAGACCGTCGAGCTTTACGCCTTCATCACCTCCGAGCCGTTCAAACAGCTGGTCGAGCAAGTGGAGGCGCAGGCCCGCAAGATGCTGGAGCTCGATAGCCGAGAACAGGAGGCACACCGGCGGGTCTGGGATCAGCGCAACAAGCTCATTCGCGCGGTGCAGAGGGCAAAGAGCGATCTGGCGTTCGAAATCGACCGCATCATTGGCACCGCCGGCAACGGACCGGAGGACGAGGCGGCCTAGCCTGACGCCAGGGCCGACCCATGGCAGCATGCTGGCCGGCACCCAAATCCGGCGGCCTTACGCTTGCGCCGCCGCCGCTCGGATGGCCGCAATGTTGTGCGCGTAGGTACCGTCCTTGAACACGGCTGAGCCGGCGACCAGTACATTGGCCCCGGCCTTGGCGCAGGCTGCAGCCGTATCCGGCGTGACGCCGCCATCTACGGCAAGTTCGATTGGCCGGGTGCCGATCATGGCTCGCACGCGCGCGATCTTCTCCAGCATCGCCGAAATAAAGGCCTGCCCACCGAAGCCTGGATTGACGGTCATCACCAAGACAAGATCGAGGTGATGCAGGACATAGCCAATGGCGCTCTCCGGCGTTTGTGGCGTGAGCGAGACGCCCGCCTTCTTACCGAGACCGCGGATGAGCTGCAGGCTACGGTCAAGATGCGGGCCTGCTTCCGCATGCACCGTGATGTGATCGGCGCCGGCCTCGGCAAAGGCGGCGATAAAGGGGTCGGTAGGAGCGATCATCAGGTGGACGTCGAGCGGTTTTCGCGTACACGGGCGGATCGCCTTGACCACCACCGGACCAAGGGTGATGTTGGGCACGAAGTGACCGTCCATGACGTCGACGTGGACCCAGTCGCAACCTGCCTCATCGATGGCACGCACCTCCTCGCCGAGTCGGGCAAAATCCGCCGAAAGAATCGAGGGTGCGATCAGAGTTTTCCGCATCATTGCCATAACGTCACTTAGCCCTTGACGCCTCTGGTGCCGGTTTCGCCCCGCCTAGCCGACTTCTCGAGGAACTCGATGATGGAGCCGGCAACGTCGACACGGCTCGCCGCTTCCATTCCCTCGATACCGGGCGAGGAATTGACCTCCGAGACGACCGGCCCACGGTGGGAGCGCAACAGGTCGACGCCGCAGACGTTGAGACCAAGCGCCTCGGCCGAGCGCAGGGCGGTTTTGCGTTCCTCCTCGCTCAAGGTTGCGGCCTCGGCCTTGCCGCCGCGATGCAGGTTGGCGCGAAAATCCCCGGTCTTGCCCGAGCGCTTCATGCTGGCAACCACGGCGCGGCCGACGACGAGAGCGCGGATATCCGTGCCGCCTGCTTCTTTGATGTACTCCTGCACCAGGATGTTCATGTTGGCGGCGCTGAAGGCCTCGATGATCGATTTGGCGGATGCGGCCGTCTCAGCCAGGATGACGCCACGGCCTTGCGTACCCTCGAGCAGCTTGATCACGCAGGGAGTGCCGCCAACTTCCTTGACCACATCCTCGACTCGGCGTGGATCGTGTGCAAAGGCCGTCACCGGCAGTCCGATCCCCTCGCGTGCAAGGAGCTGGAGGGCGCGCAGTTTATCGCGCGAGCGGCCGATCGCCACACTCTCGTTCAGGGGAAATACGCCCTGCATTTCGAACTGGCGCAAGACAGCCAGGCCGTAATGCGTGATCGAAGCGCCGATGCGCGGAATGACGGCATCGTAGCAAGGCAGCACCCGCCCGCCATACATCAGCGTCGGCTTGCTGGAGGTGATATTCATGTGCACCTGCAGCGTATTGACGACGTCGATCTCATGACCACGCTGCCGCGCTGCCTCGATGATGCGCCGATGCGAATAAAGGCCCGGGTTGCGCGCGAGCATGACGAGCTTCATCTGTCGTGCCCGCATCTGTCGCTGCGATCGCAGCGGTACGGCATCCCGCCCAAAAACGCCTGCATCGCCTTCTGATAGAGCAATCCCGCGCCGGAGCAAAGCAGGCTTTCGGCCCCTGCCGCCGGGTGGTGCGGCGCGTGCCGCACGGCCACTAGTTCTTTGGCGCGTCGGCCTCAATCGCTTCCGTGGAGGCGCCGGCCGCCGCCTCATCGGGATCGATGCTGGCGTAGAGTAACCAAGCCCCTAGCATGACCGCGACGGCAAGCAGCAGCAGCCCCCAAGCCGCCCGGCGCAGGGCCCAGCCGAGGGTCGCAATCTTCGGGACCGGCCGCTGCCCTGTTCCCGAGCCTTCCGAGCCGCTGGCCGATGCTGACGACAATTTCCGGATCTCCCCCATACTCGCGCTCCGCAGCCGGCCCGCCGCTGCGATCATTGCTCCCAGGAATTTGGCGGCGTCAAGGTAAGCCAGCATCACCATCGATTGATGCCCAACGGCTGTGACCCGTCTGTGGCGCGGATGCGACATTCTGGCCGGCCTCAGCGGATGCGGCGGCCAAACACCAATATCGTGCTGAGGGGCAAGAGGAGGCTGATGACGGTTGCGGCCACTACCAGGGCTGGCAGGTTGGCGTAGTCGCCCCGATCGACCGGAAAGATCAGGTTCAGATACTTGGTGCCGAGATTGCCGGCGACCAAGGCCAAGTTCATCAGCGATGCCATCAATGCAAACCAGGTGGCGCGATGCCCGGCAGGAGCGTAGATCGCGATCAGGGTCAAAAGCGGGATCAGGCCAAGCTGGGCTAGCGGAGACGCTGCCGCTTCGTCGATCAGGGCAATGCTGCGTGCCCCGATCCCGAACAGGGCCTCGGTCAGGTGGTGTAACTGGAACACCAAGACGAGCGTCGGCAGCGACAGAATGCCGCCGAGCACGGTCAGCCACAACAGCACACGCGCCACCGGATGGCGCGTAATGACATCGGACAGGAACCAGGCGCCAAGCACGGCGATGGCGGCGCCGGTCTGTTGCAGAATACCGTAGAACGCCTCGTCGAAGCCGAGCACGTCGATGGCGAACCAGCGATACCCCTCACCCACGCTCGGCGTTGCCCGAAATGCAAAAATGATCACCGAGGCAAAGAAGATGTGCCGCGCGGTCTCCGGCTCGACCTCGCTGGTAACTCGGCGCAACATGGCGATGATCACCGTCATGGAGATGATGAAAACGATCTCTTGATTGAGGGGGATCGAAGACAGGCCGAGCACCACGACCACCACACCGAAGGCGATGCCACCACCAAGGATGCGCCAATCGGTCGGACGGCGTTCGCTGGTCTCCGAGTCTGCAAGCAGCGCGCCGGATACAGAGATCAACGGCACCACCAGACCTAACAGAAACACGCTCTGATAGGAGACGTATTGCGCCAGCAGGCCGGCCAGGCCGGCCACGGAAAATATGCCGAACGACAACGCCAACCGCCCCAACACCTGCACCATGCCAAGGTCGTGATCGATTTCGGCTTTGGCGCGAGGACTGCCATCCTGCTGCAGGCGCGGAACGACCTCGGTGCTCATAGCGTCGGCCACCACGTCCTGGATTACGACGCCGGTAACGCTGAGCAGTTGCGCCACCACGTAGAGAGTCTCGAGGCGCACGCCGGCGATCCAACCTCCGGCGGCCCCGGCGAGCAAAACAAAGCCGGCGGCGATCAAGCCAGCACCGACAAATATGTAGTTGCGACGCTGTGAGCCGAGCAGTGGAATGGTATCCACGAGTTCACCAAAGACCATCTTGATGGTCCACGGTAGCGTCAGCCAAACGCCGAGGGCTGCGAGTTCCGCCGGAGTCATGGTCAGCGCTTGCTTGATCCAGAAGGCTTCGGCAATGCCGGTCAGCCCCAGCGCTCCATAGGCGAAGTAGACCATCAGGAGTGGGAGATATCGTAACCGCATGGCGCGGATTGGTGCCAGCAGCGCGCTTTCGAGACGCTCGCTCCACCAAGTCGCAACCTTGCGATGATCCGTGGTCATGGCAATTCTCACCTGCTTTTGCCAGTCATCAGCAGCCAGCATCGACGGACCCGATCGAGATTTTCGCTGGCCCTGGCCACCCCGCCTTTTCGCACGTTGCGAGCATCGACACGCGCTTGATTTCCGTGACCTAAGCCATTAGGTGTCTGTCACGCCGGACGGGGGGTGCCACCCTCCTCCGCAATTGCCGAGCGCGACGCGCTCGATCAAGCAAGGCACCGGTAGCTCAGCTGGATAGAGCACCAGACTACGAATCTGGGGGTCGTGGGTTCGAATCCTGCCCGGTGCGCCAGTAAAATCATAGACTTACGAGATTTGTTGGTTCCGCAAAAAGCCACCTGCGGAACCTCCAAACCGCGTACCTTCCTCTACCTGCGACACGTCGACTCACCGTAGACCGCAACCCGGATCTGAAATCGAAGGGGGTGGTGATGAATGAGAAGGCGGTGCCAGTGGCCAGCGCATTGGCCACGGTGATTGAGCATGCGGCAGAGGCATATGGCGAAGAGAGAGGGAGGGACTTTGTGGACCCCACCGCCAGGGCGTGGATCTGGAAGAACGACGCCTTGGATTACTACCCGTTCGAGAGACGCGGCAGAGGCCAGAGCATGTGGCTGAAGGATGCACTCAATGAAGCGAGGCGCCTGCCGAACGTGGTGAAATGCATTGAATACGAGACGTGCGGGCTACGTTGAAGGTTCCGTACTCGCTTCAGAAAGCGTGCGAGCTCTTGTGGCATCCCGCGCAACGCGGGCTACGTTGCAGGGATTGGCGACGACCCAGGCAGAGGAGACACATGCCGCAAACGCGGGCTACGTTAAAGAAAAGAGCTCCATTTTGTTCGGCAAATCCACAACGGCTGCGTGCAGCGCATCCGGGCAGGGCGTTTCCCTGGCGCAGTTGGTGAGCTTCGCCCAGGATATGTTCCCGGGGGTGAGCACCGAAGATATTGGCGTTTGGCCGGCGGGCGATGGCGAATCAATTGCAGCGAATTGAAAGGCCGCCGAGCCCATCCGCGCTGCCTCGGCGGCAGTGTCAGAAATCCACGACGCGGCGGAACGTCGTGGCGGCCGAATTTGACATTGCGGCCTAAGCCCCATTCGCAAACTAACGCTTGGCTCAGCCGCTGGTCGCGTTGCCAGTTCATCCTTCGATCGTACGATGCTTCACGAATTGGAGTGGGGCCATGTCTCCGGAACAAGCTTCGGTGATAGTTCCCGCCAGCGTCTTTGGCTATATGTTTTTGGTAATATCTCTGAATATAATTATGGTAAAACGAAAGGTACGCGAATGGAAGAGCCTTACATCGTTCTTCTTTGTAGCGTCCATGGGGTCAGTTATATTTCAAATAGAACTGAGGGCTGAACGGGTATGGATAAAGTCGCTTCAGTATGACGCATCTGATGCGTTTTTATTATCGAAATATCAGTCCCTAGCATCGGTGGAGATGATGATAGGGTGTTTGGCCCCCTTATTCTGCTATTCGCATCAATCGGCTTCACAAGGCACATTTGAGGTCCTGTTAGTGGAGCAGGATCGCTCTCGCAACCACGACACACTGACATAGTGTGGGCAGAGTGATCAGCAACCTCTCGAAGGTGAATACTGCCTCTGGCACACGGCCCACGCGCTTCGGCGCTGCAGCGAAACTGTAACGCGCCACCGGTTCCTGTGCGGCAGGCCGCAGTCCATCTCGCGTTTGAGGCGGTGAACCGTGCCGGTGCCAAAGCTTTTGAGCCTCGCAGTCTTGGCAATACCGATACCCTTGGCCAACTTGTCACGCGGGTCAAGTGACGGCTGCAAAGCGAACCGATCGAGCTCAACCGAGATACCTGGCCAAAGCTGCCAGCAGAGCGGTTACGCCCATCAACCCCGCTGCCCAAAAGTTCCATCGGTTCATTCTTTGCAGCGCTTTCGATAGTTCTGCTACCTTGTCTGGCTCATCCATGCCCTGCTTGATGTGGGGCAAACGGCACATGGCGGACAAGAACCAGAATGCTGCCGAAGCACATGCTGTGATTATCACTCCGGTCTCAATGAACGGTCTCATCGTCAGTCCGTGATGGTTCAGGGTCGATCGCGATTATACGGAAAATCTGGATTATCGCACGCCTGGGCGCTTGGTCTCGGCGTGCCGCCGACGCCGCTTGCCATCGCGCCGACGAGATGATCGAGCGCGCAACTCTGTTCGCTTGTTGCTGCACCCAAGCACGATGTCGCGCGGAACTACTCGGGCAGCCCCGCTTCGCGGAGCGCATCAAAGAAATGCTTATCATCCCGAGCGTACTTGAATGAGACAAGCCGGCGCGCCACTCCGGAAATTGTAAAGCCGGGCGCGAGGCGCAAAACCTCGGCGGCCTCTGCCCGGGCCTCCTGAAAATGACCCATTCGCGCAAGGGTCGCAGCCAGCAAGCGGCGACTAGGCTGAAAATTGGGTACTTGGGCAACGTAGTCGCGTAGGAGTGGGAGCGCCTGCGAGTATTGCTCGAGCATGAAGTGCGCATATGCAAGGACAAAGCAAGCATAAGGCATATAGAAAGGATCGAGCCTCATGTAGGCGTGGACAACCGCAACTGCGCGCTTGGCATCCCCCGAAACAATGAGGGCGAGACCGAAATGCCATGCCACGTAATTTGGATTGAGGGACACCGCTTTTTCGAACGCAGCGACCGCCGCGTCGTGCTGGTGTTTAAATGTCAGGACAAATCCCAGCGCGGCATGGGCCAGGGGCAAATTTCGATCCAGCTGCACAGCCTTGCGGGCAAAGACATGCGCGCGATCAAGGACTGTTGGGTTGAGAAAGTCTGCCCCAGTAGGGTCGTGCCAGGCCGCAACGTCGGTCCCGACGAGCGCAGCGTAAGAGCGGGCGTGGTTCGGATCGATGCCGAGCGACTGCTGCAGCAGGCGCCGCGCCTCCGCGATATGGGCCGCGTTGAGGGTCGAGGAGAATGAGGCGGCGGCTTGTAGTGCCTGCAAGTAGTAGTCGTATGCCTGCCAGCTGTTGGGCGGCTTGGAGCGCAACCGTTCGGTTTCGGCCTGCCTGACATGTGCGGCCAGGATAGCGACAATCGTGCCCACCACCTCATCCTGAACGGTAAAGACATCCTCGAGGTTACGATCGTAGTGCTCGGCCCAGCGATGCGCACCCGTGGCAGCATCGATCAGCTGCGCGGAAATTCGAATGCGGTGGCCGCTGCGCCGTACGCTGCCTTCCAGCACATAGCGTACGCCCAGTTCGCGTCCTACCTGCCGCACATCGACAGACTTGTCCTTGTACTGGAAGCTGGAGTTGCGGGCGATGACAAACAGCTCGGAGAAGCGGGACAGCTCAGTGATGATGTCGTCGACGATGCCGTCGACCAAATATTCCTGCTCTGGATGGGAGCTCAGGTTGGCGAACGGAAGCACGGCAATCGAGGGTTTGTCAGGAAGCGCAAGTTCTGGCGTCGATGCTTGCTTAGGTTTCACCGTCATCGCGACCTGATCCAGCAGCACGCGATAGATCTGCACGACGCGTTCGATGTTCTTGAGTCGGTGTTGACCGATATCCTCAAAGGCAATGCCGAGCCTGCCGAGACTTCCCTGCGCGTCTTCTTGCACTCGGCTCGACACGCAAATGCCGCCAGCATCCGCCAACGCCTCCAGCCGTGCTGCTACGTTTATCCCATCACCATGGATGCTGGCGCCTTCTACGATATCTCCGACGTTGACCCCCATCCTGAATTGGATCCACCTACCGGCCGGCACTTGTGCATTGCGCTCGGTCATGGCGCGTTGGATTTCCACGGCGCAACGCAACGCGTCCACGGCACTGACGAATAAGACCAGCAAGCCGTCGCCAGTAGTCCTTACGATCCGACCACGGTGTTCTCTAATCTTGGGTTCGATGACCTCAGTATGATGGGCGTTCAGCTGAGCTAGGGTGCCTTCATCGTCAATCCCTATCAGGCGGCTGTACCCGGCTACATCCGCCATCAGGATTGCCACAAGTCGGCGTTGAACTTGTTCACCGGCCACAGCTTACTCTCTAACTCAGGCCGAATTCACTTTACGCCGACCGACACGCCGCAACCATATCGATTGGCAGCAGCCAGGGGGGAGGGACAAAAATCTTACTGTTCAGGAGTGACTGGGGGTATGGCCGCGGGTCGGTTAATGGCACGCTCAGCGGACCCCGAGCGTCATCGTGGCCGTTGGCTGAGGCATCGCGTCCCTGTAGCACTTGCCGCCACGCGCACACGTTTGCTGTTGGTCCGGCGCAGGCTCTCTGAAACCGACAATTTACGCACATCAGGTACGGGCTTGCCGTCCTTGAGGCGATAGCCAGGAATGTGGATCCGGTCGCCGGTCAATTCGGCACGTCGGGCTGACGGCCGAGCGAACGGCTAGTCACCGTTGAAGGCGACAGAGATTGGGTCAGCAGACCTCCAGCGGAAGTTCGAGGATACTGTCGTCCGATTGGTCATCGACGATGATTAGCCCGCCCTGGACAGGAATGCCTCTGAGGGCTTGGCTTGTCGCAATCATTCGACCCCGTCGCGCAGCTTCTCGTGCTGCCTCAGCGTCGCTGGCTAGTTCCACGCCCTCGCGATCAATTACAGTGAGGTGAGCGCGCCGAACATGAAAGTAGTAGCGAGCCACTGGGAAAGACCTCCTAGCTAAGCTAGAAGCCAACGCAGCGCGCGGCTTTTTGATCCGTCCCGTGCTGAATTCCGTCGTCTCGCGATACATAAATGGGCTATTCGCCCCAATGTACGGCTTCGCACCAATCCCTGCTCGCCGCTATTCGGAGGCCTTCGCCGGCCGATCACCTTCGATCATGGCTTGCACCGCTGAGGCAGAGAATGGCGTCCCACGGTCACTGAGATAGCCCATAGCGGCGAGCTCCTTGCCAATCTTGCGGAACGACCGGCGCTTGCCGTTGAGTGGTGAAGCGCGGCGCAGCCGCTTAGCCTCCAACACGACTTCCGGGCGCTTCTCAGCGTGAGACTTGCGACACTCAACCTTCTCACCCGTCTCGCGCCGCTTGCGCTCGCGAGCCCCGCGCAGCTTGGCAACCGTCATTGCTTTGTCGAATTCGGCCGGGCGCTGAGCACCTGGCGGATCAGCTTTGAAGTGGGGCCGTCATCGAGGAAGGCATTGGGGCCATCGGCAGCCACGAGCTCAATCCCGGGCTCGCGGAGCTTGGCGAAACCGACCTCTTGCACCATCAAGTCGCGGGCGAAGCGGATTGCCGTCTCTACGATGATTGTGCGAACGCCGTTGCCGACAATCTTCTTCCGCAGTTCCGCGAAGCCCGGCTCGGCCTCGATATGCTCTGCCCCCGAAACCGCTGCGTCATAGAATTCGGCAACGAGCTCGTAACCGGCGCGCTTGGCGAAGGCCTCGATGGCCTGCCGCTGCCGACGTCGACCTGAACGGGCTGCTGGCTCCTGTCGTCGACGTCGCCCGCGCGCGGGTTGCCGCCGCGCAGGAACTTGGAAGCAAGCAGCGCCACATCCGTCGACGACACATAGACCGTGACGCGCTCGGCGAATGGAGCGATGCGCCGACCCGCAACTCCTGGGCATTTCTTTCTTGAACCGGTAGTAGTTTTTGCCCGAGTGATGGCCGTTCGCGTCCTTATAGGGCAATGGGACATAGGAAAATGGCACAGAGAACCCAGAAGGCACTTGCCTACCTTCGCACCAGCTCCGCAGCCAATATTGGGGCGGATAAGGACAACGATCGTCCGCTTGGCCCCGGCAGCCAAACGGCTGCTGCATCAGCCGAGGCTAGGTGCACTCCGAATTTAGGACGTGTACTGTTTATCCTCTGCGCTGCAACGAGAAGACTGTGCAGCTTGCGCAGTCGGGACAGCCCGCAGCTTTGCCATGCTTTTCGCTGGGGGCGGCCATATGAGCGGTGCGAGCATTGCCCGACAAACAACAAGGAAGCCTGGGCATTTGAGGTCACGTCGGAGACCTGAGCTCACGGGGTGATGGACCGCATCTCACCGCCTCACGGGCTCTGCATCAGCAAGCCTGCGGCCGCCACCCCGCAGGCAAGGTAGCCCTGGTTGGGGCTTGCGAACACCTTCCTATCGCGTGGACCCGGTCTGCACAGCTTTGAAATAGAGCAGTTCGCTGCTGAGTGAGCCATAGAGGAACGGCTCCTGGCGCCGTTCCGTCTTAAGCCGCA
>Ga0066388_100002746_pt1 | contig 10983 bp, 9 predicted proteins | sample PanSoiMetaGPlot6_FD_64539 | JGI IMG/M metagenome (GOLD analysis project Ga0066388, IMG submission 64539) | Tropical forest soil microbial communities from Panama analyzed to predict greenhouse gas emissions - Panama Soil - Plot 6 (Hybrid Assembly) | ecosystem: Environmental > Terrestrial > Soil... | reverse complement strand
AGCCATCCCAACGAGCAGTGGATCTACATTCTCGAAGGCACCTTCGCTGCCGACATCGGCGGCATGAAGGTCACCGCGCACGCCGGGTCCGTTGTCTACATTCCAGCGGACACGGTGCATTCGGGAGGGGCCACGCCTGACGCAGACGTGCTCTTCTTCACCGTCAAGGACACGTCGCACAGCCTGCATGGCCACAAAGCCGCCTAGGCCCGTCGCCGCGGTAGCCTGGCTTCGCGGCGGGCATTGCGGCGACGGCGTTCGATGCCAACGAAAAGCAAAATCGTGGGAGGACCAGTTGGGTAGATTCCGAGCTCTGCTGCTATGCGTCGTGGGCCTCGCCCTCGGAGGTGTGGTCGAGGCGGTGGCGCAATCCGCGGCTTTTCCTGACAGGCCGATCAAGATTCTGGTGCCCTACGCGCCGGGCGGTGCCACCGACATCGTGGCGCGCATCATCGGCGAGCAGATGCGCCCGATGCTCGGCCAGCCCGTGGTGGTCGAGAACAAGCCGGGAGCGAACGGCATCATCGCCGTCGAGGAGATGGCGCGCGCGAAGGCTGACGGCCACACCTTGCTGGTCGGCAACGTGACGACCAACGCCATCGCGCCCGTGCTCTACCGCAAGCGATACAAGATCAACTACGAGACGGACGTTGTGCCGGTGCAGCGCCTGGTCGATATCCCGGCATTTCTGCTCGTCACGACGACCAATTTCACGCCCACGACGGTCGCCGAGCTGATCGACCACGCCAAGAAGAACACGGGCAAGCTGCGCTACGGCACCGTCGGCGCCGGCTCGTATCCCCACTACGACATGGCGTATTTCGCCAAGCGCGCCGGTGACTTCAGCATGATCGCCATCCACAACAAGGCAGGCGCGTCCGGCGTGATCAACGATATGGTGACGGGTGACACGCAGGCCGCATTTCTCAATGTCGCCTCGACGGCTGCCATGGTCCGGGCCGGCAAGCTCAGGCCGCTCGCACTCGTCAACCACGAGCGCCTGCCCGAGTATCCGGGCGTCCCGACGATGAAGGAAGTCGGCTACCCGGATGTGGGTACGCTGGCTTGGCAGGCGCTGTTCGCTCCGGCTGGTACGCCGAAGGAGGTGCTGGAGAAGCTCGCGAACGCCGCCGTCGTGGCGATGGAGACGCCGGCCGCCCAGGAGATCTTCAAGAAGCAGAACTTCAACGTCGTACCCAACAAGTCGCTCGACGACGCAAAGGCCTGGCTCGCCGGTGAGATGGCAACCTGGAAGCAGATCGCCGATGAAGTGAAGATCGAAACGGCCGAATAGCGGCGACGGCCGGGCACCGCGCGAACCGCCGGAAAATGGTGTCAGAAGTGGTGTCAGACCCTCCGGGTCCGACACCATGATGCCTACGCCCTGTTGGAGCCACGGTGTCAGGCCTGGAGGGTCTGACACCCCGGGGAGGGACAGATGACGATTGACCGCGCCAAGCCCAGGGGGCGGCTGCACTGGCGGGAGGTGCTGCAGCGCAAGGACGTCTTGTCGGGCCTCCTGTTCATTGGCGTGGCCGCGTTCGGACTCTGGGTCTCGCAGAATTATCCGGTCGGCACCGCGTCGCGGATGGGCACCGGCTATATGCCGCGGCTGCTGCTGTGGGTCCTGCTCGCGCTTGGAGGATTGATTCTGGCCTCGGGCCTATGGAAGGCCGATCGGCTTTCGGAGACGGATGGCTCTCAAGGGACGGCGTGGCGCCCGGTCGTTTTTGTCACCTTGAGCCTCGTGGTGTTCGGCCTCGCCCTCGAACGGCTGGGTCTCTTCGTGTCGATCCTGCTCCTGACAGGCCTCGGCGCGGCGGCAGCGCGCGGCATGCGGCCGCTGGAGACGCTGATCGCCGCCCTCGTGCTGGTCGCACTGTGCTGGCTGATTTTCATCGTCGGGCTTTCGCTGACGATCCCCCTCTGGCCCGTGTTCTAGCCGATGGAGCTCGTCCAGAACCTTGCTACCGGCTTCGGCGTCGCCATGACGCCGGTCAATCTGCTTTTTGCCTTCGTCGGGGCACTGATCGGGACGCTTATCGGCGTCCTCCCGGGCATCGGTCCGATCGCAACCATCGCCATGCTCCTGCCGCTGACCTTCCACCTCGAGCCGACCTCAGGCATCATCATGCTCGCCGGGATCTTCTACGGCGCGCAGTATGGCGGCTCGACCTCCGCCATTCTTGTCAATCTTCCGGGCGAAACCTCCTCGGTCGTCACCTGCATCGACGGGCACCAGATGGCGCGCCAAGGTCGCGCCGGGGCGGCCCTCGCCGTAGCGGCGCTCGGCTCGTTCTTCGCCGGCTGCGTGAGCACGGCGCTGATCGCAACGTTCGCCCCGCCGCTCGCCCTGGTGGGCCAGTCGTTCGGCGCGCCTGAGTATTTCTCGCTCATGGTGTTCGGCCTGATCGCTGCCGTCGTGCTGGCGCATGGCTCGGTGGTCAAGGCGGTGGCGATGATCGTTCTCGGGCTCCTCATCGGCCTCGTCGGGACCGACGGCCAAACCGGCGGCACGCGGTTCACCTTCGGCATCACGCAGCTGAGCGATGGGATCGACGTGGCCATACTGGCCATCGGCCTGTTCGGCATCGGCGAGATCATCGCCAACCTGGCGCAGACGGAGGAGAAGCGCTCGATCCTGTCGCAGACGATCACGCGGCTCTGGCCGTCGGGCGAGGATTTCCGCCGTGCCTGGCCGGCGGCGCTGCGCGGCACGATGCTCGGCTCGCTGCTGGGCGTCTTGCCCGGCGGCGGCGCCATGTTGAGCTCTTTCGCATCCTATGCGCTGGAGAAGAAGGTCTCCGGCAGGTCTTCCGAGTTCGGCCAGGGCGCGGTGGAGGGCGTGGCCGGACCGGAAAGCGCCAACAACGCCGGTGCCCAGACCTCGTTCATTCCCATGCTGACCCTTGGGCTGCCCGGCAATGCCGTCATGGCGCTCATGATCGGCGCGCTCACCATCCACGGCATCCAGCCGGGACCCCAGGTCATGACCGAGCGCCCGGCCATGTTCTGGGGCCTGGTGGCCAGCATGTGGATCGGCAACCTGATGCTGCTGGTCATCAACCTGCCGCTGATTGGCATCTGGGTGCAGCTGCTCAAGGTCCCCTATCGCTTTCTGTATCTGGCGATCCTGCTGTTTTGCGGCATCGGCGTCTACACCATCAGCAACAGCCCGACTGCGGTGATCCTTGCCGCGTTCTTCGGCGTCGCCGGATACGTGTTCATGAAGCTTGAATGCGAGCCGGCGCCGCTGATCCTCGGCTTCGTGCTCGGTCCGCTGATGGAGGACAACCTCCGCCGCGCGCTGCGCATCTCCGACGGCGACCCGATGATCTTCATCGAGCGCCGTATCAGTCTGGCCTTGTTGGTGGCGACCGTGTTGCTCCTGCTGACCCTTGTCCTGCCCTTCTTTCGCAAGACGCGCCAAGAGGCGTTCCAGGCCGAGGGATAGCTGTCGCCATCCAGCAGGGCGGTAGGGCAATAGGGCAGACGACAAACTCGCGCCCTACTGCCGTACTGCCCTGTTCCCTTACTGCCTCTTGACTTAACGGTTGCAGCCGCAGCGCGAATTTCGCGCTCAGAAGCCTCAGTTTTGCCACTTGGGGCGGGAGGGGCTGGAGTACCCCTGAGGCGCGGGGGTGCCCTGGAATCGCTTCCAATTGAGCGGGAGAGGCCATCCGCCGGGCCCGCCTCGCGCGGCACTCGAATCGGGCCTGGTTGCATCCGCTGCGCAAGGCCGCTCTGGCAGACCATTTGCCGATGCTGGTATTGTGAAGGTCGTCCTCGGGGGCTGCCAAGGCCGTGGAATAGGGCCAGCGAGACGGATGAGGCGACACTGCAGTGTCACACACTGGAAAGGTGGGCTCGCTCGGTGCACCGCAAACGCCCTTGGTACAGTCCGAAGTCGATCGCCCGTTCGATCGCCATTCGGCCCCGGCTTTACCTTTCGGCGCTGGCGGGTATTGCCGCGCTCGTCCTGCTGCCGGGAGGTTGGCCAGCGCCCGTTCGGCAGGCGATCGCCTGGGACCTCAGTGCAGTGATCTATCTGATCCTTGCGTTTCGCGTCATGCTGACCTGCGGGGGTCAGCACATACGTGCCCGGGCCGCACGTCAGGACGACAGCCGGGTGGTGATCCTGGTCATCATCCTTCTCGCCATCGCGGCAAGCTTTGTCGCAATCGTCGGGCTGCTGGCAACGGCGAAGGAGGCGCCCTACAGGGCCCTCAACTTGGGGCTGGCCGCCGCCGCGATCGTTCTGGCGTGGACGGTCACTCAGGTGGTCTTCACGCTTCACTATGCGCACGAATATTACCGTCCGAGCGGTGGCCCGCACAGCTTTGCGGAGGGGCTCGATTTCCGGGGCGATCAAAACCCGGACTACTGGGACTTCTTCTATTTCGCGACCTCGTTTGGCGCGGCGTCCCAGACCTCGGACGTATCGATTTTGACCAAGCCTCTGCGCCGGCTTGCCACGCTGCACGCGATCACGGCGTTCTTCTTCAACACGGCCGTGCTGGCGCTGACCATCAATCTCGCAGCCTCTCTGATTTGAAAGGACAGGATCGCAGAGCCGCGCACGTGCGCCTCAGGTCGGGTGAGAGAGCCGCGCGAAATCCCGCCGGCCGCCCAGTCGGCTGACAAGCGCCAGCAACTCGCCGACGATGCCGCGGCGGAACAGGAGGACGGTGACGACGAAGATCGTGCCCTGGATGACCAGCACCCACTCGCCGAAGCCGGCGAGGTAGTTCTGCATGGCAATGATAATGCCGGCTCCGACGATCGGCCCGAACACAGTACCAAGCCCGCCAACCAGCGTCATAAGCACGACCTCACCCGACATCTGCCAGGTGACATCGGTGAGCGATGCAAGCTGGAACACCATGGCCTTGGTGGCACCGGCAAGGCCGGCGAGCGCCGCCGACAGCACGAAGGCGATCAGCTTGAAACGGTCCACCGCATAGCCGAGCGAGACAGCGCGCGCTTCATTCTCGCGGATGGCCTTGAGCACCTGGCCGAAGGGCGAATGAATGGTGCGGTAGATGATCAGGAAGCCGGCACAGAAGATTGCCAGCACCACGTAGTAGAAGACGCGATCGTCGCCGACGTCGAGGAGGCCCAGCATCGGCCGGCGCGGGATCGCCTGGATGCCGTCCTCGCCCTGCGTGAAGGGCGCCTGCACGCACAGGAAATACATCATCTGCGCCAGCGCCAGGGTGACCATGGCGAAATAGATACCCTGCCGGCGGATGGCGATCAGCCCGACGATCAGCCCGAGCAGGGCCGCCACCAGGGTGCCCGCGAGGATGGCAAGCTCCGGGGTCAGCGGCGGCAGCGGGATGGTCACCCACATGCGCCACACGAAGGGGATGCCAATCGGCAGCTGGATTGTGCCCACCTTGGCCAGGTGCGCGGCGATGTAGGCCGCGAAGCCGAAGAACATGGCATGGCCGAACGACAGGAGACCGACGTAGCCGACCAGCAGGTTGAAGGCGCAGGCGAACAGCGCAAAGCACAGCACCTGCATCAGGAACACGGGATAGGCGACGAGGGGCGCGGCTACCGCCAGGACGACGAGCGCCAAGAACACCGGCATATCCCAAAACTTGGACTTGGCGCTCATCGCGGCCTCACCTCGGCGTTCCAAACAGGCCCTGCGGCCGCAGGATCAGCACGATGGCCATGATGACGAAGATCACGGTGTTGGAGGCCTCAGGGTAGAACACCTTGGTGAGCCCCTCCAGAATGCCGAGGCCAAACCCGGTCACGATCGAGCCCATGATCGAGCCCATCCCGCCGATCACCACCACCGCGAACACGACGATGATGAGGTTGGAGCCCATGACCGGGTTCACCGAGTAAATCGGTGCGGCCAGCACACCGCCGAAGGCGGCGAGACCGACCCCGAAGCCGTAGGTAAGCGTGATCATGCGCGGCACATTGATGCCGAAGGCCCGCACCAGGTCGGGCCGCTCGGTGGCGGCGCGCAGGTAGGAGCCGAGCTTGGTCTTCTCGATCAGGAACCAGGTGGCGAGGCAAATCGCCAGCGAGATCGCGACGACCCAGGCCCGGTACCAAGGCAGGAACATGAACCCAAGATTGGTACCGCCCGGCAAGGGGTTGGAGTAGGGCAGCCCCGAGACGCCGTACTGACGGCGGAACAGCCCCTCGAGCACCAGCGCCAGGCCGAAGGTGAGGAGCAGCCCGTAGAGATGATCGAGGTGGTAGAGGCGCGAGATGAACAGCCGCTCGACGATGACGCCGGTTATGCCGACGAGGATCGGCGCCAGTAGCAGGGCGCCCCAATAGGAAATGCCGATGTCAATGTGCGTGAACGACACTCCGACGGGAATCCAGCCGCCTTCCATGAACTGTGGGATCGGCACGTCAATTCCGTTGAGCAGCATCCACGCGCAAAAGGCGCCCATCATGTACTGGGCACCGTGCGTGAAGTTGATGACGTTCATCAGGCCGAAGATCACCGCCAGGCCCAGCGACAGCAGGGCGTAGAAGGCGCCGTTGATCAGGCCGAGCAGCAGCTGGCCGAACAGCGCCTGCGGCGATACCCCGATGAGCTCGAACATGCTGCTCTCTTGATGATCCTCTCCCGCGCTGCGCCGCGCGGGTGCATAGGGGGTCACACCCTCGCCGCCGTTGCCGGGGTCAGACCCCTCGCCTCCAACGCTTCGACGAAAGCTTGACGTTGTGCGCGAGGGGTCTGACCCCGACCGAAGCGAGGGGTCTGACCCGCAAGACTACTTCACCAGCGGGCAGCCGCCCTCGGCGAGGGGCCGGAACGCCTCTTCGGCCGGGATCGTGGCGCGCAGCTTGTAGTAGTCCCACGGTCCCTTGCTCTCGGCCGGGCTCTTGACCTCGAACAGGTACATGGGATGGATCTTGCGCCCATCCTGGCGAATGCTGCCCTTGCCGAACAGCCTGTCGTCAGTCGGCATCTCCTTCATCTTGGCGACCACGGCGGCGCCGTCCGCATCGGACTTCAGCGCGTGCACGGCCTTGAGATAGTGGGTAACGGCCGAGTAGACGCCCGCCTGGACCATGGTCGGCCGATTGCCCTTGTTGGCAGCGGCGAACTCCTTGGCAAAGGCGCGGTTGGCGTCGTTTGCGTCCCAATACCAGGCTTCCGTGAAGATCAGGCCCTGCGCCGTTTGCAACCCCAGCGCGTGCACGTCGGTGATGAATACCAGGAGCCCGGCGAGGTTCTGGCCGCCGGCCGTAATGCCGAACTCACCCGCCTGCTTGATGGAGTTGATGGTGTCGCCGCCGGCGTTGGCCAGACCGATGATCTTGGCCTTGGACTGCTGCGCCTGCAGCAGGAACGACGAGAAGTCCTGCCCCGGGAAGGGGTGGCGCACCCTGCCCACAACCTTGCCGCCCGCCTTTTCCACCACTGCGGCGGTATCGCGCTCCAGCGCATGGCCGAACGCGTAGTCGGCGGTGAGGAAGAACCAGGTGTTGCCGCCGGTATTGACGATGGCGTTGGCCGTGCCGTTGGCCAGCGCCCACGTGTCGTACGTCCAGTGGATGGTGTTTGGCGTGCACGACTTGCCGGTCAAGTCGGCCGTGGCCGCACCGGACACCAGGAAGACCTTGTTCTTGTCCTTGGTGATGTTGCTGACGGCGAGCGCAACGGACGAGGTGGGCACGTCCACGACCATGTCGACCTTGTCGACATCGTACCACTGACGGACGATGTTGGAGCCTATGTCGGGCTTGTTCTGATGGTCGGCGAACACGACCTCGATCTTGTCGTGGCAGGTGGTCGTCTTGCAGAAGTCCTCGATCGCCTTGCGCGCAGCCCATACGGACCCCTGGCCCGACAGGTCGGAATAGAGGCCCGACTGGTCGTTCATGACGCCGATCTTGATGACGCCGTCGCTATAGTCGGCGAGCGCCAATCCCGCGCCCGCAAAGAGCGCGGCCGCGGCTACCCACGCCTTGGTGATAGGGCTCCGTCTCATTCGTTTCCTCCTGTCATACGCCCAGATAGCTCTGCAGCTTTTCCTTGTTCGCGTGCAACGACGCGTTGGGGATCATGTCTATCACGCGCCCGTGCTCCACCACATAGTGCCGGTCGGCGACCGTCGCCGCGAAACGGAAGTTCTGCTCGACCAGCAGAATGGTGAATCCCTGCTTGCGCAACATGCGGATGGTCTCACCGATGTGCTGGACGATCACCGGCGCCAGGCCCTCAGTCGGCTCGTCGAGCAGGAGCATCTTGGCGCCGGTGCGCAGGATGCGGGCGATGGCGAGCATTTGCTGCTCGCCGCCGGACAGCTTCGTGCCTTGGCTGGTGGAGCGCTCCTTCAGGTTGGGAAAAAGGGCGTAGATCCGCTCCACGTCGAGGCCGCCGGACTTCACCACCGGGGGCAGCATCAGGTTCTCGCGCACGTTGAGGCTCGCGAATATGCCGCGCTCCTCGGGGCAATAGGCGATGCCGGCCCTGGCGATGCGGTCGGGCTTGAGGTGGATCATCTCCTTCCCCTCGAAGGTGATGGAGCCCTTGCGCTCGGGCAGCAGCCCCATGATGGCGCGCATGGTGCTGGTCTTGCCGGCACCGTTGCGTCCGAGCAGCGTCACGACTTCGCCCGCCGGCACGTCGAACGTCATGCCGTGCAAGACATGGCTCTCGCCGTACCAGCCCTGCACATCGCGCACAGCGAGCTGGACCTCAGCCATGGCCCGCTCCATGGCCCGCTCCATGGCCCGTGTCCGGGCCCCCCTCCTCGTCGCTCCCGGTCCCCATGTACGCCTCGATGACCCGCGGGTCCTTGGACACCTCGGCGTAGGTGCCTTCCGCCAGCACTTCGCCCCGTGCCAGCACGGTGATGCGGTCGGAGAGATTGGCAACCACGGAGAGGTTGTGCTCCACCATCAGGACCGTCCGGTCCTTGGCGATGCCCTTGATGAGCACCGACGTGCGGCCGATATCCTCCGCGCCCATGCCGGCCATCGGCTCGTCGAGCAACAGAACCTCGGGGTCCAGCGCCAGGGTGGTGGCGATCTCCAGCGCGCGCTTGCGCCCGTACGGCAGCTCTACCGCCGGCAGGTGCGCGTAGGCGGCAACCCCGACATCGTTGAGCAGGTCCATGGCGCGAGGGTTGAGCGTCTCGACCGAGCGTTCCGAGCGCCAGAAGTGGTAGGAGGTTCCGAGCGACCGCTGCAACGCCACCCGGACATTCTCAAGCACGCTTAAGTGGGGGAACACCGCCGAGATCTGGAACGAGCGCACCAGCCCCATGCGTGCCACCGCATACGGCGAGGCGTGCGTGATATCGCGGCCCTTGTAGAGGATGGTGCCCGCGGTCGGCAGCAGGAACTTTGTGATCAGGTTGAAGCAGGTGGTCTTGCCGGCGCCATTGGGCCCGATCAGGGCATGTATGGTGCCCCGCCGGATCCTCAGGTTAACGTCCTTGACGGCCGTGAAGCCACGGAAATCCTTGGTAAGCCCCGTGGTCTGCAGCACATAGTCGTCGGCCATCAAGCCCTCGCGGTGGGGCGGCAATGTAGCTTGTCGCATTATTGTGCACGCCCGCGCCTGTCAACATATCCGATGGGCGCAGGATGCGGCAGGCCCTGAGCCACGCCCTCGCCGTCTGCCACCTGCGGTATTCCGGCTGGCCGTGCAAAGGATTGACCGGGCCTGACAGGGTGGTGGGGCCCTCGGGCAGGTCTAGCCGCCCGCGCGCTCCTGTTGCGTGCGCGCGTCCGCGCCGCTTTGCGAGCGGCTGCCGAGCGCCCGCCGGCCCCTTTGGTGCGCGCGGCTTTCCGGGTCGCCTCGGAGCGCTGCTGCGTGCTGCGCCGCGACGCCGCACGCGTGGCATGACGCGACAGGGCGCGGCGCGATGCCGTGCTCGTCGGCTCGCGCTTCAGGGCCCGCGTGGCCGCACGCCCGACGCGCGGACGGCGGCGTGTCGTGCGCTTGCCTTGCCCAGCCGAATAGGCGTAACCGGCGCTGCGCCGGGTCCGCGCCTTGGCCTTGCCCCGCTTGGGGGGCGGCAGGTCTACACCGGCGCGCCGGGCCTTGGAGAGGCCGACGGCGCACGTTTGAAGCTTCCGCGTCATCATCATCTGCCAAACGGCGTAGACGTCGTCATGGGGCTCGCAAGATACACGACGAGTTTGGACTGGTGGCTCACCCACGTTCCCATATCCGGCTTCAAGCAGTCACCAGCTCCGGCGATGGGTCGGAGCTGAACTCGTTGGTGCGCGCGCACGTTGATCCAGCGTGAAGCTCTGGTGAAGAGGCTGCCGGCTCGTGCCGGCAACCCGCGCGCTTTCAACGGCTAGAGCTGACGCACGACGCGAAATCCGAGGTCGTCGGAGGTGTAGTGCTTCTCAAAGCCGGCGCGCAACGTAGTCCTCACCGCTGCCGGGTCCGATCGCCACGATCCCCCGCGTGCGGTCCGGTAGGCCGTATCCGGCCGCTGGCGGGCGCTTCCGTCGAGAGGCACGCCGTGGTGAGTATCGTTGTAGACATCGCCGGTCCATTGCCAGACGTTGCCGAGCATGCCCGCAATGCCCCACGCATTGGGTGCGTACTCGAGGGCTGACAGCGGGTGCGCCAAGGGCTCGAGCAAAGGCCTTGTTTTGCCTGGGCGGGCGACATACTCCCACTCGGCTTCGGACGGGAGCCTGTAGAGCGACCTTCCGACGCGGAAGTTGAGCCAGGCAACATAGGCCTGCGCCTCAGTCCAGCTCACCCTGACAACCGGCAGCGCTGCTGCGCCATGATTGCCGGCACGTGGTGCGACGTCTTTCGCGCAGCTGGCGGCGGCCAGGTTCCAGTCGGCGTTGGTGATCGGAAAGACACTGATGGCAAATGCCTGCGCCAGACGGATCGCGACGGCCGGGTGCTCGTTGAGCTCCGCCACGATGTCTTCCGGCGGGGCGCCCATCGTGAACACGCCCGGTATCGGCACCGTAGCAAGGAGTGGAAGGTTGTCTCCGTCCCGGAAGTACGAC
>Ga0066388_100002745_pt1 | contig 10984 bp, 11 predicted proteins | sample PanSoiMetaGPlot6_FD_64539 | JGI IMG/M metagenome (GOLD analysis project Ga0066388, IMG submission 64539) | Tropical forest soil microbial communities from Panama analyzed to predict greenhouse gas emissions - Panama Soil - Plot 6 (Hybrid Assembly) | ecosystem: Environmental > Terrestrial >... | reverse complement strand
TTTATCCGGAAACGACGCGCCAAAGTTCCAGCAAAAATTCAAAGGTTCTTTCTGCTTTCTTTGTACAAAGAGGCGCCGAGCGCGCCCCCTGTTCCGCCAGCCACAACAGGCTAATAGAAGCAAATAGCAGATGGCTACGGAACTTCGCTTACTCGAAGCTGGAATACAAGCGGCGGCGTTTCAGCGCTCAAAAGCCCGGCAAACTCTTCAACTTATTGTTTGAAAGAAGGGTGCCCTTCGCCCGCTCCTTTTAGGATCTTGTCACCTTTCCTATCCGGAAACGGTGGGAGAGAGTTCTCAGAAAGTTGGCAAATTTTCGAACACTCGCCGTTCGTCGAAGGAGAGGTTCCACGATCCTCGCTGCAGCGATTCGAGCTATTACGGAACGCACAGAGCGATTATGAACCAGGGGGCCGCGATCACAGAGCCGGCCACTGATTCGAGCGAAATCTCACAACGCCGGAATCACACACGATCGCCAGAATGCTTATGTCGATCTTTGAACGTGAGCTCGGCGATTCCTGATTTATCGAGCTCGCCCAAGCCTTCCGCCAACATGCGATCGTATTGTTCCCTGGTCGCGCGCGCGAGCGGCAAATCGAGACCAACGCTCCTTCCGAGTTCGACAGCGATCCCGCTGTCTTTGGCCGCATGCGCAGCGGAGAAAAAGCAGCTGTGCTCGCGATTTTGCATATCTTCGCCATCGGTTTCCAGCACGCGGGAGGCCGCGCCAGTCTGGGAAAAAACCTTCCTCAACATTTCCAGATCGAGGCCCAGCGCCGCGCCTAGGGCAAGGCCCTCCGCCAACCCCGCGGTATTGATGTTCATTACCATGTTGACCAGCGCTTTTACCTTGGCGGCTTCACCAGACTTGCCGATATAGCGCACGACTGAACCGAGCTCCTTCAAAATCGGTTCAGCTTTGCGGAATGTCTCTTCATCTCCGCCGCACATCAGATAGAGCTTACCGTCACGTGCCTGGGTGATACTCGAGGCCATGCATGCTTCGAGACTTTCCGCGCCGGCTTGATGCGCCAGCTTTTCAACATCGATCTCTACCCCAGGCGAGATTGTCTCGCAGTTGATGAATAATTTGCCTCGTGCATTCACGAGTAAGTTGTCACCAGCTCCGGTAAAGATCTGCCGCACCGCGTTGTCATCAGTCACCACCGTGAAGATCACGTCCGATTCTGCCGTGACTTCTGACAAATCTTGGCTCGCTGCGCAACCAACCTCGGCAGCGATAGACGTAGCTTTCGCGCGGTTTATATCGTAAACCGCCGTAATCTGGAACTGCCGATCTTTTAAATGGCGCGCCATGTTTGCGCCCATTCGACCGACTCCAACAAAACCGATGTTCATATTTTCAAATGACGAATGACTAATGACGAAATACGGAATAACGAGACCGAAATTTTTGATCGAAAATTTTTCATAATGGCATGTGAGCTTATTTCGCCATTCGTGCTTCCGCTATTATCCGCAACCCAACTCCATCAAACTTTTCCGACGAAGAATGGATTATGCTTTTTCTCTTCACCCACCGTGGTCATCGGGCCATGTCCCGGACAAATAATCGTCTCATCCGGCAGTGTAAGAATTTTCTCGAGATTATTCCGTAATGCCTCCTGGTAGGAAATGTTTCCGCCGCCCATCGACCCGGCGAAAAGCGAATCGCCCACGATCGCGATTGGGCGTGCGAGCCCGGTCACCACGTACGTTATTCCACCTTGAGAATGACCCCAGGTCAGCCGTGTACCGATTTCCAGATTTCCGAGGCGGAAGTGTTTTCCTTCGTCGATCGGCTCCGCACCGGAGACAGGTTCGCGGGCCGGGACGAAAACGTCCGCGCCGGTTTCCTCGCGCAGACGCGGCAAGTCTGCGACATGATCCTGATGCGCATGGGTGAGGAGAATCAGTTGCACGTTCAATTTGTGGCGGTTAGCAAATCGCATCATTTCGCTGGAATCGGCTCCTGTATCGAAAGCCGCCGCAACGCGGGCTGCCGGGTCCCAAACAAGATACGCGTTCACCATCATATCGTGATAATCCGTGTTGAATTGGGCGAAACCGTCGCTCTCATCGATTTTTTCTGGACGCCATTCGCGTTTCGCCAGTTCGCAAAGCGGGCCGCCGGCAAGACCCAGGACCGGCGCAACCCGCAGCAAGGCTTGGTCATCGGCATCGCCCTCGCGCAGTTTGCGGATTGTTTGCAAGTCGAGGCCGGTCTTTTTTGCCAGTTCGGAATCGGAAATGCCTAAACCGCGTTGCGCCTTTCCGATGATATCACCAACATTGTCTTCGAGAGGGATCATATTCTGGAATTCTATTTCTTAAACGTTAATCGATTGTGCCTCTCGAAGAACGCGCAAATCACCAATCTGATTTAGTGCCAATCTCTCGATCGACATAGCAACGCGGGCAACTGAAAATGCCGTGTCTGTTTCTTTTTCCACGGAAGTCATTACAACACCATTAATCCCGCACGGAACAATGTGATCAAAAGGCGAAAGATCGTCGCATACGTTCAAGGCAAAGCCGTGCATGGTGATCCAATGTCGAACGCCTACGCCGATCGAAGCAATCTTCCGATCGCCAATCCAAACTCCGGTAAGCGATTCGCGTCGGGAAGCGGCGATCCCGTTTTCTGCGAGCAGATCAATGAGTAGTTGTTCGAGCCAGCGCAAATATTTGTGCAAATCCTGCCCGCATCGGTGCAAATCGATAATCGGATAGCCCATTAGCTGTCCGGGCCCGTGATATGTGGCCTGGCCGCCGCGATTGATGGTGAAAAGAGGATGTGGCAAATGCGCGCCGTCTAACTCGCCACGGCGAATCCGTGCTACCGAGGACAAACTCGATTGATCTGGCGTTCGCCCGATCGTGTAAACGGGCTCGTGCTCGAGTAAAAGCAATTGGTCTTCTACCGAACGGTCGTTACGCTTCTTCAACACAATTTCTTCCTGCAACGCAAGTGCGCGTGCGAAGTCCATCCGGCCAAGCCAGCGCACGCGAAGATCAACAGTCGCTGCATTCATATCCGCGTTGCTCCCGGGAGACCCAGGCTTGCGACTTCCTGCGAGCGCAAGTGCGTCAGCCCAATCGCCAGTGCGTCGGCGGCGTCGGCGTCCGGCGTCTCCGTTAAGCCTAGAAGCGCGCGAACCATGAAGGCTATCTGATTCTTATCTGCTGCGCCGCGTCCAACCGTCGATTGTTTGATTCGCCTGGGTGAATACTCGAATACCGGCAATCCGCTTTCCGTCGCAGCCAGGATCGCGGCGCCTCGCGCAGCGCCGAGAAGAATCGCGGTCTTGTAGCTTTGCACATAAATGACCGACTCAAGCGCGCAGCAGTCGGGTCCGTGTTGCCGAATAAGTTCAACCAACCGATCGCGAATTGTAACAAGGCACGATGAAGAACGCACAGAGCTTGGGTTGTGTATTGTTCCGAAATAAACAGAACGCGGTTTGCCGTTATTTGCATCGACAATCGCCACACCAGTGTTGCGCAGGGAAGCGTCAACAGCGAGCACTCGCATTATCGGTAATGTTAAAATCGCTCCGCGCGTGTTCAACTCCGAAAGCTTTCGCTGCATCTTCTAGCTCTGTCCGCCTCTCCCCTGGCAAGGCAAAGGCCAGAGAACGGGAAAAGCAACAATACTGTTACGGGGTGAACACGGAATCGACAAATTCCTGAACAGCCGTTTTACTCGCTGCAAAATGTTGCACCGTTCATCTAAACGAGCAGCGAACAAAAAATTAATCAGCCGTCTGAAGATCATCCTGACGATGATCACGATTCTTTGGAACGCTCCTTCATCATTCGCAACCACAAAAGGTTTGAGCCAAATCGTGACACCAGATTTGCAAGAAGAAGGCGATCTTTCTTTGAGTCTGCAAATCCAAGACAAGCGGATCGCCAACCCGTATGAGTTGCAAGCCGAGCTGGGCCTGACGAAATGGGCTGAGGTGGCGGTATTTCGCGGATTCCAACCGGACGATTGGATCTTCGGGACGGAGATCGGATTATTGACGAAAGAGCCTTATCTTCTTTCCGTTGGTTTCATAAACTGGTCGCCTCATTTGAATGTCGATCCGCAGCCGTATATCGAAGCCGGGTATTACACCGAGCATCACAAGCTGATCGCCGGAGCCATTTACGCAGGTTACAAGACCGAAGCTATCCTCGGCTATGCCTATGATTTCAATCAAACGTGGCGCGTGCAGGTCGATTGGCAGAGCGGTTCCGAAAACTCGTCGACGATCGGTTTCACCTGCAACATCACACGCGACTTTCAATTCAATCCCGCCCTCTATGTTAGTAATGGTTCGAAGCACGATCTGTTTGGCTACATAGTTTTTACCTACACGTTTCATCTCTGGGGCCGCGAAAAAGGAAGAGAACCCGGCTTCTAACAAAATGCGCTGAGGATGTTCCTGCGTAAGATGACGATGTGCTGGAAAAATCAAAGTCTCTACGAAGTCGCATCAGCGCCGGCTTACTCATGTTCCGGCGCAGGAACAATCAAATTGAAGTTCTGCTGGCGCATCCCGGTGGACCATTTTTCGCTCGCAAAGACGACGGCGTATGGACGATCCCAAAGGGCGAGGCGGCTTTGGGAGAAGATCTGCTGACGCGCGCTCAGATTGAATTTGGGGAAGAGGTCGGTTTCCGCCCCGAAGGCGTTTCGGACTGGATCGGGCTTGGATGGATTAAACAAAAAGGAGGCAAAATTGTGCATGCCTGGGCGTTTGAAGGCGATTTGCCCGAATCATTCGAGCCGAAATCAAACTTGTTCGAAATGGAATGGCCGCCGCATTCCGGAAAGCACAAGATGTTTCCAGAGGTCGATCAGGCTCGCTTTTTTTCTGACGAAGTTGCGCGGCGCAAAATCAAATCGACACAGGTGCCTCTTCTTGACCGCTTGAACGACGCGATTACAGGCTGATCAGTCCCAGCGACATCGACCGCTCGAGTTCCAGGGTACGATCTTATCATTATGAAGGCTCGGCTTGGCACGGAACAGTCAATCGGCTCTCCTTCCTGGACGAAACGCCTCTCCAACGATTACGCAAGCGCGCGGCGGTGGTTAAAAAAATTCGTCGAATGGCCAGCGAGGTTGTTTCCGTTCGCAACCGCACCCGCGAAGGTTTCGCCGTTTAGCTTTACGCTTGTCGTCCCCTGGCTTAATCAAAACTCTGTGCGAAATAGCGACGACTCCATTACCACAATACCAAGGGTTTCCAGTGCCTCGCAAACCCTTCCTTCAGCCCCGGACGACGAAATCTTTCTCGAAGGACCGCGTTCGCGTTTCGAAGAGTTCTTCACTCTGTTGAAGGTGATGCGCGATTTTCTGCGCGGATTTCGCACGCTCCACTTTGTCGGTCCCTGCGTAACGGTCTTTGGCTCGGCGAGAATCAAGGCTGGCGATCCGCATTACGAATTAACTAGAAAGATGGGCGCAGCTATCGCGCGGCTCGGGTTCACTGTCATAACCGGTGGTGGCCCGGGCATCATGGAAGCGGCAAATCGCGGCGCCAAAGAAGCCGGAGGCCGTTCAGTCGGATGCACGATCGAACTGCCCTCCGAGCAGCCGACCAACGCTTATCTGGATCGCTGCGTGCGGATGCATTATTTCTTCGCCCGCAAGACGCTGCTGGTTAAGTACTCTTATGCGTTCGTCGTGATGCCGGGCGGCGCAGGCACACTCGACGAGTTGTTCGAAGCGCTCACTCTAATTCAAACCGGAAAGATTAAAAATTTCCCGATCGTGATCATGGGAACTGATTACTGGAAGGAACTGCTTCATTTCATCGAAACAATGGCGCAGCGCGGAATGATCGCCGCTAACGACCTGAGTCTCATCTACGCCACCGACTCAGTAGATGAAGCCGTCGCCCATATTCAAAGCAAGGGGATCGAACCATTCGGACTTAAACGGATGACCCGCCCGCGACGCCACCTGCCGTGGCTAGGCGAGCGTGGGTTATCGCCGCCATAGTGCGGGTAGGTGCGATTGCCGCAAAATGTTCGGAACTTTCGCCCTGCCATTCCGTAGAAGTCAGCGTGAACATAATCCCATCCCAGACAATGGTAATTCCGCTGCCAGGAAACGGCCGGCGGTTGACCGGCGACAATCCCAACAAGTTAAAAACTAAGGTCGAACACAACCGCAAGAGCAAGTCGGTAGTAATATCTCTTCGCGAAGGTTGGCAGCAGGATTGCACCAGGATGCTAGATTTCCTGTGAAGTATTCTTCGCGACGAACATGAAGTTTGCGTCAGTGTTCGTACTCGTATCTTTTGCGCTTTTAGCGCAAGCGCTCGCGGTTTTACGACCACTATTTCCGGTCAAACCCGCGCCGCCACTTGGCGATCAGATAATTATAATAGAAAACGACTTGGTTCGAACATCCGCCAAAAAGGCACCTCCAACTCTGAGGTAAGGAGCGCAAGCTTCCCTACGTCGCAATCGAGGCGAAGACGAGAAATACGCAGCCGACAACTCCGAAAACCAAACTAACGACCCAGAAGTGACGTTTCTTTGTAAGCGCGGAGATTGCTGCGATGGCAATTGCGATTTGGAACATGGTCACGCCGCGCGCGAATACTTCGTGCTGGTGAAAGTTTGATTTCGCGGCGGCTTCTTTGTGCTCGGCTTCCGATTTGATTTGTTCCTGCTCTTTCTCGTAACGATCCCGCTTCGATTGGTCTGATTCGTTAGGCACATCCGAGAGCGACATCTTCGCGTCAAGCACTGACGCTTTGATACTTTTCGCCTGATAATAGTTCCATTGATCGGACGACTCGATTTGGTTCATCATCGCCTCGTTCGCGTATTGGCCGGAGAGCAGTCCCGCGATCGCAGCCAATACCGCAAGAATGGCCGTGCTCAACGCTACCCATGAAATCCACGCGTCGCGACTGTGTTCCGCGCTTTCCTTTACGTGTTCATGCAAATGCTCGAGAGGAACTTCGGCTTCTTCCATGCGAAATGTTAGAACCGCGAATCGTCGATTCAAGCGGGGCATCGACAAGTCGCGATGCGGCTACATTAAATATGCTGGTGAACAATGTCTCACAAATGTCGTTTGCAATTAGGTTGAAACCAAATACGCATTGCGCTCTGTGAAAAAAACTACAAAGGCGGCTCTCGCCAGCGGTAGCGAGACCAAAGTCGCTGTGATCGGCGGTTCCGGTTACGTTGGCGAAGAGCTTGTGCGGCTTCTTTTGCGACATCCGTATGCGGAGCTTGCAGCCGTCACGTCGCGACAATTTGCGGGAAAAACGTTGGAAGAGATTTTTCCGCGTCTTTCACATCGTTCGAAGGCAGATGAGCTTCGTTTCACCGCGCCGGATCTGGCGCAGCTCGCGCAGGTGGCAGAAGTCGTTTTTCTCGCGCTTCCGCACGGATTCGCTGCGGACTCTGCCAAGCCGCTGCTTCAGAGCGGAGCGCGCATTATCGATCTTAGCGCGGATTTCCGAATCAAAGACCCGAAGACATACAAGGAATTTTACTGTAACGATCATCCCGCCCCTGATTTGCTGGCCGACGCCGTCTATGGGTTACCTGAAATTCATCGCGATGCCATTTCAGACGCAAGATTGGTTGCCTGTCCGGGTTGTTATCCCACCAGTATTCTACTTCCACTTCTGCCCCTGCTTCGCGAAGGGGTCGTTGATCTAGCGAGCATTGTGGTGACCAGTTTAAGTGGTGTCACCGGCGCCGGCCGCAAAGTGGAAGCGGATTACCTTTTTGCGGAATGCAACGAAAGCATGCGTCCGTACGGAGTCCCGAAACATCGACATCTTTCGGAGATCGAAGAGCAGTTATCCGCGTTCGCGGGGAAAAAGGTCACGATTCAATTCACGCCTCATCTGGTTCCGCTGAATCGCGGGATTGTTACCACGACCTATGTTGATCTAAGCAAAAAGATTGACGCCGAGTCGGTGGCTTCCATTTACCGAAGGGCGTATAGCGCTGAGCCATTTGTTCGGTTGCTCGGCGCCGAGCGTTTCCCCGATGCCAAGAATGTTACTGCAACAAACTTTATTGACATTGCATGGCGCCTGGATTTGCGCACCGGCCGCGCGATCCTGATGAGCGCGATCGACAACATTGTGAAAGGTGCCAGCGGACAGGCCATTCAATGTTTCAATTTGATGCGCGGCTATCCCGAAACAGCGGGACTACAAATTCCGTGAATTCGGCCGCCGAATCGCGATGTCTTACAGCAAAATTTTCAAGAGGATCGAAGGCTCAATTTGCGCGCCGCGTGGCTTCAAAGCGGCGGCGGTCTTTTGCGACATTAAACGCCTCGACACCGGCAGAGGATCTGAAAAAGGACGAAAACGCGATCTCGCATTGATCGTGTCGGACACGCCCGCGGCCGTAGCGGGACTGTTTACCACCAATCAGGTTTGTGCTGCGCCTGTGAAATTGAGTGCGTTACGCGCGGCAAGGCGCTTTGCGCGATCAATCGTGATGAATTCCGGCAACGCAAATGCGTGTACAGGCCGTCAGGGACTTGCGGACGCAAAACAAATGACCGAAACCGCGGCGACTGCCCTGAAATTGAAAGCCGGCGATGTGCTCGTTTGTTCGACTGGCCGAATTGGTGTGCTGATGCCGATGAAAAATGTTGAGCGAGGGATTCGCGTCTGCGCGCCGTTAGTCGCACGATCGGCAACGAATGCCCGCCAGGCGGCCGAAGCCATCATGACCACCGATACGCGCCGCAAAGAAATTGGATTCGAATTCAAAATTGGAACATCGACAGTGCGGATCGGCGGAATCTGTAAAGGCGCTGGAATGATTCAGCCAGGGATGTCTGCAAGGCACGCCACCATGCTTGCTTTTATTACTACGGACATTGCGATTGACCCGAAGCTGCTAAAACACGCGCTTCGAATCGCCGTCGCGCAAAGTTTCGATCGGATAACGGTTGATGGCGACATGAGTACCAACGATTCCGTGATCGCTTTGGCGAATGGGTTGGCTCGAAATCCGAGAATCGATAGCCGAAATTCGAAGTTCAGCGTTTTTCAAGCGGCGCTCAACGTCACCTGTCTCGAGCTGGCGAAAATGATCGTACGCGACGGCGAAGGCGCTTCACGCTTCATTGCCGTCCATATTCACGGCGCGTGCAACGCGGCTGAAGCAGAGGCAGCCGCCCGCGCAATCGCTAACAGCTCACTCGTGAAAGTCAGCTGGTGCGGCGGCGACCCTAACTGGGGACGGATCCTGTGCGCGCTCGGCTATTCCAAGGCAAAAGTGAACGAATCGCTTGTCGATATCGGATATGCGAAGGCTGGCAGCCGCAAGATGCTTTTCGCGTTTCGCCGCGGCCGCCCGACAAACCTTGGTTTGAAAACCCTTGCAAAGATTACAACCGCGTCCGAATTCGAACTGCATATCAATCTCCACCTCGGACGCGCCGATTTCACCATGTGGGCGAGCGATCTCACGGAAGACTATGTTGCGTTTAACAAAGGCAACGTGAACGATCCGGCAACACTCGGAGGTTGAATGGAAACCCTTATTTCCAAAGCGGCAACGCTACTTGAAGCTCTTCCGTACATTCAACGCTTTCGCAGCCAGGTCTTCGTCATGAAGTATGGCGGGAGCTTTATGGATTCGCCGGATGAAGAGGAACGGCACCGTGTCGCCCGCGACATCGTATTTCTTGAAGCGGTCGGTATTAATCCGGTCGTGGTACACGGTGGCGGTAGAACAATCACACGCGCGCTGGAAGCAGCCGGCGTGAAAGCAGAATTTGTTCAGGGTCATCGCGTGACCGATGCAGCGACAGTGCAAGTAGTCGATCGCGTCTTGTCGCGCGAGATCAATCCAGAAATTGTAAGAGCGATCCAGCATTTTGGCGGTGAGGCTCGCGGATTTGCCGGGACAGAGATTTTTCGCTGCCGGAAATTTTGGCCGCCAAATGAAGAGGTTGATCTTGGTTTTGTCGGTGAAGTTGTCGATGTAAGCGTGGAGCCCCTACGCGAGTGTATCCGGCGCAGCATCACGCCGGTGATCAGTCCTACTGCACTCGGCCACGACGGCAAAATCTACAACTGCAATGCGGACGTCGCCGCCGCGAAGACAGCGATGGCACTGAAAGCGCGTCGGTTGGTTTTCATGAGCGACGTCGCGGGATTGCTGCGCGATGCAAAAGACAGCGCGAGCCTGATTAGCCATCTTTCCACAGCGGATGTTCCAGCACTAAAGGAGTCCGGCATTGTCGCGGAGGGGATGATTCCGAAAGTCGATAGCGCAACCGCTGCGATCGAAAGCGGTGTGGAGAAAGTTCAGTTTGTCGATGGACGGATTCCGCATTCGGTGCTGCTGGAGATTTTGACCGACGCTGGAGTGGGAACGGAGGTGGTTCTATGAAGATTGCAGAAAACGTCGAACGCCCATCGCTCACCCCCCATCGCTCGACCGACAATGAGATTCGCGAGTTGTTCGAACGATTTGTTGTTCCTTCGTACGCGCGATTCGATCTCGTCTTGGAACGCGGTGAGGGAAGGTATGTTTGGGATGTCAACGGACGCCGTTATCTCGATTTGGGCGGCGGCATCGCTGTGTGCGCGCTCGGACATGCGCATCCGGCAATAACCGACGCACTGCTAGAGCAATCGAGAAGGCTGGTTCACGTTTCAAATCTTTATTACACCGAACCGCAGGCGCGACTGGCCAAACGAATTGTAGATCTCATCGCTCCGGGGCGAGTCTTCTTCTGTAACAGCGGCGCGGAGGCAAACGAGGGACTTTTCAAACTGGCGCGCAAATTCGGTCACGACGAAGGACGCTATGAGATCATCACGGCGTTTGATTCATTTCATGGACGAACATTGGCGGGAATCGCGGCCACCGGTCAGGAGAAAGTAAAGAAAGGATTCGATCCGGCCGTCGTGGGATTCAAGCATGTGCCGTTCAATGATCTCGACGCGATGCGCGCGGCGATCACAAAAGAAACCGT
>Ga0066388_100002744_pt1 | contig 10985 bp, 23 predicted proteins | sample PanSoiMetaGPlot6_FD_64539 | JGI IMG/M metagenome (GOLD analysis project Ga0066388, IMG submission 64539) | Tropical forest soil microbial communities from Panama analyzed to predict greenhouse gas emissions - Panama Soil - Plot 6 (Hybrid Assembly) | ecosystem: Environmental > Terrestrial >... | reverse complement strand
GTCGGCAGCGTGGCCCTCCAGGCCGCCAGCGATCCCGCTGGCCTGCGGGAACGTAGAAATGTCCGGTTTGACCATGGTGGATGGTCAGGTCAGCCCTAGATGGCTGCCGGGCGCATGGTCACCCTCCGTGCATGGTCACCATCTGCTGCCGAGGATGGCCGCAGCCCTTCTGTTTCGCCGGATCGCGCCATCAGCGCGGTTATGCCGCCGGCACGACAAGCCAGGCAGGTAGCCGCTGCGGTCAGCTGTGTGCGGCAAGTCGAGGAACCGGGCGGCCACGCTGGGGTGGTACATCAGGATCTCGCCGCCATGCGCGCATATGTCACCAGGGGAATATGCCTCCAGCCGGCGCTTGCGCTCGGCCTGGTGGTTACGCCCGTAGCCGCGCTGCGCAGTAGTGCCGCGCCAGCGCTTGCGGGCGGCCATGGTCAGCGCGGGTCGTAGTGCTCGTACCGGTACCCATGGCTGGGGTTGCCGTCGCGCATGGGTCACCTCCCGCATGGTGAAGGCCCCGGCGCCTATGGGCGCACGGGACCTACTGGCAACGGATTAAATCACAGGCTCAATCAGCGTTCAAGCAGTGGCCCATGGGTGTTGCGGATGTCTTGCTCGAAGCGCTCGGCCATGAACTGGTTGAGCCGCGCTGATGGTGCGAACCACTCGCCGCGGATGCGGTCTTCGGCGAACAGCGCATGGACCTGTTTCTCCTGCGTGGCGTCACCAGCGACGGCGAGCAGAACACGCGGTTCCTCGGCACAGTGACTGCGCAACTGAGTGAGGCGGCGAGGCAGGTTAGTGGTGGTGCCGATCTTGATGCGGTTGCCGACCTGGATGAAGTACACAAGGTGATGTTGGCTGCCAACACGGTCGAGCTGCGGGTCCCATTCGCCATTACGCCATCCATCAGCGGGGGGCGTGGCGAGCCGCTTATACCACTCATCGTTCACATGAAGCCATACGGCCAGAGCGTGACGGATGCAGAGCGGGACAGGGACATCGGGCCAAGTGGTGGCTTCGCAGTGGGGTGCCCAGCATGGTCCGCCGTCTTCGTCGCGGAGGTCGGGGATATGGCCGAAGGTGGCGGCGACGCGGACGACTGCCTCGGCGTCGTAGATGGTGCGGTTGCCTTCGGTGCGCAGCGGCTGGATGTGGCCGCGGGCTGCCCAGTTGCGGATGACATGCGGCGCGACGCCGGTCATGGCCGCGACTGCGGCAGTATCCACCTCGAAGGGCTGCTGAGCGAAGTAGGAAGAGCCCGCTGAGCGGCTGGAACGCATGTGTCTATTGTGCCGTAGTGAGACGGAGCATGAACGCGATCGCTTTGGTGTCGGCCAGGGTCACGCGCTGATTGTTGCAGCAATGCGCGGCTCAGAAACACCATTGCTGGCTACGCAGTCCGGTTCCATTGCAGGCGTCGCACGGATGCCACACGCCGTCGCAGCGCGGGTTGCAGCACTGAATCGGATCACCACATTCCTGCATGTCCGGCTCGCCGCCGCAGTGGGTGCAATCCAGTTCGTCATAGCCGTAATCGCTGCCGTAGTCCGGATCTAGCTCGTCATGGTCGGGGACGTTCATGCAACTACCGCCATGTCGAGGATGCGCTCGAGGAGCGGCCATTCGGCTTGGGACCATGACGCGCCGCAGTGTGGCGCGGGGCAGTAGATCCTGCCGGCGGCGACCCATTCGACGCGCACCTGCCCATGGTCGGTGCGGAGGAATCCTTCCGCGCCGGCGAGGATCAGCGTCTCCCTGGGCGGGTGGTGTTCGGGGTTGGTGTCGGCCCAGGGGCAGGGTTGCGGGAGGACGGTGTCGGGTTTGCGCAACCCGAGGGCGCGTTTGGTGAGTGCCAGCCAGCGCCATGGCGCGGTAATGGCCGCGGGCTGGCCGAGCTGTTCGAGTCGCTGTGCCCAGCGGGGGAACTGGCGGAGCATCGCATCCATGGTCGCGGGTGGTTTCTCGCCGAGCTGGGCCGCGGCGTCGCGGGCGTGGGCGGGGATTTCGCGGCTGATGGTGAGGAGGGCGTGGAGGACGTCGGTGTTGACGACGAGGATGCCGTGCCAGGCGCGGCCGGGTCCGTCGCCGTTGGTGTCGCGTTCGAGGGCGTCGCCGAGGTGGGGGATTAGGTCGGCGAGTTCGGCGCAGGCGTCTGCAAGGTCACCGGTCATGAGGCCAAGTCCGTCTCGTAAGCCTTGATTTCGCTGGCGGTATAGACGATTTCAGCAGTGGAGCATGGCCACTCCGGGGGGCCTTCAGGGTGAGGGCCGAGATCACAGCCGTAGCAGACGAGCATTCCCATCAGTAGAGAGGGAGCATGGAGCTGCCGAACCTGGGAGAGGAGTTCGGCGCACGCGCCCGCGAGGTCACCGGTCATTCGGCTATCCAGATTTCAAGCTCACCGTGCTCACGCAAGTCCTCAAGGAACTGCGCCAGGCTTTCCCGGCTGGCATGGGACTGCGGTAGCCCATCCAGATAACCCTTGAGATAGATCGCCGTGCTGTCAGTGCTCCTTATCACGATCTTTTCGCCGTAACCTGGACGGTTGTCTTCTTCCCACAGAATCCACTTCAGTCCTTGATGGGAGCCGAGCGGTTTCTCCGGGGTGATCTGCTGCCAGTAGACGGTGCTGCTCATGCGATCCTTCCGAGGGTGAGTTCCAGCGGGGACGCCCCCGGGCCAGCGCGGAGGATGATGGCTGCTTCGGCGATGAGCCGGTCTGGCACGTCGGCGTCAAGGTCGGCGGAGGCGGCCCAGAGGGCGAGGAAGTCCGCGCAGCGTTCGACCTGGGTGGCGCGCTGGGCGCGGTAGTGCTCGCGCGGGGCGCCGTGGTTCCAGCCGGGCGCCCAGGCGATGGGCGTCGTGTCTTCCTCGATGACAGCGCGCTCGCGCTCAATGGTGACTCGTTTGGGCATGGTTCCCCTCCTGGTTGGTGGTGAGCATTTTCTTGAGGTGCGGCCAGGCGGCGTTGAGGGCGGCCCTGGCGACGGTTTGCGGGTCGTCGATGGCGGTGGCCCAGGAGACGTTGCAGCCGGCGACGGCTTTGGTGGCGGCGGCGAGTGCGGCGGTGATGAATGGGTCAGTCACGGGGCTTCCATGTCGAATAGGGGTTCCATCCCGGCTGGGATGGGCGGTGGTTTGGGGAGGTCGCGGGCGCGGGCGCGCTCGCCGGGGTCACGGAGGCGCAGCACGATCGCGGTCACAGGCCACCGTCCAGGTAATGGGCGTACGCGCCGGGCCAGTCCGTGGCGATGGCCTGCTGCGCGTCGGGCAGCGGGACTTTGCCACTGCACACGAGCTGGTGCAGGACGTCCTCCAGCACGTCCTTCGGGTTGTGCACGAACGCTGGTGACAGGCCCCAGCGCCGCATGGCCGCAGAGTCAGGTGGCGTGTTGGGCTCAGGCCACTCGTTGGCCGGGTCGTCCGGCGCGCCGCCCAGCTCAATGGGAATCAGGTGGTCGAGCTCGTACGTCCCGGTTGGCTGCGGGTAGGCCAGGCCGTAGGCGCGGTACACCTTGGCTTTGTCGGCGGTTGTGGGGCGTGCGGCTTCGAGGGCTGGGTCTACGTGGGGGCAGATGCGGTCGGGGTTGATGGTGGCGATGGTGCCGGGGGTTTTGTGGTTGTCGGGGGTGGGCCATGGTGACGGGCTGGGACTGGGCGTGGCTGTGGACAACGTTGTGGATGACGGGGCGATGGCATGTGGCTGGGTGGCCGGGGCGGTGGCGGTGCAGCCGGTTAGGAGCATGGCGGCGAGCATGAGCAGGCGTTTCATTGCGGTTCCCTGGTCAGGTGCAGCACTAGGCGTCCTTTCGGGCACACGTCCCCGATACGGTAAGCAACCTGCGTCACGTGCCGGGCGTCGTCACGGGGCAGTACCCGGGCGGCAACGAGACCGTCGATGCACGGCTTCCCCGATGCGGCGGGAACGTTGTCCGCGTCCCGGAGGCGGTGGTCGGGAGGCTGATACTCGATGACGAGGCGGGCGCGGTCAAGGCTGGGAATGGCGCTTTTGAGGGCCATGGCCCAGGCGGCTTTCTTCAAGGCCTGGAAACGCCGGTTGCGTTCGGCCCAATGGAGCCGCTGGTTGGGTGACAGGACAGGGAGCCCGGCGGGGAGGATGACTGTCCATTCAGAAGGGGGGTTCATCAGGCAGCTCCTCGGCAGGTGTGACGGGCAAAGGTACGGGCTGATATCTGAGATTGCACGGGTGAATAACGACTACCGGGTACCGGCGCCCAGCGCGTATTCGGGTAATGTCTCTCCATTCGAGGTATATCTGTGTCCCGGTTATTTGCATGTCGAATGTGGCATGGCCGGTTAGCAGAGCAATGATCTCCTCGTCGATCGAGAGTGGCTCGATGCTGGTGATTGTGGTAAGGCCGCCGGTGATCGCGGTGAGGATGAGCGCGCCGCAGCGGGGGCAGTTGCTGATCTTGGCTGGGCGGGTGATGAGGGGGGCGGTCATGGGTTCACCTCGGCCCCGAATGTGCCTTGAGGCCAGGAGGTGTCATCTGACGGGGTGTCAGGTGTCAGGCCGGCGGTGTCAGCCCCTACGGGGGGGCTGACACGCCTGACACCCCCTGTCAGGCTGTCAGGTGGGGTGTCACGTGACAGGTATGCAGGGGTGTTAGGTGACGCGTCAGATGACAGGTTGAGGGGGAACCAGAACTTATCGGTTCCTGGCTTGTGCTCGATCCAGTCCGCCAGCCCGGCGTCAGCCAGCTCATTGAGGTAGGTGCTTGCTGTGGGCCGTTTCAATGGCCTGCGCCCGTTGCGTGCAAGCCAATCATTGAGCATGTGATAGGACGCGGGAACCTGCTCCGATGCGATGGCTTTGAGCGCCTCCCAGAGGTTCGCCTGTCCTGGTTTCATTTCAACGTGCCCGGTGGTGGTTATGGGGGTGGCTTCCCCGGCGTCGAGCTGAATGGTGCCGCCGGCTTTTACGTGTATTTCGTAGGCGATGGCAAGCCAGCCGCGCCGGTCTTTTCCGGGGGATGTAGTGAGCCGGAGCAGGCCGCTTTGGTGCCGGTTGAATGGCCGGATGGTTTCGAGAATGTACTGGACGTCGCTGGCGGCTCGCTTGGCGCCGGAGCCGCGGCCGTAGCCGCCATGCTCGCCGTTCTTGACGGTGTGGTCAACGCCGACGACGGCGGCGCCGAACTGCCGGGCGCATGGCACAAGCACCTTCTGCCAGAACTTTGTCACGTCGGCGGCGCTGTTTTCGTCTGCTCCGGCGATGGCGAGGAACGCGGCGATGGAGTCCCAGCCGATGATGCCGGGCTGGCGTTCATGGATCAGCTGGTGCAGTTGGGCGATGTCGGTGATGGTCCAGCCGCGGGACGGGAACGGCACGTAGGTGAACCTCGGCGGGCTGATCTCTGCGGGCACGGCGCCGAGATCGAGAAGTTTCTCGGCTGCTTGCTCGGGGCCTGCTTCCTCGTCGAGAAGCATGGCATTGCCGCCGTCGCGGATGTGTTGCAGCAGCCACCAGGCCAGGAGTGTGGTTTTGCCGCCGCCGGGAACTCCGGCGAGGCAGTGCACGCTTCCCGGGTAGAGCATGCCGCCTGCGACCAGGGAGGGTTTCTTGATGCCGGCTGCGGCGAGCGCACCGAGGTCGAAGTCCTGCAATACATCTGGCGGTGTGCCTGGGGTGGCGGCCTGCTCTGCGCCGGGGTCACCTGCGTCGTAGCGGTCGTACACGTCGCAGAGTTCGGCGATGGCTTCATCTGGCGTGTAGACCGGGCGGCCTGCCCCGGGGGGCTGTATGACGTCCTGGAGACGGCGGAGCATGAGCGTTTCGGCTTCGGGGTGCAGCGGGATCGCCTTGGCGCGAAGCCACCCGGCATAAGCCACGAGCTGGCTGTGATGCTCGCCGTAGGGGATCGGGCCCGCGTGTTTCCGTTCGGCTGCCCCAGGCTGGGTGAATCCGGCGGGCGTGGTTTTGCGTGATCCGTGGGCGTCACGGACGAGGGCGGCGAGCCTGCTGCCGGCGCCGGTGGCATCGTTCAGTTTGGTGATGTCGGGGGGTGTGACCCATTCGTAGGCGGCGGGTTCGCCGGTGACCTTGCTGGGCCGCACGGTCGGGGCGATGAACGCGAAACCGCGGCCTTGCCCTTCGGGGTCGCCTGCTTTGACGTCTACGCCGGGGAGAACACCGTCGCGGGACCGGACGCCCATGGAGGCGACGAACAGGTGGTACCCGCCGGATGGGGAACGGGCCATGCCGACGACACCGGGCACGATCCCTTTGAGCGCGCCAGCGTCGCCGCCGTTGCGCGGGTCGATATCGACGAGGTCGAGGCCGCAGCCCATGACGGCGACGAGGGCAAGCCCGGGTTTCCATGCGCTGACGTAGTCGGGGTTTGGTGTGGTGGCTTGCCAGCCGGTGCGGAGGGCGTAACCGGTGGCGCGGCCGGATGGAGTTTTCCCTTCGGGGTCGGGGTAAGCGACCAGCACGGGGATGCCCGCGGCGGCGAGGCTGCGGGCAATCTCAAGGTCGTCTTGGCCGGTCATCCGATGACCTTATGGGGATGGGCTATTTGGTGACAGTCACGGCATAGCGCAACGAGCTCGAATAGCAGCTCGTTGCCTGCATGTTCATATGTCAGGTGGTGGACGTGGAATGCGCTGGCCTGCCGGCAGCCTTCGCACCGGCCGTGACAGCGGTCCATCACAAGCGACCGTCGCAGTGCCCACGCAGGTGTCTTGAGGTAGGAGTTGTACCAGTCCCACCATTCCTGGCTTTCCCGCTCACGTTCAGCTGCCTGTTGTGCCCGGCGTTCCTCCCATTCATGTTCCTCTTGCTGCCGCTGTTCAGCGGTTTCGAGGGACCGCAGGCATCCTTTGCAAGTGATGTCCTCATGGTTGCCGGGCTGGATTGTGCCGCCTGTGTACCGCAGTTGCTGCCCGCAGTAGGTGCGTTCACCTTCACGGATGCAGTGGACTTTGCCCCGGCGGGGGACGCCGCTGATCTCGTAGGGTGCGGCATGGAGGAGCGTCAGCTCGCTGGGTGCCTCAACGGTCACCGCAGGTTTCTCCTGTCACGTCAACGGGCGGGCGGGCAGCCCAGGCCGTTTGACCCGGGCTGCCCGTTTGGGGGGTTGTTCAGCGCTGGGCGAGGAGCGCTTTCACTTCATCGGGCAGGGCGTCGAATGCCTCTTTGGTGAGACCGCCAGGAGGAGCAGGATCCGCAGCCGCAGGTGCTGGCTGGCTGTTGCCGTTGCTGCCAGCTGCGGTGAACTTCTTAGCCCGCTCGGTCAGGTATGCCTCCGCCTTGGCAGCGTCATCGGCCGTGAACTCGGTCAGGATGAACGGGGCGGTCTGCCCGGGCTTGGCTATTCCCTGGCCGATGCGGGCAAGGACCGGGTTGCCGCCTGCGGCACGGCGCAGGGAGCCGATGAGGCCGCCCTGGAAGATGAGGCAGTCCTGGAAGATCTCACCGGCATCATTTCCGTCGAGGACATGGACGTCGCATGAGACGGCCTCTTTGTCACCGAAGCTGGTGGTGACGCCTTGCACGACCTGGTGAACGAACAGCAGGCAGAGAGATCCGAGGTGGTCGGCGACGACGAACTTGTCGCCCTGGGATGGTTGCTGGAACACGGTTACTCCTTTGCGGTTGCGGTGGTGTTGCCGGGGGCGGAGTGCCCGGGGCAGCCCTGGCTCAGGTCTTCTGAGCGAGGGAGGTACCAGGGGCAGTACGCGCAATACGCGTCTGCGGTAGGAAGCAGCGCCCAGTTCGCCGGATCAGCTTCGGGGCTGAGGCAGAGGGCGAAGTCACGGGCGGCCTGGTAGCGGCGGAGCGCCGCGGCGGCTGTGGCAGGGTCGTAGGGCGCGGACCAGACGTGGAGACCGTCGATGCGCCCGCCCCGGGGGAGGAAAACGATCGCGGTGGCCAAGGGCGTTTCGCCTTGCAGTTGAAGGCCGAGGGCGTACAAATTGGCTTGAGCCTGGTACTGGGCGCCGGGACCATTCAGCCGGTAATCCCGCAGACGGGTGAGGCTGGTGACTTTCCAGTCGATGACGGTGCCAGTGTGCCGGTCGTACAGGTCACATGACCCGCTGATGCCATACGGAAGTTCAACCTGGTGCTCGATCAGGTAACGGGCGTATCCGTGTGCCTCGTTTTCCGCCTGGTACGTAGCCGCCATCCACGCGTGAACACTGGTGCCGATGACAGCGGCCCACGGGTCGGTATCCGAGTTGGGTTTGGGGTCCCAGTCCAACGTTTTGTAGACGAGGCGGCGCGTGCACGGCGTGCCCAGTTCGGATGGCCCCGGGAGAGCCTGCAATGACCGTGGGGCGTTCGCCGCAGCGGTTTTGACCGCCTGGATGATGTCGGTGGCGAGGACCCCTGCTGGGCCTTCCAGCGGCGGGCGGACCCATCCGGCGTCCGGCTGGGCGAACGCGGTCACCGGGGGCACCCTTCGGGGCACGGGATGGTGTAGCCGTCACCGCCGGGAGTGACGGTGCTGACCCACCCGGTGTCCTGGCAGTGCCAGCACGTGGCCAGCTCCTCTTCGTGGCGGTCCCAGTCGAAGCCCGGCGCCGGGCGCGGCCGGACGGGGTTTGCCGGCCTTCCCGCATGGGGGAGACGGTCCCCGGCGCCGGGGGCCTGGGTGTTGCGCCCGGCGAACCGGCGGGTGCGGAGTTCCTCGTCTTCGTCGGCGCGGGCGATGGCCCACAGGACGACGGCGAACACGGTGATGGCCGCGCCGAGGAGGAACACCGCGGTCCCGGCGACCGCCCACGGCAGCCAGTCGCTCACCGGGTCGCCTCCCGCAAGGCGCGGCGGTATCGCTGGATGGTGCGGGGGGAGACGCCGAGCCGCCACGCGGCCTGCTGGGCGGTGATCCCGTTGGGGGCATAGGCGTCATGGGTGGTGTTCTGCCGCATCTGGGCGAGCGCGGCGATACGTTCGGCCCGGGCCCGGTCGCTGCGGGGCGTGGTCATCAGTCGCCGTCCTTGATGGCGGTGAGGCCCTCCACGAACGTGTCCGATTCCCAGTTGCGGAACGGGACGCGCGGCATGTAGTCCAGCGCGGCGGTCTTGGCGGCCTGGTGCTGCGCGGGGGGGATGAGCTGGGTGTGCCAGTGCGTCCATGTCTCAGGATGAGACGACGGTGGGCCTGGGTCCCCGGCCGGGCGCGCCGTCTCCGCCACGGTGCTGGCAGGGGCGCGCCTGCCCTGTGCCGCGCCGGGGGTGGGCGCGGCAGGGACGCCCCGGCCGGGGACATCTGGGGGCGGCGGCGCGGTGAGGAACCCGGCGCCGTCGTCGTGGTGCAGTTCCGCCAGCCACTGGTCGATCTCGTCGTCTGGGCTGGCACCGTGCCGCCCCCCGGGTGGGGTTTGGGGGGCGGCACGGCTTACCCGCGCCGGAGGGAGTGTGTAGTTCCGGAACGGCGCGGGGGCATAGCGTTCGTCGTCGCGGCGGTTGTCGTGGCGCATGGTGCCCCAGAACGCGGCACCGCCGACGATGACAAGCCCGGCGATAACGAGAGTGGTGGCGATCATGCGATCACCGCCGGGTCGGCGAGTGTGTCGAAGCCGCGGAAGACGTCGGCGTCGTGGATGACGGCGGCGAACTCGGCGACGGGGAGGCGGCCTTCCCGCGCGGCGACAGCGAACCGCGCATAGTGGTAGTGCGCGGACTCGCACACGCAGGGGCAGCCGGGCGGCGCGCCGCACGGGCACTGGCTGTTCAGCGCGGCAAGGCATAGCTGGTGGATGGTCATGACGCCCCCCCGGGCTGGTTCTCGTTCAGCATGTCGAGCGTTTGCAGTCCGGCCTTGATCAGCATGTCGGCCTGGGTGGCGGCGGTGACGATGAGCAGGATGCTGCTGCCGCTGTCGTCATCGGCGCGGATGATGACAGGGTCGCCGCCGGTGACACGCGGCAAAGCTTGCGCCGCTGTCACGTTGTGGAAATACGTGGTGCTTGGCATGTACTCTCTCCCCTAGTAGCGGTTTTCCTGGCCGCCGGGTCCTCGCAACGGGCCCGGCGGCTTTCTTATGCGGACTTCAGGCCGGCCGGCTCGGGGTCGGCGGCGCTGCTGATGGCGGCAAGAGGGACGCCGAGCGCGTCAGCGATGCGGCGGCAGACGGCGGGGCCCGCGTTCTTCCTCCCCGATTCGATGTTCGACCAGTGGCTTTGGTCCATGCAGGCAGCCCTGGCGGCTTGCTCCTGGGTGAGGCCGAGGGCCTCGCGGAGGGCGCGGATGGCGGCGCCGTTGCTTTTGCGTTGTGCCATGCCCGGCATCCTACATTCCCGCTTATGTACTGTCTAGCGGTTCGGGATGTAACTTCAGGCAACCCCGGGTGACTCGTGGTGCGCTGTGGATAACTGCGTCAACGCCGATAACTGCCGTTATGACAAGTCCTCATCGCGGGCCCGGTGCAGCATGATGCGCTCCGCTGTCACGGTCAGGAACGCATCCGCGATCAGGTTCGTGTCCCAGTGGCATTCGCACACGGTGAACGGAAGGTCCAGTTCGGCCTCGCGGAGGTTGTCCAGGACGGCCTTCACCGACCGCGCGGTGATCACTGCGGTTCCGGCAACGGATAGCCGGGGTCGTGCTGGACGCACCAGGAAACCTGCACGGGCAGGCCAGGGTCGAACTCCATTGACGTGCACCCGCACTGACGGATGATCTGGACGGGTTCCGGCCGGGGCTCGGCAATGGGGAAGGGGAAATCATCGGGCAACGGTGGCGAGACCAGGAAGTCTCGATTCTCGAGCCAGCCGAGTTGTATCAAGCGCTCCGCGGTTGCGGGACTCACGATGAGCCTGTGGTCAGCCATCACGCCTCCTGACGAAGATCCCGCGGCCCTTCACGCCGTAGACGAGGCCCTCCTCCTTGAGGATGCGGACGGCGGCCTGGACGGTGTTGAGCGCGAGGCCGCTGCGCTCGGTAAGTTCGGTCAGCGACGGGAGCCGCTCGGGGTACTCGCCGGATGCAATCTTGGCACGCAGCTGGTCGGCGAGTTGCAC